>JACXTT010002688.1_pt1 | contig 27941 bp, 27 predicted proteins | sample 9270951 | NCBI WGS metagenome assembly JACXTT01 (sample SAMN15532306, study PRJNA645909) | rock metagenome | isolation source: weathered quartz diorite | place: Puerto Rico | collected 2017-06-21 | reverse complement strand
CATTGAGCTGAACGATGCGCTCGGAGATCTGGTCTGCATGGCCTTGTTCTTCCTTGGCGTGCTCCAGAAATTCCTGAGCGACTGCCTGGGCGTGAATGCCGCTGGCCATATAGTGATGGCGCTTGTAGCGGAGCACGCAGACAATTTCAGTAGCCAGCGCTTCGTTGAGCACGCGTAGCGAGGTTTCGAGATCGGGCTTGTAGCTCTCCGTGACCGCCCCTTTTTCGATGTGTTTGCGGGCGCGGCGGCGGATTTCCTGGATATCACTCAGGAATGGTTTCTTCGGATCGGGTGTGGGCGAGGTTCCCATGGGCGGTTCTCCTATATATTCTTGGATGTAATTTCTATCCTACAGATCCTGACGGTATCACGATTTCCGGTCTGTACGTTTTCGAACATGGTGCGAACCCGTCAGTGCACGGTTTTCAGAAACTCGAGCAGGTCCGCCATCTGCTGGATGTCGATCTGTTTTTCAAGGTCACCGGGCATGGCCGAGACATTGGTGACGTACATCTGCCTGATGTCCTTCCGTTGGATGATATCTTCCTTGCCGTCCTCATGGCGCAAGGCGATGGTGGTGGGGGTCTGCGCGCCGAGTACACCATCGAACGTGCCGCCGGTGGTTTCCACAACGTAGGCTTCGTAACCCTGGGCGATGGTTTTGTTGGGCATGAGGATGTCTTCGAGCAGCGCCTGCTTGGGCTGATTCTGGACCGTGGCGAGGTCGGGGCCGACCTGCACGCCCGAACCTGCGAAGCGGTGACATTTCACGCAGATGGACTTGAAGACTTCGCGGCCTCGGGCGGCGTCGGCGGTACGGTCGAATGCAGCTTCGTAGCGTTTCACGACCTTCTCGCGCTCGCTGGCGGTCTGATCGAGCAGGGGCCGAGACGCGGCGCGGATGGCAGGATCAGTGTTCATGATCAATCTGCGGCGGCTGCTGAAGCTGAGGGTCCAGGGCTGCACATCACCGCTTTTGAGCGCGGCCACCAGTAACCAGGCGCGGCCGGGTTCGAGATACATGGCGTTGGCGGCTTCGGTGCGGCCGGCGGGAGTCAGCTCGCGCCATTTCGACAACAGGAATTTGCCCGTATCATCGCCTTTAACTCTGCCGAAGGCGCGGACGGCAGCGGCCTGCACCTGGTCGGGCTCGTGCGGATCGATCAACTGCTTGAACAGGTCCGCGCGCGCGTCGGAACCGGCGAGGGCAAGCAGACCGACGGAGTCAGCGCGCAGATCCGCCACCGCTTGCTTATCGGCCGCGACCGTCGCCGCGCGCCCGAGGGCGGAGGCCGACGCCGATCCAGCAGGAAGGCCGCTCATCTCGATGAGGCGCAGTGCGGTGCGGCGAATGGAAGCTTGCGGACTATCGAAAAGCTTGAGCAGTAACGGCTGGCCGGCGCCGAACGCGGCTGCTCCGGTTGCCCTGCCGCGGATACCGAGCGCGAGGCCTTCGAGACTGGCGGCGCGCCACCACTCGGCATTTTCCTGCGTGGACCGCGCCACTTTTTCCAGCACGCTCTGAACTTCCGCGGGCTTGTGCCGGGCGCCGACGAGCGATGCCGCCTGCCGGATGAAGCTCACGCGCCCTGGCGTCTCCTGCTGGCTCGAGGCCGCCTTCTGATAGAGGCGCAGCGCCTCATCGGAGGACGAGCTGAGCGCGGCGATCTGGAACCACTTGTCTTCCACGTCGCGCGAGAGCAGCTCATCGCGGGCCGCGCGGGCCTGCGGAGAATTCAGCGATCCCAGGGTGCACAACAATTGAAACCGGACCTTGGCGTCGGGGTCCTTGGCCATGGCGATGAGTTTCTGAACCAGCGCGGGCGTATTCGAGAGGCGCGGCTCGGCCAAAATGATGGCGTTTTCCCGAACGCCTGGTTCGCGATCGGCGAGGCCGGCCTCGATTTCGGCGGGCTGCAGCTTGCCGAGGCCATCGAGGGTCCAAAGCGCGTGCAGGCGGCCGACGGGCGACGGACTTTCGTGCACCATGCGCGCGAGATCGGGAGCTGCGTCAACGGCCTTACGGTCCACGAGCAAGCGCTGCGCGGTGCGGCGCCACCAGATCACGGGGTTGGCCAGCTCACGGACGAGATCGGCGTTGGAGGCCGAGCCCAGCTTGATGGGTTTCGGCGCGGGATTGCCATCCGGTACGATGCGATATATGCGTCCTCGGTCGATCCCCTTTGTCAGGTCCTGCGAGTTCTGGGCCTCGGTGGACATCCACTCGGGATGCTCGATGACCAGGCGGTAGAAATCCATGACGTAGAGCGCGCCATCGGGACCGGCATAGAAATTCACCGGCCGGAACCAGGCATCGGTAGACGCGAGAAACTCGACATCCGGGTGAGCGCGCTTCGCCACGTCCGTCGCACCGGCATCCGAAATCAGGTCCTGATGCACGAGGTTGTGAACCGGCTCGGCAACGAAGAGGCTGCCGTGATAGCAGGTGATCCCGCAGGCGGACGTAAACTGGCCCACTTCGGTAAGCATCTCGAACCTGGGGTGCAGCGTGATGGGGTAAACCTTGGCGGCGGCGCCGTGATCGGAAATCTGCTGCATGGCGGATGACACGGGCAGATCGGGATTGCGCTCCAGGTAACGCGCCGCAATTACCTCATGGCGGACGTGGTCGGAATTGTTGGTTGTGAAGTGATGGCCCCAATCGTCGAACGCCTGTCCATACTGGGAACTCCCGGAAAGAGCTTCCGCCTGGTAGGTATCCGGGCGGAAACGGACGTTGCGATTGTGCTCCGTCAACGCCGGCAAATCGGGCCGGTCGGGAAAGCGGATGTCGGAGCCGCGGTCGCCGAATTGCTTTTTGTAAATGATGGCTGTGGCCGGGCCTTCGTGCGCCAGATAGATCCAGTTATCGAGACCGTAGGTGGGATTGTTGACGGTGTGCTGCGGGTTAGTAACCGCGAAGCCGGTGAGCACTAACTTCTTGATGTCGGCCTTTCCATCGCCATCCGTATCTTCGAAATACCAGACGTTGGGGGCATCCGTTACCAGGATTCCCTTTTTCCAGCGCATCACGCCGGTCGGCATGACGAGCTTGTCGGCAAAAATCGTGACGCGGTCGGGGATGCCGTCTCCGTTGGTGTCCTCGAGCAGTTTCACGCGGCCCAGCGGATTGTCAGTGCTCAGTGGATATCCGCGATCCTCCACGACGTAGATGCGGCCGTTTTCGTCGACATCCATGGCAACGGGATTTTCGACGTTGGGCTCGGCGGCGAACTTTTCGATGTGAAAGCCGGATTCAACCTTGAAGGTCTTGAGCGCGTCATCGACGCTGTAAGGAGGGCCGGGCTTGCGGCACCCGGCGAGAATCAACAGCGCAATGATGGCGTAAATATAGCTTCGTGCGACGTTCATTGAAACTCCATATAGGCATTAGGGAAGAATGTGCATTCTAACATCCCGGACCGCGGAGTTAAACTGTAGGTGAGGATTCCGTGCACGCGCATCACCACGGCGGGGGGACAGGGCGCATCCTTTGGTGGTCGCTGACGGCCACCGCGATCTTCGTGGTCGTTGAGCTGATCGCGGGGATCGAGGCCGACAGTCTCGCACTGCTGTCCGATGCCGGCCACAATTTCACCGACGCCCTGGCGCTGCTGCTGGCCTTGTTGGGCTTCCACTTCCAGGCAAAACCGGCCGACGCGGTCAAGACCTTCGGGTATCATCGCGCCGGCGTCTTGACGGCGTTTGTCAACGCGCTGACGCTGGTTGCGCTCTCGGCCTGGATCTTTTACGAGAGTTATGCGAGGCTGCTGAACCCGCGCCCGGTGCACGAAACCGTGATGATGATCGTGGCGGGAGGCGGGCTGGTGCTGAACGGCGGCATCATGTGGGGCCTCCGCGTCGCGCGCCGCCACGACATCAACATCCGGAGCGCCTTCGTTCACATGCTCGGCGATCTGGTGGGCTCCGTCGGCATCGTCATCGGGGCGATCGCCATCCGCTATACGGGCTGGGAACGCATCGACCCCATCCTCTCCATCCTGATCGGCGCACTGATCATCTGGACAGCATGGGACATCATCAAAGAATCGCTCAATATTCTGCTGGAGGGATTGCCGCGCGGGCTGGAGCTGCAATCCGTGATGGCCGCCATGTGCGAGGTCGAGGGCGTACTGGACGTGCACGATCTGCACATTTGGAGCCTGGGGTCGTCCACGCGGGCGTTGAGCTGCCATGTGCTCATTGAAGATCTGCCCCCATCCACGAGCGAAGGCACGCTACGGCGGCTCAACGATCTGCTGGCGGAAAAGTTCGGAATCCATCACACCACGGTACAGTTCGAGCACATGAATTGCGTGGTGTCGGAGAACGGCTGCGTCATCCCGGTGAACGTGGAAGAGAGCCACGGCCACTCTCACGAGCACTGATCAGCGCGCGGCGCGAACGATCTCGTCCAGCTTCTGTATGGCCGGCTCGAGGCGCTGCGGGCGAGCCAGCACGCCTTCGAACAGATCGCCCAGGCGAGAGAAACGATCGATAGCGTTCCGGATATGGAAGTGCGAGGGCATCAGGCCCGGTGCGACTTCGCGCCAGGCGAGCGGCGTGGCCACCGGCGCGCCGGGATACGCACGCACCACGTAGGGAGCCGCGATGGTCTTCGACTCGCCGATCTGTAGATAATCGAAATACACTTTGCCCTGCTCGCGGCGCGCCAACGGACGCGGCGTGGTAAACAGATCGGGACGCTCCGTGGCCACCACGCGCGCGATAACCTCCGCGAAGGAACGAACCTGCTCGTAGGAGTAGACCGGTTCGACCGGAACATAAATGTGCATGCCGTCGCCGCCGGTGGTCTTCGGATATCCCTCCAGACCGACCAAGTCAAGCTTCTTGCGCACGAGCTGCGCGGCCTCGACGATGCTGTCGAATTCGCACCCCTGCGGATCGAGATCGATGAGCATGAAGTCGGGGCACTCGAGCGAGCCGGCGCGGCTCATCCATGGATTCTGGTCGATGCAGCCGAGGTTAGTCAGATAAAGCAGAGCGGCGCGGTCATCCGCCAGCACAAAACGCGTGGGCGCCTTCTTGTGATCGGAGTAAATGGGCTCGACGCGCAGCCAGGGAGGAAAGCGATCGTGAGTGTCCTTTTGAAAAAAATATTCGCCGCTGATCCCGTCAGGGTAGCGCTTCAGAGAGAGGGGCCGGTCCTTGATGTAAGGAAGAAGCAAGTCGGCGACTGCGTCGTAATAATTCAATAGATCGCGTTTTGTGTAGCCCTCGGCGGGATAGAAGACCTTGTTGAGGTGAGTAAATTTCAGCCGCTGACCGTCGACGGTTAGCACGGCCTCATCGGACTTTCCAGAGAGCAGCGGAGGGCGCGAACCCGGCTTTGATTTTTCTTCGATGGGCGTGGCGGTCTCCCGCACGCACTCTTTCGGCTCGACGTCCGGGCGCAGTCCTACGAAAACCGGCGCTCGCAGCCGTCCATCTTCAGTCCAGCTGGCGAACTTGACCTCGCAGACCACCTCCGGGCGGACCCAGGTGACGCCGCGCGCCATTTGCGGGACCTCGGCGAACGGAGAGCGCGTGGTGGTCAGCGGCTCGATGCGGCGGTAGATCATCTCGAGCAGGCTTTGGTCGAAGCCGGTCCCGACATTTCCCACATAGACGAGTTTGCCTTGTTCGTACAATCCCAGAACCAACGAGCTGAAATAATCGCGCTCTCCGGCGGTATAGCCGCAGATGATGAATTCCTGCTGGGTGACGATCTTGATCTTGACCCAGTCGCTGCTGCGCTTGGATTCGTATTTGCTGCCGCCACGCTTGGCGAGGATGCCCTCGAGGCCGGTGGCGCGTGCGGCTTCCAGCATCTCCTGGCCGTTGTTGACGAAATGCTCGGAGTAGCGCATCACGGCAGACGGCTGGAGGATGGCGGCCAGCGCGCGCTTACGCTCGATGAGCGGCACGCCGCGCAGGTCGAAACCGTCAAGATAGAGCAGATCAAAGACGAACAATGTAACGGGCGTGCGGCGCGCCAGGTGCGCAACGGAGTTCGGATCGGCGACGGCAATTCTCGGCTGGATGAGTCCGAAGCTGGAAACGCCGTTCTTGTCCAGCACCGCAATCTCGCCGTCGAGTACCGCCTGTTTCGCGGCGATCTGATGGCCGATTACGCTCAGCTCCGGGTACTGGCGCTCGCAGGAGTGCCCGGTGCGCGAGGTCATCCGGACTTGCTTGTCGTCGATGAAACAAATGGCGCGCACGCCATCCCACTTGATTTCGAATAGCCAGTCGTCGCCTTTAGGCGGCATTTCGGCGAGGCTGGAGCGCATGGGCACGATGTTCGAGGGCATGGGAGCGCGTATCGCGCCGGGAAGAGACGCGGGATCGAACGCGGCTTCAGCGCCGGCTACGGCCTTTGCCGGGCCTTTTTTTTTACCGGGAGCCTTCGCAGGCGCACGCGGCGGCATGTCCTTGGCGATCTCTTCCTGGGTGCGGCCTGTCGATACGCTATAGGCGTAGCTTTCGACGTCCCAGCCCGGGCGCGCTTCGGCATCCTTCTTCTTCAGAAGCAGCCACTCGTTTCCCTTGCCGCGGCCCTTCATCAGGACGATGGCGAATTCACCCTTGAGCTTCTCGCCGTGCAAGCGGAATTTGAAATCGCCGCGGGCGAGCTGCTCCTGCGCAGGTTTGTCACCGAGGAACTCGTAACTGCCCCGGTCCCAGAGCATGACGCTGCCAGCACCGTAGTTGCCCGCCGGTATGTTTCCCTCGAAGCTGCCATATTCGAGCGGATGGTCCTCCACCATGGCCGCCAGGCGGCGGGGTGTGGGGTCGAGCGTCGGCCCTTTCGGCACGGCCCACGATTTGAGAACGCCATCCATCTCCAGCCGAAAGTCGTAATGCAGGCGCGAGGCGTCGTGGCGCTGGACGCAGAACGAATTGCCGCCGGCATGTATGCCAACTTTGGCCGGTTCCGGCTCCGGAGTAGATGAAAACGACCGTTTTCGAACGTATTCGTTCAACGGCATCTGAAAATGTTGAAAACCTCGCTTACATCATGATATCGGTGTTAGAGGGCGATCGAGCCTATTGTAGCTGCGGAAGTGAGGTTGCATACATGGCAAGCAGCGTTTGGAAGGGACATCTAACTTTCGGTCTTGTTTCTTTTCCCGTGCGGCTGTTCAGCGCCGCGCGCGGCGAGACCATCAGCTTCAACATGCTTCACAAGGCGGATCACTCGCGCATCAAGCAAGTGATCTACTGCCAGGCGGAAGACAAACCCGTTCCCCGGAGCGAACTCGTTAAAGGCTACGAATACGAAAAGGACCGCTACGTCGAGATCGATGACGAGGAGATCAAGAAAGTAGCGCCCAAGACCGCGAAGGTCATGGAGATTCTCGAATTCGTCAAGGCCGACCAGGTGGATCCGATTTATCTGGAGAGCTCTTACTACATGGGCCCCGACGAGGGAGGTGAGAAGCCCTACGCGCTGCTATTTGAAGCGTTGCGCGAAACGAAGTATTACGGCATCGCGAAAGTGGCCATGCACAATCGCGAGCACATCGTCATTCTGCGCCCGGGCGCTAAGGGTGTGCTGCTGCACACCATGTACTACGCCGATGAGATCCGCCAGGTGGAGGAGTTCCGCACCGATACCAGCCAGGTGAAAGAGAAAGAGCTGGCCCTGGCCAAGATGTTAATCGAATCGCTGATCGCCGAGTTCGAGCCCCAGAAATACACCGACACTTACCGCGCCAACCTGCAGCAGATGATCCAGGCGAAACTGGAGGGCCATAAAGTTGTGGAGACGCCCACACAGCACATCGCGCCGGTGATCGACATCATGGAGGCTCTGAAGAAGAGCCTGGCCGAGCAGAAGAAGCCCGTGCGTTCGGCTACCGCTGCCGTGGCGGACGTAGAGGGCGAGGCCGAAGCTCCGGCGCAACCGGCCAAACGGCGACGCCGGTCATAAGCGGGACGCCAATTCCTCGGCGTACAGCGCCCCCTCAGGTGTTTCTTCATGCTTGAAGAATAGGTAAAGATCCTTGTCCTGGGCGAGTAAGTCGCGGGCGCGCTCCGCTATGGCGCTTCGTTCTTCCTCAGAATATTCCGGTTTCCGCAACCGGTAGTAGACAAAGTCAGCGGTAATTACTTCAGGAATTTCCAGTTTGTCCGACTCCGCGACGCAAAGCGATACTTTGTGAGCCTTGAGCGCATCGTACACCACGTCAGTAAGCCATGAAGTGTGCCGGAATTCGATGCTGAATCGCAGGTCCGCCGGCAGTAGCATTAGAAAATCATTCAGCAACTGTATGTCGAACTTTAAGTTGGGCGGGAGCTGGAACAGAACCGGACCCAGGCGCCGGGACGACCGCAGAGGATCGATCGAACGCAGGAACAAATCGAGCGCGGCCCCAACCTCTTTGAGCCGCAGGATGTGCGTGAGCCGCATGTTGGCCTTGCAGGCAAAACGAAAAGTCGCGGGCGTGGCCTTTACCCAGTTTTCGAGCGTGGTGGCAGCCGGCAACCGGCGGAAGGTGTAATTGATCTCGACGCAGTTCAACCGGCTGGCATAGTGTTCGAGAAACTTCTTGTCAGGCATCCCGGCGGGATAGAAGCGTGGCTTCCAGCTTGGATAGACGAATCCGGAAGTGCCGGTGTAAAGTTGCGCCATAGAGTACAATCGAAAACCATGCCGCACGTGCTCGTCAACTGTTGCACTAGAACACTTTCATCCACAGAAACTTCTTGGGATTCTCCCGCAGCTCTTTCAGCATGCTTCTTAGGCCGTTGGTGCTACCGACCAGGTTCTCGTACGTGCTCGAGCTAACGATGAGTTGGCCCAGCGTGCCTGAACCGGAGTTTAGAGCATCGACCTGGGCATTCAGGTTATCGACCAAACGGCTGGCGCGTGTATAAAGCTCGTCGTCTTTCATCAGTTTTGCGGCGCGCACATCCTCCAGCGCGCGGCTGAGATCGCCGACGGCCTTACGCAATTGGTCGTACTGCGCGGTGTCTTTCAGAAACTTTCCTTCGGAGCCCCGGCCCTCCTGCCAGTCCACCAGCGCCTGGTCGAGACGCTTTACGGCCTTCTCCAGGTTTTCGTACATCTGGTCGTCGTAAATGAGCTTGCCCACCTGCGTATCTCTGTTGGTGGCGGCGCGAATGTCCTTCTGAAATTTTGTGACTTGGTTTAGGGCAGTGTTGTAAAACGCGTCTCCCTTAACAAATTGCCCTATCTCGCCCCGGCCGGCTTCGATGTCACTAAGAAGGCTGTCCATACCTGCGAGGATCTGCTTGCCCGCTTTTATCAGGTCGGCGTTGTTGATCTTCTTTGGGGGAGGGCTGAGCAGTTCGCCACCAGGCTGGACATGTTGCGGGCTCTTGCCCTCGTTGATATCCACGAATTTGTCGCCCAGCACGGTTTCAGCGCCGATCTGCGCCGTCGAATCCTCCGGAATCGACTTCAGAAACCGGTTCATGATCGACATGTCGACACGCACGACCTTCTGCGGATCGTTCAGGCCGGAAAGAGCGATTTGCGTCACTTCGCCGGCGCGCACTCCGCTGAACCGCACCGGCGCACCCTTCTCCAGCCCAGCGAGATCGCTCATAAAGGTGTGAACCGGAGCCGCCGGCTGAAAGAGCTCTTCACCACCGAGCAACAAGTAGACCAGTACGGACAAGATTCCGGTGGCGCAGCCGATCATGGTGGCCACGCGAAATTTCGCCCAAGCTACTTGTGCTGGCGAAGGCATAAACCGGCGCTATGGTCTTCTATTGTGGCTGATTTCAGCAGCAAAGCGCCATCGCATCCACTACGCCGCCGGCCCACCGCTTATACTGGCGCGCGCTTCTTCTATCGATCCGCAAAGCGGCAGGACGCTATCGAGGCGCGTGATTTGCAGCAGGTGCAGCACCTTGCCCGCCGCGCCCGTGATGCGCATCTCTCCTCCGCAGCGGTTTAGAGTGCCGAAGCAGTAAGCGATGATGCCGATCCCAGTGCTGTCCATGTGGTCGATGCGCGAGACGTCGAAGATAATCTTCTTCTCGTTCTGGCGGAGCAGGTCTTGCACCACGGTTTCAATCCTCTGGCTCTCGCGGCCCAGTGAAATCTTACCCGCCAGCTCCAGCAGCGTGATGTCTGGCGCAATGCGTTTGGTCTCAATTTGCAACAACATGACAGTCGAGCTTCAGCATACATCAAACCGACGCAGGAGAGGTCGCGGCGACTCCGGGACCGGAGCCTGGGCACAAGGCAAGGACGCGCAGTCTGCGCATGCTACGATCGTGAAGATCAGCGCCTTGCTCCTCGCGCGTTCGTGTTGCAACTGTGACCCGCGACATCGCCAATCTCCGGCAAGAACTGCGCCCGATGCTAAGGCTGGCCGCGCCGCTGGTGATGGCGGAACTCGGCTGGATGGGCATGGGCGTCGTCGACACCATGATGGTGGGCCGCGTGAGCGCGGAAGCCATGGGCGCCGTGAGCCTGGGCAGCGTTCTGTTTTATGCGGTCGCGATTTTTGGCAGCGGCCTGATGCTGGGACTCGACACGCTGGTGGCGCAGGCCTATGTCGCGCGGCGCCTGATGGATTGCCACCGGTCGCTTGTGAACGCCGTCTACTTCAGCCTGCCGTTGGCCCCGGCGTTGATGCTGCTGGTCTGGTGCTGGGTCCCGCTGCTGACCCGGTTCGGCATCAATCCCGTGGTACTGAGCCAGACCGTTCCCTATTTGAAGGCCATCATGTGGAGCACGCTTCCGCTGCTCTTGTATTTCGCGCTGCGCCGGTATCTCCAAGCCATGGATCGCGCCGCGCCCATCATGTTCGCCCTGATTACCGCCAACCTGGTGAATCTCACCGGCAACTGGATTCTGATCTACGGGCATTTTGGCGCCCCGGCCATGGGCGCCGAAGGCTCCGGCTGGGCGACGTGTATTTCGCGCGTCTACATGGTCCTGGTCCTCATCCTCTACCTGTTCTATGACGCCGCTGCGAATCGCACTGGCCTGTTCGACGCGCCGCTCGCGCCCGATTTCGAGCGGATTCGCGCGCTGATCCGGCTGGGACTCCCGGCAGCTACGCAGCTTTCAGTCGAGGTCGGGGTTTTTGCGGTTGCCACGGCTCTGATCGCCACGCTCGATCCACTCTCGCTGGCGGCACATCAGATCGCCATCAACACGGCGAGCTTCACGTATATGGTTCCGCTCGGCATCGCCTCTGCCACCGCGGTCCGCGTGGGGCAGGCGCTGGGCCGGAACGACATAGATGCAGCCAGCCGCGCGGGCTGGACCGGCATGGCGCTCGGCGCCTCGTTCATGGCCGGCGCCGGAGTGCTGCTCCTCGTCGCCCCTCAATATGTCGCCCGGGTCTTCACCACCGACCGCGCCGTGATCCGGACCGCGATTTCTCTGTTACACATTGCCGCCGCGTTTCAGCTCTTCGACGGCATCCAGACGGTCGCCACCGGAGCGCTCCGCGGCGCCGGAGACACGCGCACGCCCATGATCTGCCACCTGCTGGGGTATTGGTTTATCGGACTCCCTCTGGGCTATGTGCTGTGCTTCATCGTGGGCTGGGGCGCCGTGGGGCTCTGGGCCGGGTTGTCCCTCGCGCTGATTTTGATCGGCTTGGTTCTGCTGGCCGTGTGGACCCGCAAAGTGCATGCCATGGTCGCCGCTCACGCTGCTACTCGATGATCGCGGTCATTGAGGATTGACGGAGCGGTACGCCTTCACGAACTCGTCCGCCAGTTCGTCCACGGCGCTCGATACGGCTTCCGCCGCAGCTTTCGGGGCGGCCGACATCACTCTCTGCTGGCTCCAGGTTTCTGCGACCGTCTTGGAGGTCTTGTCGCGACTCAGGGTCACCACCTGGTAAACCCCCAGGCCGATCATGAGTGATAGGGGACTGCTCTTCAGCGAGAACGCGTTGGTCTTGACTCCCCGGACGGACGTGATGTTCAGGCCCACGAATTCAGTCGCGTCGCCGTCGATTGTGATCCCGGCGTCCCGCAGCTTCTGCTCGATGCGAGCATGCAAATGATCGCGGTCCAGACCCGCGCGCTCGATCTCGGGCGGCGCCGGATCGACGATTACCTTGACGGCCTTGATACCGCGCAACGTAGCGCGGTCCATATCCGTATCGCTGGCCACGCCGTTGCCGGCCAGAAAAACCGCAAGAGCTAGGCTGACAGAAAATCCGCGCGAAGCCATACCCTCATTTTATATTGGGAGCATCCTTGCACGCGCCGCCAGCCGGAACGCCGGGAGCACGCGCGCTACAATGAAGGATTAACATATGGCTGCAAAAGAGAAACCGCCCAAGGAACCCATGCCGCCCATCAACGTCTGGCTGGCCCCGGTGGCGCTAGGCTGGCTCGTCCCCGGCGGCGGACATTTCCTGTTGAAACGGACCGGCCGCGCAGCGCTGCTGTGCGCCTCCGTCACGTGCATGTTTGTTCTAGGCCTGCTCATGCGCGGCGCCATGTTCAAGCCGCAGTCCGGCGACATCCTCACCGTCCTGATCAACTGGGGCGGATTTATTGGCGATATCGCCTCCGGCCTCCTCTACCTGCTGACCACCTGGCTCGGGTACTCGCAACCGGACATGCCCGGCGCGGTTCATGACTACGGCAGCAAGTTCCTGGTGACAGCCGGCCTGCTCAACATTCTGGTGATGGTGGACGCCTACGAAATTGCGGGCGGGAGGAAGAGCTGATGCCCAAAATGAACCTCTCGCACTTCGAAGCATCCTTCCTGTTTGCGGTGTTCAGCTCGGTGGTCTTGGGAGTTGTGAGCAAACGTACGGATAAGGAACGCCTGAACTACGGCCTGTACGTCTTCGGCTGCTTCCTGGCGGCGCTGTTCGGAATCGGCTGGCTGATGTATTTCGGACACGGCTAGTGAAGCATACGGAGCGCAACCACTGGGCCGTGCGGCCACCGTCATTGACCCCTGTCTTCTACACGGGCCGGGTGTCCCCCGAGCGCCTTTAGGCTTCTCCGTTCAGGTTACCCCGCCGGAGCCTGCTCACCAGCGCCATTAATTCGAGTCGGACTCCCAATTTTTTGACTGTTGGATCAAAAATAGGAGACCGTCACCTGCTTTGCAGAAAACGCTCCGGTACGATCTTACACTGTTCCAGGGACCGTGACAATCGACCCCAAGGTTCACTCCGCCGTAGTCGGGTCAATCATGGCTTTGACTTCGGAAATACGGCCGGCCGGAAACCCTCCGCGCCGGGCGTGCTCGCGGATTAAGTCCTCGCTCGGCGATATGTACACGCAATACAGTTTGTCGCCGGTGACATAGCTTTGCAGCCACTGAATCTGCGGACCGAGGCTTTCGAGCACGCTGCGGGATTTCTGTGATATCGCCCGCAGCTTGTCTGGCGGCAACTGGCCTGCGCCGGGAAGGTCGCGTTCGATTACGTATTTTGGCATTCTCATTTCTCCTGTGCAGCCGTGCGGTCTAAAATAGTGTACTTAGCGAGGTAGCCCCCTACTCCAGCGCCGCCACGACGTTACCGGTCTGGCGCAGCAGGTCCCACGCGGCCTTCTCGGCGGCGTATTGCGCATCGTAGAACACGATCCATTTCTCGTCCTCGTTGATGCGGGCCTGCTCCAGATGCTGCAGTGTGGCGCGACCTTCGTTCGCTTGCGCCAGCAGAATGGAAAGCTGGTCACGCGACACTTCCAGATCCAGCCGGGCCACATCCCGTGTCGTTTCGGCTCTTCGAAGCGCCTGGTAATTCTGCCGCGTTTCGAGCGAGATGCGATTGCGTGCTGCGTTCGTTTCGACCCGCAGGCGCGCGGCTTCCACCTCGGCTTGTGCCGTCGCGGCGCTGACTGCCGGCCCCGAAAGCAGGGGGATCGTGAAGGCCACTCCGACCTCGCCGTTGTTCCGCTGGAAGGTCCGGAAGTAATCCGCATAGTGATTGTACTTAGCAAACAGGCCGTACTGCGCAATGAGGTCGATAGTGGGCAGACGCGCCGCCTTCTGCCCCCGTATGTCCAGGCCCTTGGCGACGAGCGCCGATTCCAGCCGCCGCAGCTCTTTGCTTGATTGGATAGCGTCCTCGATCGCGGCCTCTTCGCTCTTGGGCACTGGTGGAGTCGGAGGATCTTCGGCCGCGGCCCTCACCTGATCCTCCGCGCTGAAGCCCAGGACCACAGCCAGCGACCGTTCCGCAGCATCCTGGTCGCTGGCCAGTTGCTCCACGCGCTGCCGTCCGCGCGCCAGGCTCAAGGCCGCTTGCTTCGATTCGATGGCCAGTGTACGTCCCTCCGCTACTCGGGCCTCCGTCGCCTGCTCGATTTTTTGCAGACTCTCCACCTGTTTGCCCACCAGTTCCGCCAGTCGCGCGGACCGCTGCGCATCCAGGAACATGGACGCCGTGCGGGAAGCGACCTCATCCCGCTTGGCTAATGTGGCGATAGCTGCCCCGCGCGCCGTCTCTCGCGCCGAGGCGACCGTATAGCTCTGCTGGCGGTTGAAGAGGGCCTCGCGGGCCCGGGCCTGGATGATGGAAGGCGCCGCGCCATCGATGCTCATGGGAAAGCCGTTGGCGTAAGCCAGCCCGCTCCCCGCCCCGATCGTCGGGCTGAAAGGAGCTTTGGCCAGCCGCACGGTCTGGGCGGCCTTCTGTTCGTCCAGGCGAGCCAGCGCGATATCCGGATTCTGCTCGAGCGCGCGGGCCACGGCCTGCCGCAAGGTCATCGTGTGAACTTCCGCGTGCAGGCCGACTGCGAACGCGGCCGCGAACAACAACACGAAAAACTTATGCATGAAGCCATTTTAAGTTCATAGGCAGGCACATGCGAACCATTCCGGACTGGCTCATCTTAAGGGGCCGTCGACTGGCTCTTGAGATACTCGACGCGCGCGAACTGTTCTTTGGCGAGAGCCGCCTGTCCTGACCTGCGGTAAGCCAGACCAAGCTGATAGTACGCGCCAGCCTCCGCGGGCCGCAACTCGATCGCGCGGCGCAACGCGGCGATGGCTTGCTGGTACTTATCGATCGAAAGGAAGGCTTTTCCGCGCAGATAATAAATGTCGTAGTCCGCCGGCGAAGCTCTTTCCGCGCGGGCCAGTTCGTCCAGGACTCCGGAGTAATCGACGGATGGCTCATCGAGCATGGATTGCGCGATCACAACGTGGAGCATCGGATAATCCGGCTTACGCTGGGCAAGCCGGCGCAGCGTCTCAGTGGCGCGAACAGGCTCGCCCATATTGCGGTAAGCCTCGGCGAGCTTGGGGTAGGCCTCGAACTGGTCCGGAACGCTTTGTATGAGAGCGGCCAGTATCCGGACGGCGGCCTGATATTGCTCCGCCGACAGCAGGCTGGAGCCGAGAGCGAGTAATACATTGGGAGAGCCGGGGATCTGTCTGCGCGCCTGCTCGAGGATGTCCACCACCGCCTTAGCGTTCTGCTGTTTTTCATAGATGCGTGCCAGGGCGAGGTAAGGCTCTTCGCGCGCGGGGGCGAGTTGCGTGGCCCTTCGTAGATGTTCAGCGGCCGGCTGCATCTGGCCGAGATTTTCGTAGGCCAGACCCGCGAGGGCGGCGCCCGAAGCTCTCTCCGCATCCGGCAGATCCGATTGCGCCTCGATCGCCGACGCACGCCGGACGGCGTCACCGAAAGCGCCGGCATCGTTCTCGAGGGCCGCCAGTGTGACGGTGGCCTCGGGATCATGAACACCACTTTCGTCGCACCGAAGAGCTTCCGCCAGCGCGAGGTCGAGCCGCTTCTGTCGGACCAGGTCTTTAACGAACTCGGCGTGCAGCTTGCCGTCGTGCGGAAAACGTTGTGCCGCCATCCGCAGGGACTCCTTCACCGCTTCCATGTCCCCGGATATCAAACTCACTTTAACCAGCATGGCCACCGGCAGCGGATAATCAGGGCGCTGCGTGTCGGCCTCCATTAACACCTGGCGGGCCTTGGCGAAATCGCCCGCCGCGGCTGCCCCCATCGCTGTTCCGTACAGTTCGTAGTAAGAGCGCAGATTATCGGGAGCAAGGCAGGCGCCTTGACGAAAATCCTCCGCGGCTTTGGCGAATTCGCCGTGTCGAAATTCAATTTGAGCTTTTCGGTCCAGATCGCGAAAGCGCTCGCGTGCGTCCTGAGGGTTGAGTTCCGGCGCCGGGCACTCCGCTGCAAAGCTGCAAGCCAAAGCCAGGAGGGCGATAGAGACCAATCGCATATAAAAGCGGGCCTTGTGAGCGCCTATCTCGATCATCTTACCAGCCGGTCTCGATGTTGAACCGCAGTGCCCTGGAGCCGGCGCAGCGCCCGCTCGGCCGCCTTCACACCTCGGTACTGGGCTTCCTCGAAAATTGAAAAGCCGCTCAGATCCGAGTTGGCGAACAGCAGGTTACCAGAGCTTTCCGTGAGACCCCGGCGCTCCTGGGATCCGAGGAAGCCGGGCACGGGCCGCGCCATGGCGTGGCCCAGGCGCAGGACGTCGATGCGGGCAACGCACTGGCGGATGTCGGGGTGCGCGCGTTCCAGGTCGTTGAGAATCGCTTCCTTCCAATAGCTCCAGTCTTTTTCGAGCAGCAGGCGGCGATTGTCCGCGGGCGATCCTTGAGCCAGCGACCAATAAAAAGTCCAGACGGTGCGATCGATGTGCGTGCGCAGCGACTGGTGCGTGGCCACTACGTAACCTAACGCGGGCGAATCGTAGATGACGTTGTCCCATGCGGTCTCGATATCGCGCTCGCGTGGGAGCCGATCGAGCGTGAGATTCGCAGTAAGCCACGGCGAGTACACAATGCCGTGGACGGGCGGCGCGCTTTCGCAGACGTAGGAAGCGAGAAAGCTGGGTGCGGCGAATATGACGGTGTCAGCGATGTAATCGGCGTCGCCGGCGGATACGCGAAGTTCCCGGCCTTGGCGGGTAATGCGATGGACCATCGCGCCCGTACGAACATAGCGCCCGAGCTTTGTTAGCAAGCGGCGCGCGATCCAGCCGTTACCCTCAGGCCAGGTGAGCGGACCCTTTTCCTCGGGCTCGCGCGAGGCGAAGTAGTGGATGCCGGCCCAAGCGGAGGTGTCCGCGGCGAGCGCACCGTAATCGTCGCGGCAGGCGTAGTTGATGTACCAGTGCAGATACGGGGAGATGAAGCGCTCATGCTCCAGCCACTGGGCCATGGAGACGCGGTCGAGCGGTGATAGCCTGGCGCCCAACTCCATGGGAATGGTGAATTCGCCCGTCGCCCGGAATTCCCGGACACGATCGAAGAAGCGGGCGAAGTCTTCGCGATCCCGCGCGGTCGCCGCCGTAACTGGCTCGATGCCTTCCTGCCAGCGGCCGTGCAGATAGAGGCGCTCCTGCGGCGAGAAGCAGAGGTCGCGCTCGTCCCAGACACCGTCGCGCAAGACACCGAGTTCCTCGAACAGTTCTCGCACGAGCGCGGCTTTCCTGCCGGGCACCGGAACGTAATGCGCGGCCCAGGGATATGGAGTAATTTCGTTTTCACCCCAGCGGGCGTTGCCACCGGCCTGTTGCAGCATCTCAAGCAACACGAAGTCGCGGAAGCCGCGCTTGTCGAGCCACCATGCGGCCGAGAGCCCGGCGATGCCTCCGCCCACGATCACGAGTGGAATCTTGATCGTCTGTTTCGCCGCGGGGAGGGAAGCGCGATCGCGCAAACGGTGGCCAGGGTCGTGGCCGTCGTCGATAAAACCGCCTGTGATGAAGCGTTCTGTCTTGGGCGTGAGTCCGATGAGCGCGGCGCTTAGAAATTGCCGGCGACTGGCGATCAATGCGTGATCTCGCGCCAGTCGTGCTCGTAATAGCGCACGAGCACCTGGTCGTTCAGGCGGTTGGGCTCAGCATCCACCGGCAGCATGTCATTGGGGAATTGAAACAACTGTGGGATCGCGGCAACCGAGAGGTATCGCAGCCGCTCGGGCAACCGCATCGGCGGCTCGTAGGTGTTCGGACCCGCCAGCACGAAACCCCACTCGCCGAACGAGGGCACGTACAGATGATATGGATACGTCTTGAGCCGGGCCTGCTTCAGCGTCTCGGCGATGCACCAGTAGGACTGCCGCGCAAACAGCGGTGACGTGCTCTGCACCACCGCAAGGCCCTGCGCACTCAAATGCCGGGTCATCAGGCGGTAGAACGCGGTGGTGTAGAGCTTGCCCAGCGAATAATTCGTAGGATCCGGAAAATCGACCACGATGAAATCAAACGGCTCGCTGGTCTGCTGCAGCCAGGGAAACGCGTCGGCGTTGATCACGTGCACGCGCGCATTGGTGAGCGAATGCTGATTGAGCGTGACCAAATAGGGGTGCGTTGAGAACAGCCGGGTCATTTCCGGATCGAGATCCACCAGCGTGACGGAGTCGACATTCGGATACTTCAGGATCTCGCGAACCGCGAGCCCATCGCCGCCGCCCAGCACCAGCACGCGGCGGGCGCCCGGAAGCGACGCCAGGCCCGGATGGACCAGCGCTTCGTGATACCGATACTCGTCACGCGAGCTGAACTGGAGATGCGAGCTGAGGAACAGCCGCACGTCATCTTTCCACTTGGTGAGCACGATGCGCTGGTAGCGCGTGTCGCGCGCGAAGATCACTTCGTCAGCGTAAAGATTGTTGTCCGCGGCCTGCGTGATCCTCTCCGCGCCCGCCATCCCGGCGCCCAGCACGGCCAGCACCGCGACGCAAGCCACCCTCAACCACCTACGCGCGCCAAGCTGGTCGCGAAAAAGATACGTCGACCAGAGCGCCACACCGGCATTGATGATGCCGAATAACAGGGCTGAGCGCACCATCCCCAGTTTCGGGACCAGCAGAATCGGAAACAACAGCGAAGCTCCCAGCGCGCCCAGATAATCGAAGGTGAGGACGTGCGCCACCAGCTCCCGGAACTCCAGCCGGTGTTTCAGAATGCGCATCAGCAACGGAATCTCGAGCCCCACCAGAGTGCCGATGACGAGCACGATCGCATAAAGAATAAGCTGGAAGCCCTGCGTATACGCGAACGCAAGAAAAAGCGCGGCGGAGGAAAAGCCGCCCACCAGTCCCACCATCAGCTCGATGGAAATGAAGCGCGCCACCAGGCCGCGCACGACGAATCGCGAGAGATAGCTACCCACGCCCATGGCGAACAGGTAGCTGCCGATCACTGTCGAGAACTGGAACACGCTGTCGCCGAGCAAGTAGCTCGCCAGCGTGCCGGCGACGAGCTCGTAAATCAGCCCGCAGGCCGCAATCAGCGCGACGGAGAGAAAGAGTACGACGGGCAATTTTTAGTGCACCGCGGCGGCAATGATGATGCACATGCCGATGGACATCGCGCCCACCAGGATCGCAAGCGCCGTGTTGTGCTCATGGACGATCTCGTTCCACAGATGATACGGGGTCAACTTATCCACGATGACGAACGCAACAACAAAAATAAGCAGTCCGAGAGCCGCGAAGATCACGGCGTTCCAGATGTAAGCGGGGTGGAAATCGTTCATCTCACTTGCCTCCAAAGTACCGGTAATAGCCGCCGTAATGCGACCGGTATGCGCCCGGATTGTCGCGTACCGTCTTGGGAATGTTTCTCACCTCGTTCACTCTCGTGAGGCTCATGCCTTGAAATTCGGCAAATCCCACGAAAGCGAGTACCAACAGACCATAGACTGCATAGATAGGATGTCTCATTTGGTTTCCGAAAAATCGCTCTGCGTCCACCGTTTGCCTTCAAAGGATGCCGCGCGCCAGGTGGTCAGTACAGGCGGAATCAGCAGCAACGCTGCCGCGATCCAGAACAGCCCCGCCGAAGGCACGCTGCGCTTGATCTCCAGCGTGTAGAGCATGGACTGCGCGTTTTTTGCCATCTCCGGTTCGACGCGCAGATAATATTTGCCGGGCGCGACCGAAGGCACGATGACGCTGTCGTTGCGGCCGCCCTCGCTCCAGGCGCCGTCGCTATCGCGGCCCGTGTAATAACTCACTTCGCGCCCGAAATCGTAGCCGTGGCCGGTGGCTTCATTGATGAGCGCGAGATTGAAGTAAGCCCAATTATTGTTCAGATCGCTGTGGATTGAGATTTCGACATTGGATGGATGCCCCAGCACCTCGAACGTATCCGTGACGAACGATGCCTCCGCGGCCGATCGCGGCGCGAAACCATACTGTCGCTGAAATACGGTGTCCTGGCTGGCGAACGCATAGAACATTATCGCGAGCAACACGATCGCCGAGAGCAGGTTCAGGCACACGCGCCACATGGAACTTGCCTGCCCGGCAAACGGCGCGGGTTGATTGGCAAAGATGCCGCGGGCCGGCGTCGCATGGCCGGGTAATTGAAACGCCTGCCACACCTGCGCGCCCGTCATGTACTCGCCCAGCGACCATACGGTTTCCTGCTCGGTGATCTCAGCGGAGAGAATCCGCGGCACCGCGATGAAGTCCTTGACGCCGTTCTTGTCGCCGACGTGCACGCGCCAGGGAAACTCGCCCAGCACATAGCTTATCGTGGCCAGCTCGGTATCGAACAGAACATAAGTGCGGCCCATGAACTTTGCGCCGGGCTTCTTGCCGACCTGGATTCTCTCGGGATTCGCGGGAACGGTCTGCACATAATTCCAATGGCCGTTATATTCGGTGAGGTAGCGGAAGCCTTTGTATGGGTTGAAAAGCAGGTACTCGGCCCAACTGTCCGGCAGCCCCTCGACGTCCGTGGTGCGCACCTGAAACCCGATCGCTTCGTAGTCGGCGCCATATAGCTTGCCGCGCGTGCCGAGTGGAATCAGGGGCTCAATGAGCTGCTTTGCCTCGAATTTTTGCAGCACCTGCAGGTTCGGATCCGTGGCATCCAGAATGGAGTGGCAGCTGCCGCACACCACCGACAACGTGTGTCCCGAGGCGTTGATCGTGAGGGGCGCGCCGCAGCTCGGGCAGCTCAGAGCGCTGGCGGCCGCACGGCCCGCCGAAGTTGTCTCATCGAGCAGCCGCAAATTCCTGAGCTTCAAATCGTCGAATTCGACGGCCTCGCCCAGGAACAGCAGTGGCGCCGGCTCGCTGTAATCGATGGTGCCGAAACGCGCGTTGGCGGTGCGCAGGTCGGCGAATAGCACGTCTTTCTTATCCCAATATTCAAACGGAAGCTCGCCGGCCACGCCGCGGTAATGGGCGCGCGTGATCGAGGTTATTTCGTACCAGGCGCCGTTCCACAGAAACCGCCGCGCCCGGGCAATCTCGCCGGCCGGTGGCAACGGCTCAGGGGGCGCACTCTGAAACGAAATGGCGTACTCCAATTGTGCGTCCGAAAGCCAGCCGCTGACTCCATCATTGAATACGATGTGCCACTCGTTCCAGCCGCCGTCTTCGTATTCGTAGAGAATGCGGCCTACCACTTGAAACGCTTTGTTATGGTACGTCCCTTCGGTGCCGATCTGGATAGGCGAAGCCTCGCGCGGCAGATCGCCGACTTCGCCTACTTTCTCGAGGTTAACGTCGCGCCGGACCAGAATTGACCGGCAATACTCGCAGGTGGTCTGCACCGCGCCCGACCAGCGGAAGTGCACTAGCGCACCGCAGTTGGGGCAGTTAGCCGCTGGCTGAGTCATCGGAGGGAGCGAGATACGGCCGGTCGATGCGCCGCACGCTGACTTGCTGCGCGGAAAACTCGCGCTTCAGATACGCGCTGAAATTCCATTCTTCGCGCGGCCGGCAACAAAAGATGTTGAGGCAAAGAGAATGATACTCGGGAAAAGTGTGGCAGGCAAGATGGGATTCCGCGAGCAGGCACACGCCCGTGATGCCGCCGGTTCCGGGGAACTGATGCCAGGTGGCGTCGCGAACGGGATGGAGCGCCAGCGCCTCGGTCAGCTGCTGAAACATCCCGCGCAGCTTATCGAGATCGGCCAGCGCTGCGCGATCGCAGCCGTGCGCTTCGATCACCCACTCGCAGCCGCACATGGGCTACTGCTGGGCGCTTCCACACTCAGGACAGAATTTGGCGGCGCGCGCCATCGGCTTGCCGCAGTTGATACAGAATTTCGAAGTGGCCTCACCACCGGCCGGCGCGCCGGTCGCTGGCGTTGTAGCCTCCGGAGCGCCAGGGGCCCCGCCCGGACCCGGCTTCATGGCGTTCATCATGCTCTGCGCCATGGTGAGCCCCGCGCCAAGCCCTACGCCAATTCCCGCTGCACCGCCGCCTTCATTCCCCGCGGCGATGGGCATGGACTGCGCCACCTGGTACTGCGTATAGCGTCCCATGTCGCCCACCATGTTCATACCGATGCGCTCGTCCAGCCGCTTCTGCAGCTCATCGGGCAGCGACAGGTTCTCGACGACGAAGGTATCGAGCGAAAGTCCCAGATCGGTGAATACCGGCTTGAGGAATTCAGCGATTTTCTGCCCTAGCGCGATCTGGTTCGCCGCCATATCGAGGAAGGGGACGCTGCTCTCGGCGAACGTGTCCGACATGCGCCCGATGATGGTGTTGCGAAGCTGCCCTTCGACATCGCCGACGCGATAGATGTCGCGCGTGCCGCTAATCTTGGTGTAGAACACGCGCGGGTCACTGATGCGATAGGAATAAATCCCGAACCCGCGCAGCCGCACCGCGCCGAATTCCTTGTCGCGGATGGTCACCGGATTTGGTGTTCCCCAGTGCTGGTTCACCTGCAGCCGGGTGGAAAAGAAATAGACGTCGGATTTGAACGGCGACTCGAACTGCTTGTCCCAGTTCATCAGGTCCGTCAACAGCGGCAGGTTGTGAGTGTTCAGCGTGTACAGGCCCGGTCCGAAAATGTCGGCAATGCGTCCTTCATTCACGAACGCAGCCATCTGCGATTCCCGCACCGTCAGCTTGCCGCCATTCTGAATCTCCATGTCCTGCATGGGATAGCGGTACGCGAGGACGCCGTCTTCCGATTCCGTCCACTGAATGACGTCAATGAACTGCTTCGAGAGAAAGGATCGAATGCTCATGCTGTGCCGTTCCGACTCCTGAGCAAGTATACGCCAAAAGCTCCGCGCGGGTTCGCGAAACCGCTAACCTGCGGGCGCAAAATAGCTTATGGGAGATTGACCGCATTAACATTGGTTGCCTAGAATGAAGATGGCCGGGGTCGTTTTCCAAGGCGGGAGTAACTCAATGGTAGAGTCACAGCCTTCCAAGCTGTTGGTTGCGGGTTCGATTCCCGTCTCCCGCTCCATTTTCAACAACTTGCAGCCACCGAGTTCTCAACCGTTACTCCGTTTACTCCATTAAGCGGGTCACGCCGTCATTTTCTGCGCCTGCGAGACCATCTCTTCGAGCCGCTTTACGGCCTCGCGTTTCTGATGCCGATCCGACATGGTATAGACCTCCATGCTGACCCCGAGGCCGTGCCCCCGCTGGTCCGCTGACACCTTCGCATCGACGCCCGCCTTCTGCGAGAGTGAAGCATTCGTCTTGCGAAGCACCTGGAAAGTCGCCCACCCAAGCCCAACCGCTTCGAGCTGCTGCCTGAAGGCCCGCCGCCAGAGGTTGCTCATATCCAGCGGCGAGGCTGGGTTCTCCGAAGGGAACACGAGCGCATCAGGAACGGTGGAGCGGGCCATTTCCCGCCACGTTCGGACCAGAGCTATCGTTCCGTCAGACAACGCCGATTCCCTCTGCTTTCCGTTCTTAGGCGTATCGAACCCGCCCTGATACACACGCTGCCTAATCCGCACTGCATCCTCGTCGAATGCACCCCATCGGAGAGCGAGGATCTCGCCCGGCCTCAGCCCTTCAAATATGGCCAAACGTGCCATTAGCCGCTCTTGCAACCCCAGCACGCCGAGATACTGCTCCACTTCCTCCTCCGTGAGCGAACGCATCTCCTTGCCCGCCTTGCAGCATTTCGGCACCCGCAGCTCCGCCGCTGGATTGTGCCCTACCAGCCCATCCGACCACGCCAGCTTGAAAATCGCGTTCAAGTACCACCGAAGGTGCGACACCACATTCTTGGATAGGACTAGTGCCTTCGTTTCGAGGAGATCCTGCATCTCTTGCCGAGTGATGGTCGTCAGGAGCCGATCGCCAAACCGTGGAATCAGGTGCCTGTGTATGATTGGCACCATGGTCAGTTCGGTCGATGCCTTCCACGTTCGCTTGCAGTGCGGCAAATACACCTGCTGGACGAACTGATTGAAGGTTAGGCATGGCCGTGCAGCCGGCGCCGTACCTTCGTTGATCGGGCGGAGGATGGCGGCCAAGGCCGTTTGGGCCTCGCTCTGGCTTATCTGCACGCAACGCCCCAATACCATGGAACGCCGCGAGCCATTCTCCCACCACTGAGCAACCCACACGCGTGCACGTCCGTGCTTGCGCTGGCTGAGGCTGCCCCTCTGGAATCGTTTTCGACGCATGAAACTCTCGCTTTCCTGCGCCGTTGGATCTGAATTCTGGCATACGGGAGATGCTATCACTGGTTCAGTGCCTCCGCATTTTCGAGCCATCGATTTAGCGATTCTCTGCGAATGAGCTTGCGCCGGCCGAGCTGAATGAATGGCAGCGGTGGAGCGCCCGCAACTTTTCCAGCCAGCAGATTCTGCACATGCGCTTTGGAGCACCGCAATATGTTTGCCGACTCCCCGATTGTGAGAACTTCGGCAGTGTTGATCGAACACCCTGATGACAACGCAAGTTGTGGTGGACTGCTCATATCTCCCTCACATCACGGCGGCGCTCCTCAGTGCGCTGAGCCACCCTTTCCGCGACTCGCTCAGCGAAGCCGTCGATCAGCACATCGAGATTGAGACTGTCGCCCATAATCACTTCCCCGCACTGTCGTCTCACTGGACTTCTCCGCTGACCCATACGCGTAAGCCTGGTGCAACCTCGACCATGCATCCCGGCCCGACGGTCTTTCGGGCCACAGCCTCCAACGCAGGCACCACCTTGTTCGGGTAAAACTCGTTCGACCACTCGTCCTTGTCCTGGTGGCTGGGCGGCCAGTGGGTCCACTCGACATCAACCTCCGTCAGCCCTTGTCGGGCGATGCTCTCTGGGATGGCAAGGGCGCAGCAATTGCCGGAACGAAATACGTGGATGATCTTCATTGGTTCAACCTCCTGGTGATCGTGCGGACAGAGTTGGGCCGCGTACTCCAACAACAAACAATGGAACCTTGGGCTGCGTTGGCACCTTCAAAACCTGCAGAGGGACTTTTGATGGTTTTGTAGGGTCGATTCCGGGGCTTTTCGCTATTATTCGAGCTCCCGGTCGCTGATTAGTTCGCATGGGCCAGCCCGATAGACATGCACCTGTGTTCATCGGTAGACCTTCGGGTTAACGATGTAGCGCATTCCGGGACGCCCGCCCGTGTCGGAGGCGTACTCGCGGCGCAGCCATAACGCATCCTCTAGAACCTCTACCGCCATTTGCACCGCTCCAGGCGAATCCAGGCCGCTCCAGCCCTTCAGGTACACGTCCCGGCAACTGAACGAGCCATGCGCGCCGGCTTTCTTCCGCTTGATTTTGTCCGCGAGTTCGCGCGCCGCTCGCATCTGGGGTGTGGTAATGCAGGAATAAACTCGCCTGGCATGTGATTCCAGGTAATCGCACCAGGCGATGGCCTGCTTCACGTGCTCCGGTGAGACCTCTCGAATAATGGGTAAGATGCCCTCTACCGAACCTACAAAACCTACAGAACCCTCCGCCGCGAGGTCAGCAAGCTCGAACAGAAGCGCCAGCGATGGCATCAGGGAGCGGAATTTGCTCAGATGGGCGACGAGGGCCGGGTGGAGTTCGTCGCCGCGGACCTTCGCTTCCAAGTTGCGCAGCCACTCGTTGAGAAGCCGCTGTGCCTCTGACGAAAACCGGAACGGCAGCGGAGATTCCGCGTCGAGTTCGACCAGTCCAAGGAACACCTTCTCGGCTTGCTTTTGCGCTGCTGCGTCTGGTGGCCGGTCTACCAGTGTCCAATCAGGTCGCGTGTCCGGCCAGATCAGCAGTTGGAAGCGCTGGATCAGCCCATCGTTGCTCGGTCCGTCGCGCAATGCGTCCACGAGGTATGAGCGCAATCGGGCTGGCTGGATGCCGCCTAACATCGAGAGGCAGCAGTGCTCGACGTAAATCGTGCCGCGCCCCACACGGTCGATCGTGTGTCCTGTGTCGCCCGCCCAAGCCGTTAGGAAGAATGCACGCTCCCCCTCCCGACCCGAACGGTCTAACATGTCGAGCCATCCGCTCAGCTCATCCCGGAGAACGAAAATTCCCGCCGGATTCTCGCTCATCGTCTGATGCAGGGCCTCGAAGGTGGCATCATTCACGATGAGCCGCCGAAGTGTGGGCGTCCTCAGTTGAGCGATGGGTCTTTCGGGCACGGCCACGGCAGCGCCGTCTTTCGTCGCCTGGCGCTTCAGGCTCGCTTTGTACCCTTCCTTCCAGGCGGCGTTCTTGATCTCCCGCTCCTCTTTCGCCTGGTTATATGCTGCCAGAGCCTCCTCATATTCGCGCTGCCACTTGTCCTGAATTTCGGCCAGGGGAGCCGTGACAGCCGCGATAACGGAGGACTTCATGAATCCGGGTGGCGCGATGATTCCGCCCCAAAGATTGGGCACCACCACCCAACTGCTATCGCTCGCCTTCGGTTGGATGGAGGCGCGCCGATTCACGACACCAGCAAGGGAGAGCACCGCAACCACGCCGGGGTAGTCCATCGGGACTTGCATCCGCTCCGCAACGTCCCGAACCAGGGGCCGTAAGGACGCCGGGAGGAGGTCCTCGTCGAGGCGATCGACCGGTGGCAATTCGCTCTGGAGGGGTAGCGGCTCGGGCCAGACGATTGGGGTAGTCATTTCGCCTCCCTGGGTTCATTGCTGTGCGCTTCGCTTGCACGTCGCGTGTCTACATCTTGCTGGCTTTGAGAACGCAGCCACTCCAATGCCGCCGCTTCCGAATACCGAATCTGACGACCCATGCGATACCACTTAGGGCCAAGGCCGCGCCGTCTCCATAGCTGCAATGTTTCCACTTGAACCCCAAGGAGGCTGGCAAGACCCTCCGGTGAGATCAATCTTTCGAGCGATTCCAGATCGTGTGTCATAGGCTTCTGAGGCCCGAATCAACTGGCCTCTAATTCAATTAGACAGGGCTGGATGTGGCGAAAAACGGGTACAGATGGGTACAGATGAGGGGTACAGATGGGTATCGCGCGGCGGAACCGGCTCTACGTTTGGCCCAACCGACGTTTGTCGTCCCGGAGCTTCCTGCGGTCTTTCTTCAGAACTTCCCGGCTGGTAGTCTCACCCGACAGTCCAAACTCGCTTCGAACGATGTTCCAGGCATACTCTTTCGGCTTGAAGTCCGCTATCAGCAACTCCTGTTGCTGCTTGTCCGAAAGTTGCTGCCAAAGTGCAAAGGCAGGATACTCGCGTTTCAACGCCGTGAGATCCCGGAATCTCCTGTTCCTTGTACGCCACCCCTGAACCTTCGCAAGTTCGGATGTCAACTGTTCATATAGAGCAACGCGCCGCCGACTGGTTTCGATATCGGGCGTTCTTTTTCCTCGCGTTCGTGAGCCTTTCGCATCGTCAGGTTTTTTCGGTTCTTGCCCCTGCGTCGCCGGCCGATGCAATGCCCGCACCCGATCGTCCGCAAGCACGCGGTCCAGCTCCTCCCGCAATTCCGATCGCAGCCAGGCACGCTCGACGCGGTGCCGATTCTCCTCAAACCCTGCTGGTTCCACCTGGATTGCGGCCTTGGCTAAGAGTTGCCGGAGCCGGGACATCTCCTCCAGGGGCAGTGGGCTAGGGATGGCTATTCCTGGTCGTGATGCGACCGATTCGAGCTGTTGCGAGCGTTTTTCTGAAGGTTCGTTCATGGGCTGCCCTCCTGGCGCAAGCCTTCTCCTGCCAAATTGAGGGCCGCCGTTCGGCAGGAGTCCGTTTTCACGCCGGCTCATGACTTCCGGCGCTAGGCGGCCACTTTATTCGATGCTGCCGGGCTGCTACTGGCGATTAAAAAAGTTTCGCCCGTTGAGCTGCTGGCGT
>JACXTT010002687.1_pt1 | contig 27954 bp, 24 predicted proteins | sample 9270951 | NCBI WGS metagenome assembly JACXTT01 (sample SAMN15532306, study PRJNA645909) | rock metagenome | isolation source: weathered quartz diorite | place: Puerto Rico | collected 2017-06-21 | reverse complement strand
CCTGCACGCCTATGAGGTGAGTTTTAAATTACTTGATGGAAAAGAGCTAACCATTCATGCACCTTATCCGAAGGATTTTGATACCCTGTTGAAGTTGCTGGAGAAATTTGACAGTTAGTGATCGGTGACCAGTTATCACTTATCGGTTTTTTCAAATAACAAATAATGCTGTATCGGCAGAAACTCTCCGTCTTCAATTAATCGGAAGCCGTTAGCGCTTAATTCTTTGTTGGCCTGTTTTACAGTCATTTTATGTAAAGGTTTTATGTCTACTTTGGGGTCTTCAGCCTTATATTCAAGTAGCAAGAGTTTGCCTTTAGGTTTTAATGATTTACGGATACTCTGAAGCATTTCGTGCGGATAATTCAATTCATGATAAACGTCGACCATTAAAGCAAGATCAATGCTATTTTCAGGTAATCCCGGCGATTTTTCATTGCCTTTCACCACAATCACATTCATGGCTGCAAGCTGACCTGCCTTGTTTTTGAGATAATTAACTGCGTCATCCTGTATTTCTTCGGCGTATATTTTCCCTTTGGTTATCCGGTTATATATTTTGAAAGTGTAATAGCCTGTACCTGCACCGATATCGGCTACAATGCTATTCTCATTAATGGGTAGTTTGGATACCGCCAGGTTTGAGTTTTCCTCTACCTGACGGCTATTTCGTTCCAGCCAGGATGATCCGCTAAAATCCATAATGTGTGCTATTTCACGGCCATAATAGCATTTCCCGATACCGCCTTCAGATGCGATTTTGTAGGTATAAATGCTATCGTCCTTCTGTTGCGGTTTGTGATTGGAAACGGAACAGAGCAGGGGTATCAACAACAAAAAAGCCGATCCGATTTTAAGCATAATAGCTTAACACCGGTCGGCTTAATAAGTTTATGAAAATATGATCAGGTAGTAGTATAACCTAAAATCTTCAGTACTTGTTTACTGTTCTGTTCTTCGCCAAATACTTCGAAATTAAAGGTTTCGTCCCGGTTTCTGCGAATGATCACGTGTTTAGGCGAAGGCAATAAGCAATGGTGAATACCACCGTATCCGCTTAATACCTCCTGGTAAGCGCCTGTATTAAAGAAACCAAGATATTGTACCTTTCGGGTCTTCGGCATAAACACACTGTTCATATGCGCTTCCTGGTTATAATAATCCTGTCCATCGCAGGTTATACCGCCTAAGTTTACTCGCTCATATTCAGAATCCCAATTGTTTACCGGTAGTAGGATGTATTTTTGGTTAAGCGCCCAAACGTCAGGCAAGTTGGTAATGAATGAACCATCCAGCATCAGCCATTTTTCGCGGTCATTCTGCTGTTTACGCCCCAATACCTTATATAAGATTCCTGAGGCTTCGGCTACTGTATATTTACCAAACTCGGTAATAATGTCTGGTTCTTCTGTATCATGTTCAGCACAGATCTCTTTAATACGGCTCACAATTTCATTGATCATGTACTCATAATCAAAATCGAATACCAGCGAGTCTTTAAAAGGCATGCCCCCGCCAATATCCAAAGTATCTAGGTCGGGATTGATCTTTTTGAATTTGCAATACAGCGTTACATATTTTTCAAGCTCGTTCCAGTAATACGGCGTATCCGAAATACCTGAATTGATAAAGAAATGCAGCAGTTTTACCTTAAAGTTGGGGTTTGGTTCGATCTTATTATAATAAAAATCGATAATGTCTTCCATACGTATACCCAAACGCGAAGTGTAGAACTGCGAATTAGGTTGCTCTTCAGCTGCGATACGGATACCCAGGTTACAAGGTGTGTCCATCTCGATCTCATCGTCGTAGATATTGAACTCTTCCTTGTTATCGAGTACCGGGATAATATTTTTAAAGCCATCATGGAGCATATCCACAATGTAGGTTTTGTACTGGAAGGTTTTAAAACCGTTGCAGATAACGGTCATGTCTTTGGTTAACACACCTTTTTTCTCCAGTGCATCGATCATTGGCATATCAAAAGCAGATGAAGTTTCCAGGTGGATATCATTTTTTAACGCTTCTTCAACAATATGCTTAAAATGTGAGCTTTTGGTACAATAGCAATATTTATAGCTGCCACGGTAATTGTTTTTCACAATTGCCTGTTGAAATAACAGCTTTGCCTGCTGGATCTTTTTAGATACCATAGGCAAATAAGTGAAACGAAGCGGTGTGCCATACGTTTCGATCATCTCCATCAAATTCAGATCATTAAAGTATAATTCATCATCAATGATCTCGAAACCGTCCTGTGGAAAACCTACGCTCAGATCAAGAAATTCCTGGTAACTCTGCATTCTTTAAAATTTTGCCAAAAATGTAATTTTTTAACGAGATATATACATCATTTTAGGATTTAAAAGATTTTTAATAAATATTTTACCTTAATATCATATTCGGTTTAAAAATCTTATAAATCGTGCGGTAAATGCACTTCGGCCATCATGCAGCGGGCGCTGCCTCCGCCATTATTTTCTATGGTGCTGATATCAGAATAAATGGGTTTGCTAAACGAACTCAAAATAGCCTTCTGCTCGTAATTTAGTGAGTCCCAGGCACTTTTTGACATCACTATCAAACTCTCGCCGTCTTTATTTTGAACCTCAAGCATATTGCCCGCAAAATGGTTCATCTGTTCAAAAGAGATGGCTACAATTTGTTTTTGGGTTGACTTTAGTGAAGTAACAACATGTTGCTTTTCTGCCTCATCTTTGATGCTATCCAGACAAATAACAGCATAGCTACTGCCGATGCACATCAAAACATTGGTATGGTAAATATCCATGCCGTTTTGGTCGACTGCATGGAAAAGGACCGATTTATAGCCACTGTCTTTACAAAATGCCTCAAGCACTTGCTTATCAGTGCGTGGCGATAAGCAAGCATAAGCGATTTTATTTTCACGATCCAAAACCATGCTTCCTGTGCCTTCTAAGAATTTATTCTCATGTTCAAAATGGCTCAGGTCGATCACATGTTTTATTTTAAACTTATCTTCCAACTGCATAATGATATCTTCCCTGCGCTCCAGTCGGCGGTTTTCAGCCATCATCGGGTAAAGGAAAACGGTACCGTCATTATGAAATGATACCCAATTATTGGGGAAAATAGAGTCTGGTGTATGCGGTTCAGCCGTGTCATCGATAACGATTACTTCAACGCCGTTTTCGCGCAGTATATTAACAAAGCGATCAAACTCCTGCAAAGCACTATCCTGTACGCGTCGTTGCTCAGCATTTCGGTTCTGAAAAGCGTTACTTCCGGCGGTTTGCTCGTTAAAAACAAAGTTCACCGGGCGAATCATCAATATGGTGGATGTGGTTTGTTGGTTCATAGTTCATAGAATGATGGTTCATAGCTGATAGCTTTCTATGAACTATCAACCATGAACTATTTGCTTATAATATTTTATCCCTAAAAAGCGGCATACTCATACAGTGGAAACCACCTCGGGCACGGGAAAGTTCTGACGAAGGCATTAATATTAATGTATCCTTCATTTCGTGCGGGTCGAGCTCATTATTCTCAAATTTTTGCAGCAGGTCAGCCACTTTCACAATTTCAAAGCCTTTTTTGCGGAATGCTTCTACGGTTTTATCGTTGCGGTCATAGCCCAATACGACGCCTTCTTTTAAAGCCAGTAGATTGCAAGAATCTGTCCATTGCTCACGGGCGTCAAAAGGGAACTTGTCATTGCCGGAATAAATGAACTTGGTTTTCTTGCCGCTTTGAAGATCATTCTCACTGATGTCGCTCAGTAATTCTTCAAGGCTTTTGAAAATCCGTGGTTTCGATTTCCCGTTCTCAAACTGGATAATATCTGTCCTCGTTTTGGGTTTCTTTTCGGAGAACCATTTTACCACATTAACGTCTTCATGTGTATCTTCCAAAGCCGAAAGCGAACCCAGCATTACCCATACATTGCGTTTTACCTGTGTGAAAATGGTATCGATATGCATGTAATCGCGCTTATGCGGTATCTTTACGATGGTGACTTTCTTTACTACATCATTCTCAAAAAGCAGTTTCATTGCCTCGTTGGCACCGCTTACCGAGGTTCGTTCGCTACAGCCAATTAATAAATGTTCCGGACTTACCATCATTACATCGCCACCTTCAAGGGTAGTCTTTTCGTCCAGGTCTTCACCCGGGCGTAAGAAATGGTGCACCGTCTCTGGTATCTCAAGTATATTGTCCTGGTATTTCGCAAAAAGCGGGTGGTTAAAGAAGATATACCTTGCAAGCAAAGTTTCCCTTGCACGGGCCTTTTTTGCTGGCTTGTTCAGCAGCATATAATCGTTGATGGCGATGCCAATATCTCTCGAAAATATTAGATTGGGGATAGGGGCAAAGATCATCTCGTCATTCCCTAGAGAGCCTGAGATAAATATCTTAGCCAACTCGACAGGCTTGGTATTGATCAGCTTTTGCTGAAGGCGATAAGTACACCCTTCGATAGCGCAAACGGAAGCCACCAGTTTTTTTCGGATATCATCTTCAACTAAAATATCGGCAAGCAGGTTTTGCAACTCGATCACTTTGGTCGAAGCATGGAAACCTTCATTATCAGGCTTAAAAAAGGCACGGTCATGCTCTTTGGAGTCGATCTCCTTGAGTTTGCCTTTTATTTTGTCCGGATCAAGAAAGTACATCAGCAGCTTTACGTAATGATCGTACTCATTACGGCGCATAGTGTCCAGGTGTACAATGTCTTCAAACAGCCAGTCTTGCGCTTTTGAGGGCACTACTTTTCCCAAACCGCTATCGGGGCTATGTATCAAAAGGCAACGCAGGTCGCCTATTTCAGAGGTTACATCAATACGAAAATCGTTATTCTTTTTGGTCATAAATGATCATGAGAATAGCAAAGCTATACTTTTTAGTTCATAGTTGATAGTTCATAGCCTATAGTTAGGAAAACGGTGAACTATCGGCCATGAACTATGAGCCAATTTATTAATTTTGCCGGATGGATTTTCTAATTGAAGCCGCTGTTAAAGCCGTTAAAACCCTATATCAAACAGAATTGAATGCCGCAGATGTGAATTTGCAGCCTACACGTAAAGAATTTGAAGGACAAGTCACAATAGTTACCTTTCCGTTTACAAAATTTTCGCGCAAATCACCGGAGCAAACTGGCGCCGAAATAGGTGAGTTCCTTAAAAATGAAGCAAAGGAAATCGCTGGCTTCAATGTGATCAAAGGCTTTTTGAATATTTCATTGGCCGATAGCTACTGGCTCGATAAATTCTATAACCAAATCCTGCCGGATGATTTTGCCGTGTCCAAACCCAACGGCAAAAAGGTAATGGTAGAATATTCATCGCCGAACACTAATAAACCGCTCCATTTGGGTCACGTACGTAATAACCTGTTGGGATATTCTGTTGCAGAAATATTAAAAGCTGATGGCTATGAGGTAATCAAAACTAATCTCGTAAACGACAGGGGTATCCATATCTGTAAATCCATGCTGGCCTGGCAAAAGTTCGGCAATGGCGAAACCCCTGAGTCGACCGGCGAGAAAGGCGACCATTTGGTGGGTAAATACTATGTACTTTTCGATAAGGAATATAAAAAGCAGATTGATGAGTTGAAATCGTTTGGACAAACTGAAGAAGAAGCCAAAAAGAACGCACCTATCATCAAAGAAGCACAGGAGATGCTGCAGCAATGGGAGGCCGGGAATGAAGAGGTGATCAGCCTGTGGAGGATGATGAATCTTTGGGTTTATGATGGCGTCGGGAAAACTTACGAGGCTTTGGGGGTTAATTTCGACAAGTTTTATTATGAGTCCGAGACCTATCTGTTAGGGAAGGATATTGTGGAAGAAGGCCTTGAAAAAGGCGTGTTCTTTGAAAAGGACGATGGTTCTGTTTGGATCGACCTGACTGCAGATGGCCTGGATCAAAAGCTGGTGCGTCGCTCAGACGGTACATCGGTGTACATGACCCAGGATTTGGGTACCGCTGAAGAGAAATATAAGAACTTCCATATGGATGAATCCATTTATGTGGTGGGCAACGAGCAGGATTATCACTTTAAAGTATTATTTCTGATATTGGAGAAGCTGGGCAAGTCATGGGCAAAAGGATTGTATCATTTGTCATATGGTATGGTCGACCTGCCATCTGGAAAAATGAAATCGCGCGAGGGAACCGTAGTTGACGCCGACGATTTGATCGCCGAAATGGAACAAACAGCCAAAGAGCAAACTGAGGCGTTGGGCAAAGTTGAAAATTATAGCGAGGCCGAGAAAACAGAACTTTATCATACCATCGGTATGGGCGCTTTGAAGTATTTCCTGCTGAAAGTTGATCCTAAAAAGCGTTTACTGTTTGATCCGAACGAATCGGTAGACTTCCAGGGGCACACCGGACCGTTTATCCAATATACGCATGCCCGCATCCGATCTGTATTAAGCAGGGCAGAGGACTTTGGTAATCAAAGAGCCTCTATTGAATCCCTGGATGCCGAAGAAAGGGATTTGATATTGATCTTAAGCCAATTCCCGGAAACGATATCGCAGGCGGCGGCTGGTCATAGTCCGGCAGTTATTGCAAATTATGTGTACGAAGTGGCAAAGGCCTTCAATAAGTTTTATCACGAAAAGTCAATACTTCAGGCTGAAAATGAGACTGCTAAACAATTCCGTTTACAATTGTCAACTGCAACAGTGCGTGTTATCAAGAACGCAATGAAGTTGTTAGGAATTGAGGTTCCGGAGAGAATGTGAGTTTGCAGTTGCCAGTGGGCAGTTTGCATATCACAACGATTCATATAAAATGGCAGTTTGCATTAAAATTGAACATGCAAACTGCCATTTTCTATTTAAGATTTTCTATATGCCAACTGCATACTGAAAACCGCCAACTGATTACTGCCAGTGGCCCCTATGCCAGGTGTAACCACGTTCGTTATGTTCCCAGTTCCCTTTTACCCAGGCGCGGTTTGTATGGGCTCTTGCCCAATAGCCACGGTTGCGTACATAATGGCCGCCAGTGTAAACCCAATCACCCTCAATCCATATAGCGCCTGAGTATGGTGGTGGCCCTGGGTCATAATAGACCTCGGCCGGTTGATCAACTACATAATATTCACCTTCACATGAATATAAGAATAGAGATGATCCCATAGCGGCGATCAGCCCTATTTTTGCTAAAGTTTTCATCTGTTTTTCGTTTATTATAGGTATAACACTATAGACAAACGAATACTGAAAAGGTTTGATTTTCAGCTATGATCTAAACTTTGGGGACACTATTAGTTCTTTATTTCCGGGAGAATAGGTGTAGAATCCATTACCTGATTTAACGCCCAGATGCCCGGCAGTTACCATGTTAATCAACAACGGGCAAGGTGCATACTTCTGGTTGCCAAAACCGTCATATAGCACTCTTAAAATGGCCAGGCAAACATCCAGGCCGATAAAATCAGCTAATTGCAATGGTCCCATAGGATGAGCCATGCCTAGTTTCATCACTGTATCAATCTCGGCAACTCCGGCAACGCCTTCATATAAAGAATAAATTGCTTCGTTAATCATCGGCATCAAAATACGGTTGGCCACAAATCCCGGATAATCGTTCACTTCAACCGGATCTTTTCCCAGAGCGCGGGAAAGCTGCATGATTGTATTTGTCGTTTCATCGCTGGTAGCATACCCACGGATCACCTCAACCAGTTTCATTACTGGAACGGGATTCATAAAATGCATCCCAATCACCTTATCAGGTCTGCTTGTTGCGGCAGCAATTTGCGTGAGGGAAATAGAGGAGGTATTTGACGCTAATACTGTATCAACTTTGCAAAGCTCACTTAGTTGCTTAAAAAGGTTTAGTTTGATCTCCTTATTTTCAGTAGCAGCTTCAATTACCAGGTCGGCGTTAATAACCCCAGCTTTCAAATCGGTATAAGTGGCGATGTTGGAAAGGGTAGAGTCCTTTATAGATTCTTCAATAGCTCCTTTTTTGATCTGCCTGTCAAGGTTATTAGCGATTGTCTGCATTGCTTTAGCCAGCGATTCACTGCTGATATCCACCAGTGAAACCTTAAAACCATTTTGAGCAAAGGTATGAGCAATGCCATTACCCATAGTTCCCGAACCGATAACCGTAACGTTTTGTATCATAATTGGTGTTTGAATCAGCGCTAAATTGGGGCAAATTCTTTACATCGCCAAATACCTGTCTTAATTACAAGTCAATGTAATTTCCGGCATCAATTATAGCCTTTTTGTCAACTAGATTATATTCAGGGATGTGGCCTAATAATTTCAACCCTGAGTTTTTCAGGATAAAGTCTTTTGAAGAAATATCCTCGTTTCCGTTGAAAATGATACCCCTAATGGGGATGCTGTAATTTTTTAGCGCATGAATAGATAACAAAGTATGATTTATACTTCCAAGGTAATTTTGAGATACCAGAATCACCTCGATATCCAGTTTTTTGATCAGGTCGATAATCAAAAACTCATTATTCAAAGGCACCATTAAACCACCGGCGCCTTCGACAATCAGGGCGTTGTCAGTCTTTGGCAGACGAATGATATCCGGATCGATAGTTACGCCATCAATCGCGGCAGATTTGTGCGGAGAAAAAGGCTGTGTGAGCCGATAGCTCTCCGGGTGGATTTTGGTAACGGTATTCGACATCAGGTTTTGTACCGATAATGAATCACTCTTATCCAGATCACCGGATTGAATGGGTTTCCAATAGTCGGCTTTTAGCTTTTCAACTAGTATGGCAGATACAATAGTTTTGCCAATGCCGGTACCGATGCCGGTAACAAACAAAGGTTTTTTAGCAGTCATGCGGTGTGTCGATGTAAAATTTCTGCCAGCAAAGTTATTTCATTACTGGAATTAAACGAATGCAAACATATCCGTAAGCGCTCGCTGCCTTTTGCAACCGTAGGACTCAAAATGGGACGAACATCAAGACCCGCGTTTTGCAATTTGCTGGCTATTGCTCTTGCCTTTTCATTACTGCCTACAACAAGGCATTGAATAGATGAATCACTCGGCAATAAATCACCATTTACACCCGCCGTCAGATTTTTAAATAATTGGATATTACTACTGAGTTTTTCGATCTCATCAATGGCTTTTGGGAGTAGTTTGTAAGCCATTTTTATTGAGGCTATCTGATGAAAAGAAGCTGCAGTAGTGTATATAAATGACCTTGAAAAATTGATCAGGTACTCTCTCAAATACTTACTTCCCAATATAATAGCCCCATGGCAGCCCAAGGCTTTCCCGAAGGTGACGATACGCGCAAAAACTTGATTTTCTAAGCTAAGTTTATTTATTAACCCATTGTTATACAATCCAATGGCGTGCGCTTCGTCAACTATTAGTTCAGCGTTGTATTTTTGAGTGACTGCCAAAATCTCTTTCATTGCCGGTGTATCACCATCCATCGAGTACACGCTTTCAATCACTACATAGCAATTGCCTTTAACGTGTTTCAGCTTTTCCTCCATGCTCTCCAGATCATTATGCCTGAAGGTATAGCGATTGGCGTAACTCAATCTCGCTCCATCAATAATAGAGGCATGGCTTAATTCGTCCAGAATAATTGTATCGCCCCTTTGCGGCAGAGATGAGAATAAACCAACATTTGCATCATACCCTGAATTATAGATAAGTCCGGCTTCTGCTTTGTGGTAATCTGCAATTTGTTGCTCTAATATTTCAGTGTAAGAGAGGTTGCCCGATAACAGCCTTGAACCTGTTGAACCATTTAACACATGTTCGTTAGCAGAAATCTCATCATCAATCCATTGTTTTAGGGTAGATGACCGTGCAAAGCCCAGATAATCATTTGAGCAGAAATCAACTAGGTTGCTTTCAGGTTTTAAGGCCCTATATGAACCGTTTTCCTGTCTTTCGTCAAGTCTTTCCCGGATGAATTTTTCTGCGCTCAAAGTTGAAAATTTGTGCTAAAATAGAGAAAGCCTCCCGTTAAACCGGAAGGCTTTCTTAAAAATGATTTAAGAGAGGGTTAGTTGCCGCCACCGCCGCCGCCACCGTTTCTCATTCGGTCCATTCTTTCCTGCATCATCTTATCATATGCTGTAGCTTGTTCAGGAGTTAAGACAGCCTTGATCTTATCGCTGGTGCTTTTCATTAGCGGCATCATTGCCTGCATCATTGCTTGCCGGTCGCCATTGGCCGCGGTACGGATGCTATCCCTCTTTGTAGCCTGCTCCTTATAAATTGCTGTGACCTTGGTTGTCTGATCGTCAGTAAGTTTAAGTTGTGTCTGTAAGTTTTTCGCCTGTTCCTCAGGACTTCTTCGCATACCGCCACCTTGTGCCCGGCATACTGCTGTTATTCCAATAAGGAAACAGCACATTAACAGGAATTTCTTCATTTTCTAGTTTTTTAAACAATTGATCTTTTGATAAAGTTAGCTGCTAATAGTTTAATAACTATCGTGTAACTTAATTGTTGCCTGAGGAGGAATAGTTGTATTAGTTGTAAGGTTGAAGTAGCTGTAGAAGTTATAATAGTTGCAGACGTTATAGTTGGTTTAAGCAATATTTAATCATTACACATTTTTAACCACTACAACCTTTTTAACCATTACAACTACTACAACCAATAAACTAATTATTCTGCTGAAGCTTAGAAATAGATCGTTGCATTTGCGCCATCATGCTTGTCAGGCTTTCCATGGTTGGTTCCGGGGTTGGTTCAGGGAGATGAGTTGAAATGTATCCCTTTGCCTTCCATATTTCGAGGATATCTTCTCCACTTATTTCGTACGGTTCATAAACCGGGTTATCTGATATTAATTTTAGCTTTTTCTGCTCTTTAAATTTCCCGGTTACCCGTTTATAAACTACGCCTTCAGATTTTGATACAATAACATAAGTATCACCCGATTTAATGTCTCCCCAGTTTTCCAAGTATTCACCAATGATGATGGTACCTGATACTAAGGGTAACATCGAATCACCTTTGATTTCAAAAGCGCGGAAGGTACCCTGTTTAAACATTGGCAGGTAGAATTTTGGTAAGGCCGCTACATATTCAGGATCAGCATAACCATTTAAATAGCCTGCGCTTGCTTTTAATGGTACCATCTCAATGTTCTCATTATCATCCTTATCTACCGATATACTTAATATGCGCAGATTAGCCGGATCACCTTTGGGTTTTGGCGTCCATTTCTCATTTATAGTCTCATTAATAAAATCATCTACTGTAACCTCAAAAAATGCTGCTATTATTTTTAGCAAATCATACTTAGGTTCTGCTCTTTCTTCCTCATATGCACCTACAAGCGACCTTTTTATACCTATCTGGTCTGCAAACTGTTGTTGTGTAAGGCCTTTCTTTTTTCTGAGGAATTTAATATTTGATGAAATTATTGACATAAAATTTGCAATTGCTAAAATTGTTAGTATTTTTATGCTCATAAAATTAGTAAATATTTTTTAACCAGCAAATTTTTATTGAAATGAAACGCTTTATTTATATCATAACTGACAGAAACAGAAACAATTTGCATGTTGGATTATGTTCAGATATTTTGAAAACGCTGAATTTTTATCGCGAAATGCCGACCTTATTTTTTGATACAGCACAGCAACTAAACCGTTTAGTATACTTTGAAGAGATCAATACTGAAGAGCAGGCCATGGAGCGCTTTAAATATGTAAGCACATTTACCCGTCCGCAAAAAGAAAAAATGATCAGATCTGTTAATCCTGACTGGGTAGACCTAACTATCGGATTAAATTTTGAGCACAATGCACGCACAAGATCAATGATCCGTCCGTCCGTCAGTGCTGCCCGGAAGATGGTTACTTTTTAATGATTTGAGTGAGCCAAGTTTATACTTACGGTGTGAATTTAGGTAGCAGCACCTGGGTCGCTACATAAAGCATCCCATTGCTTTGCTGAATATCTAACCGGCTTAAAACACTTTGACCGCCATTCTCATCAGTCAAAACTATATTCCGGTTTTCATTGATCTTTGCCGTTAATGTCCGTCCGGATAGAGTTGTAAAGGTAGCTTGACCGTTACCGGCCTTTATCTGTCTTTCTATATCGCTTGAAGTGATCTTACCGGCAACAGCATGATACTTAAGCAAGTTGAGTAAATCGGCTTTATGCGTTGCTAATAGCAATGTATCAACTGTCCCGGACGGTAGTTTACTAAAAGCTTTATTATCCGGAGCAAAAACTGTAATGGGACCGCCACTAAATGTATTGGTTGTATCCTCTTGCATTATAGAACTGAGTGTCGAGAAATTAGGAGACGCTAAAATATTCTGTTGTATACTCTTCGAAGGACTCATCAATGAGCCATCTACATTCCTCACCTTTCCAGGTTTACTGCCTGCTGAATCAGTTTTCTGTGCAAAAACAACTGAACTGTTGAAGATAATCAGAAGAAACAGAAGTAATTTATTCATTATGATTTTTGTATGCTTAACTATCAAGACTAAAATAGGTTTTAAATAAAAAAACGCCTGTCGTAAGGCGTTCTCTGTAATATATCTTCTATTACCATCCTGGGGTAAATCCTAAACCAAATACCGGTTTACTGATGTCGGTACGGTTAAACGGCCATGCAAAGTATGGTTCCAGTACAAAATAACCAAACAAATTCACCCTCATAGAAACACCCGCGCTCAGCGCTGGTACCCTTTGATTTGGATTGTAAACCGGATTCATTATTGGGTTGCCACTTTTATCTAATATCGGATTACCGTTAGAGTCTTTGGCCGGTGTGTAACCAATTAAATCAGGACTCGACTGAAACTTTATCTGGTCGCCTTTATTCCACGCTAAACCTGCGTCGAAGAACAGGTTAAGCTCTGTAAAAAAGAACTTCGATTTGATCTGCGATAATTTCTCAGGACCGGTAAAAGGTAACCTCACTTCAAAATTAGCTATGGCTATCCTATCGCCCGACAGCTGATCAGGGGAGAACCCGTTGGTCGGCGTCTTATTACTGTTATTATAAAATGTCTGTGCTTCATAACCTCTTATATAGAACGGATATCCAATATAAAGAGGATAAAGCCCATCAACTCCGCCAAAGCGCCCGTATCCATATAACCTTGCAGCAAACGTGACAGGCTTCACTCTTAAATATTCGCGCAAATCAATTGTAGGTGCGAAGAAATGATAGGTGCCAAAGTCATATTCAGCTTGTAAACGATAACGATAACCGGTTAATGGAGACGCGACGCCAAAGTATGAATTGTCGCCCACTAAAGCTGTATTTACCTGGAATAAGGTAAAAGGGTTTAACTGGGCATTATTCGTCGGATCTTTATTATAATCAGAATTAGAAATATGCTGATGCTGATAATCACTCAGTACATTTCCTAATGTATCATAGTAAGTACTGTAACGATCGACACGATAACCGTAATGCGATGCACCTGTGCCAAATTCTATGCGGTTAACTTTTGATAGCGGATATGAAGTAAATACGTTTACCTGATCTTCAAAAATACGGATAATGTCATATCTTTCCTGGTAAGCAGGGACAGTGGTTGTACTGTTTACTTTAAACGTTGTTGGCACTATACTGTAATTCGCAAACTGGTAGGGGATATGCGATATACCTGCACCAAAATTCCAGCGGCCCTGTTGGTTGATATAAATAAACTGTCCGCCAAAATCATATACCTGGCCGTTCACATCAAGGCCGGCGTAGATGAGGTTGTGTCCTAAAATATCACTAAATACACCCTGAACGCCACTTGAAAATCCAGCTCCAAATTGGCTTACCGAAGCGCCCACACCGCTGCTCGCCAAATAATCCAATTTAAACATCGGTTTATAAGGAATCGACTTAATTGAATCAGTAGGAATTTTTTTGTAAGCCAGGTAATTGTTCAGGTTTGAATTGATCAGATCAACACCCACTGAACCAAATGGAGGTAACATGGCGGCATCAAAGTTCAGCGCTTGTTTGTCTACATCTTTTGGTGTAAAGTCCGATGCTTTGGCATTGTACAAAACGTATTTCTGCGCAAAATAGTAGGAGTAAACGATGTCATCATTATTTGATATGCTGATAGCCGGCGAATACTCTGTAATACCGCAGATACCTGTAAACAGATTGGTCATTTGCTCCACTTGTCCGGTAGCGAGTGTATAACGATACATATTGCGGAAACCGTCCCTATTAGACAGGAAGTAGATTTTCTTGCCATCAGCCGAATACTGCGGATCTAAATTATTAGCCCCATCAAATACATTAATATTAGCAATTTGACCAGTAGCGAGATCTAATTCAGCAAGGTTAAACGTGATGTCCTGCGATAGTGATTTGTCGTAGGTTGTGCGGTCACTGGCAAAAATGATCCTTTTTCCATCTTTTGAGAAGGATGGCTGATAATCTGAAAACTTATCATTGGTAAGCTGGGTAACCTTTCTGGTATCGAAGTTGTACATATAAAGGTCACTTTGTCCGTCCGACATTCCCTGGCATACGATGTTTTTTCCGTCAGGCGACCAGCTTAAATTACTAAACTGCTCCGCCTTTTCCATCGAAATATTGTCTGAAACGCTTCCGCTTGGAATATCAACGATCAGCATGCGGTTACGACCATGACTAAATATGCTGAATGCGAATTTCTTGCTATCGGGTGACCAGGTTCCTGCCGATTCTATGAAGTTAAACTCATCAATATGCGTGTTGGATATTTTACTCGTCAGCTTTTTTATGACTCGCCCGGAATGGGCATCTGCGAGATAGAGATCAATTGTAAACAAATCCTTCTCCGATAGAAATGCCAGATAATTACCATCGGGACTGATAGCAGGAGCAACATTGAGCTCGCCAGAGTTTTTATTGTCTATCAACTTTTTACCCACCGGCTTTTGCACGGTATCTTTCAGGAGTGGTTTATAAGTTGTTTCAATTGTATTTTTCCACAGATTGGAAAGGGTTTTGTCATCGTAACCAAATGTTCGCCTGATACCATATTCCAAGCCAAAGCGGGCGGTATTTTTAAAGAATGGCACTATGATCGTATCGCCGTAAGTCGAGCCGATGTATGACCAAAATGCTTCGCCGTAACGATAAGGGAAATACTTGTTGGTTTCCGTCAGATCGCGTATGGTAGGAATGTTTTTATTCAGATAAGCATCCCTGATCCACATGGCGGTATAAGCATCTTTTTTACCAATGGAGAGATACTCGGCCATACCTTCAATCATCCATAGTGGTATATTGTTGATGTTCTCATACATCGCCGAATCACGGCTCAGTAAAGCATGATATTGAAATGCGTGCACTAACTCGTGACCGATAACGTGACGTGTGGTTTGATTGGTTTCCATCATCGGCATGACTACGCGGTTCTTCAAACCTTCAGTAACACCACCAGTACCTACACCAATTTCGCCATCTATAGCTGTGGTTTGCTGGAAATCGGGGTGATCAGCATAAAGAATGATTGGGTTGGGCTTTCTGAAAGTATCCCTGAAAACTTGCTGGTGGATAGTATACCAAAGCTCGCTTTCCTGCGCAAAACGCTTGATGGTGCTATCGTTTTTGATGTAGTAGTAAATCTCGAAATGCGGGGTTTTATATACCTTGAATTTCAGGTTTTTATAACGCACCTTGTTTTGCCCGAAATATTGTGCTTTAGCATCCTGACTGATAGCTAGAGTTCCGACAATACACAAAAAGGTTAACGCATATTTTTTGAACCAGGCAAAGGTTGGGTATAGTTTATTCATAGATTCATTTTTTAAGCGTAAAGCTACAAGCACAAAGCTAAGAGCTTTTTTACGAGTTAAGTGCTTAAAGCTTAAATGCATACTATTTATTCTTAATATATCCGTAAAGATTGCTTTTACCTCACACTTTTTACCTTTCTGCTTTAGGCTCCAATTAGTTTTGCTGATCAGGCGTTTTATTTTCAGGGTTTTCCTCATCTGCCGGAGGTTGCTGCTGCAATTGCGTTGAATCAATCTTCGACATATCTAAACTGTCTGTCTGCAAGCTATCAACGGATAAACGCGGCGACGGGCAGTTATACTCCTTGGTGATCTTTGTCCACGGTTTCGGGAACAGGCCGTAAGTATAACCCGATTTTGGATCAGCATAAACCTTTTCCATAAAACGCGCGAAGATTGGTAACGCTGTATGCGAACCTTCACCAGTCTCGGAACTGTTAAAATGCACGCTGCGGTCGTCGCACCCAACCCAAACACCGGTAACCAGGTCTTTTGTGATACCCATGTACCAGCCATCAACATATTTTGATGAGGTGCCTGTTTTGCCGCCTATCTGGTTATCCTTCTTCCATAAACCCGGGTATTCCCACAAAGCCTGTGAAGTACCGCCCGGTTCTTCCATACCCCCTCTGAACATATATAACATCAGCCAGGCCGTCTCATCGCTCAACACTTTTTCTGTCTTCGGCTTAAATTCAGCCAGTGTATTATTATCCTGATCAGTTATTTTACTTACGAGGATAGGGTCGATACGGTTGCCCTTGTTGAGGAAAGTACTGTAGGCACGAACCATTTCATATACAGAAACATCATTCGTCCCCAATGAAACCGATGGAACCGATTTTAAAGGACTTTCGATACCGATCTTATGTGCATACTGAACAATTTTATCCCAGCCCACTTTTTCAGTTACCTGGGCCGTAATGGAGTTGACCGATTTGCCCATTGCCCAGCGCAGCGACATATCCATATAACTGAAATGAAAGTCGGCATTTTGAGGCGCCCAAACATCAGGCTTGCCATTATCCGTAAAGTTGATAGATACCGGTTTGTCGGTAAATTTATCGCATGGCGTAAAACCATTGTCCAAAGCAGTTACATAAGCGAAAGGCTTAAATGTAGAACCCGCCTGGCGCTTAGACTGGTTTACGTGGTCGTAGTTAAAGTAACGGTGGTTAATACCGCCAACCCATACTTTTATTTTGCCGGATGATGGCTCGATGGTCATCATGCCGGTATTCAGAATCCTAGCGTAATATTTTATTGAGTCGACGCTTGAAAATAGGGTGTCCTTGTCGCCGTTCCACGAGAAGATGGTCATCTCCTTTTTCTTCTCAAAATACTGATTTATCCTGGTCGTGTCGCCGTGATACTGTTGCTGCAGCACCTTGTAAATAGGCAAACGTTGCTCGGCTTTCTGAACAAAATCGGGGATGATATTGCCATCCAGGTCGCGCCATGGAATTTTATTACCCCAAAGATTGTAGAAGCGCTTCTGAAGCATCTTCATCTTTTCATCTACCACTTCCTCTGCATATTGCTGCAAGCGAGAATCAATGGTTGTATATATCTTAAGGCCATCCTCATACAGGTTATAGCCGTTATCCTTGCACCATTTATCCAGCCATTTTTCTACAGCACGGCGTATATATGAATCACCCTGCCATTCGTTCTCAATATAAGTCAAATTGAGCTTCAACGGCTCTTTTACATCCGCATCGTATTCGGCTTTGGTGATATACTTGTATTTCTCCATCTGGCTTAATACCGTATTGCGTCTATCCAAACTCTTTGCCGGGTTTTTGATAGGGTTGTAGGTTGATGTTGCCTTAAGCATCCCGATCAATACACCTGCCTGCGGGGCGGTTATCTTATCAGGAGTGATATTAAAGTATTTAAGCGTAGCGGCCTGTATACCAAAAGTGTTATTGCCAAACGGAACAGTATTGAAATACAACGTCAAAATATCCTGCTTACTATAGTTACGTTCGATCTGGAAGGCAGTAAACCATTCTTTTACTTTAGAAACGATTGTTCTGATCACCGGTATATGGCTGGCAAGCCCCTGTGATTTCTTTTTACGCGTTTCAAAAAGGTTCTTGGCCAATTGTTGTGTTATAGTACTGCCGCCGCGTTTATCGCCTTTGGCGGTAGATAATATGCTGGTGAAGAATGAATAAAAATCGACGCCACTATGCTTGTAAAAACGTACATCTTCAGTGGCAACCAAGGCATTGACCAGGTTGGGCGAGATGCTTTTGAAATCTACCGGGGTGCGGTTTTCTTTTGAGTAACGCCCAATTAACTTGCCATCAGCATAATAAACTTCTGATGAGATAGATAATTCGGGGTTCTTTATATCATGTATGGTGGGCGAATAACCAAAAAGCCAGAGGAAATTTAGTTCAATTGCACAGAAGAAGATAATTACAAAATAGAAAAAAATAACGAGATACCTGAGGAACCTGTTTTTTATACGTCTGAACATTCGGTAAATATGGTAAAATTATGGCGCTTAAATTTAATGAGTGCCGGGCAAATACAAATAACGCAAATTAACAGGTTAAATTTTAAACTAACTTAGTATAAATACGGTTTATTTGGATATAATTCTATGAAGCAAATCATTGATAAATTTAAGATTACCGAAGGGCAGAATTTTTCCCTCAAAAAGTATGATACCGCTGACACTGACGGGTATAAAAAAGAGGATGGAGATGAGATATTGGCAGAGTTGATAAAGAAAACAGCGACCATACAAGAGGAGTTGTATGCCAATAAACGGTATTCATTATTGATCATTTTCCAGGCGATGGATGCGGCAGGCAAAGACAGCGCGATAGCGCATACCATGTCGGGGCTTAACCCGCAGGGGTGCCAGGTATTCAGCTTTAAGCAGCCCAACAGTGAAGAGTACGCACATGATTTTTTATGGCGGCATTATAAAGCACTGCCAGAGCGCGGGCGCATAGGTATTCATAACCGCTCGCATTATGAAAATGTTTTGATCACCAAAGTTCACCCCGAGCTTATTTTAAATGAGAATATCCCCGGCATTGATAGTGTGAAAAAGATTACTGACGAATTTTGGGTTGAGCGCTATCAGAGCATAAGGAACTTTGAAAAGTATTTGCATGATAATGGCACCGTGATCGTTAAGTTTTTCCTGAACGTATCAAAAGACGAGCAGAAAGATCGCTTTATAAAACGTATTGACGACCCGGAAAAAAACTGGAAATTCTCCGCTGCTGACATTAAGGAAAGAGAGTTTTGGAACGACTATATGAAAGCCTATGAAAAGGCGATAAAAGAAACAGCGACACCCGAAAACCCGTGGTATGTTATCCCTGCCGATAAAAAATGGTTCACCAGAATTGCAATCTCGGAGATCATACTGCGCACCATTGAAGATTTAAAGCTGAAATACCCTGTATTGCCCAAAGCAGAAAAGGATAAATTGCAGGAAATGAAAGCGATCCTGGAAAAAGAATAACGATGAATGAAAATCTGTACGCGTCGAGATACGCTCTCGATATGACATTGCAAGGAACGAAGCGCTGGTTAACTAACTCACAAAAACCGTCTTTATATTCATAAACTCGTGGATGCCGAATAGGCCTAATTCCCGTCCATAGCCAGACTGTTTGATACCACCGAAAGGTAAGCGTGGATCGGATTTAACGAGCGAGTTGACGAAGCAGGAACCTGCCTGAAGTTGGGTAGCGGCAATTCTTTCCCCTTTCCTTTTGTCTTTTGTGAATATCGCAGAGCCTAAACCGAAAGTGCTGTCATTGGCTTTACGTATCGCATCTGCTTCATCTTTTGCCACGATTATGGAGGCTACCGGTCCAAATAGCTCTTCATTATAGGCAGGCATGCCAGGTTTTACTTTGGTAAGGATGGTAGCGGGGTAGAAAGCGTTTTTACCTTTGGGCAATGATCCGCCTAAAATGCATTTGGCACCCTTTTTTATTGATAGTTTTACCTGCTCATGCAATTGGTTCCGTAGGTCGATACGTGCCTGCGGACCTATAGCGGTGTTCACATCCAATGGGTCGCCCAGCTTTTTGGCTTTCATTTTATTGAGAAAAAGTTGCGTAAACTCCTTTTCCACCGATTTTACAACGATAAACCGCTTAGCGGCGATGCAGCTCTGACCGCTATTGATAATACGGCTGTTTACGCAGGTTTCCGCAGCCTGTTCCAGATCGGCATCGGACAAAATAACATAAGCATCACTGCCTCCTAATTCCAGAACAGTCTTTTTGATGAGCGAGGCTGCTTTTTGCGCCACCATCTTGCCGGCATTAGTACTGCCGGTGAGGGTGACGGCCTGTACCAAGGGGTTTTCTATTATCTTTTCGACCATGGTACTGTTTACCATCAAGGATTGGAAAACATAATCAGGGAAGCCTGCCTGGTGAACTACTTCTTCAATGGCCTGGGCACATCCAGGTACGTTTGAGGCATGTTTTAACACACCGCAGTTACCGGCGGCTAAAGCAGGAGCCAGGAAACGGAATACCTGCCAGAATGGAAAGTTCCAGGGCATTACAGCCAACACTACACCAATAGGTTGAAAGGTTACGAAGCTTTTAGAAGCATCTGATTCGATGATTTGGTCGCTGAGGTATTTCGATGCATTGGCAGCATAATATTCACATACGTCGGCACACTTTTCTATCTCGGCAACACCCTGATTTACTGGCTTACCCATTTCATGGGCCATTAATATTGCAAATTCTGATTTACGGGTTTGCAATACTGACGCCATATTGATCAAAAGTTTGCTGCGCTCTTCGTGAGAAGAATTTCTCCACTTAAGCCATGCTTTATGCGTTTGAGCAATTTTTTGTTCAACCTGCTTAATGGTGTGCGCGTGGTATTTCTTTAATACTTTTCCGTTGACCGGATTGACTGAAGTTAGGTTCATAACTGTCTACTCGTCAAAGGTAAACAGTTATAATAACAAATAGTTGAAAAATTAGTCGGATGCCTTTCAATTAAATGTACCTATTGGTACATAATTAAATCGTTCCAAATCCCTAAAGTCAGCAATTGACCTGCAAACGCCGTTATTGATTAGGATTATTCTGTCGCTGGTAGCGATGATATTCTGATAATCATGATCGGTTATTATAAAACCTTTGGATGAACGAGACTCTTTGATCAATTCAACAATTATTTCCTTATACAAAGGTTCCACCCTAGAAAAGGGTTCATCAAGCAAAATGAACTTGACATCCAAATTTACAAGCAGCAAAATCTCAAGATATCGCAATTCGCCTCCCGACAATTCAGATGCTCTTTTTTTGAGATGGTTTTTCAATCTCAGGTCGTTTTTTATTTTATCCCTTGCCGTAATTGAGTTAATGTAAATGTCAATAATGTTTTTGATAGAAACATTTGTCGGTAAAAAACCATGCTGAGGCAGATAAGCAATTAGGTCGCCACTTTTATAAGGCTGATCATACACCTTGCCGTTTATACGAATGAATCTATTATTGGTAAAAAGAGTGCCAAACAGAACTTTTAGCAGGGATGATTTACCACAGCCATTTCGTCCGAGTATACCGATAGTATCGCCTGTTTCACATCTTAGGAAACAATCTGTAAGTATTTTCCTTTCATCAAAGGAAATAATAACACTGTCTACTTCCAGGAGATTTTTCATGATCAGATGAGTTTCAAAACAAAGAACGCCAGTATCACAATCAGAATATTAGCCAGGAATGAAAAACCTATTAATTTAAATTTGGTGAGGCCACAATTGAAGTAAAAGTAATATTGTTGCTTATAAAACAGCTCGAAATAGAATCCGGAAAGTATCAAACCAAAAAAACAAAATGATACCGCAAAGGCGGGGAAGCGATACAAAACCCCAAAAAGTAACGAAAAAGGAAGGTTTACCCCTAATAGCGTTTTATAGTAATAGGATATAATGGCGAATTTTCGCTTCAAAGTAACTGTGAATGGTTAGCCCATAAACGAAAGTTTCAGCCCTTTGGTATATTACGGATTGCGCACCTGCCCATTACCCTCAACTATCCATTTATAGCTGGTGAGTTCCTGCAAGCCCATCGGGCCGCGAGCATGGAGTTTTTGTGTGCTTATTCCTATTTCTGCGCCTAAACCAAACTGGGCACCATCTGTGAAAGCCGTTGATGCATTTACGTAAACCGCCGCGGCGTCTACCTTATTCAAAAAAGTAGCTGCATTTTGGGCATTTTCCGTTACAATAGCCTCGCTGTGTTTAGAGCTGTGACTGGCGATATGATTCAAAGCATCATCAAAACTATCCACCGTTTTAATAGCCATTTTATAATCTAAAAACTCTGTGCCGAAATGCTCTGTTTGAGCTTTCTTTAGTAGAATATCCGGGTAAGTGCCTTTTAATGAGGCATAAGCTCTTTCATCAGCAAATATCTCAACATCCTTTTCAGTTAATTTCTTAGTTAATTGAGGCAGATCAGATATGCGTGATGAATGAAGCACCAAACAATCCAGCGCATTGCATACACTCACACGACGGGTTTTGGCGTTGAAAACGATCTCACTGCCCTTTTTCAGATCGCCGGTTTCATCGAAATAAGTGTGAACAATTCCGGCGCCGGTTTCAATTACCGGTACTTTGCTTTGCTGGCGTACACGATCAATCAGGCTCTGACTGCCGCGAGGGATAAGCACATCGATATATCCAATAGCATTTAGCAATGCTTCAGTGGCTTCTCGTTCAGGAGGCAGTAAGACGGCTACGTTTTTATTGATTCGATGCTTAATCAACACATCGTGGATGATCTTAATGATAGCTTTATTTGAGAATGCAGCGTCGCTTCCGCCTTTTAGGATACAAACATTGCCCGTTTTAAAACAAAGAGCGAATACATCAAAAGTAACATTCGGGCGCGCTTCATAAATCACCCCGACAACACCCAGTGGTACACTAATTTTTTTTATGTTCAGTCCATTAGGCATAGTTTTCTCTGATAAGATATGGCCAAGCGGATGGGGGAGATTGGCTACATTCACCATATCCTTTGCAATATCTTTTACGCGTGCTTCAGTCAGCTTTAAACGATCATATTTGGGATCGTTCACATCCATGCGGTCAAGATCTTTCTGGTTTTCCTGTAGCAGGAGAGCAGTTTGAGCTACCGCAGCTTCAGCCAAATCATTCAAAACAGCAACGATGGTATCAGGCGGCACACTTACTATGTCTCTGCCCGCTAATAATGCATCTTCAAAATATTGTTTGTATTCCATTTCAACTTAAATCAACTCTGCAGATAAAGATAATCATAATGCACTAGCGCTTTCTGGTTTTTATGACCGATACGCTCCCGTGCTTTTTCTGATCCGTACTCGGCTATTCCTAAACCGATCAGTTTACCGTGCTCATCTACCAGTTTAATGATCTCTCCTTTATTAAAATCAGCCTCAACGCTAACAATCCCGACAGGTAATAAACTGGTTGCTTTACTGGATAACAAAGCAGTTTTAGCACCTTCATTCACTTTAACCACACCTGTAGCATAGTGAACAGAATGCGCTATCCATTTCTTTTTACCCGATTTAGTTTTATCGGGAATAAATCTGGAGTGGATCACTTTATCCTCCAGTACATCATTCAATATATTATCCCGGGTACCGTTGGCAATATGCACCGCTATGCCCAATTGCGCCACTTTTTGCGACATGGTCGATTTGGTGATCATCCCGCCACGGCCAAATTGCGAACGCCCTGACGAAACAAAAGCAGATAAATCCAGTGACGAATTATCAATCTCTTCGATCACTTTTGAGCTTGAAAGTTTTGGATCGCCATCGTAAATACCGTCTACATTGGTAAGCACAATCAATGCCTGGGCATTTAGCATAGAAGCGATTAACCCGGCCAGCTCATCATTATCCGTAAACATTAGCTCGGTGACCGAAACTACATCATTCTCATTCACTACAGGAATTACCTGGTGCTGCAAAAGGACCTCAAGGCAGTTACGCATATTCAGGTAATGCAGTCTGTCGCGGAAATCTTCTTTGGTAACCAGTATCTGTGAGCAAAGCATATCAAACTCACTAAACAGACTGGAATAAGTATTAATGAGCTTTACCTGACCAATAGACGCTAACAATTGTCTTGCCGCTACCGCATCGGACTTTTCTGATACAGTGATCATACTGCGACCGGAAGCCACCGCACCCGATGACACCAGTATTACTTCTTTTCCCTGCTTTTTTATAGTTGCAATTTGCTCCACCAGGTGGCTAATGCGTTTCAGATCGGGTAAGCCATCTTTCTGCGTCAAAACATTCGAACCGATCTTTACTACAATGCGGTGGTATTTAAAAGCCATGGGTATTCGTATAATTCAGGCTTCAATATTAATAAATTATAGCTGATTGATGGGAATTATAGTGATAATAATTGCCAGAAAAAGAAATTGAATTTTATTGATCGATCTTGAGCGAGGTGATTGTAATATAACTCGGGGAGTGTATAACTGTATCTTGTTGCCAGCTGATGGTAGCCATTACAGGAAATTTGGAGCTAGAGGTAATTCCGAATTTATCGAGACTCCTGAGTGAACGGTACATAACTGAAGTATCACTATCGAATGTAACAAAATAGCCGCCACAAATAGGGCACATGCTAAAATCCTGATTAATGCGGCCATGCCCGGTATGAATAGTCAGGTCGGGCACAGGCTTTTTAGGTGATACACGCGTTTTCTTACAGGAAACAAAAGCTGCTGTTATTAATAAAAGCACCACAAGTTTACAAGTATATGTTTTCATTGCCTTATTAATTAAAAGCCAATACGTTAGGTAGTTGCAAAACGCTACAACTAATCACCCGGAAACGAGATTTTTATTTGATGCTTATAGATTAAAGATACTTAGTAAATAGAAACTGAAAAAGCTGAAAAGGGTGGTTATTATAAGGATGCGTTGATTAAATGATTGAACTGATAAATTTCAATCAGCAAATCAACGTAATCAAACAAATCAACGGTCAACTAATAAACCCTTTTACATACTCCTTAGTCAATTCCTTCTGAGGATTTAATAAAAGCTCCTCAGTCGGACCGAATTCGATGATCTTACCCATATAGACGAAGATAATGTAATCGGATACCCGCCGTGCCTGGCGTAGGATGTGGGTTACCAGTACTATGGTATATCTTTGTTTGAGGTGGATGAATAGGTCTTCAATAATGCTGGTCGAAACGGGATCAAGAGCCGAAGTGGATTCATCGCCTAAAATGATCTCTGGTTCAACCGCCAGTCCGCGCGCAAGGCATAATCGTTGCTGCTGACCGATGGACAAGCGTGATGCTGGTGCATGAAGGCGGTCCTTGACCTCGTTCCACAAACCTGTAGCTTTTAATTGAGTTTCCACTAATTCATCCAGCTCAACCTTTTTGGGCTTGCCGTGCAGCCGCGGACCGTAGGCCACATTATCGTAAATAGACATTGGCAAGGGATAAGGCCGCTGCGAAAGCAGGCCCATCTTTTTGCGAATATGCGTTACTTCGGCTTTGGGATCGTAAATATTTTCTCCATCGACTAATACTTTTCCGGTGACTTTTACATCTGGTGTATCATCCAATAAACGGTTAAAAGATTTAAGCAATGTCGTTTTACCGCAGCCCGAAGGGCCGATGATCGAGATCACCTTCTTATTTGGGATATTGATGGTAATATCCTTCAGTATCTCGTGGTTAGCGATGCTGACACTTAAATGCTGAACACTGATATGCGGATTGTTTGTCATGATTACTGGATTTTGTTTTTAGAGAACCGTTTTGCCAGTAAGGACGATAAAACGGTGATGAACAATACTACGGTGGTTAATATTAAAGCTGAGGCATAAGCCCGTCCCTGAACTTCTTCTACGGGACTGCCCAACTGGAAAAAGATAGCCAAAGGCAGCGTTGCCGCAGGCTGATGCAGGGAAGTGGGAATATTATCGCTGAAACCGGCAGTGAACAATACTGATGCCACATCGCCAATTGCACGACCGAATGATAGCAGGATCGCTGTAAATATTCCCGGCCTGATTTGTCGTAAAACCACTTTAGACATTTCCCAACGGGTAGCGCCTAAGGCAAATGAAGCATCGCGAAGTTCTTTAGGTACAGTGATGATTACTTCGTCCAGCGTGCGTACCAAAATAGGGATCACTAATAAGGTTACAGCCAGGATACCTCCCAGTAACGACGCTTTAATCCCAAAGTATACCATTATAAGAAAACCGAATGCACCGTAAACGATAGATGGGATGCCAAACAGCACATCAAAAGCAATGCGCAAAGAATTGGCAATGACGTTACGGCTACCGAGGTACATATTGATGTATATGGCTACTGGTATACTGATAAGCAATCCTAATACGGTTGCGCCACCAGCGACGTATAAGGAGCCAATAATGGCATTCAGGACACCGCCTTCTTTACCTATATAAAAGCCTCCACCGGGTATTTTGGTGATCATATCCCAGTTCATAAAAGGCACTCCTTTGTAAAATATGGTGCCTACGATAAGGAAAAAGCTGCCCGCGACAATAATGATCGACAATAGCATCAATACTCGGAAAAAGTTTTCTTCTAATTTTCGCTTTGTCATGCCGCCAGTTTCCTTTCCAAACGGGCTAAAATCACCCTTGAGATAATGTTGAATAATAGAATAATAATGAATAGCAGCAATGCCGCAAACATCAATGCAGAATCATACATCGGTATGGATAGCATCTCGCCATAGTTATTGGCAATCAATGCGGGCAGCGGATAGCCCGAATCGAAGACGGAATGTGGTATGGCGGCGTTATTTCCGCAAACCATCAACACGGCTATGGTTTCACCAAACGCCCGTGATATCGCTAAAACTGTAGCGGCTATAATACCGGGTGTTGCTTTACGGAGATATACTTTTCGGATGGTTTCCCATTTGGTAGCACCCAGGGATAAGGATGCTTCTTTTAATTCCTTTGGGATAGTATTCAGCACCTCGCACACGATGCTGACAATCAATGGAAATATCATCACCGCCAGTACAATACCTCCAGCTAATACGCTATATCCCGTAGAAAATTCGACAAAATGCGGAGCTATATGATTCTGAATGAGCGGAATAATAAACAACACCCCCCATACACCAAAAATTACCGGGGGGATGCCCGATAACAGGTTAACAAAGGGAACCAGTATTTTTCTGACTCGTTGTGGTGCATATTCGGTAATATAAAAAGAACTTAGTAAACATAGCGGTAGGGCGATAATAATTGCTATACCCGTCACCCAAAGCGTGCCCATGATAAACGGGAAAAAGCCGAATAAGCCTTTAATCGGTTTCCATTCGCTTGAGCTAAGTAAATGCCACCATGATGAATTACTAAGTACCGGGATGGATTTATAATATAAGCCAATGCCAATGACTACCACTACCGAAACCGATAGTATGGTAAGCAAAAGCATTATTTTTGAAAGAACTTTATCTTTTAGTAGTCGGAATTGCATTATGGTTAGGGTTGATTAAGTTGATTGAGTTAGATTGGGTTGATTGAGTTGAAATATTAACCTAATCAACTCAATCAACCACTTAACCTAATCAACAAATTAAATCTTCTTCAATTCCTCGGCTATTTTCTGTTTTGAAAGCTGGATATAACCATTTTCGTCAACATACTTCTGACCTTCGGTTAGTACAAATTTTACGAATGCCACCAGCTCGGGACGTGTTGGTTTTCCTTTAAACAGGAAGCCAAGATTACGGGCTGGCGGGGACGGGTATTTACCAGATCCGATAGCGTCGGTCAGATGATCGATAGTATCATAGAAGTTCTCATCAGCATCTATTTTGCCATTCCCATTTACGTCAATGGGTAAAGCATGTACACCAGCCACCTGTTTGCGGGTTTTCAGGTCGTACAGATAAGCCAGGTTATTGTAACCGATACCTGTAACGTCTTTTTTGACTGCCTGAGCTAATCCCGGATCGCCATAAACACCTACACCAAGCAGGTCTTCTTGTTTTTTATTAAAGTATTTGGCCCAGGTTTCAGCTGCACCCGCCGCGTCTGAACGGGTATAAACATGGATAGGCACCGATACTTTTCCGCCCAACTGGTTCCAGTTTTTAATTGAACCACTTACGAATACGTTCAAGAACTGATCGCGTTTTATACCTTTTACTTCCAATGCTGCTGCATTGGGGTTTGCAGTATTAA
>JACXTT010002686.1_pt1 | contig 27954 bp, 34 predicted proteins | sample 9270951 | NCBI WGS metagenome assembly JACXTT01 (sample SAMN15532306, study PRJNA645909) | rock metagenome | isolation source: weathered quartz diorite | place: Puerto Rico | collected 2017-06-21 | reverse complement strand
GCGACGAATCCAAACGCAAAGCCGCCGCCAAAGCCTCCAACTGGGCCTCCTGTACCTCCAGGGCCTCGTTAACCTCCTCCTCGTTAGCCGCCTCCTGGGCCGCCTACGAAGCCGTCGAATCCGCCGAAGCCGCCTCCCAGGCCGCCAAAGCCGCCAAAGCCGTCGGAGCCGCCTCCTGGGCCGCCTCCTGGGCCGCCTTCGAAGCCGCCTACGTATCCGTCGAATCCGCCTCCCTGGCCTCCGAAGCCTACAAAGCCGCCCACGAAGCCGCCGCCAAATCCGCCGAATCCGCCTTCAACAAAATGGCAATCGACGCACTGGCTCGGAGCGACGAACGATGAACGACGAAAAAATTGAGTTTCCGATCATTTCGAGCGGCTGTCACTCTGACCGCTCTCAATGCCCCATTTGTGCTCTAGCCACGAGCTACTTAGGCGATCAGCCATTTTTTGGCAGGCGCCGGTTTTATGGGCGCCTAGGCCGGAAGTCTTCACAATAGCTTCAAGCCCAAGCCTACGCCTCTTAGAATTAACCGATTCGTATGTCCTAGAAAGCGCGCGCGCGATCACCGGAATAGAAGCCTTGTTCAATGCGAAGATCAGAAATTGCCTTTCCTCAGCCGTCCATCGCGCTGGGATCTTTCGGCGCACCATTCAGCACGCAGAAACCGAATCGACCCAACCGGCGGCGTAAATCTGAGTGACGGTGGTTGACGTGCTCGACATCGCAATGAAAATATTTGGGCTCTCGAGAACCAAATCTGCCTGAAACGCCTGATTCCCGCTCAAGTTCAGCGGGGCATTGGTGAGAGATCCCTGAACGCCGTAATTGTTATTTGGGGCAAGCAAAATGACCGCGCTCGCACCGCCCCCAGAAAGCCGAGCGGTTATGATTTGCGCCGACGGCGGGACATATTGGGTCGTCGGGGTAGCGCCTCCCTGTACTTGAAAACTCGTGTAGGTTGGGGTGGCCGGGTTCCCGGTGTTCCCGGTTGCGATAATCGGGAGATTTGGCGTGTTTGTGCTTGGAGTTACCACATAAGCTCCACGTACCCCAGCCTGCCTGGTTCTCAGAAGATTGCCAGAGCCGTCCACGAACACCGCCCCCACCCGTAGAGCGTAGATGTAGCCGGACGGAAGCAAAGGGGCCGTCGGGGAAAGACTCATCAGCGTGTTGCTAAATGAACCATTGTCGATCGCGAAAACGTTGTACCACTTATTTGTGCCGAGCGAACCAGTATCGAGGCCCCCGGCGCCGGAAACGCTCGTGCTTAGAACCTGACTAAAATTAGAGCGGAAAATATTCTGTGTCTGGGCCAGGGTGCTCATCCAAATGGCCGTCGCCGTCACGCTCATCTGAGTGTTTGGAGTCCCGCCGTTCGCGATCGTAAGCCCGGACGCAAAGCCAACGCCATATTGCGGCGTTACGCCCGCCGCCGTCCCCTTCGCCGGCTGGAGGAGGTAAAATCCTCCAGACGCCCCGCCAAGATTCGCCGAGAATTGCAGCTGATAAGGCTGGCCCGCGAGAATTGACCCAGACCCAGCTTGGGTGACGCCGTCCGATAGAAACACCGGTATTTGAGCAAGAGACTGAAACTGAGCAACGACAGCAGCGGTCGAATTTGCCGCCGCTATAAAACTGAATGTTATCAGATTTGTATAGGCCGGGATCGTCGAGGTATCCGGCACGAAATTCATTGGCTGTAAGGTTATCGAATTCGACCCGGACGCCGTGCACGGTAGAAGAGCCCACCCCGCTACATCGGCGAACTGCTGATCGAACAGCGACAAAGGCTGGATTATAGAGCTGGAGAGCGAAGCAAACTTCGTCCGGATCGTCATCTGTCCCCCGTCGCGGTTAAGTCCCCTGACAGGAGATATCCCAAACCGTGCTTGCCGTCGAAGTTGTCCAGTTTACGGTTAGAGTGGTCGTATTATTGGTTCCGATAACCAGGCCCAATGCTGCAGCAGCCGTCTCCGGGGTAATGTTGCAGGTAGGTTTTGCTAGCCTCGTCACAGGCCAAGTGATCGTGAAAGTCGATACGGACGTCGATCCGCAAGTGAGCTGAAACGAGGCCTGCGTCGCGGCACCGCCAATCGCTACCCCCGCACTATTACACCCGGCGCCAATCGCTGTCGTCGTGATTGTCGCGCCTTGAAATCCGATATTATCGGCAATCGGCACATTGTTATTTGCGTTATTATCGAATGTCCAGATACAGGTGGGAGTCGCCGCCGGGCACACAAAGGGGATCGCCACAGTGCTCTTAATCGAATTTCCTATCGCGGCTGCCCGGCCGCTGGAACTTATTTTTAAAGCCTTACCTCCGGCTCCGAAAGCACTACCGAAGATATTAAGAAGGCCCCCGGTTTGCCCAAAATCGACAGCGTTCCCGGAAAGTAGATTATCTGCCCATCTTACCCCTTCAATTGTGATCGACCATGCCCCAGATGCGCCTGGGCTTGTCAAAAATTGCGCTGAACTTTCCCAATTCCCTCCAGAAATTAGAATGGCATCATTTGAGCCACCTAATCTAAAATCGACTGCAACGCCACCGCCACCGCCGCCAAACCAAGAAAAGCTACCGCCTAGGTTGCCTGCGCCAAGATTTGTCGTTACGCCATTTAAGCTATTCGCGGCAAGGAGACCTGAGTAATGACATCCATAGAACAGATGTGCTTTGGATTGACTATGCTCGAAACTCCATGCGGCCGTTGCGAAATTGGAGACATAGACATCGGTAAACTGGTTTAGATCGTTATTGGCATCGCCACCGGTCCCGGCAACAAAGCGGAAGCCGAAGTCTATTTGCCCATTAACTCCGTTAATATAGATATTCTCGTAATGATTGCCGGTTGTGCTTTGCCCCGTAACCGTCTCCGATTGAATTGCGGTGCCAAGACGATTGGTGGACGATCCGTTTTCGATCAAGAAGTCGCGGAAATAAGAATTGCGAACTCCCTTTAGGTATAGCATCGGGCCATTTGTCCCGGCGGGCCCAGACCACTTTAAGACGGTCGCCCCTAAGGCAGCTGCTATCGCTTTCCCTTGCCCCTGCACAAAATAAGCCGTGTTGCTCGTAAAATTTATCGATGCGCTTATCAAGCAATTGCCGGCCGGTAGAACGAGCGTTTTCCCGGGGGCGGCATTGACCGCCGCTTGCAAGGCTGCGGTATCGTCGGTGGCGCCATCGCATTTCATGCCGTAAGCAGCGGAGCCTGCGTAGATCTGGGGGAGCGTGGAGAGTAAATTACCGGCTCCATCTTGAAGCGTCCCCCCGCCGCCAGGAGGGGGAAAATATATATCCGCAGCGGCCGATCCGGCGAAGACAAACGCCACGGTTGCAAGTAGCTCGATCCGCCGCATTTTTTTGACCTCTAATCCATGATGTCGATTGTCATCGGCGTGGCGGCGGCTGTGGCAATTGCGTTGACCCCGTCGGTCACGCGTGTGTTGTCGAAAAACGCACATCCTCCGGCGGCAAGCGGATGGCTGCCCGCCCCGTTTACAACCGCCGGACCAAACCTTGCCCACGTCCAGTAGATTGTGGCCGCCGCGGACGGGTTACACATTACAAGAGACGACCTATTACCGTCCGAGCCAAGCACCTGGGCGGACGACGTGCCTACCGACGGGCCCGTCGTAACGAAAGTCGTAGATTGCTGCCCTCCAGGACGAAAAGCAGTCAGCACGAACACGCTGATAAAAAGGATCAGCGCTAGCCCGCCAACCGACGGGCCCGTCGTAACGAAAGTCGTAGATTGCTGCCCTCCAGGACGAAAAGCAGTCAGCACGAACACGCTGATAAAAACGATCAGCGCTAGCCCGCCAAGCTGCCACATCGCCCTAATTCCCCAAACAAGATCGTTGACTTAGCTGTTACGGTAGTCGTTGTCGAGGAGTATCACTCCGCTCTCCTGTAGAAGTATATCATCGGCCCAGTCACTATCAGCGAAAACGCCACAGCCGTTGTTAGTCGCCATGGGTCCGGATCGGCGCCCGCCATAAAGAATAGACCCGCCGATGCCACTATGCAAATGAGGAGTAGGAGGCGGAGATTTAGTAGATCGAGGGCGAGATTCAACAACAGGGTAATTCGCGAGCCAGGGGTCGGGCGTTCGTCGCGTCCATAAATCTCGCACCGGAACTCGGAAATAAGTTTTTCTGTGTGCGAATTAACCCGTTCCTTCCAAGCTTCAAGGTCGTCTTGGCTAATTGGTATGTTGGGAATCGGGTCAACCAGCGCCGGAAACCGCACTGCCGGATCATACCGTTCATCCTCGAGGATAGGCTCAGGTTGCAAGCTCATTTGCCTGCCTCGTTCATCCTATCGAAAAACGCCCCGTCGCCTTCTTCCTCTTCCTTCAATTTTGCCCGCACCGCAAGTAGTTTGATCCCCGCCTCGATCAGTCGTAGCTCGAAATCGATCGCTAGATTGTCCTTTTGTGCGACAAGCCGTTCCCTGATCCTGTCCTCGATCTCGCACGATAGGCTACGGCGCTTAGGAGTCATTTCGTCGTAGCCAATCCATCTGCGCGAACCCGTTATAGCCGCGTTCCCAAATGACCCAGCAATAATCTTCCTTTCCGCCGCACGGACGTTCGCCGCGTAAGATTACCTCGCCGGGAGGCATCGATGGACGAGGGCATAGAAGCCACGCCCGACGCGGCCCTGTACATCGCAGCCAATTGCTTCGTTCTAGGCCCCAAAGAAAACGAGCGGGTAAGAGCATCGCCACCTTTATTGCTTCGATCCTAGCTCTGTCTATAAACTCCACCTGATGCCTGAACGGCGGGTTACACACGATATTCGGATACGCGAAGGCGCCGCCGGAAGTGTCTAGATAATCGTGCTCGAAATCCCTCAGAGAAGACCGGTGGGCGATATCGCTTCCGCTCGCCAGATGGCCTGCCTTGATCGCGCTCGAGACGATTCTCCCGATCCCGCACGCCGGGTCATGAACGGGTCCTTCGAATTTCTCGACATCGAAAAGCCGCTCGCTGCACCATTCCGGTTCGACGTAAAAATCATACGGGTCGCGCACAAAGATGTGCGCGTTTCTCGGACGCGCATACGGCTCAATCGAGCGTTCCATTCCTAACCTCGTCAAGGAGGGCGAGCAAAATCGCGATCAACTCCGAGTTAGAAATAATATCGCAGTTCCCGCCAAATTCGAAATTTAATGGCTGGTCGCGTCTGTAGCTAAGCCATTCCAGCGCGGTCTCGATCGCGGCGGATGTGTCATTATTTCTCATTGGATATGTCCAAAGTAGTCGAGGGGGTGAGCCCCGGATTGCTCAGCCTGGTGATGTCTCGCCCGCGAAGCGGCGATCGACTTATCGCGCTTGTAAAGATCGCGCATCATTTCCCGGTAGCCTTTTGGATCGACCCACCGCCGGGCAGCTGGCCGGATGCCGCCAAGTTGACCGGCGAGGCCGAGACTTGACCCAGTTTTCGGCTTGTCTTGCTTCAACGAAATAGGGCCGAACCTCTGCCATGCTCCGGCGAAGAAATCGCGAATCCCTGGCGGCGGGTCGCGCGGGTTGACGAGCATGTTATCGGACCAATCTTTACCTGTGAATTCCTCGAATAGGTTGGCCCATAGATCGGCCTCTTTATTTCTCAGATACTCGCTAAAACCGCGCACCCCCGCAACTTCCGCCGCTCGCCAATTTCGATTTTCCTGGTAAGCGATCGTGGCATCCATGAGAATGGCGGCTTGGTCGATGACATCTTTCGCGTTGCCGGGAAGTAAAAATCTCTCCGGCACCCGGTAGTCTTCGTTTTTCCGGCCCCCCGGATGGCGCTCGCCCACGGTACCGCCTGAGCGCGGGAGAAAATAGTCGGCGATGTCTTTTGGTGTTTTACCAGTCGCAAGATAGGTAATCATTCCTCCTATTAGTGCATCGCCAAAGATCGACCCGAACAAATACGCCGAACGGCGGCCAAACCCCTGCTTGCGTAGAAGCCTTGGATCAAGCTCCCGGACGCCTCCGGCGTATTGCATCCACGCGCCATAAGACCAAGAGGCAGAACGCATTGCGATTTGCGCGGCATGCTTGACATGCGGATTCCAAAACAAATTATCCTGCATCATAAGGCCGAAACGCTCGTCGACCGTGTCGGAAATATAAGCAGCCTCGTTGAGAATTTCGTTCCAGTTCGCATTAGGACGAGCCTTCGCCCATGTGGCGAGATTGTCGAATAGCACTCCGCGCTTAATCATGGGAATATAGATTTGGAAAAGCGGCTTAGCGGTTGTGTCCAGAACGGCCCCGGCTGCGTCCGCAGCTTCCTCCACTGTCGTTCCCAGCGTGCGTAAGGCGCCATCGGCATTGCGAATGTTGCTCAGGCTATTCCTTATCGATTTCCCAACCGATCCCCGCTGGAGCGCCTTAACCAGATCGACACCGGTCCCCGACAGATAGATCGGGTCAATGTGCCCCATATCGGCGTGAACCTGAGCGAGCGCATCTACAATCTTATGGTTGAATTCTGTCGATTTTCGCGTTCCCAACCAGATTTTCCCGGCCCGATGGCCTTGGTAAAGGTAGTAGGGTATTGGCCCAAGCGGCCCGCCGCTGATCGTCTTCACGAGTTCTTTTGCCGCACCGAACGGCCTGCCGTGCATCAACTGGTAGGCGGCCTGCGTTAGGGTCGAGTGAACCGCCTCTTTGCTAATCGAGAGGCCGTGGTAAGCCGACATGGCAAGCTCGAAGGCTGTCGCGGCCGCCTGGGCGCGACGCATGAACTGGAACAGTTCTCCAGCTCCATGCTCCATATGATATAAGCCATGACCGACATAAGCGTTGTAATTCTTTGCAAATCCAGCCTGTGCGGCGTAATTATAAGCACCTCGGTCCGCGCCCCATCCGTCGAGATACCGCCAACCGTAGGGTAAGCGCTTACCCTTGCCGATCATCTTTACAAACCCTTGGCGGACGCCTTCTTCGCGGATACGTGCCATCGTTATCATCTTGCGTTGGTTCGCCATATCGTGCATCGCAACGTCGAGAACATTCCAGCTTTTCGGACGTAACCCAGCAGCTAGCCCGTCCTCAAACGTAGGGTATTCCTTATCTTTCGTGACCGCTTTTTCGCCTTCGCGGCTAACATATTGCTCGTAAAATTTATCGCCCTCGCGCGGGTCTTGCCACAATTGCCGGAAGTGATCCCTCTCGAACTGCATACGGTCGAAATCCGAAATGATCCCTGCCGATTGCATGTCCTGCAGGTCATAGGCGAGATCTTGGTATGATTCGCGGATTTCATCGGCTAGAGCCTGGAACTGCGGGTCGGAAATTTGCACTCCGCTACTTCGCCTCTGCATATACGCGATAAGCGCGCGGGATTCTTTCGGCGTCATTTTATTCGCCATCCGGTGAAACCCCTCGAAAAGATGCTGCTGATTCGCCAGAGCGCGGGCCGACAAACCAGCTTGCTGGCGAACGGTTATCCTCCCGGTCGCATCGCGGCCAAAAAGGCCGGTTGATTTTCCGATTGCTGCGGCCTCGCCGTGCGGGCCGTAGCGGCCAGGAGCCTGGCGCGCCCCAACTGTAGACGACGGCCCTTTCTCAGACCTAACTTCGCTGGCCATATTACGTTTTTGCTCCCCGGCAGGCGCCACGCCAGCGACCTCGCGGATGCCGAGGGCCACGCCGACATCTCGAGCCGAGACAGAGGTCTCGTCGACAATTTCAGCCGTTATGATTTTTCTCTCGGGGGGCGGGCGAATCTCGGCGCCAAGCTCGCTTGCCAAGCCTCGTTTTTGCGCAGTTAAGAAGGAGCCAGGGGTAATAGGCGTTATGCGAGCTTGCTGCGCGAGAATCCCACGTTCTGCAGTTACGGGGTTAATAAATTCGCCGGGCGGTATCTGTGGTTTTTTGGGCGGTGGCTGGATAGTCTCTACCTTGAGATTATAGAGCGGAGATTCTTGTGGCAAAGCAGGTTCGGGCTCGCTCTTAGCCGCCTCCAAAACCGGTTCCTTGGCCGAGCGCAATACAGGACCTCTGAATGCTCCAATACCGGTGCCCATCTGCGACTCGAACGCTGCCTGGCCAAGCGGCCCAAGCCCAATGGCCCGCGCGGCGCGGTACGCGGGGCCTACAATCGTGCGTCCCAGCGAACCCGTTTCGACAGCCCTAGGGACCGGAGCGTGGTAATCCTCGACCGTCTCGCGGAACCCTTTTGCGATATCGCCGGGGATCGCCTGCATAGATGCCGCTGCACTCTCTCCAAACTCGCGCAGGTCTTGGACGCGCGAAAGTCCTATATTTAGCAACGCCCCGAAGCGAGGCAGAACTCCGGGGTCATCCGGTAGAGGCGAGGGCGCCGGGCGCCCCCCGCTATCTGGGATCGTCGCGAAAAAATCAGGCATGACTGCTTACTCTTCTTCGTGATCCAACTCCGCTGGGTCGACTCCAAGTTTGAACATATGCTCGCGCACTTCGAATTCGTTTTTACCTTGCGCGATTCCAGCCTTCGCTTGATTGATAATCTCGGCCTTATAGGCTTGTTGCTTCTCTACATCGTCGATCGCATAAGTGAACGGCACGCCAGAAAGATCGACGATAATCGATCCATCCTCTCTAGTGCGCGGAATATGACGCCAATCCGGCTCCCGTTTCTTACCTTGATGCTCCATATACGACCCTGTGCCCTTGACCAAATCAGCCGTCGCACCATCAAGCTTTCGCTTGATCGAGGCAACATTTTGCGCAACTCGCTGTAACGTCATTTGTGCCGCCGCCTCCCCGGCGGGATTACCGGCCTCTTTCATCGCCGCGGAACTAGCCTTGCCAAGCTCAGACTGCGCCTTATCGTATTCTTTCTGAAATTTATTGACCGCCTTCATCGCCTCTTCTTGCAGAGGCTGGCCGCGTAAATATTCGAATTCCCGCGCGATCCGTTCGGCTTCCTTGATCGATTTCCGCATGCCCTCTGCAAGCTTATCGCGCTCGGCGTTGATCTTATCGATCGAGGGCGAATGATCCTCGAGCGCTCTTTGCATCTTGGCGTCGCCAACCTCAGACGCTTTCATCCTTAACAGCTCGCGCTTCTGCGCGGCGTTCGAGTGTCGATCTTGAATAATCTGGCTCCTCCCCTTATCGTAAATCCGGTACTGCTCTAGCAAATCGTGCATGCCTTCCTTGTAGGCCTCGAGCCCGCGACGAGCCCGACTTTCGACCCCCTCATTGAGGCCGGACATGAATCCTGTCAGGCCGGATAGAGCCGCGAGGCTCGACTGGCCTCCGCGCGCGGCAAGGGCAACACCAAGCCCCATGATTCCAAGCTGGAGCGCCTTGAAAACCGGGTGCTGGTTCTCTAGGAGACTTCGATTATAATTCTGCCGCCAATGGTTATAGCCCTCCATCGCCTGCTGAATTTCCGGGTGCTGCTGACCGACCGTGGGGGGCGGAACATCTTCACGCAGCGCCTCCTCATAGGATTGACGCGCCTCCTCATAGGATTGACGCGCCCCCTCATAAGATTGACGCGCCGGGGCAAGCCCCCCCTGCCCCTCAAATCCTGCCATGATACTTCTACGCCGTGCAATCTCATCTTCCGGGTTTTGCGGACGCCCGTAATTTCTCACAAGAGCATCCATCATTGCCCCTGGGTCGTTTCCGGATAAGGCTATTTTCGTTGGCCCGTAAGCCGGGTTACGGCCGATTTCCCAAGCAAGTGCCTCAACTTGCTTATCGAGCGGCAAATCGCGCGGCTCGGACCCAAATTGCCCGGCGATGGCGCGCGACCGCTCGGGGTCCCATTGCCCAGCCCCAGAGGCCATGTGACTACGATCAAAGTGGTAATCCGACGGATTATCGAGCGATTCACCCTGCAAATAGGCGGTGATTGCATCGGCCGCCATCCCGCTAAACCCGGCACGCCGAGCAGATTCATAGGCCACCGACTGGTTCGGGGTGAACCGGCCTTGCTGCGGCGTCCCGGCGTCATCGCCAAGCCCCTGCGGCGAGCTACGGCGCGCGCGTACTGCGCCGATAGAGTCGAGAGTATCGCTTTCGTCAATCCCGATCATCTGCGTAGACCATTTTGCCGTCAGCTATCGTAAGTCATCGCTTCGCTCTCGGCCAAAACGTGACGATTGCAACGATAAAAAGGATCACAAACCAGATAAACAAGCTGCTCATACCGGAGGCCCCCCGCCGAAGAATCCAGTGCTGCCTGAGAGACTAGCAAAATCAGAAGCTCCGCCCGTCGCCAGGCTGCCAAAAAGCTTGCCCAATTCGCCGATCGAGCCTGCGATCGTTTTTTTTACGTCCAGACTATACGACTGGCCAAACGCCTTTTGCTTCTCATAAAGCTGAGCAAACCCAAGCAGGATTTGCTGTTCGTCGGTTGCGTATTTTTCAAGCAATTGTGCTGCGTTAAGCTCAATCCCCTCCGCCTGGAATGCCTGACTTAGTAAGGTATCGAGCGCCCGTTGCGTGATGATCGCCTTCTGTTCCTGCAACTGCGCAACTCCGCCGGAATATTGCGAGCTCGTTGCCGGGTCTAAACCTTCGGCGGCGAGCTGATTTGTCAGCGCCGCGCTGCCGCCCGCATAGGCCGCGTCGATCGCCGCCTGATACCCCGGCGGCAATTGGCCAGACTGCCATCGCTGGAGAAGACTTGTCGCGAGCTGATCGTTTTGATTGAGAATATTCCGCGAACCCTGGGCGAAATCTATAGCTGCGGTAGGCTGCGGCGCCTGGCCTGGGAAACTCAACGCCTGCTGACCCAGGGCGGTTTGACCGGAACCAACCCCAAGCCCCGGAGTGCCGGCCGCAGTAGCCGCAGGCGTCGCGAAATTTGCGTTTAAAGCACCGCCAAGCCCCTGCGGCTGGTTTCGATTCTGAAAGGAAGAAGACTGCCCGGAGAGCGGCGGCGTATCGCCAGCGACCGCGCCTATGGCGGGAATGCCCTGATTTTGTTGAAGAGGATAGGGCATCAACTTATCCCAGCCGCGGCACGCGCGAGTTGGTGCCACTGACCATGTAAAACCTCAAATTGCCGCCAGGACGGCTCATTGTCAATATCCACTTCCGTAAAGTCATAGCTTTGAATCTTGTAAAGCTGGCTGATCGAATCGGTCATGACCTGATGCACGCCAACCCAGTTATAGCCCGAAAGACGCGTGTTCCCAGCAGCGAGCTGATACATTTGATTATTCATCGCTTCTGGCCAAATACCAAGATCGAAGAGAGGGATAGTCACGGAAGGAAACGCAGACTGAACCTTATTGACAAGCTGAAGGTGCTCCTGATTGTGAATATTTAGCCAAAACGACATTCCAGCCAAATCGCGCGGGATCACAAGCGGAATATCGAAGATGCTCACGACGGCCTCACAAATTCCTCATCAGCGACGTCGGTGCGTACTCAAGCGTTATCGCGTTAAGCGTGAAAGATGTCACGCTCCCGGTAAGCGTCACGCCAAGATACATCCCTGTCCCTAGTATATTAAGAGGCTTGAAGAGATAGCCGCCGGAGCCAAAGCTCACAACCTGTCCTAAATTGTTGGAAAAACTCACAATCCCAAATAGCGAGGCAAAGGTCACAACATTTGTAATCGAATACGCCGACGGCTGCGAACCGTTTTCGGTTTCAGCCGCGAACATAAGGTTCACCGCGCTCGTCCCGGAAGAATGGCTAAGCCAAGCGCGATTGAAGCGTTTTGCCTGCTTTGGATTTCCGTCTATGTCGAGGGATGTCGAAACACGGATTTGAGACGGGGCCGTTATGTTCGAAAATAGCTGCGTCGCATCGCCCGCAAACCCGCCCCAGAGCTGGAATAGGCTGCCAGACGCTGAAGAAGTGATCGACCTAATATTGCCAGCCGAGAGCACAAACCATGTCTTGCTCGCGAGAGCGATGAGAACCTGGCGTATGCCAGCCACTGGATCGTTGATTTGAAGCAGCAAAACAAGAATATGCTTGGCGAAAATATCTACGACCGCAGCCTGCGGCGACGGCCCGCTTCCGGTGTAAAGGCCGAATAATCCATCCTGCATTTCGGAAATTTTCTCTACCGACGTCCCGAAAATCATGTAAATCCCCGTCGGATTGGCGAAGGCCACAAACTTATTGTAGCTTACGACCGAATATTTCCATGGGGTTCCGTTGTCCGACGAGATTGTCGTGATACTGAAATTCGTCACGATCGGCGGCCCGGGGCTGATTGTTTTGGTGCCGATCTGACGACTTGAGTTCGAGCCGAAAATATAGAGAAAATTATTCAGATTGCGAACGGCGGTGAGGCCCTCTGTTACATCCTGATCCAGTATCGAAGTCGAGCCGGTGCCCCCGTTCGCAAAATTATCATAGCTGATCGCGGTAGGGTTCGTCGCGTCTTGTGACGTAATGCCAGACCACTGTAAAATGCGCGCGTTGGAAAGAGCTTGGCCGGATGCGGCCCCGATCAGCCAAACCTGCCCCTGCCATACGTCTACGCTGATCGGTTGAAGCCCGCCGAGGAACGGCCAAACAAATGCGTTAGCCGCCGCGCCACTGCCGCCGCCGCCGGAGAACACGACCGTCAGCGAATCGCCAAGTTTATATCCGCTCCCAGGATTTGTAAGAAGCAAAGAAGTGACGACACTACCGGTGATCGCAAATGTCCCGGATGCGCCAGAACCGCTGCCTCCGGTGATCGTGAACGTGCCGCCGGACGTGAAATTCATTCCGCCGTTCGTGACGGTCAGGTTTGGCGAGACCGTTCCCTGCTTCGCGAAGGCGGTTCCATCCCATGTACAGTAGCCCGCAGACGAATCCGCGATGAGCACCCGGCTCGCGCGATAGACGGTAAGGTCAGGGGCCGAAGAAAATGTACCGTTTGCCGCAAACTGGACCTGTGCCCCGGTCGCCTTATTGATTTGCCAGCCGGAGCCATTATTACCGAAACAAATAAAGAAATGCTGGCCGTTGAAAAAACAATCCTGCTGCCTGACCCAGAACGACACCCCGGCAACCGTGGTCAGAGGGTTGGCGCTGCCGGGCGCGCTAACCCAGTTGTTCTTACCGGACGGAATGAAGTTTTCGACCCAGGAAAGGTCGTCCTTTTCCAAACCAAGACGGCTATCCTTGGTGTTCATCCCCCGCCAGTTCGAGAAGAAAATATAGTGGTAATCCGGAGGGTCCGGCACATTCGCGGGCGGCTGCTGAGGATAGCGGGCAAGAGATTGCTGCGGCATCGCCTCTCCTGGCCTCGCCAACAACTATTTCATCTTCGCGAGAATGGCGTTAGATAGCGCTCTATAGCTCTTCGGGTGCACCATGTCTCGCCCTGGGCGGAAAGTTACGGCATCGTCGCCATTCGCGGCCGCGAATCTGGATACCGCCCCGCGAGCCTTATTTATAGGGACGATCCAGATTATTTTACCGGGCTGGAGCCTGCGCCTCATTTCGGTCAGTTTTTCGACGAGAGCCGGGCCTCCGCCGGGAGGATTCGAACCAGCGGAAATGATCGTGAAGTCGCTGTCGCCGTTTAGCGTATGGGCCAAAATAGTTGCCGCAGTAGCCCCGACCTTTGCCCAGGACGCACAGCCGTGCAGAATAGCCGAGACGCCCTTAGCGATCGAGTCTCCCAGGATAAAGCAGCTCATCCTAATACCCTCCCCCGAACGTTCGCCGGATATGAGCATCAGAACTCCGGTAAATATTGAAATACCGCGCACTCGGCAGTCTTCGCGAAGCGATTTCTCTTATCGACCTGTTATATTTTTCCTCGAACATCTGTGCAGCACCCCAAGATTGCGTGCGCAAATAGCAAAGGTGAGCCGTGTACCACTTAACGCATTCGTCATTTGGCTGGAATATTTGAGTGTCGAAATCCGTTAGATTCACTAGCGGGTCGCTCAGGCAGATCGCATCGAGTTCAAGGCCGTAATTCTGATCCGGTATGCGGAAGAGCATCGCGAAGTTGTTTTCCGCAACCGTCGTAAAGATCACCGGGCGGCCCTGCGGGACGGACTGAACTAGTCTCGCATAGGCCTGAAACCTTGACCAAGGCTCATATCCTAGAGTTGGCTTTTCAACGCCCCAGACAACCGACACCTGGTTCCAATCGACGATATTTCGGAGCGAGATGGCGGTTGCGAGGGCACCGCTGCCGGGCGTATTCGATGGGAAGGACGCGGCGGCAGTGTAGATCGCACCCGCCCCGGTGACGGAATTCACAAGGCTATACAGTGCATCGCCGACAGATGTTCCAGCCGCGCTATACCATTGAATATTCGCCGGGTCCGCCGGGCTTGTGCTGATCGCGGCAATAACCGCCGTAAGCTGCCCGGCGGCCGCAAGCGCAAGCCTAAGTTGCTGAGCCGTGACGACCTGCGCCGGGCGCACGAGACCAGCCGCAAAACTATAGACCGCGATGACCTGAGCCTGTGTCATCCCCAAACTATTAATCATGACCTGAGCGAGCCCATCGAACGGCCCGGTCATCGCGCCGGACACCCAAAGAGCGTTCCCGGGATCGCCCGCACTTGTGGAAACCGCGGAATTCAGCGCTGCGATAAATCCAAACGCCTGATTTGCGGCCGCCGTCCGAAGCTGCCAGTTTGTCACGCCCGTCGTCGATAGCTGAGTCTGTCCGCTGTCCGTCGCCGACATTTGGCCAGGCGTCGCGGAAGCGGGAACCTGCGACGGTGCGGACTGGAACGCGGCGGCTTGAGCATAAAGCGCTTCTGTCTGAGCTTGAGAATAAGCAAGCGTAGACTGGATAAACGCATAAAGCGAGTCGCCCGGCATACTAGGCGCCCCGGAGGTCCATTGAATATTCCGGGAATCATTTACGCCAAGAGCCAAGATCGTCGAATTGACCGTCGAGATCGCGTTGGGCGGAATTAAGACCGCCGCGAGGGCTTGACGCAACTGCCAGTTCGTGACCCATCCGGCACCATCGATGATATTGAACACGGGAGTTGAAGTATAATTCTGCCCCCAAGACGACATTGTAAACCCGGTAACGATGCCGTTTTGTGCCTGCAAAGTGGCGGCGGCCCCAAACCCGCCGCCGCCGGTGAAATAGCCTATAGGATTGATATAATTCTGGCCGCCGGAGATCAGGCGGATTCCCCCAGTTCCTCCGCTCAGGGGGTAGCGCTCGACGTTCGCGATGCACTGTAAATTTGGGAAAAAGTTTCTGACGCAATGAAGATCGAGAGCAACCCGGCGCCGGGCTTCGTTGATATTATCGATCAGGCGGTTTTGCGGGACATCGATCCCCTGGTTGTCGTGGAAGATGTCTTGAACGCGGGCGATATAATCTTGGAGCTGGGTCAAGGGCTACGCCTCTACGGCAATCCATCCTAGCGATATCCCTAAAAATAAAACGCCTAAATGAGCCGCCGACGATCTGATGAAGCCAGAACTTGGTTGCTCTCCCTAGAGCCGACCTGCCGTCCCGGCCATATTCTAACTCCATCACATTCCCGCAGAAATCGCCGGCTCGGAGGCCGCTGCGAGCTGGATTGCCTGGTCAAGCGTGTCTTCGCTAACGCCAGGCGGGAGCTCGACCTGCCGCAACTGAACGGGCTCGACTAAAAGCTGATCGAACCAGCCCCTCGCCTTAGGAAATTTCTCCATCGTGTTCCAACCCCATCGTATGGAGACATAGTGGAAATCGGCCCTACCGGTCTCAGCCGAAAAACCAAGCATATGCTTAGCTGCTTCAATCGGAATCACCAACGGGCGGCCATGTTCAAACGTGTAATTGACGCCGTCGTGGCCATCTTGCAAAAGAGCCATTCCATCGATCAGGTTCGTCACGCGCACCGCGCTTATCGCGGTCATTGGCTACCTCGATTGGCCAGCGCCAAAATGTACAACCTCGATAACCCAAGCAAGAGCGCCCTCGAGGAAGCTGATGCGGGATTCGAGATCGGACGACACAGGGTTGGCCATCGGCGGATCGGCCCTGAGACGAGCGATCATATCTTTGGGGACGAACCGCGGCGAGGGAGTCTCCTCCTCGTCTAAGTCAACGCTCATTTGCGAGTTCCTTTCGATTTACCGTGACCGCGCCCCTCATCTTCGGCGCGCTTCTCGCCCATCAAAATCGCCTTGGCCTGCGACCGGCTCTTCACAACCGGACCATGTTTCGATCCGCTGCGAAGCTTACCATGTTTAAATTTATGCATCACCTCGCGCGATGGCATAATCGCCTCACTGGCTTGGGAAGGCGTGAATATTCACCGACGCAGTGGTATTCCCAGCACCTCCGCTCGGCAAGCTTAGCGATATAGCCGTATTTACAAGCCCAGAGATAGGGCAAGAATATACGATCGTCAACGGCGTGGCGGCCGTTGACGCCGACGCAGGGAAAACAAAACTATAATTACCCGTTACAGCCGCCCCGGCTCCCCCATCGAGACCGGAAAGAGTCGGCGTCACCGACGCGCCCGCGGTCGAGCCGTTTGCCGTGATCTCAAACCCGGTGATCTGCCATTTATAGCCGGCTGGAGGCGCGGGCAATGTTGCAGTAACCGTCGCCGCCGCCCCAGTAGCGCTTGCTGTAAAATTCTGCTGCGGGGTTGCAATCGCCGCTCCGCCGCAGGCAGTCGCCCAGGCGCGCACCGTCGAGAACAGCGAAAGACTTATCGACAAACATACAGCGAACCCCCGTAGCGCCGCTCTAGAACATACCATGGATATCCCCGGTCTTCGCATGATTCACACCCTCTTCGAAAGAAGAACAGGCCTCTACGCGGTCCAAAGCCTTCGGCTTACTCGTCCACGCTAGGCTGTAGATAGCTGACGTCGCTGGCGGCCGCGACCACAGCGGGAGTCGTCACGGTCGCCGCGCCAGCACCCGTCACGGTAACCGTCGGGGTACCGGAATAGTTCGCGCCATTATCGATAAGCTGCACGCCGGTCAGCGTGCCGGACCCTGTGATTGCCGGGGCTGTCATTAAAGGCAGAGTCGTGAACACGCCAGTGTTTGGGATCATGAACGGCGGCCAGATATAGTTCCCAGCCGGTAAGTTAGACCCGCCGAGAAGGTTTTGTACCGCAGGAGGCGGCAGGATCAAGCCTGCATAACCAGCGACCTGAGGATAGACCGCAATGAGCGGGGGGGCCATATATCCGCCGCCCTGGTTAGTCACCGTGACGGTATTCACGGCGCCGCCGGAAATCGTGCAGGTCATGGTCGCCGGGATACCGCCTTGCGGCGGCGGGCTCACAACGATCAGAGGCGGGACAAGCAGACCGGACCCGGCCGTGAATGTACCTGGCGCCCCCGGCGTGGCCGCTAAGGTCATCGTCGCGGTAAGCTGCCCCCCGACAATAGGAAAGATCGTCGAAGTACGTCCATTCGCGCCAGGAGCCGAAACCGCGGCCGTCACGCCTGTCGCAGTTTGTCCGATACCGTTCGTAGCGCCTGACCCGGCGGCGGTGATCGACAGGGAATTCAAGGCGCCCGTCGTGTTCCTTAGCCGGAAATTGCAACCATCGCAGCTGATCATCCCGGCATTCGAACTTGGCACTAGCAAGCGCCAGGCTTCCTGCTGCTGATCGAACCATTCGAGAACGGTATTCGGGCCGGTCGTAGCGATATATTGCCCCGCAGGGGGGAAGAAGAACTGCCCTGTCGCGAGGGCAATCGGAATAGGTGGGAGGCCGAATGGGAAAAAGCCGCCAAGTCTCATTTTAGATCCTCAAACCGGTAAGAAGGCGAGATTGACAGCCTTGAACTGCGCGACCGGCTTTACGCAAACTAGTTCCAGCAGCGTGAGGATTGCGCCAATATAGCCAAACTGTGCATTCGGGAGCGTCGACTCGAAGCCGGTAAAGTAGAAGGCCGCACGCTCGTGAATGAATAGGCCGATATAGTCCGTGTTCAGGAGATACACCGTGCCTTCCGGGACATACGGATCGGCATAGATAGGAACTCCGGCAACCTCGATCGCCGAAAACAGCGCGCCGACTTCCTGATGGCCGAAATTCTTATCGGGCGTAACCGTGTAGCGCTCGTAGCCTGCAAAATCTGTCGCAAGTTGAGTCCATGTGCCGAAGCCCATGAGCCCCAACTTCGGGCGCTCGCCCTGTTTTTTCGTCACTTGGGCGATGTATTGTATGAGAAGCGTCCGCGTTGGCGTGACCGTCGAAACATTGTTGACGAACGTGGCTTTCCACCACGGATTCGGTGTCCGGTTAATGCCGCCATAGGTCGCAAGATTGGTCCCGTCGTCGACCGCGCCGATGAGGCCGATTAACTGCTGATTATTCGTGAAGTTGTTATATAAGGCCGTGGAGAACGCGATGATCGTCTGAGTGACAGCGTCGTTCATTCTGGCTTCGATCAGCGGAATGATCGAGTAGTCGATCTGAACAAGACCCTCCATCCCAAGGAACGGGATTGGCGTGACGAAGCCTTTAAGATCGAACTCCGCGTTTTGGAAACCCGGGATCACGCCCGGCTGGTTAAACGAGCCGTCGTACCCGACCCATTGCCCCGAGGTCATCGCGTTGCCCTGAACCGGCACGGTGATGGGAGATAAGCCGCCCGTCGCGACCTTCGACATCTGGATAAACGCCGACATCGTCGGGGAGGCGTTGCCGATCTGGACAAAGCCCTTAGGGACGAAATTGCGCCGGGTCAGCGCTGTCAGCTCAGCCGCGATAGCGCCTTGAGCCGGGATTATACCCTGACCAAGTACAGGCAATGGAACCCCCGTTCCGCTACTTTTTTAAACTACGCCAACGCGCCCCTCGGCGCGCCAACGAGGCCGATTAACCGTTAGCCAACCAAACTCTTACCGGCCATCAGGCGGACGATGTCTTCGCGCGCGCCCCTAATGGCAGCACCGGACGGATCTTTGCGGAAATCGTCTATACGCGGCGGCATTTGCCATCTCTCGCCGAATAGCGCGGGCGTCTCGGCCCTTGGCTCGGGCGGCGGCAAATCTGCGGCCCATGCCTTGGCGGCGATCTCGTAATTCCCGATGCCGTTTTCGGTTGCAAACTTTTCGATCTCGGCGATTTGCTCAGGCGAGAATTTCCCTGCCAGTTTATCGCGCTGAGAGCGCAATCTCGATTCGATTCTTTCCCGCTCGCGCTCGGCTTTATCCTCTTCCCGCCCGGCTTTGAGCTTATCGATTTCGTCCAGCGCCTGATCGTCGTGGAATGTGTATTTGCCAGGGTCCACCTCGTTGACGAGACCAATGGCGCGGCGGCGAGTCTTCGGCTCGTTCATGAGCTTACGAAAAAGCGCGATCTCTTCTTCCTGCTGTAGCGTGATCTCAGCCATCAGCCTAGTCTCTCGCTCTTTGTCTCGCGGGCATCGTAGACCAGAGATCCCGCGGCCTTGCCCATCACGCCTACATTACCTGAAAGCGTTTGGTCGCTTAGCATAATCCCCGGCTGGGTCATCGCGCCGCCGTCCCCGCTGAGGATAGCCCGGACGCGCTCGCCAGACGGAAGCGTCCCGCTTCTGCGTCCTTGATGAAACATCGAAACCTTGCTCGCCGGGAAAGGTGCCCGCAAGGCCGGACCTTCCGGCAAACGCAACTTGGGTGTCCTACCGTCCATACCGATCCCACTTCCAAGAAAACGCGTGCGAAAGAGCCTCGGCCATCAGATGGGCTTCCCGCTACGCGTCTGCGGCGATTTCTCCAGATCCAGCCTATTATCGTCCACATGCAAACACCCCTTATCGGCGAAGCCGCCAAAGTTTGGATAAGGCGCCATGTTTACGAATTGACCGTCGTATTTTTGGACGATGCCCTTCTGGCCAAACTGCCCGGCCTTTGGTTTTAGATAGTTGTAGTTCGAAGCCATTTTCCCGATCTCCCAATTTATACGACCATACCCGGCGCAAGACCGCCGCCGCCAGGCATATCGCCAGACGGTTGCCGCGGGCTACCCTGACGAGCAAGATTGATAGCAGCCATCGCACGTAACCCTCCCGAATCCTCAGAGGCGCCAAAGGCCCCAATCAAGGTTTTCAAAGCGCCGCTAATCGCCGCGAAATCCTTGCTCTCGGGAGGGAAGGCCGTTAGGGCCTGATGCAAAATCTGAATCACATTCGCCATCCCGGCCCGAACCGCCATACTCCTCCCCTCGCCCTTCCCGGCATCGGCAACCTTTGGATTAGGCGCGGAACCTCCAGGAGGCATATCGGCGCCGCCTATCGGCGCCGGGACGCTCGTCGAGTCAGGAGTCGGAATATCTGGCATAGTCGGCCCCGCATGTGGCGATTTGCCGCTAGCATTGATGTTTTTTTAAATTTGTCAAGAGGAGCGCGGCGAATCCCTAGCAAGCACAACCTCCCGCATCTTAATGCCCCACATCGTAAGCGCGGCAACGACATCGTCTATCGATGTCACTCCGGCCCTGGGCACGCCTCGCTCTGCCGCCATACGGCGGAAGGATTCCTGATTGCCGGTTAGGATGTTTGGCGGGACCTTGAGTTCTAGCACATGGAGAGCCCATTTCCCATCCTCGAAATTATACAAATCTATGTCGGGCCAACCCGGCCACAGGCCACGCAAAACGGCAAGCTGATGGCCGATGGCGTTACGGGCGCCCTCGTTAATGGTCGACTTCACGATACAGTGAGGTACGACAAGACGAAGAAATTCGATAATATCGATTTGCAGGCGCTCTTCTGGCTTTGCCAGCTTAAGCAGCTGCTCGCGCGTCAGCGACCCTCTACGCTTCGTCCGCGCGCCGTATTTCGGCCTTCGCGGGAAAAGCTCTTTTTGACCGGTTCGATAATCGGTGCCGATTCCGGACCGCCAGTTGAAGGCGCACATCGCCTATCGACTTCCAGTATATAGCTTCTCGAATTCATCCTTGGCAACAGCCGCAGCGACGATAAGACAGACTCCTTCGGAGACGCGGACACCATGCTGGATGTACAGAGCATCGGCGATTGCGCTAGCGTGGGACTCTTCGATCGCCGACCATAAATCTTCTTCGAGCACATCGCCGCCAGGCCCGCATTTACGTCTCAACCCAGAGTAAAGCTCGCCGAGCGAGGCCCTCAGTTCCTCCGGGATCCAATTCTTCGCCTTTTCGAGTACCAGCACCGGGCTGCGCATCTCTGCGACGCCAGCAGAAACCGCCTCTGTTTTCCCTTTGCGAATCTGCAAAAGCCATGCGTTCCTCGCTAGCCTCTCTATCTCGCAATGCTCCTCCCAAAGGCTGGTCAGACGAAAATCCATCCGGTCGAGTCTAGCGCTAAGGTTTAATAACCAAGCGGCAAAACTCCCAAGTACGGTCAATCCTGCCGAAACAGCCAGGAATAATTCCGGGGTCAGTAGCATGCCGTAAACAAAGCGGGGCGGACCTTGTTTTGGCAGGCCCCCCCGCCTTCGAAATCAATACCGTTTGTGCTTACGGCCCCGACGGCCGCGCCTCATGTAAACGGTAGGGATATCATGGCCAGGCATTGTTTCGCTCCTTTGTTACAGCGATCGTCTCGCCCACACGCCATACTAGAACAAGGCTATCCGCCGGTCAAGGCGTCCATAGTCACTGCCTTGGAATACCATGGCTAATATGCGGCTTCGCGATCTTTATCTCCGCGGACCCCCATGGCGCTTTCTTCCACGCTTCCACAGCCTTCGGCGAGCAAACTAAAATCTCGCGAACCTCGGAGATTATAGCTGTATCGACCTCCGGGCTTACGAAGCACTGCGGTCCCGGCCCGTTCGCAGCAAGGTCCAACCACGAGCGAACGGATTCAGGCAGCGGGCCGCCAAGGGTTTGAGCATGATGAAGGCAGAAGGGCGCACGTTCGGCGAGCATCCCCGGGAGACACCCCGCGTCCGGGTCGGACTTAATCTCGCCGAAATAAACCGCGCCCGTATTTTGCCCGCAGAGAATATAGACAGACAGGGTTCCCAGATCGTTCACCTTGCGCTCCTTCCGTGATGGCTTCGCTTCGCCTCGTCTTCGCCCTTTGTCACCGGAGCGACTCCGCCGCCGGATGCTTGGGCCATTTCGCGTTCGCGCTCTTCGATCTTACGCACATTCTCGATCAGATCGTGTTGCCCAGGCGGGTTTGTCATGCGGAGAAGCGACTCCTTGTCGATAGCCGAGAATCGGAATAGCTTTTCGGCGAGTTCATGCGTCGATTCCGTGTAGAGCGGAGAATGGCTATGGCCATCTACATGCACAGAGAAATCGAACTCTATGTTCGCCGGGACGAATACCAACCCCCGCTTAGTTTTAATCTCGGAGGTGTAATTCTCCACAAGCAGCTTAGCCGATATCTCGCCGATCTTACTGAGAGCCGGCTCCAAGGCAACCGCGGTTTTTTTGATCCGTCCGGCCCCGGTGCCCATTAATTGCCTGGCATGCTCTCGAGAACGAACGCCTTCGGAGCCATGCCCGGCAATCGTGCTTGTTAGGCCTGACGCCTCGAGAAACAGTCCGCCGATTTCGTTAAATTCCGCGAATAGATCGGGCGGCAAGTTTGGCGGGATTGGTTTTGCCTCGGCATTCCCCAAGTCCGACCATACCCGTGTCCCTGGACCGCCGAAAGCCTCGGCCTTTTCCTGAGCTAGCCCGATAAATCCGGCGAGGCCGATTGGAGGATCGGTATGGAGCTCGAGGATATCCTCGATCTGCTGGAGCCGTTTATTTGTCCACTCCTGGAGCGAGCGCATTCGCGTTTCCGCCGGGCACTCCCCCCAAAAATAATTATACATCCGGTAGGGAGTGATCGAGACAAACGGGTGCTCCCCCGGCAAATAGCTATTGCACTCCGAAGAATACTTCAAAACGCGCCCGGATTTGCTTTCCGCCTTGGCTTTCCGCCCCTCGATAACATCCTTGGAATCCTGCACGACGACGGCGCCGTTGCCGTCGCCCGCAATCAAGAAACTGCGATAATCGCTTAAGCCGCTATCCCATATCCATAGTTCTCTAAAAACAGCCTCGCCAGGGGGCACATCCGCGCGGTAGTCCGTGCCGAACTGATATTCCGTATTGACCTGGCCAATCAGCGGACCGCCTAAATTCGCGCCCCCCGTCGACGATATAAGGACAGACCTCTCGATAGCCGACGGCTGCTCCTCGCGGATGGAGGCTTCTTGAAGTTGCTTGATTTGTCCCGCCTTACCGGCACGCTTTAGCCTCTCGGCCGCATCGTAGAAAGGCAAGGTAAATAAATGCGCGAAAGCATCCTGTTCGCCGAGCGACGATTCGCGCTCGTCGAAAACGGCCATAGACAACGGGTCGATAATGTGACCGGAAAGACGCCCTTCGTCTCCATGCCAGCCAATCTTTAAGAACATCGTGTCGTAGCAAAGGGACCACAGAAGAGCGTGTTCGAAGCTATCCGAGATTCCGGATTCGACCAATATCTCGGGCAAAACATCCGAGAAGGCGAGAAGCAACTCGCTATCGGACGGTAAATTATTGCGGTCCGCCTCCCGGAGCGACATCCGCAGCGAATCCGGCGAAAATAAAAAACTCGCCACAAGATCGAGGTGCGAATAAAGCCGATTGTATCGACATGGGATATCGGTGTCGTTGCCGAATAGGAACCACCTGCGGCGGCGCTGATAACGTGCCCGACGCTCGCGGATGTTCCGCAGACAGACCGCCAGAACGTCGAGAACGAATTCGTCGCGGTCCTTGGCGGCAGAGGGGATTTTCATCGAGAGAATCCGCGGAGGGTAGCGCGCCGAAAAAGCACTGGCTGGCGCCTCCTATTTTCTATCGCTCGCCACGATGGCAGTATGCGGGAGCGGCGTTGCAGTCAACTGCTTGGGAACCCAAGGGTGCCCGAGCCGACCGGAATCGTTTGTGGACACCTTGCCGCCCTGGTCCGCCCGGACCGGCCACGAATTGCCGTTTATAAAAGAACCTTCCCGGCTAACCGGGACATCAGCACGCCACGGGACACCCGACGCGTCGCGAAATGTCATCGGCACCGTCCGCTCCGGGTCGCCTCCCGCTGGGCGAAAGAGCGTCTTGTCGCGCTCGCAATGCACATCGCCGATTTTCATCCCAGGCAGGGTTTGCCCCTCGTTATAACGATCGACGGCAAGGCGTAAAATCCTATCCGCCGTCCTACCGAAAGACCCGCCCTCCGGCATTGGTCTGGCGATGTTCGTTAGGCCAGGGATCCATTTTGTGATCGCGCCGCATTTTGGGCACGGCGGCCCGCATTTGATCGTGCGGCCTATCCGTTCCAGGACTCTCTCGGAGACACGGCAATCGGCCTCGAACTCATGCCTACAGCGGGTGCTCAAGCAGCCAAAATCATGACGAGGCATTCGGCACCTCGCCAGCCAGATCCTTTATCGCGATCGGTTCGCCGCTACGGATCGACTCGATCTCCTCGCGGGTATCGTCGGAGCTATCGATGGCGTATTTCATCGCGCTACCAACTCCCAGCCGCTAGCGATAGAAACTCGATCCGCTCGCCGGAATAGTCCGCCCTGCCGTCGATCAGCGCATCGACGACAGGCTCGAGTCTTCGACGGACAAATTCCCGGCACGCTCCAGTGCGACACAGCCGGTCGAACGCAGTACGCGAAATCCCGGACGAGCGAAGAACTTCCGCAACCGCGATCTTGCGGCCATCGATACGCAACCCGCCATATTTCAGCCTCCGGCATTTGCGGACAAATTCCTGGAACGATAAATCCTGTTTCATGCTAGCGTGCCTATCGGCCATTGCACTGCTTCCTTGCGAATTTTCCCGGCAGCGGATTCCGGCACGCAAGCCGCGCCTGCCGCATGCGCAAACGCTCCAGTGACGCCAAGAAATTCCCGCGAAGCGTTAAGCGGCGCCGCCGCGAAGTTTTGCATATCTTCCATGCCGCCGGTTTCCGGAGTCGCGCCCGGCACGTCGATACGCAGTTTTTTCAAATAGTCCAGCACCTGCACCTCGAGGCGTCTTGGCTGCGGCAGCGTGCCGGCAATCTCGCGCTCGAATGTGCGTCCATCGGCGATCATGCCAAGCTGTATCTGAGTTTTCCAACCATAGACCGCATGCCCCGCCGCGCAAACCCTATCGTCCTTTGCGTGAGGTCTGACATCGAGATTCCCGTCTTTGACGATAACGTTGCGCATTTCCTCCAGCAGCCCGGACGAATTAACCACGGCCTGCCTGATCTCGAACGATGTCTTCAACCCGCCAATACTAAGCCAACGAATTTCATGCGTCATCTTGAGACCGATATAGCCAGTCGACCCGCCAAGGCTATCGGCGCGGCGGTAGATGTAAAGCCGCATAGTCTCGAGCAGCTTTGGCCACTCTCCGGACTTTTGCGCCATCATCGAGCGAAGCCTGCGGAGTTCGAACTGCACATCCTGGCCAGGCCCCGTGACCTCGAGCATCACAAGCGCCCCGCGATAATAGCCCGCAAGGTAAGCGAGAACCCAGGCGCAAGCACACGTCGCAATTTTATTGGTCACGTATTCCGCCACCTGATAGCACCGGTCCGCGAAACACCGCCACACGCTAACGACGCTACGATCGGCATCGCCGCTCGATCCATAGGCCGGATCGCAGCCGATGACATAGACCCCATCCGGGGTCGCCTCTTCCCAAATCTTGAGATCGCAGGTGTTGGGAGTCGCCGGATGAATTTCGGTTTCCTCCCAAAGATCGCTCAGCTCGAATCGATAAGCCTTGTACGGTATCGATCGTACACGGCGTGTCGCATCGGTCAGTATGGAATTCGAAAAATACTTGCTGCCGCTCGCAACGAACGCATCGTCGGGCGACCACGGAAATTCCTGATCCATGATGTTACGATCGCCGTGGCACTTCTCGGCAAGATACCAGCGATACCAGGCAAGCTGCCCACGCGTCACCTCAACGCCATGACTATCTTGAACGACATGGATCTTCCTCGCCTCGGATCTGGTTGCAGGCGCGATACCATAGGCCGCAAATGCCGGGTCGGATTCCGGCAACGTAAGCAGCTCGTTCATGCACCACGGACTAAAAATAAATCTCTGCGTCGGCGAACTCTGCGCAACGCTGCACATGTCCGCAAAATGATTGAAGCCCTTCGCTGTCGAAGCCCACAAATAAAGCCGGTACGGATAGTGCAGACTCATCGTCGCCTCAAACTGCTTGATGTCGTCCGGAGTCCCCCACTCGGCGACCTCGTCGGCAAATAAAAAATTGTAGCTGCCAGACCGGCCCATACCAGATTGCCGCTCCCTCGTCCCAGCAACCAAATACATCAGAATGCTGTCGTTCGATAGCCTACACATCGCACGGTTCTCAAGCTTGCGAGGTTTCTTGTAAGCCCTCGGCAACCCGTCGTAATGAACATTCACATGTTGGCGGTAAAGCTCTCTCGCCTTGTCCTCGTGAATAACATAGGCAGCTAACAAACCGCGATGCATAAACATCCAAAACAATTGCAGAATCCGAAGCTCCGTCGTCACACCCTGCTGACGGCCCTTCAGGATTTTGAAATCAGCTATGCCTTCCGAAAGACCGTTCGCAATCTGCTCGATCACATAACGCTGGCTGCCAAGCATCGGGACGTTGGAAATCAATCCCCGATCCTTGGTCTGAATCGGAACCATCCGCCTGAACTCGAGATAAGACTCCATCCGAAACGGCTGCGGGCGGCCTTCGGCCGAAGACGTTTGGATGGGCTGCGGCTTGGAAATAAGCGCTTCCGCAACCGCGTTGCGAATGTTCGCAGTACGCTTATTGCGCTGCCCATCGCCAATCGATGCGCGATCCCCACGCGCCGGCATTATCTCGCATCCGAATCGACACGAACCGCCTTCGGCTTCGACCCCGACCTCGCACGCGACCTGCGGACCCCGGCAAAATCCTGCGGATGAACCTCACGCTCATAGAGCTCGAGAAGCCTCAAACGGATATGCCTGGCAACACCCCGCCCCTCAAGAAATGCATACAGATCGCCGCCAGTGAATTCCATGCCAAAGCTCCTAAACACGCGGTGTAGCCGATTTTTCTTTTGGCGGCAAGCGATGTGGCTCCTCCAACTTCGCGGGGGCGCGCAATCGCAGGGCGCCGGGGCGCCAACTTCTTCGCCAATCGGAGGCCCACCTACCCCGGATTCGCATAAACTCATTTATGGAACTAACCTTTAGTTTCACAACGGAATAATTTCAATAACTTAACCGGCGCCTCGAGCGCCCGGGCGCCACAATCACGATTCGTTCCCTGGCCGTTCAGGTGATAACCGCCTGCTCAGATTGGCATACTCTTTGCTACACGCGCCGATAGACATCGCGTATCATTTATATGTTTATGTTAATTTTAAACTAATTACTACATTTTTGATAAGGTATGGCATAAGCTTAACAGTATGTAGATATTGTTAATCTTACATAGACTCTTAACTAATTGAAATATATATAAAAAATATATAATAATAATATATATATAAATATACACAACGTAGGTTACCGGGGAGCGAGTCGATCTTCGAATTGTGGCAACGAATTCGCGCCAGAAGCGCAAAATCTGCAAATTCCTAAGCTTCTGCCAGACCCTCATAAATATATGCGACGAATTGCCACATTGAAAATCGTGCAGAAACCTGCGATATGAAGAGTCCGCACCATGGCATTTGGTGGCGTGCAGCTCTGGAGCGTCCTCCTCCCACGCTCCAGAGCGTTCCCAAAACGGAAACTAAAATGGGCGAAATCCTTGGCTGGCTGGGGCTGATATGCTGGCGGCTTCTGTCTTTACGCGACCTTCGATGGGCTAAGAATGTCGTGCGCGCCGCCAACTGGGGTCGGCACATCGCCGTGACTCCCCCGTCTTGCCGCTTGGTTGATCAGTCCCTTTGCTGGGCGGCAAGACCGGAGAGTGAATTGAGAGACTAGTCGAACGTTGCAAGCGTGCCCATGAGAGGAGTTACGTCGAATGTTTGGCTATCATTTTACGTCTAGGACTTTGCGCGGCGGGGCCCCGATCCCTAAAATCGGCGAATGGCTGGTGCACGACGGCCGCGCGGCAATGTGCGAGTCCGGCCTGCACGCAGCC
>JACXTT010002685.1_pt1 | contig 27955 bp, 26 predicted proteins | sample 9270951 | NCBI WGS metagenome assembly JACXTT01 (sample SAMN15532306, study PRJNA645909) | rock metagenome | isolation source: weathered quartz diorite | place: Puerto Rico | collected 2017-06-21 | reverse complement strand
CCCTGGCGATTCCCCCGGAGCAACGCAGCCGGCGCTTTCGCCTGCTGCTGGCCTACAACCTGGGGCGAATTCTCAGCTATGCCGCCGCCGGCCTGCTGATCGGCCTGGCCGGCTGGGCCGTGGCCAGCAGCCCGGCGGCGCTGCTCCTGCGGGTCATCGCCGGCTTGCTGTTGATCAGCATGGGCCTGTACCTGGCCGGCTGGTGGAGCGGCCTGACCCGCATCGAAAGCCTTGGACGCGGCCTGTGGCGGTATATCCAGCCGCTGGCCAATCGCCTGCTGCCGGTATCGAGCCTGCCCCGCGCCCTGCTGCTGGGTGCGCTCTGGGGCTGGCTGCCGTGCGGGTTGGTCTACAGCACCCTGCTCTGGGCGGCGAGCCAGGGCAACGCGCTCGACAGCGCGCTGCTGATGCTGGCCTTCGGCCTCGGCACCTGGCCGGTGCTGCTGGCCACGGGGCTCGCGGCGGAACGGGTCACGGCCGTATTGCGCAAACGCAGCGTGCGCATGAGCGGCGGCCTGCTGGTGATGCTGTTTGGCCTGTGGACCTTGCCAGGACCGCACCAGCACTGGTTGATGGGGCACTGACCACAAGCTCCCGATACCCACGTTCTACTGTAGGAGCCGGCTTGCTGGCGATAGTGGCCGAGCAGACGATGCAGGACTCACTGGCCTCATCGCCAGCAAGCCGGCTCCTACAGGGGTCAGGCCACATACCCCCGTTGATGCAGGTCAACATGGCCCCGCCCCGCAGCCCCTAGACTCCGGATATTGCAGCCAATCCGGGGGAACGCCCGCATGCTCGACGCCATCCGTTGGGATTCAGATCTGATTCACCGCTACGACCTTGCGGGACCACGCTACACCTCCTATCCCACCGCCGTGCAGTTCAACAGCCAGGTCGGCACCTTCGACCTGCTCCACGCCCTGCGTGACAGCCGCAAGGCCCTGCGCCCCCTGTCCCTGTACGTGCATGTGCCGTTCTGCGCGAACATCTGCTACTACTGCGCCTGCAACAAGGTCATCACCAAGGACCGTGGCCGCGCCCTGCCCTACCTGCAACGCCTGGAACAGGAAATCCAGTTGGTCGCCTGCCACCTGAATCCCGCCCAGAAAGTCGAGCAACTGCATCTGGGCGGCGGCACCCCGACCTTTCTCAGCCACGACGAACTGCGGCAACTGATGACCCGCCTGCGCCAGCACTTCAACCTGCTGGACGACGATTCCGGCGACTACGGCATCGAAATCGATCCGCGCGAAGCCGACTGGTCGACCATGGGGCTGCTGCGCGAACTGGGCTTCAACCGGGTCAGCATCGGCCTGCAGGACCTCGACCCCAACGTGCAACGTGCCGTCAACCGCCTGCAAAGCCTGGAAGAAACCCGGGCGATCATCGAGGCGGCGCGCACCCTGCAATTCCGTTCGATCAATATCGACCTGATCTACGGCCTGCCCCGGCAGACCCCGGACAACTTCGCCCGGACTGTCGACGAAGTGATCAACCTTCAACCCGATCGCCTGTCGGTGTTCAACTACGCCCACCTGCCCGAGCGCTTCATGCCGCAGCGGCGGATCGACGGCAACGAGCTGCCGGCCCCGGCCGACAAGCTGGAAATGCTCCACCGCAGCATTGAACAACTCACCGCCGCCGGCTACCGCTATATCGGCATGGACCACTTCGCCCTGCCCGACGACGAGCTGGCGATTGCCCAGGAGGAGTCGACGCTGCAACGCAATTTCCAGGGCTACACCACCCACGGCCATTGCGACCTGATCGGCCTCGGCGTCTCGGCCATCAGCCAGATCGGCGACCTCTACTGCCAGAACAGCAGTGACCTGAACCAGTACCAGAACACCCTCGCCAGCGCGCAACTGGCCACCAGCCGGGGCCTGTTGTGCAACGCCGATGACCGCCTGCGCCGGGCGGTGATCCAGCAGATCATCTGCAACTTCAAACTGGAATTCAGCCACATCGAGCAGCAGTTCAATATCGACTTCGGCGGCTATTTCGCCGCGCTCTGGCCGCGCCTGACGGAGATGGCCGCGGACGGCCTGATCACACTGGACAACGAGCGACTGACGGTCCTGCCGGCGGGACGCCTGCTGGTCCGTTCGGTGTGCATGGTCTTCGACGCCTACCTGGAACAGCAGAACCGCCAGCGCTTTTCGCGGGTGATCTGAAGGATCGAGCGGCTTTCGACAACCCACCGGGATGGGTGCGCCATTTTGGCGCAGGCTGGCCCGAGTGGCCCTTGCTGGGTTACCCTTACGTCTTATGTGTGTTTTCCCACAAGGATTTAAGAAATGTCCGACCCCGTGAAATTGCGCACCCACAGTCAGGCCCATTGCAAGGACTGCAGCCTGGCCCCTCTCTGCCTGCCACTTTCGCTGAACATGGAGGACATGGATGCGCTGGACGAAATCGTCAAGCGTGGTCGCCCACTGAAGAAAGGCGAGTTCCTGTTTCGCCAGGGCGACACCTTCGGCTCGGTCTACGCGGTGCGCTCCGGCGCGCTGAAGACGTTCAGCCTGAGCGATGGCGGCGAAGAACAGATCACTGGGTTTCATCTGCCGAGCGAACTGGTCGGCCTCTCGGGCATGGACACCGAGACCTACCCGGTCTCGGCCCAGGCGCTGGAAACTACCTCGGTCTGCGAAATCCCCTTCGAGCGCCTGGACGAACTGGCCCTGCAGTTGCCGCAACTGCGTCGCCAGTTGATGCGGGTAATGAGCCGGGAAATTCGCGACGACCAGCAAATGATGTTGCTGCTGTCGAAAAAGACCGCCGACGAGCGCATCGCGACTTTCCTGGTCAACCTCTCGGCGCGTTTCCGCGCCCGTGGCTTCTCGGCCAACCAGTTCCGCCTGAGCATGTCGCGCAACGAGATCGGCAACTACCTGGGGCTGGCGGTGGAAACCGTCTCGCGGGTCTTTACCCGCTTCCAAAGCAACGAGCTGATCGCCGCCGAAGGCAAGGAAGTGCACCTTCTCGACCCGATCCAGCTGTGCGCGCTGGCGGGCGGCTCGCTGGAAGGCTGATCCGGCTAGAGACCCGTGAGGCCGCTAAAAGCTTCGCGGGCAAGCTCCGCTCCCACAGACTTCAGCCGTATACAGACTCTCGATTCGCCACGGACATTGTGGGAGCCGGATTCATCCGCGAAGAGGCCCGTGAGACCGCTAAAAGCCCCGCAGGCTACCCCAGCACTTCGCTCAACGGAATGAAGTTCACCCAGTCGCCCTCCACCAGGGTGCTCTCCTCCAACACCTCGACCAGGCCCTCGGCCCAGGCCGCACTGCGCAGCACGCCGGAGCTCTGGTTGCGGTAGATCGTCGCCCGGCCGTTTTCCAGGCGCGCACGCAGGTATTCGCGGCGATTGCCCGGCTTCGGCCAGACGAACCCGGCCGGTACCTTGAACTGCAACGGCTGGACCTCCCGCACGCCCTGGCGGCGTAGCAGATAAGGCCGTGCCAACAGCGCGAAGGTAACCAGGGTCGACGCCGGATTGCCCGGCAGGCCGATCACCGGCACCCCGCGAAAATGCCCGAAAGTCAGGGGTTTTCCCGGCTTGATCGCCAGCTTCCATAGCTCCAACTCGCCCGCCTCGCGCAAGGCGATCCCGAGGAAATCGGCTTCGCCCACCGAGACCCCGCCCGTGGACAGGATCAGGTCGACATCGCCCAACTGCGCCAGACGCTGGCGGGTCGCTTCCAGGTCATCCGGCAAGATCCCGGCATCCAGCACCTCGCAGCCCTGGCGCGTCAGCCAGCTGCACAACAACACGCGATTACTGTTGTAGATCTGCCCCGGCCCCAACGACTGGCCCGGCTCGACCAACTCGTCGCCGGTGGAGAGCACGGCTACCCGCACCCGTCGCACCACGTTCAGTTCGGCGCAGCCGAGGGACGCCGCCAGGCCCTGCTCGATCGGCCCCAATCGGGTCCCGGCGACCAACACCACTTCGCCCACCGTGGTTTCCTGGCCCTGGGGCCGGATGTTCTGCGCCACCGCCAGCGCTTCGATAAAGCGCACCCGCCCATCGGCGAGCACCTCGGCGTTCTCCTGCATTTCGACGCAATCGGCCCCCGCCGGCACCGGCGCGCCGGTAAAGATCCGCGCGCAGGTTCCCGGCTGCAAAGGCTCGGGGGCCTGCCCGGCAAAGATCCGCTGGCTGACCGGCAACGGCTCGCCATGCCAATCGGACAAGCGCAGGGCATAGCCGTCCATGGCACTGTTGGGCCAAGGCGGCAAGTCGAGGCTGGACACCAGGTCCTCGGCCAGGACCCGCCCGTCGACTTGCGCCAACGGTACGCGCTGGGCCTCACGGATCGGCGCCGCCTCGGCCAACGCCAGCAGGCGGGCCAGGGCGACTTCCACCGGCATCAACGCACCGCGCTTGCCCGGCTTACCCACGGGATTCACAAGGCGCCGCCTGTTTCAGATGAGGTACGAAGTTGCACGGGCGATGGCGCGCGTCCAGTTGCTCGGCGAGGATCCCGTCCCAACCGGTGCGCACCGCATTGGTCGAACCCGGCAGGCAGCAGACCAGGGTGCCGTTGGCCAGGCCGGCCAGCGCCCGGGACTGCACGGTGGAGGTGCCGATGTCCGCCACGGAGATCTGCCGGAACAGTTCGCCAAAGCCGTCGACCTGCTTGTCCAACAGGCAGGCGACGGCTTCCGGGGTACTGTCGCGCCCGGTAAAGCCGGTGCCGCCGGTGATCAGCACGACCTGGACCACATCTTCGGCGATCCAGCTGGCGACCTGCGCACGAATCCGATAGAGGTCGTCCTTGAGCAACACCCGCTCGGCAAGGCGGTGCCCGGCGGCGGTCAGGCGGTCGACGAAGACCTGCCCCGAGGTGTCGGTGTCGAAGGTACGGGTGTCACTGACGGTCAATACCGCGATGTTCAGCGGTACGAAAGGTGTATCAGCCTTGGCTTTCATCGGCTCGGTCCGGTTGTAAGGAGGAACAGCCCGGTGTTATATCACAGCGTCCCTTTTTATCACTGCCGTCGAGACTGCCCATGCCCGTGACCGACCTTTCCATTCTGCTCCTGGCCGGCGGTCGCGGCCAACGCATGGGCGGCCAGGACAAAGGCCTGCTGGACTGGCGCGGGCGGCCGCTGATCGCGCATCTGCACGCCGTGGCGCGACCGTTCACCGACGACCTGATCATTTCCTGCAACCGCAACCAGGCGCGCTACGGCGCCTATGCGGACCGCTTGGTAAGCGACGACAGCGACGACTTTCCCGGTCCCCTGGCCGGGATCCGCGCGGGTCTCGCGGCGGCTCGCCATGGGCATCTGCTGGTGCTGCCCTGCGATGTGCCGCAGATCGACAGCGCCCTGCTCACGGCGATGCTCGATGCCGTTCGCCGCGATCCGGCAAAACCGCTGATGCTGCGCCAGGGCGAACACTGGGAGCCGCTGTTGTGCGTGATCCCCACCGCGCTGGCCGGGGTTTTCGAAAGCGCCTGGGCCCTCGGCGAGCGCAGCCCGCGCAAGGTCATGCTGCAACTCCAGGCGCAGGCCCTGGAGTGTCCGGCGAATGATCCCAGGCTGGCCAATCTGAACACGCCGCAGCTGCTGCAACCTGCGGATCGTTCAGCCGATGGTCATTCGCCAGGAACTTGCTGAGCCTGTATCCGTCAGAACTATCAATCAGCGTTGTCCCCCATCGGTTCTGACATCAACCAACGCTATCCTCAAAAGCCCCCTTTCCGGAGAAGTACCATGACGCAACGGACTCTTGCCGCACTCCTGCTGACAGCCGGCCTCGCTGCCCTCGCCGGCTGCTCGTCGCCGACGGTGATCACCTTGAATGACGGGCGTGAAATCCAGGCAGTGGATACCCCGAAATACGACGAGGACTCAGGGTTCTACGAATTCAAGCAACTGGACGGTAAAAAGACTCGCATCAACAAGGACCAGGTGCGTACCGTCAAGGAGCTGTAAACCACCGTTGGTTACAGCCCGGAGCCCGCCTTGCGCGGGCTCCGTCGTTTCCGCCCGACGGCGGCGGCGGCCCACGGCATAACACCCGGGGACGGCCTATCCTATGAGAATCCCTCACCCGGGCTCATCCTCCTTCCGGGAGCTGAACCATGAAAGTCCTCATGCTGCACGGCATCAATCACCACCTGTTCGGCAAGTGCGAGCCGATCCGTCATGCCGGCATCACGCTGGAACAGATCGACCACCGCCTGCGGATGCTGGCCCGGGAGCTTGACGTGGATGTCACCAGTTTCCAGACCAACAACGAGGGGGCGATGTGCATACGCATCCAGCAGGGCGCCCGGGAACAGGTGGACGCGGTGCTGATCAATGCCGGGGCCTGGGCCCACAGCAGCTACGACATTCGCGACGCCCTGGCCCACTTGTCGGTACCGGTGATCGAGTTGTACATGGCCAATATCCATCGCAACGAACCCTTGCACCAGCCTTCGGTGCTGGCCGAAGTGGCCCGCGGGCAGATCTGCGGTTTTGGTCTCGACAGCTACCTGCTGGGCTTGCGGGCGGCGGTGAGCGCGGCCCAGGACTGTCATTGACGGCCGCAGGCGTCACCAGTCCAGGACGATCTCGCTTTCGAATCGGCGCTCCTGGCCACTGACCGGGTCGATGAAACGCAAGCCCTGGGCCAGCAGCTTGAGCGGATTGGCGTAGTCATCCACGGCATCCTTGAGCACCTGTGGATAAAACGGGTCATTGCAGATACCCGCTCCCAGGGCCGCCATGTGTACCCGCAACTGGTGCTTCTTGCCCGTGACCGGATACAGCCCATAGCGCCACAGTTGGCCATTTTTTTCCACGACCTCGACCGCGGTTTCGGTATTGCTGGTCCCGCTCCCTTCACGCATCCGGAAAAACGGCTCGCCTTCCACCAGCCGGCTTTTATGGACCAGGGGAAATGACAGGTCCGGCAAGGCCCGGGCAATCGCCTCGTAGCGCTTTTCAATCTGCCTTGTCGGAAACAGCGCCTGGTAGGCCGAGCGACTCTCGGGATTGGCCGAGAACAGCACCAATCCCGCCGTGTGCCGGTCGATCCGGTGCAACGGCACCAGGTGCGGATTGTCCAGGCGGCGGATCAGGCGCCGCAACAGGGTCTGCTCGACATATTCGCCGGCCGGCGTCACCGGCAGGAAATGCGGCTTGTCCGCCACCACCAGGTGCTCATCGGCGTAGAGAATCGTCTCGCTGACCGGAATCGGCGCCTCGTTGGGCACCTCGCGGAAATAGTGAATGCGCAGGCCCTCGCGATAAGGCAACTGCAGGCTGATCGCTACGCCCGCTGCATCCAGCACCCGACCACGGGCAATACGATCGAGCCATTGCTCGCGGCTGATCGCCTGGAAGTGCTCGCACAGGCAGTCCAGCACCGTGGTCCACGAACCGGGTGGCAGATACAGGGTGCTGGCCTGGTGCTCGGCGGCATTGAAGGGCAAGGCGGACATGGCGGGACTCGAACGGCTGGGCAAGCCGGCATTATCCAGCAAGCCCCCGGCAGAACCTAGGGCTGTGTCTCAGCCCTAGGCGATCTTGCTCCCCAACAGATGGGCGCCGGCCGCCTCGGTGTAGTCCTTCAGCCAGCGCAACACATCCACCGCCTCCCAGCGCCCCGGGTCGTAGAGCGCGTACAACAACCCCTGGTAGCCCACCACATCCAGTTGCCGGTGATAGCCCGCGCGCTGGAACAGGGCTTCGATTTCGGCGAAACAGGTGTTGAAGTGCAACTTGTTGAACGGTGTCTTGCCTTCCGTGACCAGCCCATCCAGGCGCAACTCCAGGACCGCCTCGCGTACCACATCAGCGGACATGCGGTTCACGCTGGATTTCAATTGTTCGACATTGAGCATGCATTAACCCTCTTGATCTCTCTGGATTCCGTTCCCGGGTGCGCACGCCTGGGTGGGCATCCTGTCCCAACACCGGAACGAAAACTGTATAAACATACAGTAACTGATTTTTTGATGACCCGCCAACCGATTGCCGCCCGACGGCGGCCCTCAGGATTCCCTGGGATGGACTTTCCCATAGACGTTGCCGCCGATGAACGAGCCCACCGTACCGTGGATCACCATAGCGTAGGTCCCACCATCGATCTTTCCATACCAGGTCAGCGTCGCGGTGCTTACGCCAACCACCACGGTGGCCAGAAACTTGCGACCGCCCAGTTGGTTGACCAGCAGAATCGACCTCCCTTTCATTTCATTTCCTCCCTTGCAGCACTGGAACGGGCTGCGTCAAACGTCATGCAGCGACGTAAGCACAGTCGTTTTTCAAGCGCAACCGCAGGTAATTTGATGAAACAGAAGGGCCCGGCAAGCGGGCAATGGGTCTACAGATCCGCGGCGGGAGCGCCGGAAGAGGTTCAGCTCAGAAAGGCCACGACCTGCTCGACATCGAACGGCCAGCCCAGTTCGGCCCCCGTGTCCACGCGGCGCAGGACCGGGATACGCAAGCCATAGGTTTCGAACAAGGCTTCGCTGTCGGCGATATCCACCAGTTCCACCATCAGGCCGTACTCGACGGCCAACGGCATCAGCTGCGCCTCGGCGAGTTCGCAGAGATGGCAACCCAAGGTACCGAACAACTGGCATTCAGGAGGCATGGGGCAAGCTCCGATACAAGAGAGACCCGTATTTTAGGCCCGGGTCGAGAGGCCGTCGAGCCAAGTACGTCCGCTCAGAGCGCATCGTAGTGCTTGCCCGACGCCCTATGGAACAGCCTTCGTATCAGTCCTGGCTCACCGCGCCGATCTTGTGGATCGACAGGTCGGCCCCGTAGTACTCCTCTTCCTGACTCAGGCGCAGGCCGTGCACCGCCTTGATCAGGCCATACACCGCAAAACCGCCGACCAGGGCCACCACTACCCCCAGCGCGGTGCCGAGCAGTTGGCTGACCAGGCTGACACCGCCCAGGCCGCCCAGCGCCTGCTGGCCGAAGATCCCGCAGGCAATCCCGCCCCAGACCCCACACAGGCCATGCAACGGCCAGACACCCAGCACATCGTCGATCTTCCATTGGCCCTGGGCCGCGATAAAGCACCAGACAAACAAACCGCCCGCCACCGCGCCGGTCACCAGCGCGCCCACCGGGTGCATCAGGTCGGAACCGGCACAGATCGCCACCAGGCCGGCCAGGGGACCGTTGTGCAGGAAGCCCGGGTCATTGCGCCCGATGATCAGCGCCGCCACCGTGCCGCCGACCATCGCCATCAACGAATTGACCGCCACCAGCCCGCTCACCCCTTGCAGGGTCTGCGCGCTCATGACGTTGAAGCCGAACCAGCCGACGATCAGGATCCACGAGCCCAGGGCCAGGAACGGAATGCTCGACGGCGCGAACGCCACCAGGCGCCCCTCGCGATAGCGACCCTGGCGCGGCCCCAGCAACAGCACCGCCGCCAGCGCCAGCCAGCCGCCCATGGCGTGCACCACCACGGAGCCGGCGAAATCATGGAAGCCGGCGCCAAAGCGTGCCAGCAGCCACGCCTGCAAACCAAAATTGCCGTTCCAGACCAGGCCTTCGAAAAACGGATAGACAAAGGCCACGATCAGGGCCGTGGCGCACAACTGCGGGGCAAAACGCGCCCGCTCGGCAATCCCGCCGGAAATGATCGCTGGAATCGCCGCCGCGAACGTCAGCAGGAAGAAGAACTTCACCAGGCCATAACCGTGGTCGCCACTGATTTGCGCCGCCGGCTGCAAGAAGCTGACGCCGTATGAAACCCAGTAGCCTATGAAGAAATAGGCCAGGGTCGAAATCGCGAAGTCGCTGAGGATTTTCGACAAGGCGTTGACCTGGTTCTTTTGCCGAACGGTCCCGACCTCGAGAAAGGCGAAACCGGCGTGCATGGCCAGAACCATGACCGCGCCGATCAGAATGAACAGGGTGTTGGAACCATGGACCAGAGTGTCCACAGCGCTTTGCAAGTTTTCCATGGAGACGGCAGACCTGAAGTCAGGGAAAAGCACCAAGACCGTTCGATCGCTGCGCATTTCGCACCAGATTGGCGCCATCCAGCACCACTGGCGAACCGCTTTGGCGCAGTGCGAAGAACGAAGCGCGAGCACCCCTTGGGTTTTTTCCGCGTTTTTTGATTATTTAAGGTATGGTTTTCGCAGGCCAGGGCTCTAGAGCGCCCAAATACAGCGCACGTGCCCAGCGCAACGCACCAGCACAAAGCAAAAGCTGTACCAGACAATCGCAGTGAACCTTCGACCAAGGCCCGCACTCGAAACCTGCACAGGCTTTTTACGGATGACTTTTCACGGAGAAACAACCCCCATGACCCGCAAAACGGCACAGACGGCTCAAGAAATCCTGATGGCGGATTTTCAGACCCTCGTCAACGACACCGAGCGCCTGCTCGAACACACCGCCGCCCTGGCCGGCGACCAGGCCGATGAGTTGCGCGCGCAGATTCACGAAAGCCTGCTCAAGGCCCGCGAAACCCTGCAACTGACCGAAGCGTCCCTGCGCGATCGCGGCCAGGCGGCAGTCGAGGCGACTGAAGCCTACGTCCAGGCCAAGCCCTGGCAGTCCATCGGGATTGCCGCCGGTATCGGCTTTATCATCGGCCTGCTGGCGACGCGGCGCTGATATGGCGGGTGATGAATCGACCGCCAGCAGTTCCTCGACACGCCGCCTGGGCGCGGCCTTCCTCGGTCTGTTGCACAGTCATGTCGAATTGTTCGGCATCGAACTCCAGGAGCAGAAAGCCCGTACCGTCAGCCTGTTGCTGTTCGCCGGACTGACCCTGGTGTTCGCCCTGTTGCTGCTGGTAGGGCTATCGGCGCTGGTACTGATCCTGTTCTGGGACAGTGGGCGCCTGGCCGCCATCATCGGCCTGTGCATCTTTTACAGCCTGGCCGCGCTGTTCTGCGCCCTGCGCCTGAAGATGGCGATCGGCGATGAATCGTCGCCCTTCCAGGCCACCCTTGAAGAGTTGGCCAACGACCGCGAGCGACTGCTGCCATGAGCCTGCCCGACCTGACACACCTCCATTCACGCCGGGACATGCACAAGGCACTGATCCGCCTGCGCATGGAAATGCATCGCCAGGAAATCCGCCATGAGTCCCGGGAGCTGCTGCAGCCCTTGCAGCGCATGCGTGGCCTGGGCCAGGACTGGCAGGCGAAGCTGGGCCTCAAGCACGCGCCGTTGTGGGGAATCGGGATCGTCGCGCTGCTGGGCTTCCTCGGTGCCAAGGGCGCCAAGGGTGGCGCCGTGGACAGCCTGTCACGCTGGGCGCGTCTGGGCGCCAGCCTGTTGCCGCTGATTCGGCTGGCGTTGCGCGGCACCTCCTCCAAAGAGTGATGGAGGTGAAGCTGGCTGCATTCTTGCAGTGGCCAGCGGATCGAGCGCGAACCCCAGGGTTCGCACTCCATCTGTCTTGCCCCCCACAGCCAGCCCCACCCTTCAAACCAAGGAGGTTCCGTGATCGACGGGCAACCGCTCGCCTGCTTTCAGCCGTTCATCGATACCGCCACCGGCCGTATCGCCGGTGTCGAGGCCCTCGGCCGACTGCGCCAGGCCAACGGCCAACTGACCTCCGTGGGCCCCCTGTTCGCCGATCCGCGAAGCCCATCCGCCGCGCTGCGACGCCTGGACCGACAGATCCGCGACAACGCCCTGAGCCGGCTGCATGAAGCACCCCGGGACTGGTTCCTGAGCCTGAACATGTCGCCACGCTGGATCAGCCGCCTGAGCAACGGCCAGGCCTTGCCAAGCCTCAAGCAACTGGCGCAGTACGATGTCGATCCACGGCGCATCGTCTTCGAAATCACCGAACTGGGAGGCGACAGCCTGCGTCTGGCGGAAGTGGTCGACCGCTATCGTGCCGCCGGCGCGCGCATCGCCATCGACGATTTCGGTGCAGGTTATTCACAACTCGATCGGGTGCTGGCCTTGCAGCCGGACATTCTCAAGCTCGACATGCGCCTGTTCCAGGCCGCGGCCCGTGGCGGCCCCAGCAGCGAAGTGGTCAAGGCCCTGGCGCAAATGGCGGAGAAGACCGGCTGCTGGATCATCGCCGAAGGCGTGGAAACCGAGGCCGAGCTGAATTTCGCCCTGGAATGCGGCTCGCGCTACGTACAGGGGTATCTGTTCGCCAGGGCCGAGCTGGAATTCTTTGCCACCGATGCCTTTGTCGCCCGCTTCGCCGAACTCAGGGAGCGCTATGTGCAGCAGAAGCTGGCCGAACGCGCCCGCCTGATGACCCTGCGCCAGCAACTGGTCGGCCTGATGGCCACGCTGCAGGGCTGGGCCCAGGCCCAGGCGCCGCTCAGCCAACTGCCCCGGCCCGATGACTACCCCTGGCTGCTGCGCTTCTACCAGTGCGATCGCCACGGCACCCAACTGACCCCCAACCTGGAATGGCGCAACCAGGCCTGGCAGGCCGACAGCAGCTACCTGGGCCACAACTGGTCCTGGCGACCGTACTTCTACCAGTTGCTGGCCGAAGGCTGGGACGAACGGCGACTGATCCTCTCCAGCACCTATCGCGACGCCACCAGCAACCAGTATTGCCTGACCGCCGGGCAATTCTTCGACAACGGCCAGCGCTTGCTGCTGATCGATATCGATGCCGCCGGCCTATAATTTTTGCTTGCATGGTTTTGCTTGCAGGCCGGCGTACTAAACGAGAAGCTGGGGTATCAGTCACCGACGGAGAGCCCCGCCTTGGATTGGCACACCCTGCTTACCCGCGAACGCCTCGGAAAATCGCTGCACAGCCCTGAAGAACTGGGCCGCAGCCCCTTCCACAAAGACCACGACCGCATCATCTTCTCCGGTGCCTTCCGCCGCCTGGGACGCAAGACCCAGGTGCACCCGGTGACCAGCAACGACCATATCCATACGCGCCTGACCCACTCGCTGGAAGTCAGTTGCGTCGGGCGTTCGCTGGGCATGCGCGTCGGTGAAACCCTGCGCGACGCCCTGCCGGACTGGTGCGAGCCCAGCGACCTGGGCATGGTGGTGCAATCGGCGTGCCTCGCCCACGACATCGGCAACCCGCCGTTCGGCCATTCCGGCGAGGATGCCATTCGCCACTGGTTCCAACAGGCGGCGGGACGCGGCTGGCTGGACGGCATGAGCACGGCCGAGGCCAACGACTTCCTCAACTTCGAAGGCAACGCCCAGGGTTTCCGGGTGCTGACCCAGTTGGAGTATCACCAGTTCGAAGGCGGTACCCGCCTGACCTACGCCACCCTCGGCACCTACCTCAAGTACCCGTGGACAGCGCGGCACGCCGATTCGCTGGGTTACAAGAAGCACAAGTTCGGCTGCTACCAGAGCGAGTTGCCGATCCTCGAGCAAATCGCCCACAAGCTCGGCCTGCCGCAACTCGAGGAACAACGCTGGGCGCGTCACCCGTTGGTCTACCTGATGGAGGCCGCCGACGATATCTGCTACGCCCTGATCGACCTCGAAGACGGCCTGGAAATGGAGCTGCTCGACTATGCCGAGGTCGAGTCCCTGCTGCTGGGCCTGGTGGGCGACGACCTGCCCGAGACCTACCGGCAACTCGGCCCGCAGGACTCGCGCAGACGCAAGCTGGCGATCCTCCGTGGCAAGGCCATCGAGCACCTGACCAACGCCGCGGCCAGGGCCTTCGTCGAGCAACAGGATGCGCTGCTGGCCGGTACCTTGTCGGGGGACCTTGTCGAACACATGCACGGTCCGGCCAAGCGCTGCGTCCTCAACGCCAAGGACATCGCCCGCAAGAAAATCTTCCAGGACAAGCGCAAGACACTCCATGAGATCGGTGCCTACACCACCCTGGAAATCCTCTTGAACGCCTTCTGTGGCGCGGCCCTGGAACAACACGGCGGACGCACGCCCTCGTTCAAGCATCGGCGCATCCTCGACCTGCTGGGCAACAGTGCCCCACGGCCCGAGTGGCCACTGCACACCTCGTTCCTGCGGGTGATCGACTTCATCGCGGGCATGACGGACAGCTATGCCAGTGAAATGGCCCGGGAAATGACCGGTCGCTCCAGCCCGGTGTAAGACCATGCTGCCCGCCTCTGATCAAGGCGGGTCGTTTAGCGGGACAAAACCTACACAGGCGAGAGAATCCACTGATTGATCATGGCTTCGGCCCACTGAAATAATTGCTTTCCTCTTATGTCTGCCGCCCCACACTCAAGCTGACCTGCCATTCAACAAGCGCCCGATTCCAGGCATATTTTCCTACACAGCGCCTACCTATGTAGCCTTGTCCCGAGCCGGCAGGTCGCCCGGAAAACCCCATGCCCAAACACAACTTACGCGTGTTGCTGGTAGAGGATCACCCCTTTCAACTGGCCGCCACACAGAGCCTGCTCAACAGCTATGGCTTCCACGCCCTGACCCCGACGCTCAATGCCCGGGAAGCCTTGAGTGCGCTGGATTCGGCACACACACCGTTCGACCTGATGCTGTGCGACCAGTGCCTGCCGGATGTCCTGGGGCTGGACCTGATCGAAACCGCCTGCCGTAGCGGCATGATCAGGCAGGCGATCCTGCTCAGCAGCCTCAGCAGCGAAGAACTCGATGCCCTCAGCGCGCTCGCGCTGGAGCGGCGGCTGCCATTGCTCGGCTGCCTGAGCAAACCGCTGAACGGCAGCGCCCTGAAGGCCGCACTGGGCCTGGACAGCCACGAGCATGAGACAGCCGACCCTCGCGAACCGTCCGACCTGCCTCGCCCCAGCGCATCTTCGTGACGCACACTGGCCAACCCCTCGGTTCCGTACCGAGGCTGCCGCTGCAAAAACACGCCTACACACAAGTAGGATACTTCCTAAAAACCCATAAGAACTTATAAACCACTCATCATTCCGTATAACCGTTCGCCCCCACACTTAATAGCTCTTCCTTTTCAAACTTGCGCCATCCGTAAGTCAAAACCCTATTTGAAGTAGGAATATTCCTATACTACCTCTGTAGGGCCTTCCCTTCATGCGCCTGCTTGTCCAACTGAGCTAAGGTTCGCGCTTTCCAAGCAGCTCGTATGGGACTTTATTATGAACTCGGTTTTTATTGTCGACGACCACCCCGTTGTCCGCCTGGCCATCAGGATATTGTTGGAACAGGAGGATTGTTATGAAATAGTCGGGGAAACCGATAACGGTGTCGACGCCATGCAAATGGTCCGCGAATGTATGCCCGACCTGGTGATCCTCGATATCAGTATCCCCAAACTGGACGGCCTGGAGGTGCTGGCCCGCTTCAACGCCATGAACTCGCCACTCAAGACCCTGGTGCTCACCGCCCAGACGCCCAACCTGTTTGCGATGCGCTGCATGCAGTCCGGTGCTTCGGGTTATGTCTGCAAGGCCGAAGACTTGAGCGAACTCCTGAGTGCGATCAAGGCGGTATTGTCCGGCTACAATTATTTCCCGAGCCAGGCACTGATCGGTGCTCGAAAAGAAGGACCGGAAAATCCGGAGATCGAATTATTCAAACTCGTGAACGACCGGGAACTGATGGTTCTGCAACTGTTTGCCCAGGGCCGGACCAACAAGGAAATCGCCAAGGGCATGTTTCTCAGCAACAAGACCGTCAGTACCTACAAGAAAAGACTCATGCAAAAACTCAAGGCCAAATCCTTGGTAGAACTTATCGAGATGGCCAAACGCAACGCGGTAGTGTGAGAAAACCAATGCCCATGCGCATAAAGGACTATCTGATGGTGATCACAGGCTTGTGCCTGTGCCTGTCAGCGCTTGCAGAGACCCCGAGTGTCACCCACTTCTCGCTACTCAGCCGCTCAAGCACCAGCCACGTGGAGGTCGCGCTGGACAAGGAACAGCGGCGCTGGGTCCAGGACAAGCGCGAGCTGGTGCTCGGCACCTCCGCCCCGGACTACCCGCCCTTCGACATGACCATCAGCGGGCGTGACTACGAAGGCCTCACCGCCGACTACGCCGGCATCCTGGGCAGGGCCCTGGGCTTGTCCATCAAGGTACAGAGTTTTGCCACCCGGGAAGCCGCCATCAGCGCCCTCGAGGAAGGCCGGATCGACCTGCTCGGCAGCGCCAACGGCTTCGAGGCCGTCAACAAGCACATTGCGCTCTCGACCCCCTATGCCATCGACCAACCGGTACTGGTCACCCGTGAAGACGAAACCCGCGCCCTGAACGATGGCCTGGCGGGGATGCGCCTGAGCATGGTCTACCACTACCTGCCGCTGGACGAGATCAAGGCGCTTTATCCCAACGCCACGCTGCTGTTCTACCCCTCCTACCTGAACGCGCTCAACGCCGTGGCGTTCGACCAGGCCGATGTGTTCCTGGGGGACACCATCTCGACCCACTACCTGATCAACAAGGGCTATTTGCGCAATGTGAAAATGGCCAACTTCGGCAAGCACGAGGCCTACGGTTTCAGCTTTGCCGTACGCGGTGACAATGCCGCCCTGCTGGGGGCCATCAACGCGACGCTCAAGGCGATCCCCACCAGCGAACGCGAAAGCATCGCGCGCCGCTGGAGCGCCGGCAGCGACATCCTGCTGACCGACCACAAGCTACAACTGACGACGCGCGAAGAGCGCTGGCTGAAGGAGCACCCGGTGGTCCGCGTGGTGGTCAACGAAGCCCTGGCGCCCATCACCTTCTTCGACGCCGACAACAGCTTCCGCGGCGTCACCGCCGACCTGCTGGAACTGATCCGCCTGCGTACCGGCCTGCGTTTCGAAGTGCAGCGCTCACGCAGCCTGGAAGACATGATCAATCGGGTGAAAAGCAACCAGGCCGACATCATCGCCGCCGTCAGCCCGACCAATGAACGCGAGAACATCCTGCATTTCAGCCGGCCCTACATGGAAAACTCGTTCGTGCTGTTGACGACCAAGGGAGGCGACAGCGCCAGCAACCTGGAGCAGATGCAAGGCCGGCGCCTGGCCGTTATCCGCGGCAATCCTCTGGTCGACTCCCTGCGCAACGACTTCCCGCAAATCCAGCTGATTGAAACCGACGACAGCCTCAAGGCGGCCGAACTGCTCGCCCAGGGCCAGGCGGAGGGCGCCGTGAGCTCATTGGTAATCGCCAACTACCTGATCGCCTCGCAGACCTTCGACGACAAGTTGCAGATCAGCGCGACCATCGGCACCCAGCAGGCCATCTTCGCCCTGGCCACCGCCCGCGGTGCCACGGAGCTGAGCTCGATTCTCGACAAGGCGCTGCTGAGCATCGCCCCGGACGAACTGGGCATCATCAACAGTCGCTGGCGCGGCTACACACCGGCGTCCGACAGTTACTGGCGCAACTACCATCGCCTGATCCTGCAGATCGTCCTCGGTGCCAGTGCGCTGCTGCTGCTCTCCCTGGGCTGGAACGCCTACATGCGCCGGCAGATCAGGCAACGCCAACTGGCCGAACGCGCCCTGAGCGACCAGTTCGAATTCATGCGCGCGCTGGTCAACGGCACGCCGCACCCGATCTATGTGCGTGATCGCGAAGGCCGCTTGCAGACCTGCAACGACAGCTACCTGCAAGCCTTCTCGAGCAAGCTGGAGGATGTGATCGGCAAGCGGGTCGTGGACGCCTACCAGGGCAATGCCCTCGAAGCCCGGGAATATCAAGCCGACTACCAGCGGGTCATGGACGAAGGCACGGCGCAGATCTGCGACCGCACGCTGCATATCGGCGAGCGGAGGATGTCCATCTATCACTGGATCCTGCCCTACCGTAACTCGCTGGGTGAGGTGCAAGGCATCATCGGTGGCTGGATCGATATCAGCGAGCGTCGCGAACTGTTCGACGAGCTGCGTGCGGCCAAGGATCTGGCCGACAGCGCCAACCGCGCCAAGAGCACGTTCCTGGCGACCATGAGCCACGAAATCCGCACCCCCATGAACGCGGTGATCGGCATGCTCGAACTGACCCTCAAGCGGGCGGATCAGGGCCATCTGGATCGCCCCGCCATCGAAGTCGCCTACAACTCGGCCAAGGACCTGCTGGAACTGATCGGCGACATCCTCGATATCGCCCGCATCGAGTCGGGACGCCTGAGCCTGTCCCCCGAACGGGTCAACCTGGGCGAGCTGGTGGAGTCGGTGGTCAGGGTCTTCGATGGCCTGGCGCGCCAGAAGCAGCTGGACCTGGTGGTCCAGTTGCCCGAACGGCAGAGCATCGGCGACATCCTGGTCGATCCCTTGCGCCTCAAGCAGATCCTGTCCAACCTGATCAGCAACGCCATCAAGTTCACCGAGCATGGCCAGGTCACGATCGGACTGCTCATGCAACCCGCAGGCTCCGAGCAACGGACCAACATGACCCTGACCGTCGAGGACACCGGCATCGGCATTACCCCCGCCGATCAGGCCCGGCTCTTCGAACCCTTCGTGCAAGCCGACAACTCAGGGCACCTGGCCCGCAGCGGGGCCGGCCTGGGCCTGGTGATCTGCCGCAGCCTGTGCGAAATGATGGGCGGCACCCTGACCCTCTCCAGCCAGCCCGGCCAAGGCACCCGCGTGATGGTGACCCTGGAACTGGATAGCCTCGAAGCCACGCAAGGTATCGCCAACCGCGACCCGGAGCTGGCCCTGCCGCTGCAGGCGCTGAACGTCCTGGTGGTGGACGACCACCCCGCCAACCGGCTGTTGATGTGCCAGCAGTTGGGATTTCTCGGGCACTCGTTCGCCACCGCGCAGAATGGCGCGATCGGATTGCAGACCTGGAAAGACGGGCATTTCGACCTGGTGATCGTCGACTGCAACATGCCGGTCCTGAACGGCTATGAGATGACCCGCCGTCTTCGCGAACATGAAGCCGGCCACGATCTGGTGCCCTGCGCGGTGTTCGGCTTCACCGCCAACGCCCAGCCCGAGGAACGCACCCGCTGCAAGGAAGCCGGCATGGACGACTGCCTGTTCAAACCCATCAGCCTGACCACCCTCAACCAGAAGCTCGCCGACGTCACACCGCGCCCACGCCAGAGCACCTTCAGCCTCGACGGCCTGAATGCCCTGACCGGGGGCGAGCCACTGCTGATGCGCCGCTTGATCGACGAATTGCTGAGCAGCTGCCAGGCCGACCGCGAGGAGCTGCAGGGGCTGCCCATCACCGGCGACCTGATTGCGCTGATCGACATGGCCCACAAGATCAAGGGCGCGGCGCGGATCGCCCAGGCCAACGACCTGGTGGAGCACTGCGAAACCCTGGAACAACAGTGCCAGCAAGAAGCCCCGACAGCGCGGATCGAGGCCGCCCGGCAGGTCATCGTGCAGACGCTGCGCGAACTCGAAACGGCCCTGCGCGAACACACCGACCCACTGCCTGAAAAAATGCCCGGACAGGACAACACCTGACAACCGACATTGGCTATCCTTGGGCGCTGAGCAGTGGACCCCATCACCCAGGGAGATAGGCGATGTCCCGTCCCATGCAACGCGAAAAACGCCGGCTGGCGCTGCACGTGCACATCAGTATCCTGTTCACCTGCCTGCTGCTGTTGACCGGCGCCCTGCTGGGGCTGTTCAACTACCGGCAAACCACGCAGATCATTCTCTCCAGCAGCGAAAAGCTCTTCGGCAGGGTCCAGGAAGATGTGCAGCTGGATCTACAGAACACCTACCAACCGATTCGCCATCTGCTGAGCCTGCTGGCCATCGACGATCGCACCCAGGCCTTGACGCTTGCGCAACGGCTGGCGTTGCTCAAGCCCTTCACCCAGGCACTGGACGACAACCCGAACCTGGCATCGCTGTACCTCGGTTACGCCGATGGCGACTTCTTCATGGTGCGGCCGCTGCGCGACAGCGCCTTGCGCAGCTATTTCAAGGCACCGGAGAATGCCGCCTTCCAGGTCTGGAGCATCGAACGCGACCCCGGGGTCGACGGGGTCAAGTCCGAATCCCTGTTCTACGACGCGGCCTTGCGGTTGATCAGTCGCCAGGACAATCACCGCGAAGCCTACGATCCCCGCGTGCGCGCCTGGTTCAACAGCGCCCTGAACGACAGCGACCAGATCACCACCGCGCCCTACCTGTTTTTCTCCACCCACAATGTCGGTACCACCCTCGCCCGGCGCAGCAGCCCGAACGTGGTGATTGCCGCCGACCTGACCCTGGCCGAGATTTCCGCCACCCTGGACAAGCACAAGGTCACGCCCTCGACCGAAATCGTCCTGTTCGATGAAAACGGCACCGCGGTGGCCTACCCCGACTACGCCAGGCTGATCGGCGACGGCAGCGACGCGCGCCTGCCCCGGGTCGAGGACCTGAGCCCGATCCTGCGGCGCTTCATGGAACCGGGCAGCAGCACCGACCGCCACCTGGACACCGCGCAGCGGCAATGGATAGTCGCCCATACGCAACTGGCCGAAGGCGGCCCCAAGGGCCTGCAACTGGCCCTGCTGGTGCCGGAGGACGAACTCCTGGCGGACGCCTACCGGATCCGCTGGCAAGGCGCGCTGGTCACCCTGACGACCCTGTTGCTGTGCCTGCCCCTCGGCTGGCTGACCTCCAGGCTCCTGGTCAAGCCGTTGCACGCATTGGTGCAGGAGGCCGATGCGATTCGCAGCTTCAACTTCAACCACCCGGCGACGCCGCGTTCGCCGGTGCTGGAAGTGGACCGACTGGCGATCTCGATGACCCGCATGAAGCAGACCCTGGCGAGTTTCTTCGAGATCGCCTCCAGTCTCTCGGCGCAAACCCGCTTCGACCCGCTGTTGCAACGGGTGCTCGAAGAAACCCTGAAAATCGCCCAGGCCCGGGCCGGCCTGATCTACCTGGTGGACAGCGACAGCCGCCAGTTGGAGGCCCATGCCCTGGTCATCGACGGCGTATTGCAGGAGCCCCGGCAATTCGATATCCGCAACGCCGCCGAGGCCGACGAACAACGCCCGGAGTGGCTCAAGACACTCGACCGACAGGACAACGTGGTCGCCACCCTGGGCTTCGAGCAGGCGGCCGACTTGCAGAAGGTGATGCTCGCCCTGGAAAGCCCGCGCATTCACCTGATCGGTATTCGCCTGCACAACCGCCATGGCGAAACCGTCGGCGTCCTCGCCCTGCTGCTGCCGGATACCGGCACCGAAGCTGACCTGGAGAACCTGCGGCCCGACCGCATCGCCTTCATCAGCGCCATTGCCGGCACCGCGGCCGCCTGCATCGAGAGCCAGCGCCTGCAGGCCCGACAGAAGCAGTTGCTGGACGCCTTCATCCAGTTGCTGGCCGGCGCCATCGATGCCAAGAGCCCCTACACCGGCGGCCACTGCCAACGCGTCCCGGTCCTGACGCTGATGCTCGCCGAGGCCGCCGCGGCCAGCCAGACGCCAGCGTTCAAGGGCTACCAACCCACGGAAGACGAATGGGAGGCACTGCACGTCGCCGCCTGGCTACATGACTGCGGCAAGGTCACCACGCCCGAGTACGTGGTCGACAAGGCCACCAAGCTGGAAACCCTGTACGACCGCATTCACGAAATACGCACCCGCTTCGAAGTGCTCAAGCGCGATGCCTGGGTCGACTACTGGCAAGGCCGGGCGCAAGGTGGCAACGAGCCGGCCTTGAGCCTGGCGCGGGATGCCAGCCTCACGGCCCTGGACGAGGACTTTGCCTTCGTCGCCCGCTGCAACCTGGGCGGCGAAGCCATGGCCGAGGCCGACCTGGAACGCCTGAACCGCATTGCCCAACGCACCTGGACCCGCACGCTGGACGATCGCCTCGGGGTTTCCTGGGAAGAAAACCAACGCCAGGAGCGCCGTCCGGCCGTCCCCCTGCCGGCCACCGAAGCCTTGCTCGCGGACAAGCCCGAGCACCTGTTCGAACGCGACGCCGCCGAACTGATCCCCGCCGACAACCGCTGGGGCTTTCAACTGGACGTGCCGCCCTACAAATTCAATCGGGGAGAGTTGTACAACCTGAGCATTGGCCGCGGGACACTGACCCGCGAAGAGCGCTATATCATCAACCATCACATGGTGCAGACCATCCTGATGCTCGATCAATTGCCGTTTCCGGGGCACCTGACCAGCGTTCCGGAGATCGCCGGCGGCCACCACGAAAAAATGGACGGCACCGGTTACCCCAAACGCCTGAAGCGCGAAGACATGAGCCTGCCGGCGAGGATGATGGCGATTGCCGATATCTTCGAAGCGCTGACCGCCGCCGATCGCCCGTACAAGAAGGGCAAGACCCTGAGCGAAGCGCTGGGCATCATGGCCGGCATGTGCCGCGACGCCCATATCGACCCGGAACTGTTCCAGCTGTTTATCCGCGAAGAAATCTACCTGGCGTACGCCCGGCAGCACGTGCTGCCCCAGCAGATCGACACGGTGGACGCCGAGTCGCTGCTGGAAAAGGCCGGGCTGGTCGCCTGAGTCGCCTCAGCAGTCGGTCAGGCGCAGGAAAATCGCCGCCAGCTGCTCGATACCCGCCTGGTCTTCGAGGCCGAACCTGGCCAGGCGCGGGCTGTCCAGGTCGAGCACGCCGATCAGGCGGCCGTCCTTGACCAGCGGCACCACCAGTTCGCTGTTCGAGGCGCTGTCGCAGGCGATGTGCCCGGCAAACGCATGCACGTCCTCGACCCGCTGGGTTTGCCGGGTCGCCGCGGCCGTGCCGCAGACACCGCGCCCGAAGGGGATGCGCACGCAGGCGATCTGGCCCTGAAACGGCCCGAGCACCAGCTCCCCGTCGCGATTGAGGTAGAAACCGGCCCAGTTCAGGTCATCCAGCTGATTGAACAGGAAGGCCGAGAACTGCGCGGCGTTGGCGATGAAATCGCGCTCGTCCGCCAGCAGCGATTCCAACTGGGCGTGCAGCAGCCCATAGCCGTCCAGGCCTTTACCGGCATTTTGCAAATCGATCATGGTGTCTGCTCCAGCAACTTCAATCCCACCCAATAACGCGCAAACTGATAGGCGCAGCGCCCATTGCGATTGCCCCGCCCGGTGGCCCAACGGACCGCCTGGATATCCAGCTCTTCGTCACGCTGCCAGGCCAGGCCGGCCTTGCGCGCCAACTCGCCGACCCAGTGCTCGACCACGCTGAGGAAGTGCTCCTGGGTGAACGGGTAGAACGACAGCCACAGGCCGAAACGGTCGGACAGGGCAATCTTGTCCTCCACGGCTTCGCTGGGGTGCAGCTCGCCGTCGACGCGTTTCCAGTTTTCGTTGTCGCTCTCTTTCTCCGGCACCAGGTGCCGGCGATTCGAGGTGGCATACAGCAAGACGTTGTCCGGGGCCTGTTCGAGGGAACCGTCGAGCACGCTCTTGAGCACGCGGTAGTCGCCCTCGCCGGCCTCGAAGGACAGGTCGTCGCAAAACAGCACGAAACGCTGGGGGAGCTTCTGCAACTGCTCCACCACCCGTGGCAGGTCCGCCAGGTGATCGCGCTCGATCTCGATCAGGCGCAGGCCGGCCTTGGCATGTTCGGCGAGCAAGGCGCGCACCAGCGAGGATTTGCCGGTCCCGCGCGAGCCCCAGAGCAAGGCATGGTTGGCCGGCAAGCCGTCGAGGAACTGCCGGGTGTTGCGCGCCAACTGCTCGCGTTGCTTGTCGACACCGATCAGGTCGGACAGGCGCATGTCCAGGCTGACCTCCAGTGGCAACAGATAGCCGCTGCGCCCTTCACGCTGCCAACGGGCCGCCAGGCAGCCGCCCCAGTCGATGGCCTGGCGCGGTGCGGGCAACAGCGGTTCGAGACGGGCGAGCAGCGCATCGGCCCGTTCAAGAAAGGCATTCAATCGAGAATCCACGACGTTTCCTCAGGCAAGTTCATACGATGATGTCGCGTCGGCGCCCTCGGGCGCCTGCAAGCTCTGGCAGACTGCACACCGCGCGTATCGAATCCCCCTCTGCCGGTGTGCGCATCGGATCAGCTATGCTTGGCGGGCGAAGGGAAAGGAAAGTGGTACAACACCCCATGGATATAAAATTCACCCACCGCTTGTCCTACAAGCAAGCCCGGTTGACGGTGCTGGTCGGTTTCATTCTGGGAACACTGCTCAGTCTGCTGCAAATCGGCATCGATTATGCCAGCGAAAGCGCCTCGATCAACCGTGAAATCCTCTCCCTGCTGGAAATCAGCCACAACCCGGCGTCGAGGATCGCCTACAACATCGACGCCGAACTGGCGCAGGAACTGTCCCTGGGACTGCTGCGCTCGCCGGCCGTGCTGCGCGCGCAATTGATCGACAACAACAATATGGTCCTGGCCAGCGTCGAACGGCCCCGCCAGGAGGGCAGCTACCGCCTGCTCAGCGATTGGCTGTTCGGCGCCAGCCGCACCTTTGAAGACCGGCTTTTTCTCAGCCATTTGCCCGACGAATCCCTGGGCACCTTGCACCTTGATATCGACACCTACGACTTTGGCATCCGTTTCCTGCACCGGGCCGAAGTCACCCTGCTCAACGGCTTTGCCCGCAGCCTGATCCTGACCCTGATCCTGCTCGTCCTGTTCTATACGATGTTGACCAAACCCCTGGTGCGGGTAATCCAGGCCCTCAGCAGTGCGCCCCCGGGCCAGCCGAAACAGGCGCGGCTGGCGTTCCCTCCCGGCCACGAACACGATGAAATCGGCGTGCTGGTGAAAGTGGCCAACCAGCAATTCGAAAACATGAACACCGAGATCCAGCAGCGCCGCAGCGCCGAAAACCGCCTGACCGACTACCTGGGCCAACTGGAAAACATCGTCTCGGCGCGCACCACCGAGCTCAAGGCGAGCAATGCGCGCCTGAGCCAGTCCAACGAAGAACTGGAAGTGGCGCGCAGCACGGCCCTGAACATGGCCCAGGCACGCTCGGCGTTCCTGGCCAACATGAGCCATGAAATCCGCACGCCGTTGAACGGCCTGCTCGGCATGATCGCCCTGTCCCTGGACAGCCCGTTGAACGCCGAGCAGCGCCAGCAGTTGTCGATTGCCCACGACTCCGGAAAAGTCCTGGTGGAATTGCTCAACGATATCCTCGACCTGTCGAAGTTCGATGCCGGGCAGTTGGAGCTTGAGCGAATCCCCTTCGACCTCGGTGCGCTGATCGAGGACACCGCCAACCTGCTCTCGCAAAACGCCGCCCCCAGCGTCGAACTGGCCTGCCTGATCGACCCGCAATTCCCGGCCCTGGTGCTGGGCGACCCGACGCGCGTGCGGCAGATCGTCAGCAACCTGTTGTCCAATGCCTTGAAATTCACTCGCTTCGGCCGTGTCGATGTGCGCTTGAGCGCTCGCGACAACGGCGTGCGCATCGAAGTCTGCGACACCGGCATCGGCATCGCCCTGGAGGCCCAGGCCAAGATCCTCCAACCCTTCACCCAGGCCGGCGCCGGCATCACCCGCCAGTTCGGCGGCACCGGCCTGGGGCTGACCCTGACCTACAACCTGTGCGAGGCCATGAAAGGCCGCCTGACGATCAACTCCGAAGTCGGCTTCGGCAGCCAGTTCTGCGCCGAACTGCCGCTGCCCGGCCACACACCGACCGCCACCCAGCGGCCGCTCAGCGGCAAGGTGATCGCCGTGACGTCAAGCACCAGCGGCCTGAGCGAACTGCTCGGAAACCAGTTGCCGACCTGGGGCCTGGACTACCGGCACTATGGGCTGGACGACAGCCTGGCGGGCGTCGACACCGACCTGTTGATCACCGACTGCCCCGAATGCCTGTTCGGACTGCGGCCGTCGATCAGCGCACCGATCCTGCTGGTCACCGCCTATGGCAACTTCATGCCCAGCGAACAGGCCAGCGCCCTCGCCCCGCTGCAACAGCAGGCCCGGCCCCTGGCCCGCAATGCGCTGTACCAGACGCTGGCGCGTATCCTGCTGCCCGACGACCCGACCGAGCTCAACGTTCAGCCCCGGCACAGCCAACCGTCACGGCGGGCGCGCATCCTGTTGGTGGAGGACAATCCGGTCAATCAACTGGTGGCCAAGGGCATGCTCGGCAAGCTGGGCTGCGAAGTGACGGTCGCCGCCCATGGCGGCGAGGCCCTGAACCAGTTGGAACAGCAGGTGTTCGACCTGGTGCTGATGGATTGCAACATGCCGGTCATGGACGGCTACGAAGCCAGCCGGCAGATACGCCGTAGCGGGCGCTGGCCGAACCTGCCGATCGTGGCCCTGACGGCCAACGCCATGCCCGAGGAACGTGAACGCTGCCGGGCCGCGGGCATGAGCGATTACCTGGCCAAACCCTTCCGCCGTGAAGAGCTGATGGCGCTGATCGAACAGTGGGTCCCCGTTACAGTGGCTTGAGCTGCATGAGCAATTGGTCAAGGCCGTCGCGCAGGGCGTCCAGCCCGGCCAGATCCACGCCGCTGTCGCAGAGCAGGCGGGTCTTGATCGGCAGCACCTCGGCGCGCAGGGCCACTCCGGCGGAGCTGAGGCTCAAGTGGACTTCGCGCTCGTCCAGGGCCGAACGGCGCCGCAGCACCAGCGCCATCTGCTCGAGACGCTTGAGCAGCGGCGTCAGCGTCCCCGAATCCAGCAGCAGGCGCTCGCCCAGGGCCTTGACCGTGGGTTGCGCGGGCGGGACGTCGTGCCACTCCCACAACACCAGCATCGCCAGGTATTGCGGATAGGTCAGGCCCAACTGCTCCAGCATCGGCTTGTAGCCTCGAATGACCGCCCGTGAAGCGGCGTAGAGCTTGAAGCAGAGCTGGTTGTCGAGGCTCAGCGAATCGCTGGACAGGTCATTCATTTAAGCAGGGCTTCGATCTCGCGGGTGAGGTTCTCGGGCTTGGTGGTCGGCGCGAAACGCTTTACCAGGCGACCATCCTTGCCGATCAGGAACTTGGTGAAGTTCCACTTGATGCCCTGGGACCAGAGCAAACCCGGGGCGCGCTTCTTCAGTTGGACGAACAGCGGATGGGCGCCGTCGCCATTGACCTCGATCTTCTTGAACAGCGGGAAGCTGACGCCGTAGTTCAGCTCGCAGAACTCGGAAATCGCCCCTTCGTTCCCCGGTTCCTGCTTGCCGAACTGGTTGCAAGGGAAACCGAGCACCACCAGCCCCTGGTCCTTGTAGTCCTGCCAGAGTTGCTCAAGCCCTTTGTACTGCGGGGTGAAACCGCATTTGCTCGCGGTGTTGACCACCAGGATCGCCTTGCCGGCGAAGTCGGCCAGGGTCTTTTGTTCGCCCTTGATGGTGGTGCAAGGGATGTTCAGCAGGTTATCGCTCATGACAGTTCCTCCAATGAATGCCGAACAAGATAGCGAGCAATTGAATTGCACACAATTCAATAACCCGGATTGATGGCTCCCCATAACCCATGAGAGCACACCCTCCCCGGTTTCAGCCGCGTGGCACCAGGTCCAGGCACACGGAATTGATGCAATAACGCAAACCGGTCGGCGGCGGGCCGTCGGGAAACACATGCCCCAGGTGCGCGTCGCATTTGGCGCAGACCACTTCGGTGCGGATCATGCCGTGGCTGGTATCGCGGATCTCGACCATCGCGCTCTCACCGATCGGCTGGTAGAAACTCGGCCAGCCGCAGCCGGAGTCGAACTTGGCCCGGGAGTCGAACAGCGCCTCGTTGCAGCAGATGCAATGATAGACCCCGTCGGTCTTGGTGCCGTTGTATTTGCCCGAAAACGGCCGCTCGGTGCCTTTGAGCCGACACACGTTGTACTGCTCTGGGTCGAGCATGGCGCGCCATTCTTCCAGGGTCTTTTCCAACTTTTCCATCGTTACACCTCGGCGGCTGAAAAACCCCGATCTGTCTCTTTTCCACGGATCGGGCGGCACGTATGATTGCGCCTCGTCAAACGCCAGTCTGGCACCCGCGTCCGGCGCATTCAAACGGATTTTCCAAGACAACGGCCGGGGACCACGGGGACGAGGTGAAAACGCAGTATTGCCATAGCGGCCTCGACGAGACCGCCTGGATTGTCCATTTTCAGGATCACATCGCCATGCAGGTCAGCAAATCGAACAAGCTCGCCAACGTCTGCTACGACATTCGCGGCCCGGTGCTCAAGCACGCCAAACGCCTGGAAGAGGAAGGCCATCGCATCCTCAAGCTGAACATCGGCAACCCG
>JACXTT010002684.1_pt1 | contig 27955 bp, 28 predicted proteins | sample 9270951 | NCBI WGS metagenome assembly JACXTT01 (sample SAMN15532306, study PRJNA645909) | rock metagenome | isolation source: weathered quartz diorite | place: Puerto Rico | collected 2017-06-21 | reverse complement strand
AAACCTCACTATCATTGCTATCTTCTGAGCAACATTGTTTCGAAGAAATTTGTCAGATTCATCTACGGAGTAATCATATTCATAGCCTTTTTTCAGTGAACTCCAAACCCTTTTCTGCGTTTCCTTGATGAGGCTTTCGGTATCTAGTGTGCCGCCATCATTAGCTCCACTAAACATCATGTCCACTATATTGCTAGTAGGATTCGAATCGTCAACTTTTTCCGGGTCTTTGCTCATTTATCTCATTCCAAAGGAAAATTGATTCCACAAACAAGGCACTGGCCTCTTTTTCCTTTATATTTTATATCAAAGTATTGAATGATTTCTACGTTACAATTCCAGCAAATTATCTTTTTAAATGAGGGTTTAGCCACCTATCTTCTCAACAAAATCTACTCTTCATTAGTATTTAAAGCACCTATCAAATTTATTTAATAGGTGTGGGTAAAAGACATGCAAATTCCATCTAATAATACGGATCCTTTTATGAAATCCATGACTGATAAATGTGAAAAGGTGCGCACTTTATTCTTGGAACATTTGAAGACTGCAACAAAAGCACGGTCATTTAAGGTAATGCTAGGAGATGGAACTGTTACGGATCAAGAGTCATTTGATCCTGCTTTGGTAAGGCAATTCTATGATAAAATTCTACGGAACCTTTCAAGATGGAAAACTGACGGAATTTCCAGCTCAAATGACAAGGATCTGAGGCGAATTTTTATAAAGTTGGAAGCAAAAGAAGGTAATTACATACTATCTTGTCACATGTCCCTTCAATATCATGTATTATTGTTCTACAAATTAGATCATCAAATTATTGAAATTCAGAAGGAGCTTTCAGAAATTATTGATAAGATAAAAGGACTTGAAAATAACACTATTCCTGAAAATGATAAAATAATTCAAAAGATACTAAAAGAACAAGGATATGAAAATATAGATCAACAAAAACTTTTTGAAGTTCTCTTTGAGCGTAAGGACTTAACTCAAGAACTCCTCGAGTCATTACATTCGCAATCCGATCTCAACCATCTTATAACTAAACGTGACGATCTTTTTAAAAAACTCGATAACATGTTAATTGAGATCTATCACACCACTTCTGTTTTAATAGACGAAATAAGAATGATCGCAGCTGAGGAAGGCTGTCTTTGTAATTTCAACTTAGAGTATTCAAAAAATAACTTAAGAGATGGAAACATCGCCACATCAAGAATATCAAACAATACAAAAGAAGATTTACAGAAAAGAATAAACGAAATCATCGAAGTTCTAAAAATCTAAAAATCATTTTGTATCTCTGTTATCTCTACATACTGATAGTTTTGGTCAAGGGGTAAATGGAACTGGATGCAGGTGTCGACAATTGGGGAGTTGACACCAAGCTACCCCTTGACTTAGATCTGTTTTCTTGTTAAAATGCTATTTAGCCTTTTCCGGATTCTTGAAAATCCTGTAAAATAACAAAACTAGTATGCATTTTTTTGTGAAATTCCAATTATGATATCAAAAATATACATAATTATTAGGGCTAAAATGGTTCAATAAACCAAATATACTTTATGTGACTGGAAACTCTATTGAACGTAACTTTTGATAATATTCTTGAATCGCAAAAGGTCCAAGAAAATGTAATAAGAAGAACTCCGATGGAAATTTCCAGAACTTTCAGTCAGATGACTGGTTCAAAGATCTATCTAAAGTCAGAATGTCTTCAAAAAACTGGTTCGTTTAAAGTGCGTGGCGCTTATGCTAAAATCGCAACCTTATCAGGTAATGAAAAAAAGAAAGGCGTTATTGCAGCGTCGGCGGGGAATCATGCACAAGGAGTAGCATTTGCATCTGCATTAAAAAAAATCCCTTGCACGATAGTTATGCCAGTTACTGCTTCTCCAGCAAAGGTTGCTGCAACTAGATCTTATGGTGCCAACGTTATTTTAGAGGGATCAATCTATGACGAGTCATGGTCCAAGGCTCTTGACATATCAACAAAAACTGGCGCGCAAATAATACACGCATTCGATGATGAAAAAGTAATTGCAGCTCAAGGAGTTATTGGCCTTGAAATCATGCAAGATCTTCCAGACCTTGATGAAATTTACGTTCCAATAGGAGGAGGTGGACTTGCTGCAGGGATTTTACGTGCTGTAAAGACAAAAAAGCCACATGTCAAAGTAATTGGAGTACAATCCTCGGGCTTTCCATCGATGAAAAAGTCATTTGAATCAGGAAGATTGCAATCTGTTTCAGGAGAAAGAACCATTGCGGATGGCATATCCGTAAAAAAACCAGGCGAGATCACCTTCAAGATCATCAACGAATTAATCGACGATGTTGTATTGGTCGATGATTCACAGATTGTTAAAGCCATGTTCCTTTTGATGGAAAGGACAAAAATGGTAGTTGAACCTGCTGGTGCCGTGAGTCTTGCATATTTACTTGAAAAAAAGCCCACAAAAGCAAAGAAGGTCGTACCAATTCTTTCCGGAGGAAATGTCGACATGTATCTTTTGGGTCAAATAGTTGCAAAAGGTTTGACTGAGATGGGGAGGATGGTAAAAATTTCTGTCTTGCTAACAGACAAACCCGGTGCATTAAAAGAAGTAGTAGATCAAATATCAGCTCTTAGTGTTAACATAGTTGAGGTGGTGCATGATAGATTAAGCTCCAGTATTCCGGCCGGAACAGCGGGAGTGACCTTAAGCCTTGAAACAGAAGACCAGAAACACGCCGAACGCTTAATCAGATTTCTTAAAAAAAGGAATATTCAATTTAAGATAGTTACATAGTCTTATAACAAATCTAAATAGTTAGGAGAAGATATACGTTGAAGAGAACTATAATCCCAACAAAAACTGATGCTAGACATGTTGTAATATTTCGGTTTACAAATTGACCCATCAAAGTTTTACTCTTCGTTAGAATAACAAGTGGTATAATTGGCAAGGGAGTCAAAATGCTAAGCACAACTTGACTATAAACCAATATGTTGAGAGGGTCTATTCCCAATAAAATCGCGATTGTGGTGGGTATTACGTTAATGAATCTTGTAATGAATCTTCTAATCCATACATTTACCTTTTTACCAAGTAATCCCTCCATGATTACTTGACCCGCAAGGGTGCCGGCAACAGACGAGGCAATTCCGGAAGAAAGAAGTGTAATTACAAAAATATTTGCCGCTATAAGACCAAAGAGTGGAACTAGGACTCCATATGCTTCAGAGATGGACTGAATATCATTATTTGTAGGGTGGAATGCAACTGATGCCATTATCATGATTGTTGCATTCACTACTCCTGCTATGGTGAGTAACGTGATGGTTTCTATAAGATGATACTTTCGGAATTTGGCCCGATCTTCTATATTGGTACTTTGAACTTTGTTTCGTGTAAGAGCTGAATGTAAGAAAATCACATGTGGCATTACAGTTGCACCGATTACTCCAACTATGACAAGAAGTGCGCTAGAATTAGCTATAGCTGGTACGAATGAATGATAAGTTATTTGCGCCAAATCGGGTTTTGCGATAATAATCTCGTAAAAATAACCAAAGCTAATAACTGATACAAATATTATGAACATTTGTTCCAATACTCTGAATCGCTTTGAAGTTAATCCTAAAATAATTATCACATCAAGAGCTCCAAATATTGAGGCATAAATTAGTGGCACTCCAAATAACAAATTGAGTGCTATTACTGTTCCAAGATATTCGGCAAGATCAGTTGCAGCAGCTACTACTTCGGCGCTGAGCCAATAAGGTACGATGTAAATTTTTTTTTGAAATTTTTGTCTAATAATTTCGGGTAGCGATAAGCCAGTAGCTATTCCTATCTTGCCAGATAGATATTGAAGAAGCATGGCCATGCCACTTGCAAGCCAAACAACCCACAATAGAGTATATCCATGAGCGGCTCCACCACGAATATCTGTACCGTAATTTCCTGGATCCATGTAACCAATGCTGACAATTAGCGCCGGTCCTGCATATGCAATAAATTTAGACATTGCAATCCTAGCGTCCGCTATCTTGCTATTAGTCATGAATTATAACGTAATGATGGTATTTATAACATTTAGCTTAGTCTACATAATTTAGCTCTATCTAACTTATGTGTGTTTTGGAAATATGATGAAAATGAAAAATTTGTATAATGGACCGGATGGGAGTCGAACCCATGACCTTAGCGAGACTTTGTCTTTACGCTGTGTGAGAGCGTCATCCTAACCAGCTAGACTACCGGTCCAAGCTTTCTGAAAATCAAGCAACTATTTTGTCTTTGCGATAGTTTGAATTTGATGTAGATCTGTTATCATGCCATTAATTATTATTCGTTGGCATAAGGTTTAATTCAACAGCTACAAAGGCAGAACATGCGCATATTGCAGCTTCATTGTGATTATATTGAATTCACACCAATTAAGCGCGAAATCAAATCGGCGGAAGAAATAGATCCTCAATCAAAACGATTTGAGGAAATCGTGGTTGCATTTATTGCAGTGGAAGAAGGAGATAATACAGATGTTGCAAAAAAAGCAATGATTGAAATTTCTGATTCCATGAAAAAAATTGGTTGTAATAAGCTATTGTTATATCCTTACGCACACCTTAGCTCAAAGCTTGCGTCGCCAAGTACAGCATTATCGCTACTCAAAGAAATGCAACTACAAGTGAAGGACATTGAGATTTATAGGGCTCCTTTTGGCTGGACTAAATCATACAAGATACAAGTAAAAGGACATCCTCTTGCAGAGAATTCTAAGACTATTATTGCTAATGAACCTAAAGAATCTGCATCCAATGCGTTAATGGCTGAATCGAAAATTCAATCATTTTGGTATATTATGACCGTTGATGGGAAAATGCATGAAGTAGGCAAATTTGATTTTTCAAAACACGATAATTTGGAAATACTAGCAAAATATGAAGCCGCAAAAAAAAGATCTACAGATGAACCGCCACCTCATGTAAAACTAATGAAAAAGTTGGCAATTGCAGATTATGAGTCAGCATCAGATGCTGGAAATATGAGATTTTTCCCAAATGGCAGATTGATGAAGTCGCTCATTGAAAGATACGTAACCGATAAAGTGATGGAATATGGAGGTATAGAAGTTGAGACTCCAATAATGTATGATTCTCATCATCCAAGCATGGAAAGCTACTTTCATAGATTTCCAGCAAGGCAATATAGCGTCAATTCTGAAGGAAAACAGCTTTTTTTGAGATTTGCAGCATGTTTTGGACAATTCTTAATGGCAAAAGACTTTCAAATGTCGTACAAAAACTTGCCCGTTAAATTATACGAGCTCACGCGATATAGCTTTAGAAGAGAGCAATCGGGAGAATTAGTTGGACTAAGAAGACTTAGAGCATTCACAATGCCTGATTGTCATGCTCTATGTAAAGACATGACACAAGCTAAAGAAGAACTTCGCAAGAGATTTGACCTTTCGAAAGAAGTCATCAAAGGTCTTGGTTTGGATGAATCTGATTATGAAATGGCGATACGGTTTACAGAAGATTTCTATAATGAAAACAAACTGATTATAGAGGACTTGGTGAAAAAAAATGGAAGACCAGTTCTTGTTGAGATGTGGAAAGAACGGTTTTTCTATTTTGTGCTTAAATGGGAATTTAATTATGTTGATAACTTAGGCAAGGCTTCTGCAATGTCAACTGATCAAATCGATGTAGAAAATGGAAAAAGATACAACATTGAATTCATAGATGAAAATAATGCCTCTCAAAATCCAATAATTCTTCACAATTCACCAAGTGGTGCAATAGAAAGAGTTATCTATGCCTTACTGGAAAAGACCGCAAAAGATCAGATAAAGGGAAAAAAACCGATGCTTCCGCTGTGGCTTTCTCCAACTCAAGTGAGAATAATTCCTGTCAAACCTGAATTTTTAGAATATTGCAATAAACTGGCAGATAAAATATCGAGCAATGATATTCGTGTAGATGTAGATGACAGAAATGAAAGTGTGGGAAAGAGCATAAGAGATGCGGAAACTGAATGGATAAGATACATCGTAGTGGTTGGGGAAAAGGAACTAAATGAAACCACATTAAGTATCAGAGATAGAAAAAGTGGAAATGTTAGAAATTTGACAATCGATGATCTTGTTATAGAAGTTAAAGAAGAAACAAAAAATAAGCCATTCAGTAAATTAAATATGCACCGAAGTCTATCTTTGAGACCACAAATAATGGTCTAAATTTTCTATGAGGCATCTAGATCTCTCGGCGAAATCTTCAATGATTTGTTAAAACATTCTACAGCTTCGTCATATCTTCCTAAACTTCGCAACGCTACCCCTTTCTTATTTAGTATGTCAGGCTCGTTGGGCAAAAAGGTTAAAACTTCTTCATAGCACAGTAGGGCCTCCTCATATTTGCTACAGTCCATAAACTTGTCACCTTTTTGAATAAGTTCATGTGTCTTGGGATTCACAGTTTGAATTTAAGCATCATGTGAATATTAGCCTTAACTGATAACTGTGAATGTGAGATTTGTTCTACTTAGTTCCAAAAGAATTGGTCAAGCCCAGTCTGTTTTGGAGCCCCAATTAGAGTGTTGAAGTCAAGATCCATTGAAGACAAAATTTGATCAAATGTGCTTTCCATGAATTCCACATATTTTGGTGAATCTATTTCATCGAGTCTTGCCATCTCTACAGGTTTGACACCTGGTTTGTTGATTATCTTGACATAAGATATGATATCGCCTTTCTTTATTTCTCTTGTCTGTTCCAAAAGTTTCGCAGCTCGTATATGCTGTGGGACAGTCTTTACATATTCTGATGGGGCTTTACTTATCATTACATTAAATGCAAGTTCAGATAGGGGAATTTGTTTGGCCTTTAATTTTTTTGCGCACTGCGATATCATTTCACCGATCTTTTGTTTTGATTGGATGAACTCTTCTTCAGTTTTGATCTTAGATAAAATATCTAAAATTTCGTAGAAAAGACTTCTGATAAATGGTGGGGTGTGAGATTTTTTGCCTGTAAGTCCTTTTACATCAACCTTTCCATCTTTTTGCACTCCCAAGTAGTTTTTCTTTCGAGTACTAAAAACGACATATCTGTACTCTTTATCCAGATCTAAATCCACACCAAATTCTTCTTTTGCCCAACCAACTACGTTTTGTACTTGTTCCTTTGTAGGCCCCTTGAGAAATAATGAATCGGTATCGCCATACAAAACTTGAATACCTATGGACTTACACTTTTCAATCGTTTCAAGAATTGTATATCTGCCAACCGCGGTGGTGGCTTCAGCAACAGGCAAACAATATAATGGAAATATTTCTGCACCCATGACGCCATAACTTGCATTTAGTATGACCTTAAGTGCTTGACTAACAACAGTATAAAGCTGTTTTTGATCTTCACTTAATGTTGGATTTTTTGACAAACTCTTGTAGTAATTAACACGTAAATCTCTTAGAGAACCAATCAAAACGGCGGTCAAACCATTTTTTTTAATGCAAACCCAATGGGTTGTTCCAGGTATTGTATTTTTTTTACATTCATCATGAATACATCGTACGGTTTCATACGAGAGGTTTCTTACCTTTATGATGCTTGGATATAGGCTTGCAAAGTCCATTACAAAGACATTAAAATGAATGCCCTCGGTAGGCTCTACAACAAGACCTCCACGGTATTTTTTGTCTTTGATTATAGCCTCTGTAGATGCAGCAACAGATTTTTGTTCTAGTTCTTCACGACGTGGGATCAAATAGTTGTGTTTTCTATGTTCAAAATAAAAGAGGCTTCTAATCCACTGCGATACCCCCATTCTAGATATATCATCTATTGGCATCCTTCCTATTCTTGTTATGACTACTAGCAAGGTCATGAGTAGATCATTATTGAAGCTTGTCAGATGTAGAGTTATTTTTGCATCGTTAAAACAATAATTAGCAAGCTCATGCAAAGATAGGTCATCAAGTTCTCCATCATATTCTATTTTTGATTCATTTATCAAGCCTTCTGATATGCTATTTAGCGAAAAATCGTTGTACTTGTGACTAAAGGCATAGATTTGAAATGAGCGATTTGAAAATGTTCTGTAAAGGTCAATATGAACACCTTGTCTTAGTGTTGCAGAATCCCTCATCATTATTAATGGGATATCTTTGAGCTCCATGCCGAGCCTCTCTGCGCGATTATACATGTATGGCATATCAAAATCGTCACCATTGAAGGTGATGACAAAAGGATAGCTCGTCAAAACTTTGAAGGCATCTCTGATCATATCTATTTCATTGTTTTCTTCATAGAAAGTTATTTTTACATTCTCAGGTAGCTCATTGTTTCCTAGTTGCTTTCCTTTTCTTTTTATAACAAATACTTGTTTGAAATCGTCACTACCGCAGAATGCTAGCGCAGTTATCTTCCTATCTGCAATTTTAGCATCAGGTATTCTTCCCGTCTCTGATTCAACTTCTATATCGAAACTCACTCTTCTGATTTTTGGCACCGGTTGATTAAGTAGATTAGCCCATTCGCTTATGTGCTCCTGAAATTCTTTAGTATCAATTATGCCAGCACTTGTCACTTTATCATAAAGTAAGGCCTTTAGGGCAAGTTGTAATTCATTTGGAATATCGTATGCAAATTCCTTAAGGTGCCCTTCTTCTATCGTATAATATCTTCCAACTGTCAAAGTCCTATCATACAGATAATTTTCATAGTATTTGATATCAGATTCCCATGTTTCTATTATGTTTCTAATACTCTTATCTGTCTGTGTGCCACCTATAGCCAACGGATCTGTTACAACTATCTTTGTAGTATCTATGGTTCTATCTTTGAGTAAATCTTGTTTCTTGGTTTTTTCAAGCCTAATTACGTCCTTTCTTTCCGACAAAAACTTAATCTCTTCTGGATCTAGTTTAGAGTAGCAATACGGCTTGTGACCAGTATTATCGGTCCATAGTAAAACCTTCTGAGAATTTGGCTCATAGAATTTTAAGACCGCGGCTTTTTTCTGACTATCATACGTTGCAGAAACTAGTAACGCAGGCAACATCGTGGTAGTAACTTCATCGACAGCACCTAAAGATTGCATACTATCACTTTGGCATAAGGGTGGCAGCCGAGTCTTCAAGTAGGATTTTTATCCAATGATTTATTCTGTTTTTATCCAAAAGCACTACTTCTAATCCTGCATCATTTAACAATTGATAATCTGTTTCAGGGTATGTGCCTAGACACACTATCCTTTTGATTCCAATAGTAATTGCCATTTTGCTACATTCGAGGCAAGTAATGAACGTGGTGTAAAGTGTAGTATCTTTGGTTCCAGATCCTACGCCAAGAATAGCACAATGCATAATGGCATTGGCTTCAGCATGATTACAAATACATCTATCCAATCCTTCTCCGGAAGCAATCTTACCTTGTGAACGCAGTTGACACCTTTTGCATCCTCCTTCGTAACAATTCTTAACGCCAGGAGGAGTGCCATTATATCCAGTTGCAATTTGCCTATGATCTCGTACTATTACAGCGCCTACCTGTCTGGTTATGCAATTAGATCGTAGTTTTGCAAGTTCTGCTTGGAGCATAAAATATTCATCCCAAGTAGGACGTTCAAATTCTTTTTTCATAATGGAATTGGATTGCGCCATAATATAAGATTACAAATGCCTTTAGTAATTAATTCTGAGTATTAGATAGTGATTAGCTTGAAAGAACATTTTTACATGTCAGTAAGAAATGTGAAGATATTGTGAATGAAAACTATCTAGAACACCCTCTAATTAAAAAATCTGCTATAGAATACAGGGAATACCAGATAAATCTTGCAAAACAAGCTATGAGAGAAAACTGTCTAATTGTTTTACCCACAGGCCTTGGAAAGACCACAGTTGCACTTCAGGTTATTGCAGAGTTACTCTTACAAAGGAAAGGTGGGATATTATTTCTTGCACCTACTCGTGTATTGGCACAACAACATTATGAATTTCTGAAAAACAACCTTCTTGTGGATGATATAACATTAATCACAGGAGAAGATTTGATTAATAAACGCAAAAAGTTGTGGATAAATAGTGTAATTTGTGCTACCCCTGAAATTGTGAAAAATGATCTTGACAGGCAATTTGTTTCGCCTACTCAGTTTAGTCTCATCATATTTGATGAGGCACATAGGACCATTGGCGATTATGCATACGGAGGTATTGCCGAACGATTTCAAAATTTGAATATACGAATCATTGGAATGACTGCCACATTACCAAGCGAAAAAGAAAAGGCTTCAGACATATTAAGAGTATTAAAAATAACAAACATTGCACAAAGGACAGAAGAAAGTCCTGATGTAAAGCCATATGTTCAGCAAACAGATACAGAGTGGATTACGGTCGAACTACCTATTGAAATGAAACAAATACAACATTGCCTCAAATCTGCAATAGAATCAAGACATATAGAGCTGCGTAAAGCAGGTTTGAATCTTTCAAACGGAAGGTCATTATCAGAACTTCTTCGTGTACGAGAATTTGTTTTACGACAAAATAGAAGAGCCGCTAAACCTCTCTTTACTGCTATAAGATTGATTCATGCATTAAATGTCTTGGAATCACATGGTGTCACAACATTTCTGAGGTACTGCGATAGAGTAAGGCAGAAAAAAGGAATTGGTATTAGAGATCTTTTTGAGAATGACCCAAATTTTGGCAGGGCAATAAAACTAGCAAAAGAAGCGCAAACAAAAGGCATTGAACATTCTAAACTAATAAAATTAAAAGAAATATTGATGAAGACGTCTGGTAAATCATTGATATTTACAAGCTATAGAGACTCAGTTGATGTCATACACCAAAAATTATCAGAGATGGGAATTTCAGCCGGATTTCTAATAGGGAAAGCAGGAGAAACTGGTCTTAAGCAAAAAGAACAAGTTGAAACAGTACAGAAATTTCGAGATGGCAAGTATAAAGTTCTGATTGCAACAAGAGTTGGAGAAGAAGGACTAGATATATCAGAAGTAAATTACGTGGTATTTTTTGATAATGTTCCGAGCTCAATTAGGTATGTTCAAAGAAAAGGTCGGACTGGAAGAAAGGACTACGGGAAACTAATAGTATTAATTGCAAAAGATACGATTGATGAAACATACTATTGGATAGGAAAAAGGAAAGTTGTAGCTGCAAAGAAAATGGGAGACAAGATGTCTAAGATGCTTGAAGAAAAAGAATTAACCTTAAAGACCGGTCTTGACGCTTTTTTCTAGAGATTGCAATTACTTCACAAAACCCCAAGTCTACAGTTAAATAGAATAAAAATCGCAAAAATGATAATGCGGAAATCTATGCTTGTAGTAATTACGATATTATTGATCGCTATTCCGTCAATAACGGATGTATACGCACAGATCTCCGAAATATCTGCTACCACTAACAAACAGTCCTACGAACTAGGAGACAAAGTAATCATATCAGGTTCAGTTCAACTTGTAAGTGGTGCACCCGTCACGATAATAGTACGAAACCCCATGGGAAACGTATATGATGTAGGTCAAGTTACTCTCATGAACAATCTTTTCTCACATGATTTCGTATTAAATGATGATTCACAGGGAGGTACCTATACAGTAAATATTAAACATGGTACCCAATCAACCCAGATAAATTTTGTAGTAAATGTTGGACAACTTACAATCATCCCTGTTCTCGATGGGGAAATAAAAGTTCGAAGTAATGGGACTAATCTAATAAAATATGGAGACGTGCAGGTATCGCCAATAGATAAAACGGTTACAATTTCATTGGACACAAGTAAGATAGTAGGTTCGGTTAAACAAGAGTTCCAGATTCCAAAGAATGTTATAGATCATCCAGGCGGTCTGCTAGTTGTAAAAACAGATGGACAAGAAATACAATGTACTCAATCTGAAACCAGCACGCAACGAATCTTAGATTGCTTAATTCAATCGGGTTCTAAAGAACTAAAAATTATAGGTACTGTGGTAATTCCAGAATTTGGGCTTCAATCTATTGCAATATTTACAGCTGGCATGATTACACTAGTGTTGATATTCTCTAGACACAGCATAAGATAGGTTATTTAACACCCATTTCCGTTCATTCAGATGTGATTGCATATATTTTAGCTACATGCATACCAGGAAATGAAAAAGAAGTAATTGCAAAAATCAAAGTACTGCCTGATGTTGTTGAGGTAAACGGTGTAATGGGTAGATATGATGTGTTTGTTAAAATTCAAGCAAACGACGCAATGAAAGTTGATGCGACCATAAGCAAAGTAAGAGATGTTGCACATATAACAAGCACAGTTACAATGCCTGTAATCTATGGCCAAGGAGGATCAGTAGACAATGAAAAATAGTGCCTCTGCATTTTCAAGATTCATATTTTGGTAGTATTTACTATTGCAATGATTTAAGATCGGTTTAGACTGCAAATATTTCATGATGCGCTAGAATGACAAGATTATTTAGAAAGATTAAACAAATTTAATTTGATGAAGATAATAGACGTAATAGAACCTCATCGAATTAACAGAATTCCTGATAAAACCATTGTCTTAATGTCATCGGGTAATTTTCTAGAACATGGTCATATAGTTAAAAATGTACATCTCAATTTGTATGTTCAAAAAAACGATAAGATGTTAGGATCATATTCTTTAATCACGGTTCTTGTTGAAACAGATGATGGCACTATTGAAATGACATATGATGAAGGATATAGAGGAGAGAAAGCATTAGAGGAGGCGGCAGCTTTTCTTACATCGCATCTTGGCATATCTGCTTTAATACTACGATCTATGATCCAGCTTGAAAATTTGCAGAAAAATAGTTAATCTGATTTTCTTAGATGTTATATACTCTTAAAACAGAATGAAATAATTGAAATTTGAAAGAAAGCCCATTCAACCAAATCCCACATGTGCAATGTGTGGAAATCCAATAAAAAATCACAATAGTGAACAATTAAAAATTTGTATGGAAAGTCGTCGAAAAGCAATAAAAAACATGAAATAAGAAGATGAAATAACTCACAGCTTACTAATTAAGAATAATATTTATTGAAAAGATTGCTACAAATCCAATTCACTAGCTTCATGTAATCTTTCACTCAATTCAAGATAAGTATAAGGATCAAGCTGTTTAGCAAAACACTTGTCGATATTAATCAAATATACAGAATGCAGTCTGGCATTGAGGATATCCTCGGACTTTATTGGCGGATTCTTGTAAAATCTATCTACAAGATCTTTTATTTTTTGAATTTCGTCTTTTTTTCTTTTACTCGGTGGTTTAAGGAATAGTTTTGGAATGGGCAAAATGCCGACGACTGGAGTGGCAAGGGCGAATTTAGAACAAAACTGGCTATATCTTGCTATTTTACTTGCAATTCTTGCGATATAGTAATCTATTGTATCCAACGCGTGATCAGGTGGAGTAAACCCTGTCTCAATCTCCATGATAAATGTACCATCTCCTTTTGTTGCGAATACATCGCAAACCAGGATATTTGAAAGATTTTTTTCAATATCAACTGTATAACCTTGTGCAATGAGATTAGAAGCACAGATTATCTCCAGTACTGAATGGTTAATCTTAACAAGATTTTTTTGGTATAATTCGATTAATCGTTCTCGCACAAAATTTATCTTTGATTTTGCATCAGATGATTGACCAATGCTTAGTTTTTCGGCTATAGTGTATACATCTTCTGTAAATTTTCCAATATCCAAAATCTAATCTATAATTGTTCCTGGGTTTTAAGAAGCTAGCTACAATCATTAATCTAATTGATATTAAATAATTTTTACAAAGATTTTTTATGAGGATGTAAATGTATAAGAAATGTGGAAAATCTTTCTGCTGCTGAAAAATTGTTATTTTTGCAATATGCCATTAACAAATACGAGTATGAAAACATGCTAATTATCAAGTTAAAAAACATACTTTCTCAAAAAGACATAGAGAGAGGCATAGATACTTTAATTGGAACTCAGAAAGTCCGTAGGATAGGACCTGACATATTACAAAATAATGTAAGTCATACTGGTGAACTTCCAGAGCTTTCGTCTAATTTAAAACAAATAGTAGATAATCTTTAAATCGATCGAATAATTTAGAAAGGGAATCTTTTACAGACAATCAAGATGCCAATTAAAAATATAACTGTTCTTGGTTCTGGAATAATGGGTCATGGAATAGCTCAAGTTTCTGCGATGGCTGGATATGATGTTGTATTACGAGACATAGAACAACAACTTTTGGATAGGGCCATGGAAAAAATCAAATGGAGTCTTGATAAACTTGTATCGAAACAAAAAATGTCTGAACAAGATTCACAAAAAATATTCGGAAAGATAAAACCTACGGTTAATCTTGCCGATGCTCTCCAAGATTGCGATTTATTGATTGAAGCTGTTCCAGAAATAATGGATTTGAAGAAAAAAGTTTATGGTGAGGTCGATAACCTTGCTAATGATAAAACCATTTATGCATCAAATACCAGCACGCTGCCAATTACTGAAATTGCAAATACCACAAAACGGCCAGAAAAATGTATAGGAATTCACTTCTTTAATCCTCCGCAACTCATGAAATTGGTTGAGGTAATCCCAGGGCAAAAAACCTCTAAAGAATTAATAGATATAATAATGACCTTTGTAAGGTCGGTTTCAAAAGAACCAGTGCTATGTAAGAAAGATGTTGCTGGGTTCATAGTAAATAGAATATTCATTCCACTTGTTCATGAAGCTGCATGGTCAATGGATAGGACTGGGGCGTCAATGACGGAAATAGACTCTGCTGTCAAATTTCGCTTAAATTTTCCAATGGGGATCTTTGAGCTAGCTGATTTTACTGGCTTGGATGTTGTACACAAAGCAACAATTGAGATGTATTCACGTGACAAAAATGTCATTAATCCTCATCCGTTGATAAAACAATTGTTCGATCAGAAAAGACTTGGACAAAAAAGTGGTGCTGGATTTTATACATATGCTGGCGACAAATATGAAAGAATTGAACTGTCTGAAGAGTCTGCAACGAAATTTAATCCATTACAACTTTTGGGCACTATTTTAAATAACGCGGTATGGCTTATTACAAATCAAGTCAGTGACATTCAAGAGATAGAAAAAGCACTTCGTTTAGGAATGGGCCTTCGAAAACCAATATTTGAAACCGCAAAACAATTTGGATTGTCAAACATATTCGAAGAATTACAATCTCTAGCCAAAAAATATGGTGACTTCTATAAGCCAGATCAATATCTTCTTTCTATTTAGAATTAATTTTATCTAAGATTGTTTTTACTGCTTCTTGGGGAGAAGACACCCCAATTATTTTCACATTTTGTCTGTGATCCAGATACTGATCAGAGTATTTGTCTGCAAATCCTCCAGTATTTTTTATTGCGATCATTGGTCTTTTAGGCATATATGCCGCACACATCTCAGAAAGAGTGCCTGAAGCTCCGCCAATAATGATAACACCGTCAGCTGATAACGCTGTAAGAAAATCTCTTGCTAGCCCAATTCCTGTTGGTATCACTATATCGCAGTACTTATTTGCAAAAGACGCATCGTTTTGAGGTATAATTCCAACCGTGATTCCACCGCCTTCTTTTGCGCCTTTGCAGGCAGCGGTCATAACTCCACCAAGACCACCAGAAACAAGTACTGCTCCAGATCTTGCCACTTCTATTCCTGTTTCATATGCAATTTTCTCAAGTTCTGGGCTAGAACCGTTTTCATTATTACCTATAACTAGAATCTGAATTTTTTTTACCAATGATTTAAGTAAGAAACTGGATAATAAAAGTTGTAATCATAAATAAAATAAAAAAATTGTACTATGAATTGCGTCTTTGGTTTTACTTTTGTTTGTTTGCTGTTGGGGCTTTGGTTTTTCTAGGTCTTCTAGGTTTCTTTACTTTGGTACTAGTAACACTTGTTTCCGGTTTCGGTTGTTCTGTTTTTGTTTCTAACTTTGGTTGTAAGACTGGTTTTTGTGAAAGTGGTGGCTTTGGTTTAGAATTTTGATCATCTTGTTTTTGATTCGATCTTTGTGGGTGATAACTTTTGCTTCCAGGCAGAGGCCTCATCTTATTCCAAAGGACGCTCATTCTAGCTCTATATCCTTCTGCATATTCTAGCTCCGATGGAACTAGAGTTGCTGGATGGATGAAACCTTGACTTCTAATTGCAATTGCCCTTTTGGTAGCTATTGTTCTAATGTAATCCCAATCCGCAGTAGAAAACCCATCTACCGGCCCAACTAGTTTGCCGTTGTGCATACTAAATACTAGAGCAGAAACAATTGGTATTGCAAAGTTAATGCTTGCAGGCGAATTTATCTTGACAGGCATCAACGGCATATGGTGACTCCCGCGAGTATTACCTGCTACTAAATGAGGATTACTAAAAGCTGCACCCGCTTCTTCAGTAGCGGGGAAGTCTTTCTGAGTTCTTATGATGCAAATAGGGTCGTCTTTCCCAACATATTTTCCTGCAATGTTATGCAATCTATCCGTCGATGCAGCTAGGATTGGTTGATTATCTTTAGTATGAACCGTTGATATAACATATCTTCCAGGATACATCAGCGCTGCTTCAAGAGTAGGTTTGTCTTCCCACATGTTAAGTTGAGCAATTTTGCCTTTCTCTACATCCATGATATTTACCCTAACCCCCCTAGACAAGTTCCTATTTACAATGAGTCCTGTATTACTTAGAGTATCGACAAAAATTCTATAAAATGGATAATTGAAGGCTCCTGGTTCAGTTTTATCCGCAGCATAGATAGTGAACGCCTCGTTTGGTCTTTCCTCAAAAGTCATTTCAGCAACGCCTGGTCCCATCCCTTTTACATTTCCAGAGAACGAATCTTTTAGAAGATCTTGACCCGCTCCATAAAGTCCTTCATTTTTTGCTACGTTTGTAGCAGCTTCAAATGCCTTCCATGCAAGTTGGTGAATCTCATTATTGTCAACTCCTTTAGTGTGCGTCATTACTATGTGGATATCATCACCACAGTATCCAATGTATGAATCGATCAAAAGCCCCTTCCCATCTCTTCTCACTTGTGGCTTTACAACATTTCTTACGGCATTTAAGAGGCCATCGCTTGGTCTAGTATGACCGCCAATTCCACCAACGTCAGCTTTGATTACTGTTACAGTTATTTTCATTATACTAATCATAAAATACTTTGATTTATAGTATGTGAAAAATACTTGCCGTCAACATCATATCAACAATTTATTCAAAATTTGGTTAAAACAATTTCAAAAAATCGAAATGGTAATAAAGCCCATGCCAGGTAGGATTCGTCATGAGTGCCGCAAGTAAGAAGCCACACTTAAACATGATAGTTGTAGGACATATTGATAATGGAAAGTCCACTACCATGGGTCATTTATTGATGGATCTGGGTTTGGTAGATGAAAGAACAATCGCGCAACATGCCGCTGAATCAGAAAAAACCGGCAAGGGTGATACCTTCAAGTATGCATGGGTCATGGACAATATCAAAGACGAACGAGAAAGAGGTATCACTATTGATTTGGCATTTCAAAAATTTGAAACTCCAAAATACTTCTTTACACTAATTGATGCCCCTGGGCATAGAGACTTTATCAAAAATATGATCACTGGAGCTTCAGAAGCAGATTGCGCAGTTCTGGTTTTATCAGCAAAAGAAGGTGAAACAGATACTGCAGTTGCACCTGGCGGTCAAGCAAGAGAACACGCATTCTTACTTAGGACTCTCGGGGTTGGTCAAATGGTAGTTGCAATAAACAAGATGGATGATAGTAATTACTCTGAACAAGCATACAAGGCAGCAAAAGACAAAGCAGAAAAGCTATTGAAAGCAGTAGGTTATAAAGTTGAAAGCATACAAATAATTCCAGTTTCTGGTTGGAAAGGAGATAATCTGGCAAAAAAATCAACAAATATGTCTTGGTGGACAGGAAAGACGCTCTATGAAGCCTTTGATGATTTCAAAGTGCCAGACAAACCAACAAATAAACCACTAAGAATTCCTGTACAAGATGTTTACACTATCACAGGTGTAGGTACAGTACCAGTGGGACGCGTTGAAACAGGAGTTGCAAAACCAGGAATGAAAGTTGTGGTAATGCCATCTGGCGCTACCGGTGAAATTAAATCCATTGAAACTCATCATACACAATTAGAATCTGCCGAGCCAGGTGACAACATCGGTTTCAATCTCAGAGGAATAGAAAAGAAAGACATCAAAAGAGGAGATGTAATCGGAGCACCTGATAACCCGCCAAATGTTGCAAAAGAATTTCGTGCACAAATTATAGTTATTCATCACCCTACAGCTGTTGCACCTGGGTACACACCAGTAATGCATGCTCATACAGCTCAAGTGGCAGCAACAATTGTTGCCTTTGAAGCAAAAATAAATCCACAATCTGGTGCAATTGAAGAAAAAGAACCAAAGTTCTTGAAGGCTGGTGATTCTGCGATAGTCAGAATAAAACCAGTTAGGCCACTTCCAATTGAGACATTTCAGGATTTTCCAGAACTTGGCAGATTCGCTCTGAGGGATATGGGAGCAACTATTGCTGCAGGCGTAGTGAAAGAAATCACTGAAAAATATACAAAATAGGAATCTGAATGACCCAGACGGCCAGAATAAAATTAACTAGTACGAGTCTTCAGAGACTCGATGGTGTATGTAGCGAAATTAAAGGAATAGGAGAAAAAACTGGGGTGAAAGTAAAAGGACCAACTCCTTTACCGGTTAAAAGACTCAATGTGGTTACTCGAAAATCTCCTTGTGGACAAGGAACTCACACATATGAAAAATGGGAAATGAGAATTCATAGAAGAGTGATAGACCTTAGCGCTGATGATCGGGCTATCAGACAATTAATGAGAATTAAAATTCCTAATGATGTATACATTGAACTGACCCTGAAATAATATTCTGGTAGCCTTAAATTAGAGAAAAATTGTTGATACAGCATGTCTGAGCCAAATTCAGAAAATTCTACAATGGAAGTCAAGCCTGAAAGCTTCAGCGTAGTTTATGCGTGCATGCGATGTGGAACGAATGTCAGTCAATCAGAGCTAACTCGACTGCCTGAAATAAAATGCATCTGCGGATTCAGGGTGTTTACGAAGGTTAGACCTCCAGTCGTAAAGACCGTCAAGGCATTTTAGGTATTTTTCTTTCCCGCATACGTATGAAACCTTTGTAAGTGTGTTCGCATCCCTTCCATACTTGAAAAATTTTGTCCACATTGCTTGCAGTCATAAATTTTATTATCACTATGTGTAATCTGTTCGTGCTGCATTAATTCTTCTTGTTGTTTGAACTTAATACCGCATTTGTCACATTGGTATTTTTTAAAGAGATTCATCTATCCCAACTTTGCTTTTTGAGAGTCCCAGCATTCTTTGCATAGCTGGCCTTCTATAATCCACTTTTTTTTTGGATTATACCTAATTAGACCAAGTCTCTTGCCACAAATATTACAAAATGTTTTCAAATTCTTGTATTCCTCATCTTTTTTATTAAAACATGTCTTGCAGAGTAAACCCTTCATATTCCATTGGTACCTTGGTTCCCACATGTCAGGTACGTTCTTTTCCACTCCGCAGAACACACATTTTTGTCTTAGGCTTAATTCGTAGAATTTTTTCATCTGATCTACGTAACAATCTCCACATAGAAGACCATCGATTTGCCATTCATGTTTCGGTTTGTGTTTGTGATGGATCTCTTTCTTGCAGATACTACATGAAACAGATTTTCGTAAGAATAAATTCATAATTCAGAGTATATGCTCTTCATTAAAAAGGCTAATGCTAACGAATTATAATAAAAAAGAGTTTTCGTATTTTACTATATCTTGTTCAACGCTTCTTCAATAAGTTGGCTGGCGTTTAGCATTCCCTTTTGCTTTGCAACTAATTCAATTTTGCCAAACTGTTCAGCGGTAAAGCATATTGGCATGGCACGTTCTTTCATACATTTTGTTTAAATTATTAATTTATATCTCTTTTGTTAATTTTAAGTTAATAAATTTGTTTTAAATTTTTATTGGATTTAATCTTTGAAAACGTACTTGCGCTGTCCACGCATTTCCGGCGCATTTTCTACTTCAACTAGAACAAATTCTTTTCTACTGTCAAGGATATTCTCATTCGGACCTCGTTTATTTTCATGAATTTCTTCATATTCTTCGAGAGAAATTTTTATCCTATTTCCTATTTCTGATTCCAGATTCATATCTTTCACTATTTCCTTATAAGTTGGCATTATGACGCCACTAAATACCATGGCGCTGCTTCCGCTGCCGTAAGAGCCAAATCCAAATCTTTTTCCTTCCAAGTCTGTGCCTTTCTGGAATTCAAACTCTAAACAACTTCTAAATCCCATGTAAAGCGAAGCAGTGTAAAGATTTCCTACCATCCTAGATGCAATAAGAGAACTAGCAAGTTTTGAATCATACACTTCTTGAAATTCTTCCATCATGGTAAATCTTTTAGTAAATTCGTGATCTTTTTGCATGAATTCCTCATCAGCTAGTACTGATTCGATTGTTCCTCGAGGGTCTTTTGGTGCAGGTTCCATCATTCCCATTTTATCAATTATCTCCTTCCAGCGAGGGAGATTTCGCCATTCGTGTCGTAAAAGATATGCAAGCGCCTTTTTCCCCATGTTACTGTACGGCAGATGCATATTTATGAAATCTATATAATCGAGAATTGTTTCATCCTCTTTTAGTTTAATCAGTCCAGTTGACAAGGCCTTTTCTTTGTAGGTCATTAATGCTTTTTTAACCTGAATCATGTAAAGTAAATTAGAATATTGGCCATGAACGATAGGGGTCTCTTTTCCAAACGGTCTATAGAAATCATATTCGTTTTTTATCGATGTCGCAGTTACCTTTGGATCAAACGTCATGACTCGTGGATTATCATTGAGCAGCATTGCAACTGCTCCTGCTCCTTGAGTATATTCACCACTAGAACCCAAATCATATTTTGCAATATCTGATACAACTACTACGGCGTATTTTCCCTCAGATTCTCCCGCACGTATCCAATTTGAGTTATCATATAACGCATATGACCCGCTTACACATGCAAACTTGCATTCTATGCCACCACAATGCTCTAGAGCCCCATCTCCGTAAATTTGTTCCAACATGCCTATGACATAAGAGTTCATGGCTTTAGATTCATCAAGAGAAGACTCTGTTGCAACATATAGTCTACCTATGTCCTTTGGATGGATCTTGTTTCGTTCCATTAGTCTTAAACAGGCATTGGCTGCCATGCACGCAGGATCTTGGTTGGTATCTACAATTGCCATTCTGGATACTCCTAATCCGCGTTGAAGTTTGTCTGGGTCCATACCACGAGCTTTTGCAAAATCCTTAGCGTCTACAAATAACCTTGGAATGTAGATGGCTATATCATCGATACCTGCAGCCAATAGCTAGACCTTCGGTGTTACAAATATAAGCATTTTGAGAGTCAAATTTGATCTGGCGAAATCATAGTTTTTATTCACTTTTTTATGTGTCTCACGAAAAATTTTTATTGATTCATGCGTAGCATTGAAAAGATTACACAAAATATGCAACTTTTAACGCCATTATAACAAGTCTTTCACTTACCTAGTTTAGATTTGAAAATCTCGTCAAAAGCCTCATAGGGTTGTGCACCAACAATCTTTGTAACAGAGTTATCTATGCCAATTACAAAAAAATCTGGTGTTCCTGACAAGCCAAGTTCTTTTGCATCCAATACGCTTCCTTGTATAATCTGGGTGTACCTTGCCTGAGTCATGCATTGATTGAATTGTTCTTCATTCAAGCCTAATTGTTTTGCAAAACCCAGCAAGTTTTTGGATGATGCCCATCCTGTATTTTCACCTGACCAATTATTATATAACATATCATGATATTCCCAAAACCTACCTTGCTCTTGAGCGCAATGTGCTGCATGAGCTGCATTTACCGAGTCTTGGCCAATTATTGTAAAATCCTTGAAGACCATCTTTATCTTACCTGTGTCAACATAGTTCTTCATTATATCCGGTTCAATAGTATGGTAAAATTTGTTGCAGTAAAAGCACTGGTAATCTCCAAATTCAATTACTGTGAGTGGAGCATCTTTTGACCCAAGAGCAGGCGAACCATTCTCAGTTATCAAATCAAGTGTTGCCTTTGCTGTTGGATTATCTTGCTGTGCCGTTGGTTCTTGGTTTTTTTCAACTCCAAGTCCATATGCGAAAAATATGGTTGCTATCATACCTGCAGATATGGCGACACCTATCCCTAAAGATGGCCAATGAACTTTCAATAAAGTAACTCGTAACCTAGATTATTTAGTTCTTATTAGGAGTATCTAAATAAGAGGGAGCTTTTGTCACAAAATTATGAAAAGAGTTTTTGTAAATGGCTACGGTTCAATCGGCAGCAGAATTGCTCAATTCATAACAGATGATTCGGACATCGAGATTATAGGTGTTGGTAAGTACTCTCCAGATGAAAAGGTAGGAGATGCCATATCAAGAGGATTCAAAGTATATGTTCCAAAAAATAAGGTAGATACATTTCAAAAGTCTCACATATCTGGAACAATCGAAAAGGCGGTTGAAGAATGCGATCTTGTCATTGATGCGGCTCCGGGCGGAGTAGGCTATGTAAATAAAAAGACCCTTTATGAGCCTAAACACATCAGAGCAATTTTTCAAGGTGGGGAAAAGATCACTGGAGATAAAGCGGTATCAGAATTAATTTTCAATTCACGTGTCAATTACGAAAAGGCCTTTGACAAGTCTTACGTAATGCAAGGAAGCTGTAACGTTACTGGCATGGGAAGAATACTTCAACCGCTAAAAGAAAAATATGGGAAAAAAATAAAACGATTTGATGCCACACTTCTTAGAAGATGGGCAGATCTTGAGGATTCGAAAACAGAGATCAAAGATTCCATAGAATGGACAAGAAAACCTCATCACAATGAAGATGTAAAAAGCTACATGGGTCAGGATACTCCGCTATTTATTCGAGTTTTCAAAATGCCTACAAGACAAATGCATGTTCACCTTATGGACATAAGATTTAATGGCTCAGCTCCTAGCTCCTCAGAAATTCTCGATTTATACAAAAACGAATATGGTGTAGCTACATTATACAACGCGAAAGGAACTAAAGATATAAGAGATTTTGCAGAATCAATAAAATTCAGCTTTAAAGATACAAATATGATTCACATACATGCAGATCTTATCGAGATACAAGATGATTTAGTAAAATTAACTTATTCAGACGATCAGACTGGAATTGTCGTTCCAGAAAATCATCTTCTCATGCAGGCAATGCTTTTCAAAAGAAAAAGAGAAGATGCGTTCAAGCATACTGAAGAGTTATTCCACATGGAAGAAAAGAAGAGATTGTTAGAAGATCATTTTAGGCAGAAATGATCCCACATTGTTTAAAAATCGCCGATTGGATCCTAGTGTAGATTAGATTCTAATTGGGATCTTCAGGACAAATCAAATCAACAGATCGCTATAAGATTATAGATAAGGCACAACGTGCAGCAAAACAGTCTGTAATAACTCTTGCCGCAATAGGCATAGCCGAGCTAGTAGTTACCATATTTACAGGAAGTATAACCCTCACTGCAGACGGACTAGATTCCCTCGCAGATGCCATGATCTCTTTCATAGTCTGGTTCGGAATTGTAATGATAAAAAAGCCAGGCAGTAGTTCATTCCCGTTTGGTTATCGCAAAGTGGAAGTGTTGGCAGCATTCACTGCAGCCATTATTATAATAGTATTAGGAATAGTCATAATTTATCGTGCAATAGGGGCGTTATTTCACCCCGTTGATGTACATTATTCTGAACTAACAATGATTACGCTCGTTATAGCCGGGAGCGTATCTCTCCATAGAGCTTTTGCGATTAGAAAAGTAGCAATGGAATCAAACCTGATATCTCTAAAACTTGATGCCAAAAATTCAATCAAAGATGGCACATCTTCTTTTGTCGGATTTATCAGTGTGTTTCTTAGTGCGTACGCGAACTTGAAATTCATGGATGCTGTAGGCGGCATGATAATTGCTGGATACATTTTTTTCATGGCATATACAGCAATTAGGGAATCAACACTTGTTCTAGTAGATGCTGTGAATAATCCACAAATTCAAGACAATATTCGTGAATTGATCCTTTCGCGTTTCAATATTAAAACAAGAGATGTGTTCTTAAGACCAATTGGAAGCGAGTTCAATGCTGAAATTCACATAACATTACCAAATGAAACAAAATTAGATGAAACTAGTAAGATAATGAAATCAATTTCGTCTGCGGTAAAAAGCGAACTAGGTTTGGCCAGAGTGATAATAGTTCCTGAGCCTGAAGATGCTTAGCTTCTTGGCGGATTTGCAAATTTATTTGCTGCATTTCTATGATATTCCACAGGTATGCCAGAATCTTTTTGTCTTCCAGTTAAAATTCCTATTATGGTATCATCTTTTTTAATAATTTCTTGTTCTACAAGTGTTTTAATTCCTGCTGGGACGGCGCCTGACGCCATTTCACAATCAAATCCATTTAGGCCAACAAGAGCCATTCCATCTAACATTTCTTTATCAGAGACTTGTGTAACTACACCATTAGTAAATTCTAGTGCTCGCAAACCTTTTAGAATATTGGCTGGTTTTGCAATCTGAATGGCAGTAGCCTTAGTTTTGGGCTTTATTCCGTTTTTGTCCATGTATTCATAATACCGTTTAACTAAACCAGTATCTGGTTTCCCCTTATTCCATCTTAATTTTGAACCTTCGAATTTTCCGTTATATAATGTGTAAAGCGTATTTGCGCCTTCAGAGTTGACGACCGCTAAACGCGGGATTTTCTTAATCCAGCCCCACTCATACAATTCCATTAAACATTTTCCACAGCTAGAGGTATTTCCAAGAGCTCCTCCAGGATATACTATCCAATCAGGAGGATTCCAATCAAGAAACTCCAAGGCTCTGAAAATAATTGTCTTCTGTCCCTCTATTCTAAATGGATTGACTGAATTTACCGTATAGCCTGTCCCTTGGCTTGCTTGTTTAAGGGAGGTAGAGAGAGCATCATCAAAATTACCTTGTATCTCAATTACCTGCGCACCAAACTGAAATGCCTGTCCCAATTTTCCCGGTGCTATTTCGCCAGATGGTATATAAACATCACATTCCATATTTTCATTAGCTGCATACATAGCAGCTGATGCGGACGTATTTCCCGTTGATGCGCAAATTATTTTCTTTATGTTCACTAGTTTTGCATGCGTGACAGCAGTGGTCATACCATTATCTTTGAATGATCCACTCGGATTGTATCCTTCAGGTTGAAGCCAAAGACCTTGCACGCCCACATAATCCGATACTTTAGACATGTGGTATGGTTTTGACTGTCTTCCTTCTGCACCATCAAGTGATACCAATCGCTTTGAGCATTGCTCAATGTCTTCCGTGTCTATTTGACAAAAATTCAATAGTTCGCGAAAACGCCAAACTCCACTTTCGTTAAATATATTATTCATCGGATTTCTGCGTTTGTAGAATACTTCTTTTAATGAAGTGGATGGAATTGTTTTGTATTTTATGTCAAGCAAGTGACCTTTATCGCATTCTATGCGAATATCAGTAATAGGATATTCCAAGCCACAAGTAGGTTCAATGCATTTTTGGTAAGCTAGTGATTGCATTATGGAAAATTTAGTTGGTACTTATTTAAATCTAGAGTGATATCCTCTTACTATTTTGGTGAATTAGTTTGAGAAACAGACAGTGTTAACGCCTTGAGCCGGAACGCATGTGAAAGTTAATGCAACACTTGCATTCCTTTGAAATACATTCCTTTTCTGTCACATGACCACAAATGCCACATTCACAATGAGTCTTCATATTCCGAGAGTTTATTCCTGTTTTAACCAATATGAGGGTTCTTTTCCAAATTATTGCTTTACCACTCATTTTTTCGGTTTTTTAGGTCGTATATTCCCTTTTTCTGCTTTTGCCTTTTCTTCGGCATGTTTAGCTCTCGCATCTTCAGTTTCCTTACTTTTTTCGTCAACAGCTTTCATGACTGATTGAATTAAACCGTCTAAGTCACTGTCAGAAACAGAAGGTTCTACTGCATTTGCTATTTGATTGATGGTATCTGATATTGCTGAACTTACTTCTTCAAAGCTTTCAGGGTCTTCATATGCGGCATTATAGAGAGCTTTTAGCCTTCTTACATCTGATAACACTTGATCTGTTAAGGTTAAGCGATATTTTTTACCATTTAACGTTATTTCTTGGCTAATCACGTTTGGACTCTCGGTTCTGCTTTCATAAAGTTTTCTGTGAAGACATCCAAGTGCAGATTACATAAATAAAGAACCCCCAAGTAGACGCAATGACTAAATCAAATTGGCTAGAAAAATTGCGGAAAAGTCACAAAGATATTTCATGACTAGCGTTAGCATGATTACATCCAATGGATCCGAAGGACAAAACGTCATGGCAGCAGAATGGACAATGCAAATTTCATACAAGCCCATGTTGGTTGCAGTTTTCATTCATGAAGGTTCGTCTACATTGAAAAACATACTTGAAACGAAACAGTTTGGAGTAAATGTGGCAAGTGAGGATCAGACAGTTTCTGTAAATATTGCTGGTGGATACTCTAGAAAAGAGATTGATAAATTAGACATTTCTAACGCGTTCAAATTGCTAAAGGCGAAGAAACTCAGCATGCCACTAATCGGAGGTTGTATTGTAAATGCAGAATGTAGATTAGTGCTATCCAAAAATATTGGAGACCATGTAATGATAGTAGGCAAAGTTGTATACATACAACACAATGACTCGAAAAAACCATTGATGTATCATAGAGGAAATTACTTCAAAATCGGCCCTCCAATGGATTCTTTCAGGCATGAAGTGAAAATTAATTCTGATTTATTTGATTCATTCAGTGAACGGGCTCAAGGAAAATTTATTCTTAAATGTGCAGGAGTGATTGTTACGTCCAAAGGCAAGATGCTAGTTACACACCATGCAAAACCTTCTCTTGAAATCATCCCATATTTTGAACCAAAAAAAAGACACAGTTATTATGATTTACTTAAACATAATCTAGAAAAATCTGATTTATTCTTGACCTTAAAGTCAAAACCGTTTCTGAAAAGGCTTGTCTTAAAAAATGATCAAAGAATTCAACGAGTAAATCTTATTTTGTTTCATGGTACGATAAAAAAAATATCTAACAATTTTAAATGGAAAACAATAAAAAATGATTCCTTTTTGAAGGCTATGATTTAGATCACGATGTAATCTAGTGCAACAGAATCAGCTAAAAGGGAAGAGTGTCTAGTACTAAGTATATATCCATTCTTTATATCGGTCGTTTGAACCCATCTGTTTGAAGAACTATAATGTCTCTTTTCCTTCATCTCCTTTTCAATCTCTTTTAGATCAAATTCACCTTCTTCTACTTGCTGGGTTGTGATATGTTTTATTGTAACAAGAATTTTTTTTACTTTCACTCTAATCCCAAAACGCCAAACATGATCAGATGCATCGTCCTCTACTTCTAGTAGTTTTATTTTAATTTCTTTTGTTCCCAAAGCATCATGGCTGATAAGACTCCTTTCATCCACAAAATCTTCAAAACTCATTTAATCTATTTTGCATCTGCATATTAAAGAAGTATTCGTTTATGAAGAAATTAAGTATCACATATGAAATGGCATAGTACAATCTTTGAGTTTTAACTTGTGTCGCTGACCGTTAAACATAGCATATGTGGTACCATCGTACGTGCAAACAAAATCTGATATCTGGTTTAATTCATCCCATTCTTTGTAAAACTCCCTAAGTTCTCTGTGCTCGTATT
>JACXTT010002683.1_pt1 | contig 27955 bp, 20 predicted proteins | sample 9270951 | NCBI WGS metagenome assembly JACXTT01 (sample SAMN15532306, study PRJNA645909) | rock metagenome | isolation source: weathered quartz diorite | place: Puerto Rico | collected 2017-06-21 | reverse complement strand
AAAGTGAAAATTCATATTCATCACCGGGGGAGTAGTCTCCTCTCGTGGGAAAGGAATCGCGGCAGCCTCGATCGGACTTCTGCTAAAGTCCCGGGGCTTGCGGGTAACAATTCAGAAATGCGATCCCTACCTCAATGTTGACCCGGGAACAATGAACCCCTTCCAACATGGAGAGGTCTATGTGACCGACGACGGAGCAGAGGCTGACCTTGATCTGGGCCACTATGAGCGTTTCCTCGCTGTAAACATGACAAAGGACAACTGTACAACCACAGGGCAAGTCTACTTCGAAGTAATCACGAAGGAGCGACGTGGTGATTACTTGGGTGCCACGGTTCAGGTCATACCGCATATCACGGACGAGATAAAACGGAGGTTCGAGATCCTCTCGGCCAGCGAGGACTATGATGTCATCATCACGGAGATCGGAGGAACAGTTGGTGACATCGAAAGCCTTCCGTTTTTGGAAGCGATGCGCCAGTTCATGTTTGCTCGCGGCAAAAGGAATGCAATAAGCGTGCACGTAACGCTAGTGCCGTTCATCAAGGCCGCCGGAGAAATAAAGACAAAGCCGACCCAGCATAGCGTCAAAACACTCCTTGAAATTGGCATTCAGCCGGATATCCTGATATGCCGTTCTGAGGCGTCGCTTTCGAAGGAGGTCCGAGAGAAAATTGCACTTTTCACAAACGTTGAAGTCAGCTCTGTGGTTGATGCTCACGATGTCTCAACTATATACGAGGTACCGCTCCAATTTGCCTCGGAAGAAATCGATGAGATCATTCTTGAAAAGCTGGATCTGACATGTCCGAAGTCAAATCTTAAGGAATGGAAAAAGTTTGTGGATGCAGTACGGAATCCCAAAGGCCAAGTAACAATCGGAATATGCGGAAAGTATACCGATCATCAGGATGCATACAAGAGTATATCAGAATCGTTTGTTCACTCAGGGGCAGAAAACGGCGTTCAGGTGCAACTGAAATGGATCAGAGCGGAAGACATTGAGAGAGACGGCCCCGAAGCGCACCTGAGAGAAATGTGCGGTCTGCTTGTTGCTCCGGGATTTGGCGAAAGAGGAATCGAAGGGAAAGTAGCAGCGATCCGTTTCGTACGGGAAAACGGCATCCCGTTTCTTGGCATATGTCTTGGTCTGCAGTGCGCTGTGATCGAATACGCCCGCAACAGGTGCGGACTCGTTCGGGCTAATAGCACCGAATTCAGGCCTACAGACCAAAACGTTATTGACATGATGATTGAACAAAAGAAAGTAACGGCATATGGCGGAACAATGCGACTCGGTTCATACCCCTGCCGGATCGTCAAGGGCACCCGAACTGCACGGATCTATAGAAAGGAATTGATACATGAGCGCCACCGTCACCGTTACGAAGTCAACGATGCCTTTCGTGCTTCCCTGGAGGACCACGGGATGGTCGTAAGCGGGATCTGCCCAACAAACAATCTTATCGAAATGATTGAATTGCCCGATCATCCCTGGTTCGTCGCGGCGCAATTCCATCCCGAGCTTCGCTCGCGGGCTACAAATGCTCATCCGTTGTTTCGTGACTTCGTTAGGGCATCGATGGAATATCGCGAGCAGCGCAATCACTTAGACTAGTTTGTCTGGCTCAAGGCCTGAGTAGCCGCGATCGGCTTTGCGTCATTGGAAAGTCCCTATTCGAGGGTTCAGAATGAACAATGCGGTTGCGTCAATAGCCACATATCTAGGTGAACTGTCATGATTCGCACATCACGGATTATTCTTACAATAGTGGCTTTCGGACTCTCTCTCGTCCAGATTGTCCGAAACTCACACCACGATCCCTCGCCCTTTTATGAAGACCGCGAGGGCGCTTCGGGCGCTTTACAATCCCTTGATTACTGGACGCGCGCCCGAGCATATCCCGACCAGGATGTTCCGAAGAGCGCATTTTACAAAGCCTACGAAGATGAAACCCGAAAAAGAGAGGCCCATCGAAGAGTGCTTAATGCCTCCGGTATTTGGAATCCAATCGGTCCCACCAATCTTCACGGTCGCTGCATCAGCGTTGGACTGAATCGCCTGAATCCGAATACAGTCTATCTCGGCACCGCAAGCGGTGGCTTATGGCGTTCTTACTCCTCTGGGCTTGGAAATGATTGGCAGCAAATCGCATTCGGATACCCTGTCCTGGGTGTATCGGCGATTATGACGGATCCACTGGATAGCAACGTGATTTACGTGGGCACGGGCGAGGTTTATCGATATCACGGGGCATACGGCGGGTTGGTCGTGCGTACCACACGTGGCAGTTATGGCATCGGGATACTGAAAACCACCAACGGAGGGTCAACGTGGACAAAAAGTCTCGACTGGACCTATGATCAACAGCGGGGAATAGAACGACTCGTCATGAATCCATTGAACCGTTACGAGCTCTACGCGGCAACCACGGACGGTGTGTATAAGAGCACGAATGCAGGTTCAACCTGGAGTTTTATTCTTTCAGTGACAATGGCACAAGACATAGTCACGAGTTCGCTCGACACAAACCTTCTAATGGTATCGACTGGAAACTTCGGCATCGACGCTGGGATCCTTAAGTCCAGTGATGGAGGTAACAACTGGATTTCCGTAAATCCAACGTCGTTCACAGGAAAGGCCATGCTCTGTTCGTACGAATCAAATCCAAACATCGTCTATGCGAGCATCGCCGACAGCACTACGGGTGTGGGAGGATTATGGAAATCAACAAATTTCGGGGGTTCTTGGACGCAAGTGAGTAATAACGGCACGAACCCCATCTTCGGCGTACAAGGCTGGTATTCGCACTATGTGATCGTTCATCCAACAGACAGTAGTCTCATCATCCATAACAGCGTCTCTCTAAGCAAGTCGACGAATGGCGGCGTGTCATTCGTAGGGCCAGCCGGTGGCTACTCCGACAATCATGGCTATGCGGTCGATCCGATTAATCGAAATATTGTTTACGGTGTGTCCGATGACGGAATATATCGCTCGACTGATTTCGGAAGTTCCTGGACCGACATCGGAATGGGTTTGCAAACGGGACAACTCTATAACGGCTTCTCTAGTTCACCGACGGATTCCTTCATGGCAATCACTCAGTCGCAGGATCATATTCCAGGTTACCGGTATCTCGGATCACAGATCTGGGATCATGGAAGCGTGACAGACGAGGCAGGATGGACCGCAATCGATCAGACGAATGACAACGTCCAATACGCCGTGAATCGTAATGGGACGAGCATCTATAAATCGACGAATCGGGGTGCGACGTTTACAGGACTTCATAGTTTTAGCTCTGGAATCGGCGGCTGGAATTCACCCTTCGTTGTCTCACGCTCAAACCCGAGCATCCTTTATTTTGGTGACACGCGAGTCTACAAGAGTACGAATGGCGGATCCACATGGACGGCAACGACAGCCTCTGCTCTGGACGGCGGCAACACAGCCCTCTCGATGGCGATTGCAACAACGAGTCAGGATACCGTCATCGTTGGCATGGCACCACTCCTCACGACTGCCCATTTGTACCGCACCACGAATGGAGGAGCCTCGTGGACAAACATCACCGGTACTCTTCCCAATCGCTACCCCATTGACTTAGCGATTGATCCTAACGACTCTAAGACAATGTACGCGGCGATGGGTGGGTTTGGTTCAGGTCATCTATTTAAATCGACCGATGCTGGAAACACGTGGACTGATATTACCGGAGCTCTCCCCGATGCGCCAGCAACAGCACTAGCGATTGACCCGTTGAATTCAAGCTATGTCTATGCGGGCAATGATTTGGGTGTATACCTCTCCACGAATGGGGGATCAAGTTGGACTGGATTTAGCGAAGGCCTGCCCGATGCGGTAATTGTGGCTGACCTCTCGATTTCTCCCGCTAATCGAGCTCTTCGCTGTGTTACACATGGAAATGGCGTGTATGAAAGATCGTTGTACAACGGCACTCCTGCAGCAACATTTGACTACACGGCGCTTGCCGTTAATTACCCCGCCAATGGTTCAGTTTTACCGCGTGATTCAGCTATTACGGGCCTAAAGGCCACTTTTAGGAATTCAGGGACACAGCCACAAACGGATTCTTTGATCGTCAAATTTAGGATCATCAAAGGGGTTTCCGAGTTATTATCGTCGACGAATAAGATCGCAGGACTAGGCGTTGGCATATCTCAAGTTGTCAGTTTCAATGGTTCTTACACCCCTACACTTTCGGGGACTTATAAGATTGAAGGGATAACAATGGCGGCAGATCAGGATCCCTCAAATGACACGGTCAGAGGAACTTTTGAAGTTGCCGATCCCCCGGACGTCACGCTGTGGAATGTATCGAAGGGATATTGTCCTTACACCGAAATTGTAGGCGGCACCCCCGGACCAATCGGAGACGATGTTCAATCAATCGCTCCTCTTCCCTTCCCTTTGGACTATGACGGTGTCTTGTACGACTCAATTCAAATAAGCACCAATGGCTGGGTGGAATTGGGAACTGGGGCTGATGGCACATTCCGGGGCTTATCGACTGCAGGCCAGCTAGGGGGATTTTTTAGGGCTGTTCTCGCAACTACGGACCGGCCGACGAAGGCACTCGGTTTGTGGTGGGGAGATCTTGCAACTGGCTCAAGCGGAGCAATTTCATACACGACTCTAGGCACGGCCCCAGACCGGGTATTCGTAGTTCAGTGGAAGAATGTGCTGGCCAATTACAATGAGGCAAGCTCAACTCTGAAACTCAATTTCCAAATATACCTGTACGAGGGGTCTAGTAATATCGAGTATCATTATGGACCCATTGTTGCCGGCACGTTTTCGGGGACAGGGGCCTCAATAGGCCTCAAGGACTATGTGGGGGGGGATTACCGATATTACGACATTGCTCGTGGAGCATCCGGCCTTGCAAGCGAGTTACGGACTGATCTCACGCCGAGTTCTGACTGGCCGGGCCAGGACAGTTGCTACCATATCAATGTGAACTCTTCACGCACAACTGTGAGTCTAAGTACGGGGTGGAATCTTGTGTCAGAACCGCGCCAGCGCGCTGATCTTTCCACCACGTCGTTATTTCCAACAGCTATTTCGAAAGCGTTTCAGTTTGTGGGTACTTACAAGACTGTTGATTCCCTCATCCCTGGACGCGGTTACTGGATCAAGATGGCTTCCTCGGTTGATCAGAACATCGAAGGGAGTCCTCTGGCGACGGTTGACGTGTCGCTTAGCCAAGGGTGGAACATCATTGGGACTGTGGATCATCGCGTGGCCGCACCGGCCGGAGGATTGATAACTAGCAGAGCATTTGGATATAGCGGCGGGTACCACATAGTTTCTGCCCTCGATCCTGGCCGGGCCTATTGGGTTAAGTCGAGTGGAAATGGAACAATCACTCTCGGATCCCCTGCCGCCCAGCGATTGATGCAGGAGATCCCTGAGGATCATGCTAGCCTCACACTTCAAGACAATCTCGGTCGAACACAGAGCTTATATCTTATTGAGAACCGCTCCGATGAAATTGATCCCGATCTTTATTCCATGCCGCCGGTTCCACCCGAGGGTGCTTTCGATGTGAGATTTGCGAGTGGCCGCATTCTCGAAAGCTTTCCGGCGAACCTACCAGAGCCCGTTCAATACCAGATCCAGATGAAGTCGGCTGAGTATCCTCTGATACTATCTTACGATATGACGAATCTAAGAGGCAAGAGAGTCACCCTGCGGAAGGAATCGGAAACCAAATCAATGACCCACCGGCTTAGTGGAAACGGGTCCATGGTTCTTAGTTCCACCTATATAAAGTCCCTTTTGGTGATAATCGCAGATGGAGCAAGTCCCCCGGCACGATTCTCGCTGAAACAGAACTATCCGAATCCGTTCAACCCAACATCAACAATAATTTTTGACGTGCCCCGGACGAGCCACATCTCCGTAAAAGTGTATGACCTTCTTGGGCGAGAGGTGAAGACGCTTGCCGACGGCCTGTATGAAGCAGGAGAATATAGAATACTCGCGGATTTCAGTGAACAATCAAGTGGTATTTATTTCTGCCGTATGCTGGCGGATAATTACTCTGAAGTCAGAAAGCTCCTCCTGGCAAGATAGTCATGCCATTTCAAGTGCGCGCCAACGGAGAGATCACAGCCCGACAACAAAACAGCCACACTCAGTTGCGGCCGACATTGCCACCAGACCATGGGTGCGGGCCTTTGTGGGCCCGATGCACTTTGTAGTGACCCATGCATTAAGCCTCCTGCGCTTGGTCACCTACCTTGAATCCCTCCGTCAGCACGACTAGAGAGCTTGCTTCTCTTTGTCTTTCTGCGTAATATTTTGGCGCGGCCTCACTAACTTTGATTTGTTCCTGCACATCCCTGCTACGGATGCATCTCATTATTCTTACTTAGGCATCATGAAGGTGCGTCGGAAAAGGGATGAGAAGCCTCAAGATGTTTCTGTGCTACCCTTGGACGACTTCGACTCGTTGTATTCCAGCAAGGAGCTTGGTTGCATTGCCAGTCTGAACGAGGCAGTATTCCGGTTGTTCGCACCGCGGGCTGACTCGGTCAAGCTTGTCTTATTTGATACTTATGAAGATGAGAAGGGTCGAGAGGAGTTGATGACCCGTGATTCCGAGGGCGTATGGGAATATTTCGCCTCTGGTGCTTTACATGGCAGCTACTATGGATATCGTGTCAGCGGTCCTACAGGACAGGGTGAGATGTTCAATCCGAATGTACTGATTGGTGATCCGTACTCAAAGGCGGTTGTCACGAAGAACAATTATCATCTTCCAGCAAAGACTCTCATCCTGGACACACAGTTTGACTGGGAGGGGGACACATTTGTCATCCCCCGAAGACATGCTCGGCTCATTATATACGAGGGTCATGTTCGTGATCTCACCGCCCACCCATCGTCAGGGGCGAGGTCTAGAGGCACATACAAGGGGTTAATGGATCCGAACTGCGCGGGAGGAATCTCCTACCTTTGTGATTTGGGAATCAACGCGCTGGAATTGATGCCGGTCCATAAGTTTGGCACAGTCGAAGCTCCATATCGGGACGCAAATGTTCCGCGTGAGGGCGGCGAATTAAATACCTGGAATCCGTACGAACGTAACCACTGGGGTTACATGACGAGCTACTTCTTCGCGCCAGAGACATATTACGCAACCGACGGCACCTCGGCCCACGAGGGATTCAACGGCGCCGACGGGCGCGCCGTACGAGAACTCAAGGAACTGATCAAGGCGATACACCGGCGAGGAATTGCGGTTATACTCGACGTCGTTTATAACCATGTTTCCCAGTATGACTTTAATCCCTTCAAGTTCATTGATAAACGCTACTATTTCCATTGTGATCCTTCCGGAGATTTTCTCAAGGCTTCGGGCTGTGGAAACGATTTCAATACAACACGCCCAATGTCAAAGCGGCTCATCGTGGACAGTGTGAAGTACTGGATGAGGGATTATCACATAGACGGATTCCGATTTGACCTCGCTCCCTTGCTTTCTCGCGAAGTATGCGAAACCATTGCAGCGGAGGCAAGAAAGATCAATCCGTACGTTATACTGATAGCCGAGCCTTGGGGCGGTGGAAAATACGAGCCTGAGTCCTTTAGCGAACTCGGTTGGGCATCGTGGAATGACCGTGTCCGGAATCTCGTGAAAGGGGAGAATCCACATACTGGGCTGGGCTTCATTTTTGGTAACCCTCAGCGAGAAAGCTCTCGGGCTCCCCTTGCGCAAATCGTCAGGGGAAGTCTTCGTGACAACGGCGGAATGTTTTTGCGCAAGGAGGACAGCATCAACTATTTGGAGTCGCACGATGGATACACGCTGGGAGACTTTATCCGTATCGCACTCGGCGAGACGGGAGGGGGTGATGATATTCCTGACCCTTTAAACCACCCGCCTCTCAGCAACCGTGAGCTTTCGTTGCATAAACTCGCCGCTCTTATCCTTTTCACCATACAGGGCCCCGTCATGCTCGCACAGGGTCAGGAGTTTGCCCGATCCAAAGTAATCGCGAAAACTTGCGCATCAGACCGAAACATCGGCCGATTCGACCACAATAGCTATGAGAAAGACAACGAAACCAATCATCTAGATTTTTTCCAGCAGAAACTAAATGTTGCTCTCTACAATTACTATAGGGGACTGATTGCTCTCCGCCGCAAATATCCAATCCTAGGAGATGCATCTGCCAAGGCACTGAATTTCTTCGATACTCAAGATGAATCCGTTATAGCCTTCTCGCTATCATCCAGAATGAAAAGATTCCTTATCGTTCTCAATGGAAATCCAACCGGAGCCTTTTTGCTGAAGGTGCCAGGTAATTCATGGGGAGTCCTCGCAAACGCGGAATCGGTTTCGCCCAGAAGCTTCCTGAGAACGGTAAGGAAGACCGTCACCATTCCATCCACGTCGGGCATGATACTGCTCGATCGATGACGATCGAATTCCATGGTGCTGCCAGGACAGTAACGGGCTCGATGCATCTCTTGCATGTTAACGGTCACCGTCTGCTGCTTGATTGTGGAATGTTCCAGGGACGGAGGGGTGAAGCAAATGAGCGAAACAGAAGGTTTCCTTTCGACCCCAAATCGATTGACGCTGTTCTTCTCTCCCATGCGCATATTGATCATAGCGGCAATCTGCCGAATCTGGTAAAACAGGGATTCCAAGGCCCCATTTACTGTACAGAGGCAACAAAGGATCTGTCGACACTAATGCTGAAGGATTCGGGTTCCATCCACGAGAGGGATGTTGAATACCTAAACAGGAAGAATTTAAATGACGGTCGTGCAGGATTGGAGCCGCTTTATACCGAGAAAGATGCCGAGCTTGCTACGAAGCAGTTTCAGTCAGTTCCCTATGCCACAGAGATTCCGATCGTAGAAAATACTCGGGCCTCATTCACCGACGCAGGCCATATTCTGGGTTCGGCCTCGATTCGAGTGATCTCTTCAGAGAGAGGAAGAATGAAGACGGTGGGATTCACCGGTGATATCGGCAGATGTAATATGCCGATTATTAAAGATCCCGCCTTTATGGGTGAGGTGGAGGTGTTGATTTGCGAGTGCACTTATGGTGGTATTGTGCATGATGCCCCAGAAGATATGGGCAATAAACTTGCTGCGGATTTGGCTGAGGCGGTGCGTCGCATCGGAAAAGTGATCATTCCTGCATTCAGCGTCGGGCGGACGCAGGATATTGTCTTTGCTCTCCACAAACTTTTCGACGACGGAGACCTGCCGCGTATACCTATATTTATAGACAGCCCCTTGGCGATCAGTGCGACTGAGATCTTCAAGAGGCATCCCGAATGTTTCGATGAAGAAGTGTTCTCTCACATAGCAGAGCATCACGACCCGTTTGGCCTGGGCCAGCTACACTACATACAATCAAGCAAGGACTCAAAAAAACTTAATGAGTTGAAAGGCCCCTGCGTAGTTGTATCCGCATCTGGAATGTGTGAGTCAGGTAGAATCCTGCACCACCTTGCTCACAGCATTGGCGATCCGCGGAATACTATACTCATAGTTGGGTACCAGGCTCAGCATACCCTTGGCAGGCGACTGGTCGATGGTGAGACGCAGGTGACAATTCTTGGGACCCGCTACAACCGAGAGGCCCGGGTCATTATATACAACTCTTTCAGCGCTCATGCTGACGGAAACGAGCTCTTGCGATATCTTGGTCGCTTTAACAACAACATCTTACAACGAATCTTTCTTGTCCACGGTGACTTCGAACGAGCGCTTGCCCTTCAGGCTGGATTATGGATCCAAGAGAGTAAACGTGCGGAAATTCCTGAGCCGGGTTGGAAGGTTGAGATCTGAGGTCGTCGGTTGACAGCATCATAACCGGGTGTGGTGAGTGAGCTCCGGGGAAACCTTGTTCTCATTATCGGAGCGAGCTGAGGAATTCAGAACCCCATCGGGCTCGCGCTCGCCATGGAAGAGGCTAGGATTTCTCTATCCCACCGCGGCCAAATCCAGGTGAAGCTGGCTACCGAGAGGCCCAGACAGGGCGCGAAATGGTTCCGGACATGAAATAAGGCAGCAATGGAAGAACTATCAATATTGTTCCACCTGTGGGGAGAGATTCGAATACAATCAGTATGGCTCCCGGCATCATCGCTGCAACCTTACTGAATTTCACACAGGATCTTTCAAAGACGTTTGAGGACGATTCCATTCCTGAAAATAGTATCTGTGCATGCTCGACGGACCCTATGGTGACGCGCGAGACGTTCAGCGCGCACGCACTTGTAGATAAAAAAACGCACTGGCATGTGATAAGATCCCTAGCGGAATTAACCTCCTGGGCCGTCGACGTAACTACGAAGGATGTAGCCGACGTGGTATTGTCTTTCGGCTTCAGACTTACCAACTTCTTGAATGGCGATTCAATCATCGTCCCTACGTGCTCCGTTAACGGACTATGGTAAGGTGTGCCGCGGTTTTGACATACGCGGCTTTCATCTGTTTGACGCCTTTGTCCGCGCTCTCACAAGCCGAGAGGGGAAGTAGAAGGCAGACAAATTACGCAGAAGAAGACTCTTCGACACACAGTTGGGGATCGCTCTCTCTGGACAAGTCGCTGAATACTTACCACTGGATACTCTCCGGAATCTATACTGGGACGAGTGGCCCAGACTCGATCAAGCTGATTGAGCAATTTCTTTCGACAATCATTCGCGCTGAACGTCGATTTGTAACAGAAACTCAGTCTTTTGACTTACATGGTACACACAGGATATCAAGTGGTTTTAAGGCAGCGATCAAACTATCGTCCTTCATCAACTCAGATAACAAGAATCTAGGCATTAGTAATGCATCCGCACACGGCTTTTATGCCGGGCCGGCCCTTGGTCCTCTTGCTGGAATCACGATCGAGCCATTGGTCGGATTCCGGCTTGATCAACAGCTTGACCAAAGCGACCATGGAGCATCATATATCCTCAATCTGGCGTCTGATTCGAGAGATTCTAGTTCGTACGGAACACTCTTGGGTGGTTTCTATCAGTATGATGTACTTGGTCGTAGGCGATTAGAAACAGGAAACGGCGCAATGAGTGTTAAAACATCTATTTTCGCAGATAATCGAAATTCTCTTTCAGTACAATACTACCGTAACCGACGGGACTTTTACACATCATCAGATTCTGTACAGCGGAGCATTTACAATGCCTCCTACAATATTGATTCGCGGTCAGACGAAGCTCTGATACTTCATGATACACTCGATTATACCATGGGAAGCCAAGCCCTGATTGAGTTCTCGGGGAGTGTTGAGGCACGAGAGATCAATCACGCCACTCGATACGGCATGTCCGTGGATCAAAGACCGTTTGCGCCCAACACGACTACTGAAGAATTCCGCATCGGTACAAGTGCAAGAGTCCGCTATTCTATTTCAGACAACTTGCGAGGAGACTTCCTTCTATCCTATCTAGAAAGGGATGAAAAACACGGGGTCGTGGAAGAGATGCCACTTGGAAAAGGAACTGCAACCATGCTTGCAGAGGGTGAGGGCAGAAAGAACAACCATGCCCGCCAAACGGCCCTGGCTACCGTGATCAATTACACCTCTCCCCAAAACGATTCAGTTGCACTGGGGGGATCTGGGACGATTCTCCATTACGACACGCCTAGCGAGAAAAATGATGACGATCGCGACGAACTATGGTATGTCACAAACTTTTACGTCCGGCACTGCATGAACCGACATCTCCAGCTTGAGCTCTGGGGAGAGGCGAATTTGAGGCACTTGGTATATCTTTTTTCCACTGAGAGTTCAAACAATAGTTGGAATCGAATCCTGAGGCTGTCGCCGAGATTCGAGTATTTTCCCTTTAGCCAGTTGATCACGATAAATTCTTTCGATGTCCTTGCCAACTATACTGTGTATGACTTTGAAAATGAATCACTTCTTCCGCAAAGCTTTTCGTTCCGGCAGTTCGCTTTTTTTGATTCGACCATTCTCTCCCTTTCAAAGCGCGTGAGGCTTGAATGGTATAGCTTGATACGATCCTACCAGCGAGGCGAACTCCACTGGAATTCCTTTTCAGAGAAACCGGTCAATTCATTTGAGGAGAAATCCGTGGCGTTTGCGATCCAATATCGAATGACGGAGAGTTTGCTTTTCTCGTTGGGTATTCGTTATTTTAGTCAGTTGCGTTACGGATACCGGGAGAGTCAGCAGACGTTGGAAAACATAATTCGCAACATCGGACCAATGGCACATCTATCGATGATTTCAGGGAGCAGAACTGAATTCTCCGTGAAAGGGTCGTATGATCGCCAGGTTCAGACTGGCCAGCATGAACGAGGCATAACAACTGTCGCAATGCTTCTCAACATTCGTATCTAGCGCATGAAGCGAGATCCCCGATCAGCGAATCTCAGCGAAGTTCTGGTTCTGGCGAGTGAGCCGCAGCAGATCACAAAGGTAGAAGGCTTCCTTACCAAGCTAAACGGCCTCCTACAACTTGATGAAGTCCTCTTCAACAAGCTGCTGGTTGCCACAACTGAAGCGGTCAATAACGGGATTATGCACGGGAATAAGCGCGATCCGCACAAAAGGGTTACTTTGACATGTGAATTGAATCATGAATCTCTCATTGTTCGCATTGATGACGAAGGTCCGGGCCTAGATCCCTCTAGCTTGCCAAATCCGCTTGCTCCAGAGAATCTACTCCGTGAGAATGGTCGTGGTGTGTTCCTGATGCGCTCGCTGATGGACGAGGTCATTTTTACCAAGACAGCCCAAGGTTCTGCCGTAATCATGAAAATGCGAATTTGACAGTCGTCAAATCCTCAGTTTCTTGATATTCGATTTTACGTCCTCCCCAGATTCTGCTAGGGCGCTTTTTTCCTCAGCCGAGAGTTTTACTTCAATTATTTGCTCGATCCCCTTCCGCCCCAGTTTTACTGGAACTCCAATAAACGTATCATGGAGTCCAAACTCTCCTTGCAGATAGGCAGCGCATGGAAGAATACGCCTCCTGTCGTTGGCTATCGCGTCCACCATCTCTACGGCGGCAGCGGATGGGGCATAGTACGCACTGCCAGTCTTAAGATAATTGACAATTTCGATCCCTCCCTCCCGAGTGCGCTTTATCAGACTGTTGATCACCGTCTGATCGAGAAACTCAGTCAGTGGAATTCCCGCCACTGTCGTGTATCTCACAAGGGGTACCATCGAGTCACCATGACCACCCAATACAAGCGCCTGGATGTCTTTAACGGAAACGCCAAGTTCCATTGCTATAAAGCATCTGTAGCGCGCGGTATCTAGTATCCCTGCCATTCCGATAACCCGACGCCTCTCGAATCCGCTTACTTTATATGCGACGTAGGACATCACATCAAGGGGATTCGACACGACTATTAGGATTGCACTGGGAGATGTTTCAACGACTGACTGCGTGACCTCCTTCACGATAGCCGCATTTGTTTCCAGGAGTTGATCTCTTGTCATACCCGGTTTGCGGGCTATACCTGCAGTGATAACTACGATATCTGACTTCGCGGTGTCTTTGTAACTGTTGGTCCCGAGCACATGTGTGTCAGTTCCCTCGACCGGTGCCGATTCAAGCATATCGAGTCCTTTACCTTGGGGAAGCCCTTCAATGATGTCTATGAGGACAACCTCATTAGCGACGCCCTTGTCGACAATCCGCTGAGCAACGGTCGATCCTACATTCCCTCCCCCGACGACAGTGATTTTCATATCCTAGCCCTGTTGCGTTTTGAATCTCACTGAGACTATTCTCAAAGTGACCTGAAGATGGTGAGTAATCCGGATTTGTGCCATTGCGATCATTCTTTCCTGGAAGATTAGATGGTGTGGACCCGTGATAGTAGATCGCCTGGCGAAATTGGTTCCTGGAGGAATCCAGCAGTCTTACCTTGGTCTACGCTCTATCTTTCGAACAATGATCGATCACGGTTAGAGACAGCGCATTGGGGCCCTCCCCATAAGCTGCAGATCATCCCAATCGATCTTTTTTCTCCGGGACCAGCGAAGCTTACGCGGCCTGAGCAATTAGAGGCGGGAACCTATCTGGGAGACGTTTCACTCTGCAGTAATGCTGATGACCTTCCGTGATCTTCCACGTCGTTCGAACGACACCAGCCCATCTTTAAGGGCGAAAAGGGTATCATCACTACCGATACCTACGTTTTTGCCCGGGACGAACTTAGTCCCCCGCTGGCGCACAAGAATACTGCCAGCTTTCACGGTTTCTCCACCAAATCTCTTGACTCCCAATCGCTGTGCATTGCTATCGCGGCCGTTGCGTGAGCTTCCGCCACCTTTCTTGTGTGCCATACTTAGTTCTCCTTACCCAATTGCAGTAATTTCCAATTCAGTAAACTCCTGACGATGCCCCCTCCGGACTCGGTACCCTTTCCGTTTCTTCTTCTTGAAGACTACCAGCTTTTTGTCTTGGACATGGCCTATGACCTCGGCTTGAACGGACGTGTCTTTCACGATTGGATCTCCGATTCTAAGGCCGTGTTCTTGAACAAGAAGTAGAACGCGATCTATTGTGATCGTGCTCCCGATTTTTTCGTTTAGTTTCGGAACAATTATCCGATCCTTCAAATGGATTCTATGCTTTTCCCCCCCGATCTCGACTACCACAAACATGGCAATAATGTCCTGAAATGTTGAATTGAAATCCAACTTGTCATACAAATCTAAGAATCTTTTGGCAAAATGGCAACTCGCGAAATTGCGACTGTATATCAGATCTTTTGTAGAATTGTGTGATGAAAAACAGAAGGGCGTATACTCCGGCCCTACCACGAACCACAAATGGAGAACGTGCCCACGGATTACATCCTTCTCATAAACAACTCCTGTGCAAGTGTGAAATCCAAGGGTTGGTTGTTAATGCAGGAAGTCGTCACCGGTTCTGTCCGTCCGGTCATTGAAACAGCACAGCGGAAATACGAGCTCGTCGGTTGGCGTTGGCCTGCTATCTCCAACGTGGGAACTGACGTGACGTCGTCAGAAGCATCCGAGCCTGGACCCAAGATGTGCTCGGCACAGTCGGTCACCCGGATCATCCCGGCTGTTGACTCTCAGCTCGTGGTCTTTCGGCAAATACCACTGCCAATGGATCTTCTTGATGTCTGGCTCGACGGCTGTTCGATCAACGTCAGCGCAGAACATAAAGTGCGTCCCTATAGGATCTTAGCTGCCCCAGAAAGTCACAGAAATGGACGCTTAGAAATCCCCTCTTTCCGTCTGGCAGAGAGTGACTCAGAGCAGCTTTGGAGAGAGTTTCTGCACCAATGATCATCCGTGGAATAAATGGCGATCTGTTTAGCCATGACGGTGTCGGCGGTATTCAGGAAGCACTGAAATGGGATTACCGCTCTTCTTCTCAGCCATGGCAAATGCTCGTATATGTTGGGAACTCTCTGGGCGACATCGACTGAATCGCCTTGGAATATTAACTCCGTTGGCTGTCCTCGGCGAGTTGTTTGACTTTCTCATCAATTCTGTCTATGTTAGGAATACTTTTCCCATCCGGGCCCTTTTATCTTCTCTGGTTTACCAATATCGGCACAACGATCTTTTCTGTTTGGGATGAAAAAGAAGACGGTTCTAATTGTTGAGGATAGTCCGGGTTTTTCGGAGCTGATGAAATTTGTAGTCGAGGATGAGGGGTTCAGAGGGGTGTTATTTCCCCTCGATCAAAGCTTTATCCATTGGGTGGAGAAGGAGAAACCCTCGGCCATCATAATGGATCTTGCACTGAATAGGCTCAGTGGTTTCGACCTCATTCGCATGCTCAAGGATAATACTAAACACAAACAGATTCCCGTTATTGTGATCACCGGACGCGATCTTGATGCAAAGGATATCACTGAGCTGAAGGTCTATGGAATTCCATACCTCAGGAAGGGTCGTGTGGACATGCACGAAATTCATCAAGCTATTAGAAATGTGGTTGCCAAGGCTGAATCTCAATAACGCTGGCCTTCGCCCGGTTATGATGAAAATTGGTTCATAGCGGAAAGGGTTTCTTGAATACTATCGACTGGAGGCATATCCTATAACACAGAACGGATAATCAGGAAACACTCATGGTAATTTCTCTTCAAGAAAAAATGTCTATTACGTTTTGGTGGATCGTCGCCGTGGCAGTAACCGCCTATCTTGCTCTCGGAATACTCGACACGCTTGTTGTTATCCTTCAATAGCGCTAGTAGATCTGCCTCAACTTATTTTTCCTTTCATCCCGCTAGCTTCAACTGTTACTTCTGCTGCAAGATATATAGCTCACTGCCGTACGACCGGGCCACCTTGCCATTGTTCGCAGCAGTACCATGCCTTGCTTCGAGGCAAACTGCTGTTCGCTAGCTGCCGATCAAAATTCATCCCTCTCCGTATAATCGGAGGAAGTAGTGAGGCCTGCCTATCGAGGTTATACCCGGCTTCTTGTGAATTGCGTGTCATGACTCTCCCAACCACATACGTATTCGATAGTTGATGTTTACAGATTACGTCAATCAACGACGACGTTAAAAACTACCTCAAGCTGTATCCAGCATTCAATGCCATCCTCTCGCGACCATCCTTCGCAATCCCCATCTAGATCGTGGAAATCTCAGTTGAACATGTCGCACGGCTTGTTCCACCTTAATCTCCCCTCTTCCTGCTCAGTCCGTGAAAAGTAGTCACTTCCCTCGAGATCGCGTGGGGAATCGAATGCCGGGATGAATTTCTACATAAGATTTATTACGTTCAGTGAACCGCCTAGTTGCTATGAAGACCACCCTCATAATGACCTTTTCAATTGTGATCTGGGGTGGGCAATTTCTTACCATTTGCCTCTCCCATAATTCTTCTCCCCGTCCATCGCCATCTATTGTGGGCCAAGACACATTACGGACCACCTGTGACTCCTCAATGATTTGTCCGGACGAGGAACTCGTCTATGAAGTACGTTGGTGGGCCATCGACCTAGGCCAGATTCGTTTAAAAGTAAACCCATCCGTTTGGCTCAACGGATCGTATTATCATTCAGCTGCGGTATATGTCGATTCATATGATGGTCTACCTTTTATCGATCTTCACGTAACCGAGCGTACTGAGATGGACTCTGCAATGTTTTCGCGCGGATTTCAATCTACCGAAAAGAAGAACGGCAAATGGCTTGTGGAACGATCACGATACTTCGATGCGGATCAGAAACTCATCATCGAAAAGCATTGGCAGGATTCATTGCACTCCCCTCCGTATCCTCAAGCAACATTCGATACGTTGTCGATCAAACAAAGACGGTTTTGCGATGGTTTATCAATATTATTTTATGCCCGAGCAAATATCCATCACAATTTGCCGCTCAACGTTCCTACCGTCGTTTATGGAAAGGTGGGTAGAACTTCATTCATTAGCGTGGACAGACAATCGGCTTTAGTGATCGATGCTTTTCGATTCCCAATTCGCGTCGCAGAAGTAGAAGGAAGGGCAGATTTTGAGGGACTCTACAGTCTGTCGGGAAATTTCCGAGGATGGTTTACCGACGACTCGGCGGCAGTCCCGGTTAAGGCAGAAATGCAAGTGTTGATTGGCAGCGTAAATATAGAGCTTAAAAAATGGAACCGGCCGAGTTGGCATGTCCCCTTTGCGTCGAAGTGACCGCACGTTGCCGCAATCCGAGCGGCAATCTCTTGTTCGTGTGACCGGCGGGAGCAAGAGACTTCACATTACACACTTTACTCCATGATTGACCGGACTGACCACGTCAGGATTGTTCCCGTGCTGAAAATCTTCTTTGGAACAAATTAGGCGAATGCATTTCTTTTACGGTGCGACCGCTAGGCATTGTCGCCGGATTCTTACAAAACCAATATCCTGAGTTTCGGACACACGAGATAATTCCATCGCTATTTTCGATATGAACTTTTCAAAGAGAACGAATTGGCCTCGTGCTGAGAATATGCTCACTGCGGTGTTGGGCGCTCGACGCGCGATAGGCCAGCCGGTCATCGATCTCACTGGTTCGAATCCTACGATTTGCGGCATCGACTATCCGAGAAGAGATATCATCGCGTGTTTCTCCGACGCCAAGATTCTGACTTACGAGCCTGATCCACGAGGCAAGCTTTCAGCACGCGATGCCATAGTGAAGTACTATGCGGAAAAGCATGTTGACATAAGTCGAACAAGAATTTTCTTGACGAGCAGTACTAGTGAAGCATATTCTTATCTTTTCACACTCCTTTGCGATCCGGGCGAATGCGTAATAGTCCCGAGACCAGCGTATCCCTTGATTGATTTCCTCGCCCAGCTGAATAGTGTGAATCTTGCCTATTATCGCCTATTCTATGACTCGGGCTGGCATATTGATGTTGAGTCGATAGCTCGGGCGGTTAAGCCGTCAACAAGGGCGATTGTGATCATCAGCCCACACAACCCTGCGGGGGTATTTCTTTCAAACCTAGATTTTTTGGAGATTTGTGAAATCGCACGTCAGCATAATCTTGCAATTCTGATCGATGAAGTGTTTGCAGATTTTCCCCTTGGTGACGGGCGATTCTCGAGCGGAGACTTTACGAGACAAAATGACGTTCCTGTCTTCCTGCTTAACGGTATTTCCAAACTTGCCGGTCTACCGCAAATGAAGCTGGGATGGATTGTGTTCGAAGGTAATAGTCCCGAATGGGAGGATTGCCTTAATAGGCTGGAGATAATTTCTGATGTTTTTCTGTCCGTAAACACCCCGGTGCAGATAGCGCTCCCACGACTTTTGACGGCCGGGCACATCATCCGAGATAATATCCTCACTCGAATTCGAAAGAATTACGAGATAACGAGGGGGCTGATGGTGAATGGCCATCCCTGCACTCTACTAAACAGCGAAGGAGGATGGTATGGTATCTTGAAGTTTCCTCAAACAAGATCGGATGAGGAATGGGCGTTAGGGTTGCTAAGGGATTGTGGAATCTATGTCCTCCCCGGATACTTATTTGACTTCGATGAAGGAGCGTTTTCTGTTTTTAGCCTGCTGACCAGCGAGAGACTACTTCGACCAGCGATGGAAGGAATAATTGAGTATGCTGGAAACCACTGCTGACGTCAATGACTGCAATCAAAGGATGGTAATTTGGTGTCGCTGATCATTACACTAATGGCATTTTGTCGCTCCCGCTCAATCGTAATGCCAAGTGTGTAATGGTGAGTGGCAAAGAGTTCCTGGAATGTAAAGTGTAAGGTCTCTCTCGAACAGAAGGAATCGGGGGATGGGCGATCAACAATCAATAAAGTGTTTGAAACTTTCCGAAAGCGTCAGAGTATTTTCAAGTCTGCAACCGCTGGTAAAAATCCCCGGCTCCTGCCTATTCGAAAGAGATGCTCCAGGGCGCGTCTTCCCGCGTCACCCATGTCGATTGTAAGCTGGCTTACATACATTCTAACAAATGTCTCAGCATTCTCCGGCGTCAAGCCTCGTCCCCATTGCATGGCATAAAGCATCGCCTCCTTTGAGTGGTCGCGTCCATAGAGGATACTCTCTCGCAAGCCGTCCGAAAGCCTTTGGGCCAATGGTTCTCCGAGATCCGTGCGCACGATATCGAGACCTAGCGGAAGCGGTAATCCGCTAGTTTGATCGCGCCAAAGTTCGCCAAAGTCTAGAATTTTGTTATATCCCAGTGATGGATACGTAAGTTGGCCCTCATGAATCAAAAGACCAGCGTCGATATTTCCGTTAGCAATTCGCGGTATGATTTCATCGAATGGCATATCGACATTCTCAATGCCATTCGTAAATAACTTGAATAGTAGAGTTGCGGTTGTCAACCGACCTGGAGTTCCTACGATCTTACCTCGAAGCTGCTCAAGTGTCTTGTACTCTCTTGAAATAATCACTGGACCATAACCTTCACCCATGCTGGATCCAGTTCTCATTATCCAGTATCGGCCCGCCAGATACGGGTATGTATGGGCAGAGATCGCTGTGACTTCAAGTTCTCCTGTCATAGCTCTCTCATTCAAGCTTTGGATATTCTCAATGTGATGTCGGAGAATTATATCTCTGATCCTCACATTGCCACTGGCAAGGCCATAGAACATGAAGGCATCATCCGGATCGGGACTATGGCCAATATTAATAGCCCTTTGCGTCATCAAACTCATTGTATCCTCATTCTCAAAATTGGCGAATTACTTTTTACAAAGTAAAAACAGAATCGCTACCCAAGAACTACCCTCCGCATCCATCGTGTCATGCTGATCATCCCCGCCCGAGTGGGCGCGCCGACGTGCTCACGATCGGTCGAGCCGGGCTATACCATTCCACTCCTTTTTCGGATAACCAGCTCGACCAAAAAAATTCCTATTATGACCATCCCGAGATAATGCCAACCCCATAGCTCCACCTCGGTCTCCTGCTTGTTTACTTTGAGGGAGAATCTTTCTCCATAACCAATATCGGCTCCTATCTGCCCCATGGAAACATCATCGTAATTCTTGCCGCCCGTTTGATAAGCAAGCTGTTCCAGAAGCGATTTATTCATTTTGGTTTCCAGAAACTCCACATTAACTTGGCCTATGGAGAATCTGCCAGTATTTTGTCCAACGAGAATTCCCTGATGGACCGACTTCCCGGTGAACGCGTATTCTCCCGCGGCAAGGCCATCCGCAGAGCCTTCGTACCTTCCATTTCCAATTGGATTCAAACGAATCTGCCGTTGTCCGGCACTTTTTCCAAGATCAACAACTACTTCGGCATCATCGACAGGTCGCAGTTCATTATCGAAGACTTGTCCAGTGAATTGAACTGGCTCCGCGGTTGTAAAGACATTCTTGGCGGGAGAAATCTGTGAGTTACTTTCATCGTCTTTTGCAGTTAGCCAACGGATGATGCTCGTAACGAGCTTTTGAAGGAAGAGATTCGTGGAGGTGCCCCCTTGCGCCGCCAATTGCCAACGCCATATACCATAACCGGTTATCGCAAACGTCTTCTGACCCGCCATCGAGCGACAGACTATGAGCGGCTCGGCCCTCACCAGATTTTGCAACTTCTGCGTGGCAAGGATGACCGCTTCTGCCTTAGCGGCAAATGTCATTTGCGTTCTGTAAATCGGAGGCAGTTGACGCCATGTATCAGCTGTGATGCCATCCCCCAGCGATATGACTCCGGTAGTTGTCTTGTCCTCTGCAATGTTCGGACTCACGAGAAATTCCGTACTATTCTGCCCAGACCATTTCATAGGAAGTACTGACTCGAACGAGCGCAACTTTGAATAATCAGTGGACTTACCTGAAATGAATAGTAGGGGCTTCTTATACTTACTAATTTCCTCCTGAATCTGATTTATAAGCTTTCCGCCTGAGCCGGCTGAGGGGAACCCTAGAAAGATGATACAGTCCGCGCTATCAATAGTCGAAGTCTGTGGAATTCCATCATAAAATGCTTCCGATGTCCGCTGAACATAAGATTGCACATTGATTTGGCCATCGTCAAGTAACGACCGCTGAACTGCAACAAGGTCTGCACTAGGCGCATCGCCAAACAAGACGACACGCATTTTGCTCCGGAGTACTTTTACATAGAACGCGTGTGTATTATTCTTATCGGTGATCTCGCCAGGCAACGCGGGAATTGCCACCAACAACTTCTTTGTTCCTTCATCGGAAGGTCGGAAAAAGAGCCTGATATGGTATTCGTTTATACCCTCTTTTAATGCTATCCCCCCTCGAGCTAGAACCATGTGTCCGTCCGACAGGGAGACTTCTAACTTCTCCTCCTGGTACCCTGAACTCTTTATCGTCACATCAACTGGAACGCTGGTCCCTGAGAACGCCACCGAATTCGTCATGACGCTTTCGATTAGCACATCTTTCTGCTCAGCGCTATCGCCAATACTGACTGTATAAATCGGAATGCCAAGAGCCAGGGCGTCATACAGGGGGTTTCTGCCGGCAGTATAATTGCCATCGGATGCTAATACGACAGCCTGAATGTTTTCGGCCTCGATTCTTGACTTCAGTTCACCAAGCGCCTCAGATATATTCGTTAACTCGCCATTTATGGGGAGAGATTCGTCGGGGGATTTGGTCACAGGGTATAGTTTCTGTGCAAAAGGAATATATTCTAATTCAATATTTTGAGGAAACTGCTTCCGGAAGTCATTCTTCAGTAGTCGGTGTATAATAGTGGCTCGATCGCCTTTCCCGTCGCGAATCGTCATACTCTTGGATACGTCGACAAGTACTGCGATTACAGGAGGCAATATGCTTTTCGTAACTACTCGCATGATCGGTTTAAGAGCAAGGAGAAGCAAGAGGACCAGAACGAAAGCCCTGAATACTGATAGAGCTATACGTTTCGAGGCGGTTAATGGCGGAAGGGTGAAATGATAGAAAATGATAGTAGCACACACAGCAGCAAATTGGAGTGCAACGAGCACTACAATGTTGCCTGACACTGAGAATGTCAATCCGCTATCCGTCACACTGGACTCGAAAACGAGTGGTACCCGGGTTTCTTAGCTGATGATTCCATTGAAACAGGACAAGGGTACTAGGTGATGGGATGAAAGGATTCTAGCGGCGAATGGGGGGGTATGTGTGAGATATCATGATCCGAAAGCAGTGCCGGACTAAGATCGATAGGCCGGGATCCTCGAGAATTGACGGCTTGCAAATCAGTCCTTGACGTTTCCAGACTTTAAATTTATCGATAGAGAGTGCGGCTCTCCCGGATCACTTTACTTGGTGTTCGCCCCGTAAGTCATCCATCTGCAAGCAGTCTCTCTATGATCTGGATTGTTGTGACACCATCTGCCTCGGCGTTAAAGTTTGGCACAATACGGTGGCGAAGGACGGGACCAACAATTCTTCGTATGTCTTCAATCTCTGGCGAATGCCTTCCCTCGAGAATGGCTCTCGCCTTTGCACCTAGAATCAAATACTGAGATGCCCGAGGCCCTGCCCCCCAACTAAGCCAATCCTTAACGAACTGAGGCGAGTCAGGTGATTTCGGTCGCGTCCGAGTTACGATACTCACTGCGTAAGCAATCACGTTTTCCGCCACGGGAACTCGTCGGACGAGATTCTGATAGAACAGAATTTGGTTCTGGTCTAAAACATGTTTGAGATCGGGCTGGTACATACTAGTTGTCGATTTCACTATTTCCAGCTCTTCATCCTGTGTAGGATAATCAAGCCAGAGATTAAACATGAACCGATCGAGTTGAGCTTCAGGAAGGGGATAAGTTCCCTCCTGTTCAATAGGATTCTGGGTGGCTAGGACAAAGAACGGCTCGTCGAGTGCGTATGCCTGACCCGCAGCAGTCACATGATGTTCCTGCATTGCCTCCAAAAGTGCGGCCTGTGTTTTGGGTGGTGTTCGATTTATTTCGTCCGCAAGCAGGATATTTGCGAATACAGGGCCTTTAATGAACCTGAATGACTTGTTTCCTGTGACCCGATTGTCTTCGAGTATCTCTGTTCCGGTAATATCGCTCGGCATAAGATCGGGCGTAAATTGGATCCGGCTGAACTTGAGGTTCAGCACATCTGCAACGGTCTTAATGAGCAGTGTCTTCGCCAGCCCTGGGACACCGACTAGGAGGCAATGTCCTCTTGCGAGTAATGCAAGCAACATTTGCTCGACCGTATTCTCCTGGCCTACTATCACCTTCGCGATTTCATCCTTGAGTCCACGAAAGCTCGAGGCGAGCGCAGCAACAGCTTCTACATCATTGATAGAATTCGAGGGTGGGGTAGTTGTCATGGGAACGGGAAGGTTGTCAAAGTCTTTTCTCCCAGTAAATTTCCGTACGAAGTTGTGCCATCCACTTTTGGTACTCCGATGATCGCTTGTAAGACGTTGCCAGCTGCTCAACATGTTTCCAGTCTTGCGGTAATCGCATTGGATGTTCGGGGAGGCGTGTTTTCAAGTAAACGATTTGGTATCCGGGAGATTTTTCCGAGCGAACCTCAACGGGATTGCTAACTTCCCCAGCGTGCAATTTAGATAGGGTTTCTATTAGAGACGGGTCAATTTGAGTAACGGGAAGCTTTCCCAGATACCCACCCAAAGGTCCGGTAGTCTTATCATTAGAATATCGCCTCGCGAGATCGGCAAAATCTGCACCAAGCGCAATACTGTCCCTCAAGCCATTTAGAAATGAACGCGTCGATTCAGCGGCGGTTGAGTCGTTCTTGAATTTCATGAGAATATGGCGAGGATGAACTTGATCCCCCCGCCTCTCAAGCAGCTGGATTATGTGGAAGCCCAGAGGAGTTTCAATTATCCCGGAGATTTCTCTCTCCTTGAGGGAAAAGACAACCTCCTCAAAATCTTTGAAAAACTCACCTCGCCTAACGAATCCTAAGTCTCCCCCTTGAAGTGCAGTACCCCTATCCTGTGAGTATCTTCGCGCAAATTCAGCGAAATCACCCCCCGCTTCAATCGAATCAAGGATTTGTCCCAACTGTACTTTAGTACTATTGCGAGCGGATACCCCAATGCTTGGAATTCGGAAAATATGATAGATTTCTACTTCTTCAGGCACGTTCGGGAGACTATCCTTGAAATGATTATAGAATTCCTCGACTTCTCGTTTTGATGGTTGGAGGTCCCCAAATTTTACCTGCTGGAGTGTTTGGATGAGCAATTGTTTGCGCGTTTCATCCCGAAATTCATGCCTTATCTTCGTGATTGGCATTCCATATAGTTCTTCAACCTTCTTTTCGGATCCGAGCTGTTGGATCCGTTGAGCAACTAGGGCTTCAAGTTGATTCGTTACCTGGTCCTCACTGATTGATATCGTTGTATCCTCAAGGGCTCGATTCAAGATGAGCTTCTCATTGATCATCGCCTCTAGGACCTGCTGCTTTATTTCTGGCGACGTTCGCTCGACACGGTTGTTAAAGGCATAGAACTCCGCTTGAGAATTGAGGTCTGAAAGCAGGATGGGTTCCTTACCCACGATGGCAACAATTCCTTCGATGCTTGTGGTTTGCGCCAAGAGTGACCCGCTCACTCGAAGAAGGGCACAAAATAGAATTACAGCCTGAGCACGATAATTATTATTCACGGTGGAAATGTTCTGTCGTATCGATCAGTTTCGAATCTGATATAATTTCAACATTGTACCGAGTGCGAAGGGTTCCGAGCATATCGATATAAGCTTGGCGTCTTCGTTCCACCTGAAGACGCATTTGGACTTCGTTCCGGACAAGCTCGAATGGTGCTGGTTGACCCTTTTGCACCCCCCCAAGTGGCTGAATGATACAGTATCCCGACGCGAACCGCACAGGGAATGATATTTCGCCGAAATCTAGACTGCTGGCGACCTTCCAAAGTTCTGAAGGAAAAAGTGTGCGCTGTGAAAAATATCGTTGATTGATATTGGACATAAACGTCGGACCCGATGCTGTGTCAGACGCTACGCGCCTGAGCGCCTCATTCCAGGATGTTCCTTTGCTCGCAAGGGCTGCAAATTCAGCGGCTTGTTGACGTGTCACAAATGTGACGAGATTTAGCTTTATTTCATCGTCTCGCATAAAGAATTCTTGCGAATGGCTGTTAAAGTAACTCTTTAGCCTAGTCTCATCGATGTTGGAGGTATCGTCCTCCATTCTGTTGAGAAGAAACGCCTGGATTGTTAGCTGCCGATTCGCCTGCCGGATCTCATCTTGTAGCCATTCGGTCTTGTCAATTCCAATCCTTTTTGCCTCCTGGTAGATGATTTCGTCGTCCACCCAGTGTGAAACGTACTCTTTCAACCGATGAGAAAATGGCTTCTGCGACGAATCGACCTGTGCGAGTGCATCTTCAACTGTCAGCTCGGCGTCCCCAACTCGAGCTAGGAATTCGCGAGGCTTCGGTTGGCGGCAGCTTGCAACGAATAGTAGTACGACACCTCCCGTCAGAATGAAAAGCTGGTTCATCGATGTGATTAGGGCTGCTTGAAAGCGTCCCTCAGAGCATCAGGATATTCCTTGACAGGGTAGCGCAATCTAATCTTATCCAACCATTGTCGTTCGAGTTCTTTCGACTCATGGTCTTGGTAGGCATTCGAAACTTCAGCACCCGCATCCTCGTATGATTTCGGATGGGCAGGAGTGCGGGCCATAAGTTTCACAATAACCGTTGTGCCGCTCTCCAACTCTAATGGTTCAGACATTTCCCCAGTTTTTAAATTAAGAGCATACCTAGTCAGAGTATCAGTATCCACCTGCTGCATACCGCGCGAACCGTCTTGTTTACGTCCCTCACGATTCTCTCCATATCGCGCTACCAAGGAGTTGTAATCTCTACCCTTTAGTAAAGAATCATACACCATGTATGCTAAAGTGTCAGAGTCAAACGTTAGAACACTTATATTGACTTGCGCTGGGGACATAAAAGCAGCTAAGTGCTGTTGGTAATATCGTCTGAGCGATGAATCGGAGACAGAGGTCTTATTCCAAACCTCCATCTGTTCGGCTTTGTAGAGGACTATCCCATCAGCGTACTCATTCATCAACTCTTTAAAATCGGGGTCACGACTCTCCAATCCCTCAGCTCTTCTCTCTAGAAGGAGAATTTCAGAAATCCGTTCGATCTTGGAGGTAATTTCGCTCCTTCTAAGCGGAGTCGATCGGAAATCCGTCTTTTTACTTAGCATTGTGATGATTGAGTCCACCGTCAGACTGTGTCCGTCCATCACAATCAATGGCTTCACACGAAGATTTGGCGAAATCCCTTCTCCCCATAAGGTATCATCGGTTGTCTTTGATGAATCCAAACTCGCGAGAAAAGTACGCATAACTTCATCTTGAACGGCCAGGTTGTACTCGCGCTTCAAGACCGAAACGTAGCGTTCATAGTCCTCTTGATATCTTTGCTGTTGATATAATTTCTTCATTTCTTCCGCGATGGCCATAAATGGCTGCATTGGCTTCACGCTATCACAGTGTATTAAGTGGTATCCAAACGGTGATTTGATTATGCCAGACGTTTCGCCCATCTGGAGTTTGAAAGCTGCTTCATCAAACGGAAGCACGAAGCGTCTCCGTTCGAACCATCCTAGGTCGCCATTCTGATTTGAACTTCCTACATCCTCAGAAAATCTTTTCGCAAGTTGATGGAACTCCCATCCCCTACTCAGACTATCCCGAACAGCTCTTATGCGTACCAATGCGTTCGCAGTGTCAGATTGATCTGTCGCATTTTGAAACCGTGTCATGATGTGACTAACCTTGATGGACCCGCGAACTGGCTTTCGATCAACTATCTGAATAATATGGTAGCCAAATGGAGAGCGCACCGGTAGATCACTTAATTCGCCTTTCCTCATGGAATATGCCGCGTTTTCAAATGCGCCGACCATTTGACCGCCTGTGAAATAGTATAAGTCGCCACCATTCTGCTTGACTGTAGGATCCTCAGAATATTGGAGTGCCAAGAGATCGAATCTCGCACCACGCTTTGCGGCTTTTATGACCTCCATCGCCTTTGAAAAGGCTTTGATTGTCTCTTGTGGCGTGGCCTCTGGGCCAAGCCGGAACAGAATGTGCTGCGCTCTAATCTCTTCTGTGCGTCGCTCATAAAGTTGCTTGATTCCGGGTTTACTTATTTCTTTCTCAATCAAATATGTCGTCGCCAGATTTGTTCTATATTCTCTCAATTCCCGGACGATGTCAGTGTCCCCGGGCAACCTCCGATCATACGCATCTTGGAGCTTTAGTTTGTAATTGGCAAGGAGCTCGAGAAAATGTTCGCGTTCTTCCGCAGAAATCTTCCGAGCAGCCTCGATCCCGCCCCCATTTCGGTTATAAAACTCTTCATACTCCCTCAGCGTTACTTTATTTGGACCGATTTCTAGGACGACGGTCTCGCCCGATTTGAGAGAGCAGCCATTGAGCCCCGTCAAAAAAAGAAAAGGGATGAGACCCATCCCGCGCAACGTAACCATATCCAAATT
>JACXTT010002682.1_pt1 | contig 27960 bp, 29 predicted proteins | sample 9270951 | NCBI WGS metagenome assembly JACXTT01 (sample SAMN15532306, study PRJNA645909) | rock metagenome | isolation source: weathered quartz diorite | place: Puerto Rico | collected 2017-06-21 | reverse complement strand
GAGCCGGAATCGAACCGGCACGCCGCGAAGCGGCAGATTTTGAGTCTGCTGTGTCTACCAGTTCCACCATCCGGGCAGCATTACAGCACGTCAAACGCAAGCCACGCATTATAGACGAGGCGGGCGCATAAAACGAGGGTTTTTGTGCGCTTTTCTTGACGTTCAGGTGGCCAGTTGCTGTTGCAAGCGGCGCAGGGCGGGCAAGGGGCCGCCGATGGTGATGGCATGCTCGTGGATCGACAGCGAGATGGTGCTGTTTTTCCAGCGGAACACACGCGGCGGGCGGTTGTAGCTGCGGCTGCGGCCGTCGTTGCCGGCGCTGGCGGCGTAGCCCATTTCGCGCAGGCTGCTGTCGAGCGTTTTGACGAAGTGGCTGGCGTCGAAGCGGGTGACGACGTCGAACTGGCCGGTGCTGGCGGCAAACAGCGGCAGGGTGCCGCCCAGCAGCACGGGAATGACGATCCAGGCGGCCGGGGCGCCAGGGTCGAGCTTCATCAGGAGCAGGGCGATCAGCGCCAGGCCGGCCGACAAGGTCAGCGCCAGCGGCGCCAGCTCGCGCCACGATTGCACAGGCCTGGCGAGGGTCGACTGCTGCGAACGGACCACTTGCGACAGCGAAACGCTTTTCATGGTGCTCTCCTTCGAAGTAGTGCTGCGAAGGTTACATTCTCTGCGTCAAGCCGAATAACGATTTGATATTTCGCAAGCGAGGCGAGCGGGGCGTTTGCGACGGGCATTCCTGCGTGCAAGTACGCTGGAATGCCCGTCTTGTTAGCGTTGCAGCGGCTTTGGCGCCGCCGGCAGCAAGGCCGGCAATTCTTCGCCGGCCGGGGCGTCGATGCGGCGGTATAAGCGGAAACGCTCGTCGCGGTCGGTGGCGCGGCGGCCTTCCCACAGGGGCGCCCACTGGCGGCCGCGGAAGGCTTGCTGGATCTCGCGGTCGTCGGTCAGGTGCACGCTGTCTTGCAGCAGCAACAGCTGGCATTGCTTGCGCTGCAGGCCGGCGAAATCGAGGCCGCCGAAATAGGCGAAGGAAGCGCGCTGGGCCGGCGCGACGTTGGTGATAATGCAGCCGCCGCCTGGCGGCAAGTGGGCGGCGATTTGCTGCGCCACATTCTGATAACTCTTGCCGTAATTCAGGGCCGGCAGCATCAGGGTCATCAGCAGCACCCAGAACAGGATCAGCCCGCCCGAGGACAGCACCACGGCGCGCCACAGCACCGCGGGATGGCGGGAGATGCGCCAGTGCACCAGGAAAAACCAGCCGATGGTGGCGGCGGCTGCCACCAGGAAAGCGAGCAGGCCGAATTCCGGATGAAACTCGGGCAACAGGCGGGTGGCGTTGCGGGCAAACTGGGCCGGCCAGCCAGTCATCATCGCCAGCCAGAACACCCACACGCCGATGGCGATCATGGTCAGCACCATCACCGAGAACCAGTCGATGGCGTTGATGGCGCCCCGCTTCATCGCCGGCAGGCCGAACGCGGCCATGATCGACAAGGGGGCCAGCAGTTTGAGCAGATCGCCGTTCTCCGGGCCCGGATCGCACAGGATCAGCAGCGTCAGGGCACCGACAAAGCTGAGCGGCACGACGATGTGCAGCAAGTGGTGCTGGCGCCGCCATGCGTAAATGGCCCACAGGGCGAACGGCCAGGCCGGCCAGAAGAACCACATGCCGACCCGGCTGAGAAATTTCAGGCTGTGCCAGTTGGGCAGGCCGACCTGGCCGGCATTCCAGGCCAGCCAGCCTTCGACAGGCGACACGCCGTACGGCCGCAACAGGGCGGCCGGCACGATCCAGACCAAGGTCAGCAGCAGCGCGGTAAGGGCGGCCAGCGCCAGGTCGCGCACGGTGGTGGCAGCGGCAATATTGAGGAAACGGGTGCAGAAGAACAGCGCCAGCAGCAGCACGGCGGGCGGCAGCCAGCCACGCGTGAGCACCAGGCCGCCCAGGGCAACGCCGACCAGTACCGCATTGCCGCGGCTGGCCGACTCGACGTAGCGGGTGGCGCGGTAGACAAAGAAAGCGAGCAGCGAACCCTGTAGCGTCACCGCCAGGGTCTCATGGCTGTGGACCAGCAGGCCCAGGCAGCCGAGATAGATCAGCAGGGCGGTGTCGGCCAGGGTGCGGCCGTAATCGTTCGGCTCCGGCTGGCCGCCGAAGGCAAGCCGCAGCGGCTGGGCATCGGCGCGCCGGCCCAGGTGAAAACTGGCGTACCAGACCGATAATGCGCCGGTGACGAAAATGCCGATGGTCGACACCCGTGCCGCCATGACGTCGCCCAGCAGCCAGCCGAACAGCTTGATGCACAGCGCGCCCAGCCAGAACGCCAGCGGCCCTTCGTCGGGCACGGCCAGGCCGGCGATATTCGGCAGCAGCCAGTCGTTGATGCCGCCATGCGCCATGGTCCACATGATGCCGAAGCTGGCGGCGTCGTCCTTCCACGGATCGCGGCCGATCAGGCCGGGCAGGATGTACAACAGGCCGAGGCCGAAAACCGCCCAGCGGGGCAGGGCGAGCGTGGCGGCGGCAGGGAGGCGGACTGGCTTCATCGGCAATTGTTAACGGGCACAGCCCAATATTCTGTTAGTGCGTAGTATCCGCGAAAAAAAAGCAGCCGTAGCTGCTTTTTCATCGGTTTTGAATTGCTTAACCGTTGGCAACTGCGGTTTTCGAACCGACAGCGCCGAATTTCTGGCGGAATTTCTCGACGCGACCGGCGGTGTCGACGATCTTGTGCTTGCCGGTGTAGAACGGGTGCGATTCAGCCGACACCTCGATTTTTACGAGTGGGTATTCTTTGCCTTCGTGTTCGATCTTGTCGCGGGTCTGGATGGTCGAGCGCGAAACGAACTTGAAGTCGCAGGAGACGTCGTGGAACACAACATCGCGGTAATCTGGGTGGATATCTTTACGCATGGTCTTGCCTCATTAGTGTTGGTAGCCAAACAGCACTTCGTCGATCGTCTTGCCTCGTGACCCGATTGCCGCTCACTTGCCAGGGGGTTAAATACTGAACCCGCGATTGTACAAGGTTTTAGCGGCTCAGTCACCAAGAAAAAAAGGACGCCGAAGCGTCCTTTTCACAATGAAACCGGAAATTTACCCGCCTCGGCGCATCAAATCAAAAAACTCATTGTTGTTCTTCGTCGCCTTCATCTTGTCCAAAATGAACTCCATCGCCTCGATCTCGTCCATCGAGTACAGTAACTTGCGCAAAATCCAGATTTTCTGCAGCTGATCGGGCTTGATCAACAGTTCTTCGCGGCGGGTGCCCGATTTGTTCAGGTTGATTGCCGGATAGACACGCTTCTCGGCCAGGCGGCGCTCGAGGTGGACTTCCATGTTGCCGGTGCCCTTGAACTCTTCGAAAATCACGTCGTCCATGCGCGAACCGGTTTCGATCAGCGCGGTGGCGATGATGGTCAGCGAGCCGCCTTCTTCGATGTTACGCGCGGCGCCGAAGAAACGTTTCGGGCGCTGCAGGGCGTTGGCGTCGACACCGCCGGTCAGGACTTTGCCCGATGCGGGAATCACGGTGTTGTAGGCGCGCGCCAGGCGGGTGATCGAGTCCAGCAGAATCACCACGTCTTTTTTCATTTCGACCAGGCGCTTGGCTTTTTCGAGCACCATCTCGGCGACCTGCACGTGGCGGGTGGCTGGCTCGTCGAAGGTCGAGGCGACCACTTCGCCACGCACCGAACGTTGCATTTCGGTCACTTCTTCCGGGCGTTCGTCGATCAGCAGGACGATCAGGGTGCAGTCGGGATGGTTCGCGGTGATCGCGTGCGCCATGTGCTGCAGGATGACCGATTTGCCGGATTTCGGCGACGCCACCAGCAAGCCGCGCTGGCCCTTGCCGATCGGCGCGATCAAATCGATGATGCGGCCCGTGATATTTTCCTGGCCCATCATCTCGCGCTCGAGGCGCAGCGGCTCGTTCGGGTGCAGCGGGGTCAGGTTCTCGAACAGGATGCGGTGTTTCGACGCTTCCGGCGATTCGCCGTTGACCTTGTCGACCTTTACCAAAGCAAAATAGCGCTCGCCGTCTTTCGGGGTGCGCACTTCGCCTTCGATCGAGTCGCCGGTGTGCAGATTGAAACGGCGGATCTGCGATGGCGAAATATATATGTCGTCGGTCGAGGCCATGTAGGAGGCGTCGGGCGAGCGCAGGAAGCCGAAGCCGTCCGGCAGCACTTCCAGGGCGCCATCGCCAAAAATTTGTTCACCGGACTTGGCGCGCTTTTTCAGGATCGCGAACATCAGTTCCTGTTTGCGCAAGCGGGCGGCGTTGTCGATGTCGAGGCCAATTGCCATCTCGAGTAGCGCCGAGACGTGCATTGCCTTCAGTTCAGATAAGTGCATGTGTTGAGTCCCGTGACGGGAAAGTAGGGTAGGGGAGGGAACTACGTGGGTTTATCAAGTGGAGGCAGGCGAGCGCGCCACGTCCGTCCAAATCAGATTCCGGCGCGGGCGCGCCGGAATCGCGTCATCATATCAGATGTTGCTGTCGATGAACGAGGTCAATTGGCCTTTGGCCAGGGCGCCGACTTTTTGGGCGGCGGCGACACCGTTCTTGAACAGGATCAGGGTCGGGATACCGCGGATACCGAACTTGGCCGGCACGGCCTGGTTGGCGTCGACGTCCATCTTGGCGATCAGGATCTTGCCGTCGTATTCCTTGGCCACTTCTTCCAGGATCGGGCCGATGGCCTTGCAAGGACCGCACCACTCCGCCCAGAAGTCGACCAGCACCGGACGCTCGGACTTGAGCACGTCGGCTTCGAAGGATGCATCGGTGATGTGTTTGATATTTTCGCTCATGTTATTTTTCCTCAGTCGAGGGTAATGTGAATTTATGCCTGGCGGCGTGCCGTCCAGCTTCCGGAATTGCAACACTTACAGTGGCGACGAATCGCGCGAATTCAACAAGTGATGGAAGGGAAAAGGGGCTTCAGGCGGGATATTGGTAGAAATAATAACCGATTTTTAAATTGTGGTGCGAAGGCGCCGCAAACTTGTGCCTTCGCGCTTAGCCGACGCTGCCGGTGTACTGGTACAGCTCGCCCGGATGCCACATCGTCACCACCGACGCCACCAGGCCGCCCGAGGTGGTGCGCCGCTTGAGCACCAGGCAACTGGTTTTGGCGTCGATCTCCAGCATCTGCGCCACTTCTTTCGGCGCCCCCAGGGCTTCGATGCTATAGGTGGCGCCTTGCAGCGGCGCCGCTTCCATCAGGTGCTCGTTCGGCGTGATGCGGGCGTAATCCTGCTTCAGATAATCGGGCGCGGCGGCCGGATTGACCCAGCGGTCTTCCACCTGGATGGGCCGGCCGTTCTCGAAGTGGACGATGACGGAGTGAAACAGTTCGCTGCCGGCAGCCAGCTCGAACTGGCCGGCAAGGGCCTCGCTGGCGCGTTCTGCCACCAGCAGGTGCAAGCGGCTGGCGTGGGCATGGCCGCGCGCGCGGATCTCGTCGGCGATGCTCTTGATCTCCACCAGGGTCGCCTGGTATTTTTTCGGCGCGACGAAAGTGCCGGAACCCTGGCGGCGCGTCAGTACCTGCTCGGCCGTCAGCTCGCGCACGGCGCGGTTGACGGTCATGCGGGAGACGCCGAACTGGCGCACCAGGGCCAGTTCGGACGGCACCACCTCGCCTTCTTTCCAGCGGCCGGCGGCAATCTCCGCCACCAAGTAATCCTTGATGCGCTGGAAAATCGGCGTGCTGTCCTGGGCGGTTTCGTGTGGGCTGTCTTGCGCGATCTGGTGATCCAAACTACTCTCCGATGGGCAGATGGGGGAAATGTGGCCCGATTCTAGCATTTCAATTCAAAAGCAAGACCCGGGATGGCGAAAGGCCCGGCAAGGCGCACCATCGGCTTTACTTGATTGATGGAGGCGCTACCATGAACCGCATGATGAACGACGAACTGACAGACAACACCGCACAGGCGCGCTGGGACGCCGTCCAGCGCAGGGATGCCGCCTTCGACGGCCGCTTCTGGTATTCGGTCAGCAGCACCGGGGTGTTTTGCCGCCCCTCCTGCGGCGCGCGCCCGGCCTTGCGCCGCAACGTGGCGTTTCACGACAGTGTGGCCGCCGCGCTGGCCGCCGGCTTCCGCCCTTGCCTGCGCTGCAAGCCGGACCAGCCGCCACTGGCCGAACGGCACGCCGCCGCTGTCGCCACCGCCTGCCGCATGATCGACAGCGCCGACGCCGACACGGTGCTCGACCTCGACGTCATCGCCGCCAGCGCCGGCATGAGCCGCTTTCACTTCCACCGCATTTTTAAATCGCACACCGGCATCACGCCGAAAGCCTATGCGGACGCGGCCCGCACCCGCCGTGTGCAGGCCGCGCTGGGCGAAGCGGGCAGCGTCACCGACGCCATCTACGCCGCCGGTTTTAACTCAAGCGCGCGCTTTTATGCGGGCGCCGAGGCGACGCTCGGCATGCGCCCCAGCGCCTGGCAGGCCGGCGGCGCCGGCGCCGCCATCCGCTTCGCCATCGGCGAGTGCTCGCTGGGGGCTATCCTGGTGGCCGCAACGGATACCGGCATCTGCGCCATCCTTATCGGCGACGATCCGGAGCTGCTGGTACGCGATTTGCAGGACCGTTTCCCGCGCGCCGAACTGCGCGGCGCGGAGGCCGATTTCGAAGCCACGGTCGCCAGCGTGGTCGGCCTGGTCGAACAGCCCAAATTGGGCCTGGATCTGCCGCTCGACGTGCGCGGCACCGCGTTTCAGCAGCGCGTGTGGCAAGCGCTGCGCGCCATTCCCGCTGGCGAAACCGTCAGCTACGCCCAATTGGCCGAACGGTTGGGCGTGACGGGCGGCGCGCGGGCGATTGCAGGCGCCTGTGCCGCCAACCCGGTGGCGATCGCCATTCCCTGCCACCGGGTGGTGCGCCAGGACGGTTCGATTTCCGGCTACCGCTGGGGCGTCGAGCGCAAGGCGACCTTGCTCGAGCGCGAAAAGCGGCAGGCATGATGGCGGCGCTGGACTGGGCCGCCATCGAAGCCGATCTCGATGCGCACGGCTGCGCCGTCGTCCCTGGGCTGCTCGACGATACCGCGTGCGCGGCGCTGGCAGCATCATATGCCGATGCATCGCTGTTTCGCAGCCGGGTGGTGATGGAGCGCCACGGTTTCGGGCGCGGCGAGTACCAGTATTTCAGTTACCCGCTGCCCGACATCGTGGGCAGGCTGCGCGCCGAGCTTTATCCTCCGCTGGCGGCGATCGCCAACCGCTGGCATGCGGCGCTCGATATCGACAGCCGTTTTCCCCTGTCGCACGCGGATTTCATTGCCCGCTGCCACGCCGCCGGCCAGCTGCGCCCCACGCCCTTGCTGCTGCAATACCGCGCCGGCGACTACAACTGCCTGCACCAGGATTTATATGGCGAGCAGGTGTTTCCTCTCCAGGTAGCGGTGCTGCTGTCGACGCCAAATGAAGATTTTACGGGCGGTGAATTCGTCCTCACCGAGCAGCGCCCGCGCATGCAGTCGCGCGCCGAAGTGGTGCCTTTGCAGAAGGGCGACGCCGTCATCTTTCCCGTCAACCTGCGGCCCGTGAACGGCGCCCGCGGACCGTACCGGGTGGCGATGCGCCATGGCGTCAGCCGGCTGCGCAGCGGTCATCGCCACACTTTAGGGATCATCTTTCACGATGCCACATAAATAAGTACACTCTGGTAATCGCGCTGCTGCGCCCGCTACTGGAGATACCTCGATGCGTTTGACTTCCCTGTTCGTTCTGGCTGCCTTGAGCAGCGCCGCCAATGCCGCGACGGTCCTCGACCGCGCCAACGGCTACACCCTCAACAGCAAGAACGAACTGGTACGATTTACTTCGCTGGCTTTCGACGACGAAGGCCACATCATCTCGGTCGGCAGCGCCACCCAGGTGGCCGCCAAGGCGCCGAACGCGCGCCACATCGACATGAACGGCCAGACCGTGCTGCCTGGGCTGATCGACGCCCACGGCCACGTGTTCGGCCTGGGCGACATGCTGACCCAGCTCGACCTGTCGACCACCGCCAACCTGGCCGACGCCTTGAAAGTGACGGCGGTGTATGCTCGCGCCAATCCCGACAAGGGTGCAGATACGGCGTGGCTGCGCGGCCGCGGCTGGAACCAGGAAGTGTGGAAGCTGGGCCGTTTTCCCACCGCGGCGGAACTCGATGGGGTGGTGCCGAACCGCCCCGTGTGGCTGGAGCGCGTCGACGGCCATGCCGGCTGGGCCAACAGCGCGGCCTTGAAACTGGCCGGCATCGGCGACACCACGCCCGATCCGGTGGGCGGCAAGATCATGCGCGATGCCTCGGGCAAGGCCACCGGTATCCTGGTCGACTCGGCAAAAGAACTGGTCGAGCGCGTGCTGCCCAGGCAAAGCGAGGCGGGCGCCCGCATCGCGCTGGACCGCGCGCTGGCCGAAATCGCCCGGGTCGGTTTGACCTCCGTGCACGATGCCGGCATCCAGATTCCCAACGACGCCCTGTACCGCGACTACGCCGACAACGGCAAGCTGACCGCCCGCATCTACGCCATGATCGGCGGCACCGAGCACGATTTCGACGTGCTCGCCGCCAAGGGCCCCCTTAAAACCTACGCCAACGACATGTACGCGCTGCGTGCCGTCAAGCTGTATTCGGACGGCGCCCTGGGCAGCCGCGGCGCCGCCCTGATTGCGCCCTACAGCGACGAGCCGACCTCGCACGGCCTGCTGTTCAAGACCGATGCGCAGATGCGCGCCATGATGGAAAAGGCGATGCGCAAGGGTTACCAGGTCAACGTGCACGCCATCGGCGACGCGGGAAATCGCCAGATCCTTGACGGCTACCAGGAAATCGTCGCCAAGACCGCCACCAGCGGCCTGCGCCACCGTATCGAGCATGCACAGGTGGTGGCCTTGACGGACATTCCCCGTTTCCGCCAGATCGGCGTGATCCCGTCGATGCAGCCGACCCACGCCACTTCCGACATGAACATGGCCGAGCAGCGAGTCGGCAGTGAACGCATCAAGGGCGCCTACGCCTGGCGCACCTTTTTGAAGCAGGGTTCGCGCATCGCTTGCGGCTCCGATTTCCCGGTCGAGTCGCCCAACCCTTTCTATGGCATCCATGCCGCCGTCACCCGCCAGAACGCGGCGAATATGCCGGCGGCCGGCTGGCACAAGGAGCAGGCCATGACCTTGAACGAGGCCTTCCGCTGCTTTACCCTGGACGCCGCCTTCGCCGGCCACCAGGAAAACCAGGTGGGTTCGCTGGAAGCGGGCAAGTGGGCCGATTTTATCGTCATCGACCGCGATCTGTTTACCATCCCGGCCGCCGACATCCACAAGATCGGCGTGCTGCAGACCTGGGTCGCCGGCAAACAGGTGTTCATCAAAAAATAGACCCATGCTCGATTTCGATCCCGCCCTGCTGGGCCGCATGCGTTTGACCGCCGCCGAACTGGCGGCCATCGCGCCTGTCGCTGGGCCGCTGTCGCCGGGCCGCCATCACCTTGGTTTGTCCGCCGAGCGCGATGCCGTGCTGTTCGTGCCAAGCGGTCTGCCCGCCGATGCGCCGCTGCCCCTGTTCGTGTTCTTTCACGGCGCCGGCGGTTTTCCCGAGAAGGTGCTGCCGTATATCGAAGAACTGGCCGAGCAGCGCAAATTCCTGGTGCTGGCTCCCCATTCGCAGTTCGTCACCTGGGACATCGTCATCGGCGGCCACGGCCCCGATCTGCAGCGCTTGCAGCAAGCCTTGAAGCTGGTGGCGGCGCACTGCCGCATCGATGTGACGCACCTGGCGTTCGCCGGCTTTTCCGATGGCGCCAGTTATGCGCTGTCGACGGGGATCACCAACGGCGACGTCGCCAGTCACGTCATCGCCTTCTCCGGCGGCTTCATGAACGTGTTCCAGCAGGACGGCGCCCCGCGCGTGTTCATCGCCCACGGCCTGGTCGACGAGCAGCTGCCGATCGCCAGCAGCGGGCGCGCCAATGCGGCCAGCCTGCAGGCGGCCGGCTACGAGGTGGACTACGTCGAGTTCAACGGCCTGCACATCATTCACCCGCCCATCGTGGCGATGGCGGTGGACTTTTTTCTGCACGGATAGCGCAAGGAGCGCCTGATGGATTTCGAGATTCCCGAATCGCTGGTCAAGCCCCTGCTGGGCGCCATCGAAGCCGCTTCTCCGCTGGCCTGCCGCCTGAACGAATTCGGCGCCTGTCACGGCAATGTGGTGGTGCCGAGCAGCCTGTTCGACTCGCACTCATTGAACACCCTGTACTCGCTGAGCAAATCGAACAACGAGCGGGCCCTGATGTTCCAGATGCTGGCGCTCGATAACATCTACAACGCGCCGCAGGCGCGGACCATTCCCGCCCTCGACAAGCTGGTGCCGGGGCTGGTGGCCTATTTGACGCGCGACGCCATCGACGGCTGGCTGTACCGCCGCAACAAGGACGGCACCCTGCTGCCCTGGCTGGTGCAGCGGCTGCGCTACGTCGAGCCGGACCAGGGCCGCCCGTATGTCGTCGTCGACCTGCTGGCCAACACCATGCAATCGGCCAATTCGGAGCGTACGGAACACAGCCAGCGCCGCTCCGGCATGAGCTATTCCCTGGTGATCAACCGCCACGACATCGTCAACCGCAGCATTCCCGAGCTGCTGGCCGAATTCGGCTTTTACAAGGAGTGCGCCGAATTCAAGAAGGAGTACGAGGGCCACGCCGCCTTGTTCCTGCGTTTTCAGCCCCGCTTCGGCGCCCAGTTCGTCGCCACCCACGCCTGCTTCATCGCCGAAGACAAGGCGGCCACTGCCAACGTCGAACTGACCCGCATCGTCGATGCCGGCGGCGCCAGGTGCATCAACGACGAGGAGATGCTCGAGCGCCGTTTCGATACCGCCAGCGATGCCGATTTCTGGCGCGATGCCGGCATCGACAAGGGCTTCGACCGTATCCCGCTGCATTGCTACATCCACCTGTTCCACCTCGAATGGCACCGCGATATCTGGGTCCACGTGCAGCATCTGCGCGAGTACCGCTATCAGCCGGAGCTGCGCGAAAAGCTGGTGCTGCCGGCCCACCACCGCGATCTGATCGATATTCTCACCTCGAATATCGACGTTTTTCTGGACGATTTCGTGCCCGGCAAATCGGGCGGCACCACCATCCTGTGCCAGGGCGCGCCGGGTCTTGGTAAAACCCTGACGGCCGAGATTTACGCGGAGGTGGTCGGCAAACCGCTGTACCGCGTGCATTCCGGCCAGCTGGGCACCACCGCCGCCTCGGTCGGCGCCACTTTGACCGGCATCCTGCGCCGCGCCATGCGCTGGCAAGCGATTATCTTGCTCGACGAAGCGGACGTCTACATCCGCCGCCGCGACAACGACCTCGAACACAATGCCATCGTCGCCGAGTTTTTGCGCACCCTCGAATATTTCAACGGGCTGCTGTTCATGACGACCAACCGCATCGGCGACGTCGACGACGCCATTCTGTCGCGCTGTATCGCCACCATTCATTATGAAACGCCGTCGAAGCCGGACGCGGTGCGTTTGTGGAAGCTGCTGGGCGAGCAGTTCGGCGCAGCTCTGCCGGACGATTTGATCGAGGCGCTGACGCTCGCGTATCCGCAGGCCAGTGGCCGCGACATGAAGGAGCTGCTAAAACTGGCTACCCGCTATTGCAAGGCCAAGGACTTGCCGCTGTCGGCGGAGGCGTTCAGGCTGTGCGCCCTGTTTCGCGGCTATGCCTGATAAGTAAAACATGCGGATTCGACCCACCGCGCGCCTGCTGGTGCTCGACCCGGCCAATCGGGTGCTGCTGTTCCACTTCGCGCACAGCGGCGGGGCGCTCGACGGCGTCCAATACTGGGCCACGCCCGGCGGCGGCGTCGAACCGGGCGAATCGGTTGCAGCGGCGGCGAAGCGCGAACTGCGCGAGGAAACCGGTTTCGATCTCGACGATCTCGGAGATGTGGTCGCCAGGCGCCAACAGGTGTTCATGGTCGACAGCGGCGACCATGTGCGCGACGACGAGTTTTATTTCATGGTGCGCGTGACCGGCACCGCGCTCAGCCGCGCCGGCTGGACCGACTACGAACGGCAGTGCATGCGCGATCACCGCTGGTGGTCTGCCCTTGATCTGGCGCAAACTACGGAAACCATCTGGCCGCAAGATTTGTCGCGCCTGCTCGACGAGCTGCTGCATCAAAACAGTTGACGGTCTTGTATAGACAACTTAGACTTCAGGCACTGCTTATCTTCCAGGAGCCGCCATGCATGATCCCCGTTTCGATCCCACCCGCGTCGTGACCGCCCCGCGCGGCAGCACTCTCAACTGCAAAAGCTGGCAGACCGAGGCGGCCTACCGCATGTTGCAGAACAATCTGGACGCCGCCGTCGCCGAAAATCCCCAGCACCTGGTGGTCTACGGCGGCATCGGCCGCGCCGCCCGCGACTGGGCCTCGTTCGACCAGATCCTGGCCTCGCTGCGCACCCTGGAAGACGATCAGACTTTACTGATCCAGTCCGGCAAGCCGGTCGGCGTGTTTCAAACCCACGCCGCCGCGCCGCGCGTGTTGATCGCCAATTCCAACCTGGTGCCGAAGTGGGCGAACTGGGAGCATTTCAATGAACTGGACCGCAAGGGCTTGTTCATGTACGGCCAGATGACGGCCGGCAGCTGGATTTATATCGGCACCCAGGGCATCGTGCAGGGCACCTACGAAACCTTCGCCGAAGCGGGGCGCCAGCATTTCGGCGGCTCGTGGAAGGGAAAATGGATACTCACTGCCGGCCTGGGCGGCATGGGCGGCGCCCAGCCGCTGGCAGCCACCTTCGCCGGCGCCGTGTCTCTGACCATCGAATGCCAGCAAAGCAGCATCGATTTCCGGCTGCGCACCCGCTACCTCGACAAGCAGGCCAAAGACCTCGACGAAGCCCTGGCCTTGATCGAGCAGCACACGACAGCCGGCGACGCCATCTCCATCGGCCTGCTGGGCAACGCCGCCGAGATCCTGCCGGAGCTGGTCAAACGGGTCAAGGCGGGCGGCCGCGCGCCGGATCTGGTCACCGACCAGACCTCCGCCCATGACCTGATCAACGGCTATTTGCCGATCGGCTGGAGCGTCGCCGAATGGAAGGCGGCCCAGCAGGACCCGAGCCAGCATGCGCGCCTGACCGACGCGGCAGCCGCCTCCTGCGCCCAGCACGTGCAAGCCATCCTCGACTTCCACGCCATGGGCATCAAGGCGGTCGACTACGGCAACAACATCCGCCAGGTCGCATTCGATCACGGCGTCGCCGACGCTTTTGCTTTCCCGGGCTTTGTGCCGGCCTACATCCGTCCGCAGTTCTGCGAAGGGCGCGGACCGTTCCGCTGGGTGGCCTTGTCGGGCGACCCGGAAGACATCTATAAAACCGACGCCAAGATCAAGGAGCTGTTCCCGGACCAGCAGCAAGTGCATCACTGGCTCGACATGGCCCGCGACCGCATCGCCTTCCAGGGCCTGCCGGCGCGTATCTGCTGGCTCGGACTGGGCGAGCGCCATCTGGCCGGCCTGGCCTTCAATGAAATGGTACGCACGGGTGAGCTGAAAGCGCCGATCGTGATCGGCCGCGACCACCTCGACACGGGTTCCGTCGCCAGTCCGAACCGCGAAACGGAAGCCATGCGCGACGGCACCGACGCCGTCTCCGACTGGCCGCTGCTGAACGCCTTGCTGAACACCGCCGGCGGCGCCACCTGGGTCTCGCTGCACCACGGCGGCGGCGTCGGCATGGGATATTCCCAGCACGCCGGCATGGTGATCGTCGCCGACGGCACCGATGCCGCGGCTGAAAAACTGGCGCGCGTGCTGGTCAACGATTCCGCTTCCGGCGTCATGCGCCACGCCGACGCCGGCTACCCCGCCGCCATCGCCTGCGCCAAGCGCAACCACCTCGACCTGCCGATGATCAAATGATGACTTTTACCTTGAAACCGGGCGCAATGACCTTGACGGAATTGCGCGCCGTCTGGAGCGCCACCGCTCCCCTGCAGCTCGATGCCAGCGCCTGGGCGCCGATTGAAAACGCCGCCGCCGCCGTGCGCGCCATCGTCGCCCGCGGCGACGCCGCCTACGGCATCAACACGGGATTCGGCATCCTCGCCAAGACCCGCATCGCCGACGACAAGCTGGAGCAATTGCAAACCAATTTGATCCTGTCGCACGCCGTCGGCACCGGAGAATTGCTGTCGGACGCCGTGGTGCGCCTGATCCTGTTGATGAAAATCGGCAGCCTGGCGCGCGGCTATTCGGGCGTGCGACCCGTCATCGTCGAGACCCTGATCGCGCTGTACAACGCCGGCATCATGCCGGCCATTCCCGCAAAAGGTTCGGTGGGCGCCTCGGGAGATCTGGCGCCGCTGGCCCACATGACCCTGGCCATGCTGGGCGTGGGCCAGGTGCGCGTGCACGGCAAACTGCTCGATGCACAAGCCGCGCTGGACGCGGCGGGAATTCAAAAAGTCACGCTGGCGGCGAAAGAGGGCCTGGCGCTGATCAATGGCACCCAGGTGTCGACCGCGCTGGCGCTGCACGGCCTGTTCATGGCCGAGCGGCTGCTGGAAGCGGCGATTGTCGCCGGCGCCCTGTCGATCGACGCCGCCAAGGGCAGCGATGCGCCCTTCGACGCGCGCGTTCACGAAGTGCGCGGCCAGCCCGGCCAGATCGCCACCGCCGCCATGTACCGCGAATTGCTGGCAGGCAGCGCCATCCGCGCCTCTCACCTGGTCGGCGACGAGCGCGTACAAGATCCCTACAGTCTGCGCTGCCAGCCGCAGGTGATGGGCGCAGTGATGGACATCATCGGCAATGCCGGCCGCACCCTGCTGATCGAAGCGAATGCCGTCACCGACAATCCGCTGATTTTTCCTGATACGGAAGAGATCATCTCGGGCGGGAACTTCCACGCCGAGCCGGTGGCCTTTGCCGCCGACACCCTGGCGCTGGCGATCGCCGAAATCGGCGGCCTGGCGGAGCGGCGCATCGCCCTCTTGATCGACCACACCCTGTCCGGCCTGCCGCCGTTCCTGGTGGCCGAGCCGGGCGTGAACTCCGGCTTCATGATCGCCCACGTGACGGCAGCCGCGCTGGCGTCGGAAAACAAGTCGCTGGCCCATCCCGCCAGCGTCGACAGTTTGCCGACCTCGGCCAACCAGGAAGACCACGTCAGCATGGCCACCTTCGCGGCGCGCCGTCTTGACGATATGGCGCACAATACGGCTGTCATCATCGGCATCGAACTGCTGGCGGCGGCCCAGGGCATCGATTTTCACCGGCCGCTGGCGACCTCACAACACCTGGAACACGTGCACGCCCAGCTGCGTGCCCAGGTGCCGTTTTTCGACGCCGACCGTTTCTTCGCCCCCGACATCGAAGCGGCCCGCATGATGGTGCTGGACGGCGTGCTGAGCGCCTCGTGCAAGGAGTTATTTGCGGCCCTGCACCAATAAACGCAGCAGAGGAGAGCAATGGATTTCGATTTCACTGCCGGCAGCCTGCCCATCCTGGTGTCGATGCCGCACGCCGGTGAACGCCTGCCCGACGATATCGCCGCCGCCATGACGCCGTGCGCGCAGCTGTCCGCCGACACCGACTGGCATTTGCCGCGCCTGTACGATTTCGTGGGGCAGATGGGCGCTTCGACCCTGGCGGCGCACCACTCGCGCTACGTCATCGATCTGAACCGGCCGCCGGAAGATACCAATCTGTATCCCGGCATGGACACCACCGGCCTGTGCCCGCTCGACAGCTTTGCGCGCGAGCCGCTGTACCGCGAGGGCCAGTCTCCCGATGCGGCCGAGGTGGCGCGCCGGCTGCAGCTCTACTGGCAGCCGTATCACCGCCAGCTGCAGGCGGAGCTGGACCGCCTGGTCTCTCTGCACGGCGCCGTGGTGCTGTGGGAGGCCCACTCCATCGCTTCGCGCGTGCCGCGCTTTTTCGATGGCAAGCTGCCGGACCTGAATTTCGGTACCGCCGATGGCGCCGCCAGCGCGCCCGGCCTGGCGCAAGCGGTCATGGCGCAGGTGCCGGCTACCTTCAGCACGGCCCTCAACGGCCGCTTCAAGGGCGGCTACATCACGCGCCGCTACGGCCAGCCGCAGGCGGGCGTGCACGCCATTCAGCTCGAGATGTGCCAGTGTTTATACATGAACGAGCCGGGCATGGATGCCGCGCTGCTGGCCGGCGCCGATGCCACGCCGTTCGCTTACCGCGCCGATCTGGCCGAACGAATTCGTCCCACCCTGCAAGCGATGGTGCAGGCGGCCGTCACTTGGGTGGCGCGGTGAAACAGCGCTCCTTGCTCGCGCGGCACGCCTTGCTGCCGGACGGCTGGCGTGAAAATGTGCTGATCGAATGGGACGGCGATGGCGCCATCACCGCGGTCAAAACTGGCGTCGACGGGGTGCCGGCTGCCCACTTCGTCATCCCCGGCATGGTCAACCTGCATTCGCACGCCTTTCAAAGGGCGATGGCGGGGTTGGCGGAAACCGCGGGTGATACCGCTGACAGCTTCTGGACCTGGCGCGAATTGATGTACCGCTTCGCCGGCCGCATCACGCCCGAGCAGCTGGAAGCGGTGGCTGCTCAACTGTTCGTCGACTGCCTGCGCCACGGTTTTACCAGCGTCTGCGAATTTCACTATCTGCATCGCGCACCCGATGGCGCCATGTATGCGCGGCCGGCCGAGATGGCCGAACGGGTGGCGCATGCGGCATCACGCACCGGCATGGGCTTGACCATGCTGCCGGTGCTGTACAGCCACGGCGGCTTCGGCGGCCAGGCGCTCAGTGAGCGCCAGCAGCGCTTTAACAGCGATGTCGAGCAGGTACTGGGCTTCGTCGATGCCTTGTCCTCTCTGCGCGGCGGGCAGTTCGAGGTGGGCGCGGCACCGCACTCCTTGCGGGCGGCCTCAATGGCGCAGATCGGCGAGTTGACCAATGCTCTGCCAGCCGGGCGGCCCATCCACATCCACATCGCCGAGCAGCAGGCCGAGGTCGACGCCTGCCTCGCCCACAGCGGCCAGCGTCCGGTGGCCTGGCTGCTCGATCACATCAAAGTGGACCAGCGCTGGTGCCTGGTCCATGCAACCCACCTCGACGAGGCGGAGACCGGCGCGCTGGCCGCCAGCGGCGCCGTCGCCGGCCTGTGCCCGTCCACCGAGGGCAACCTGGGCGATGGCCTGTTTCCCTTGACGGACTTCCTGGCCGCCGGCGGACGTATCGGCATCGGCACCGACAGCCACGTCGGCCACAGCGCCGTCGAAGAGTTAAGATGGCTCGAATACGGCCAGCGCCTGCGCCGGCAGCGCCGCAACATCGCCGTCGATGGCCAGCAACGCCGGGTCGGCGATTATCTGTGGCAGGCGGCCTTGCGCGGTGGCGCGCAGGCCAGCGGGCGGCACGTGGGAGCGTTGGCGGTGGGGCGGCGCGCCGATCTGCTCGTGCTCGACGACGCCCACCCGAACCTGGCCGGCGCCGCTGCGGCCGATGTATTGAACCTGCTGGTTTTCGCCGGCAACGACAATCTGGTACGCGACGTGCTGGTGGGCGGGAACACCGTGATTGAAGACGGCCGCCACCCCGATCAAGCCGCCATCGCCGCGCGCTATTCAACTGTGCTGGCCCAACTGCGGGAGCTGACGCCATGACCATCCTGATTCCGTTTGCCGGCCTGGCCGCCGCTCCGTGGAAAAACGGCGGCGGCAGTACTACGGAGATCGCCATCGAACCGCCCGGCGCCAGCCTGCACAACTTCGAGTGGCGACTGAGCCTGGCGACCATCTCGCACAGCGGACCGTTTTCGAACTTCCCCGGCGTCGACCGCACCCTGGCGCTGGTCGACGGTCCCGGGTTTACCCTGGACATCGACGGCGAGCGCCACATCCTGCTCGATATCGACAATGGCGCCATCGCCTTTGCAGGAGAGGCGACCGCCACCGCCACTTTGCACGAGGGTCCCACCGTCGACTTCAACATCATGACCCGGCGCGATCTCTGCCAACATAAGCTGGGCCGCCGCCACATCGACGGCAGCGCCCAGTTCGCGCCGGGCGGCCAGCGCAGCATCCTGTTCCTGGCCGCCGGCGAGAGCCTGACGGTCAGCTGCGACGACGAGAGAATCGGCCTGGTGCGCTACGATTGCGTGCTGTTCGAGCCGGGCAAATTGTGGACGCTGGAAGGCGACGACGCCACCGTCTTCATCGTCGACATCTATCACCGGCCGGCGGCATGACTGTCACCGTCTTCACCAATGTGCACCTGGCCACCATGGCCGATGGTTACGGCGAGCTGCGCGACTGCACCGTGCTGGTCGAAAACGGCCGCATCGCCTCGGTGGGCGCGCGCGCCGAGGCGCCACTGGAAGGCGCCGAGATCATCGACTGCGGCGGCGCCTGGATGACGCCCGGCCTGATCGACTGTCACACCCACATCGTCCACGCCGGCAACCGCAGCGGGGAATTCGAAGCGCGCCTGAACGGCGCCAGCTACCAGGACATCGCCCGTGCCGGCGGCGGCATCATGTCCACCGTGCGCGCCACCCGCGCCGCCTCTATGGACGAGCTGTTGGAGCAAAGCGCGCCGCGCGTGCTGCGCCTGCTGGCCGAAGGCGTCACCACCCTGGAAATCAAGTCCGGCTACGGCCTCGATCTGGCAGGTGAGAAACGCATGCTGCAGGCGGCGCGCAGGCTGGGCCAACGCTTGCCGGTCGACGTCGTCACCACTTTTCTGGGCGCGCACGCGCTGCCGCCGGAGTTCGCCGGCCGCGCCGACGACTACATCGATCACATCATCGCCGCCATGCTGCCGGCGCTGGCGGCGGAGGACCTGGTCGATGCGGTCGACGCCTTTTGCGAAACCATCGGTTTTACCCCAGCGCAGACCGAGCGCCTGTTCGCCGCCGCGCAGGCTTTACGACTGCCCGTCAAACTGCACGCCGAGCAGCTGTCCGACCAGGGCGGCGCGGCCCTGGTCGCGCGCTTTGGTGGATTGTCGGCCGACCACCTGGAGCATTTGTCGGATGCGGGCGTCGAAGCGATGGCAGCGGCCGGCACCGTCGCCGTGCTGCTGCCCGGCGCCTATTATTTTTTGCGCGATACGACGCCACCGCCGATTGCCGCCTTGCGCGCCGCCGGCGTGCCGATGGCGGTTGCCACCGACTGCAATCCCGGCACTTCGCCGTTGACGTCGCTGCTGCTGGCGATGAACATGGCCTGCACCCTGTGGCGATTGACGCCGCTGGAGGCGCTGGCCGGCGCCACCATTCACGCCGCGCGCGCGCTCGGCATGCATCAGGATATCGGCAGCATCGAAGTGGGCAAGCGCGCCGATTTCGCCCTGTGGCAGATCGACCGGCCGGCCGATCTGTCCTACGCCATGGGTCTCAATCCCTGTGTCGGCGTGGTCAACGGCGGGGTATGGCGGCCAGCGGTGGTAAGCTGGCAAGACTGACCATTGCCGGAGCTTGCGTGTCGAATTTTTTTGTGGCGCTGTTTGCGCTGTTGACCTTTTGCGCGGCCGCCCATGCCGACGACAGCATCCTTAAAATCGGTTCCAAGCGCTTTACGGAATCGTATGTGCTGGGCGAGATCCTGACGCAGACGGCCGCCGCCCACGGCAAGGCCGAGCACCGCCAGGGACTGGGCAACACCGCCATCGTGCTGGCCGCGCTGCAGGCGGGCAGCATCGACGTCTACCCCGAGTATATCGGCACCATCGATCTCGAAATCCTCAAGAACAGCAAGGCCAGCAGCCTGCCGGAGATGAAAGCAGCGCTGGCGAAGATCGGCCTGGGCGTCGGCGTGCCGCTCGGTTTCAACAACACTTACGCGCTGGCCGTGCGTGGCGATAGCGCGGGCTTGACCACCATCTCGCAGCTGGCCGCGCATCCGGAACTCAAATTCGGCCTGTCGCACGAATTCATCGGCCGCGCCGACGGCTGGCCGGGCCTCGCCATGCGTTACGGCTTGCCGCAGACGCCGCGCGGCCTCGATCATGGCATCGCTTACGCCGCCCAGGCGGAAAAGCAGGTCGACGTCATCGACATCTATTCGACCGATGCCAAAATCGCCGAATACAAGCTGCGCGTGCTGGACGACGACCTGCACTACTTTCCCCGCTATGACGCGGTGTTGCTGTACCGGCTCGATGCCCCAACGCGCTTTCCCGCCCAGTGGCAAGCCATCGCTGCTCTGGAAAACAAGATACCGGCCGCGCAGATGATCGCCATGAACGCCGCCGTCGAAATCGACAAGCGCAGCTTTGCCGCGGTGGCGGCGGACTGGCTGCACCATAAGCCCGCGTCTGCGCCGCGTCGGAGCGCGCTGATGGAAAAGCTGTTCGACCATAAACTGGGGCAGCTCACGCGCGAACACGTGTTCCTGGTGCTGGTCTCGACCGGTCTCGCCTGCCTGTTCGGCATTCCGCTGGGCGTGCTGGCGGCGTTTTCTCCGCGCCTGCGCCAGCCGGTGCTGGCGGCGACCGGCGTGCTGCAGACGATTCCCTCGCTGGCGCTGCTGGCGATGCTGATTCCCCTGCTCGGCATGATCGGCACGGTGCCGGCGTTGATCGCCCTGTTCGTCTACGCGCTGCTGCCTATCGTGAGAAATACCTGCACTGGTATCTTGCAGGTGCCGGCGGGCTTGCGCACCGCGGCGCTGGCGCTGGGTTTGACGGTGCGCCAGCGCTTGCTGCACGTCGACCTGCCGTTGGCGCTGCCGGTGATTCTGGCCGGCGTCAAGACGGCGGCGGTGATGAGCGTGGGGACGGCGACCATCGCCGCCTTTATCGGGGCCGGCGGTTACGGCGAGAGAATCACCATCGGCCTGGCGCTGAACGACAACACCATGCTGCTGGCGGGAGCGATTCCGGCGGCCGTGCTGGCGTTGCTGACCCAGGGGGTGTTCGAGCTGCTGGAGAAAACGCTGGGCCGCCGACAAGCCCAAGTTTGAGCAAGGTCAACAGTGCCTATTTGCCCGGAGGTAAGATGGTTTCAACGGTTGCACCAGCCTGCTTGCAACGCGAACCCGGTCTCCCCTCCCATCGCATGAAAATGGGTTAACCCACGGCATCAAACCCGTGGGATTTTTTTGCCTTTTATACTGAAGCGCGGCCTGATGCCAAGGCGGTCAGGGCATCGCCCGCCACCCGGCAAATTCGCCATTCCGGCATCACCTCGGCGCCCACGCCTTCATAAAACGCGATGGCCGGGGCGTTCCAGTCCAGCACCGACCATTCGAAGCGCCCGCAGTCCCGTTCCCTGGCAATTTGCGCCAGTTTCACCAGCATCTGGCGGCCAAAGCCTTTGCCGCGCTGGGATTGTTTGACATACAAATCTTCCAGGTACAGGCCCTTGCGGGTGAGGAAAGTGGAAAAATTGTGGAAGAACAGGGCGAAGGTGACGACCTCGCCATCGGCTTCGCCGACGATGGCTTCGCAGGACGGTTTCGGGCCGAACAGGGCCTCGTGCAGCAATTCCTGCGAGGCCACCACCAGGTGTTCGAGTTTTTCGAACACGGCCAGTTCGACGATCATGCCGTGGATGTGGGCGATATCTTGCGGCTGGGCAGGGCGGATGGCGAAAGCGGTCATGGGATCTCGGGAACGGGAGTGGAAGTGACGGGGATGGAAATTTTATTAGGAGCCGGCGCGCGCACCGCCCACACCACGCTGGCCAGGCACAGCAGCATGCCGGCAAATTCCAGCGGACCGGGGCGGTAGTGCTCGAGCTGGATCGACAGCAGCACGGAAATCACGGGAGATGTCACGCCCACATACACGGCCTTTTGCGCACCGATGCGGTTGATCAGGGTGAAGTACGCAATAAAGGCGATGACCGAGCCGAACACGGACAAATACAACAAGCCCATCCAGTATTGGGGAGCCGCCGGCACGATCAGCGGCTGGCCGCTGATGGCGATCAGGACGAACACCAGGGCGGTACCCCAGGCCATCGACCAGGCGGTCGTCAAGAACACATTGTTCGATTGCGCGCGCACCTTGCCGACGATGACGTTGCCGGCCGAACTGGCGACGGTGGCGGTGACGGCCAGCGCCAGGCCCAGCAAAAAGTGGCCTTTGCCACCCATGCCGATGTCTTGCAGGGCGGCGCCGATCGACTGCGAAAACAGCAGCGCCACCCCGGCCACGGCCACGGAACCGGCGGCCCACACGCGCCAGACGATGGGCGTGCCGAAAAACAGGCGCGAGCAGATCGGCGTCCAGAACACCATCAGGGCGAACAGGACCGCGACCAAGGCCGACACCAGGTATTGCTCGGCGCTATAGGTGCAGACATAGGACAGGCCGAAAGTCAGAAAACCCTGCGCCATCAGCCAGCGCTGGGTGCGCCACGGCAAGCTCAGACGGTTGCCGCGCAGCAAGCAGAAGCCGAACAGGACGGCGGAGGCCAGCGCAAAGCGGTAGGCGACGGAGACGGCCGGCGGCACGTCGCCCAGTTGCAGGGTGATGGCCCAGAAGGTCGAGCCCCAGATCAGGGAGGCGAGGAGAAAGAGGATGGAAGATGGCATTGCGAAAGTATACGGGAGTTCAAAGCTTCTTGTGGACTGCCGCTCAGCCCTTGTCATCCACGACAGAATGACAGCAAAACAACGGTGCTCGATCTGGCGATTGAGGTGGCGCAAACGGCGCCGGCTTGGCGCCGCCGGTGTGACAGCGCTCGGTATCATGAACTTCTTTTTCGCGAGGACGCCGATGAAACGGTCGCTGCAAGTGAAGGTGTGGATTCTGCTGGGCTACGTGCTGGTGTGCACGGCGGCGGTGCTCGATCAGCAGTCGGATCCGCCGGAACCGAATTCGGCCGACAGCATGGCCGTCGAGAGCGTCGAGGCCCCTTGATCCTCAATAGGCGACGCGCAGGCGGCGGTACAGAAAGCCCAGCACGAATAGCGGGCCGATCAGCAAAAAGCGCAGGTCCTCGAAAAACGACGGTTTTTTGCCTTCGATCTTGTGGCCGATGAACTGGCCGATCCAGGCCAGCACGAACACCGTGATCGACACCGGCAACACGGTCAGCGGCGGCATCGCGTACAGCAGCCCCAGCATGATCACCGTCATCGCCAGCATGCCCAGCGCGAACGGCCGCGATAACTGAAAATAATAGGCAAGGGCAGCCAGGCTGACCGCCAGCGCGGCCAGCGGGTGGATCCACCAGATCAAGCCCAGCAGCGAAAACACGATCAGCGGCACGCACACCAGGTGGATCAATTCGTTGGTGTGATTCAAATGGCTTTCGCTGTATTGATCGAGCAGGCGGTCGATCTGGCGCGGGTCGCTCATGGGGTCTCCGTTGTTGATTTTTGAACTTGTGCGGTCAATTCTACACCGGCCGCTCGGCTAAAATGCCGCATGCATTCCACCAATTTCTCCGGGGCGGCGATGGCGCCCGCGGACCGTAAACGCTGTTTCGATCCTGTCGTCGATGAACGCACGCGCCTGCTGGTGCTGGGCAGCTTGCCGGGCGAGCGTTCGCTGGCGCTGCAGGAATATTACGGCAACCGGCAAAACAAATTCTGGCAGCTGATGTCGGCGGTGACCGGAGCCGAACTGGTGCCGCTCGATTATCCGGCGCGCTTGTCGACCTTGCTGGCGCACGGAATCGGCTTATGGGATGTCGTGGCCGAAGCCCACCGTCACGGCAGCCTCGACAGCAATATCCGCAACCGCGACGACAACGATCTACTCGGCCTGCTGGCGCGCTACCCGGCGATTCGCGCGATCGCGTTCAACGGCGGTACCGCGGCCAAGCTGGGCCGCAAGGCGCTGGGCGCGCACGCGGCCGGCTATGGAATTGTCGAGCTGCCGTCGAGCAGCCCGGCGTATACCAAGCCGTATGCGGAAAAATTGGCGCAGTGGTCGCAGTTGCAGGCGCTGCTGCGTGGCAGCGATATTGCTGATCAATCCTCCTGAAATCCCGCCTGTCTCCGGTGGCGCAGGGCCAGCACCAGCACCGCTTCGAATTCCGCTTCCCAGCTGTACAGCGCCACGTAGCCGGTGCCGCCATGCGAAATAATCAGCTCGTGCATGTCGTATTCCGCCGGCCTTCCGATCAGTGGATGGCGCGCGAGGATGCCGACGGCCTCATCGATCAGATCGAGTGTTTCGAGCGCATCGGCGCCGTGTGCCGTCAGATAATCGCTGATGCGTTCGAGATCCTTGAGTGCATGGCGCGCGTAGCTTATTTTTGCCAAGATGTCGGCTCCGGCGGCGTTGCGGTTTTATCGGCGATGCGCCGGCGCAGGTAGTCGTGCGCTGCGGCCTTGTCGACACCGCTGCTGCCGCGCAGCATGTCGTCGCGCGCTGCCTGGGCCTGGGCGACGAAAGCGCCGCGCTGCTCGGCCTTGTCGGTGGCGCTACGGATGGCCTCGACCATGAAGGCGTGCGGGCTGACGCCCAGTTCCTCGGCGGCACTGGCGGCGCGCTGCTTGAGTTCGTCGGACAATTTGAGGGAGGTGGTAGCCATGGCGGATGGACGAATGGGCGTTGGGGTGCTACCAGGGCAGCACCTTTTCGCCGCGGGCTCCAATAGTGCGGGGAGATTATTCATGTCGAGCTCCTGGTGTCGGAAGCTCTAGAAATATCATGGCGCTTTCACGCGCCGCCCCGGTCCGCTCAATCGTGCGCGCTTGACTTCAATACCGCATCAGCCCAGCCGCGTCAGCACCCGCACCGTCGATTCGATATAGTCTATAAAACCCATGCGTCGATAGAAATCGTGGGCGGTTTCGTTGGCGCGCATCACGTGCAGGAAAGGGATTTCGCCGACTTGCATTTGCTGGTGTATTAGTTTGCGCATCAGCTTTTTCGCCAGCCCGCGGCCCTGCGCATCCGGGTGCGTGCAGACGCCGCTGACCTCGGTGTAGCCGGGCACGCGCATTCTCTGGCCGGCCATGGCGATCAGGCGGCCGTCATCGAAGACACCGTAATAATCGCCCAGTTCGATGGTGCGCGGCCCGAACGGACCGGGGCGGCACAGCGCGGCCAATGCCACCGCTGCGTCGGCGTGTTGCAGTCCTAGCTTGACGGCGTCGGGCGCATCGTCCGCGCTCGGCTGTGCCGCATCCCACACCATGCGGAACATGGTCGTTTCGGCGTCGATGCGCCAGCCTTCCGGGCAGGCGCCCTGCCAGCCTTCGCAATAGAAAATCTCGCCCGGCGCGCAGAATAGAGACAGCGCATCGAAATCGGGCAGGGCGTTATCGCGAAACGCGATGATGGGAGAAAAGCCGCTGGCATAACGGCGTGCGCCGCCGGCGCCGCTGGCGTGGCGCGCGTGCGGCCCGGTCATGGTGTTCCAGAAGATGGCGTCGAGCGGCGGGTGGGACAGCGATGCGGTCATGGCGGGCAGTCAAATCAAAAGCCCATTGTAATTAAAGCGCCATTGGCCCGCTTCCCGCTTCTTGCTAATGCGTAAAACAGTCGACCAGCTGGTCGATCAAATCGGTCACTTCGTCCTCTCCCATGCCGAGGTAGGCGCAGGCGACTTCTCCGCCCTTGCTCCATTCGACCGAATCGGGCGTGCCCTGATAGGCTTGCAGGGCGCGTTCGGCCAGCAGGGACAAGGCGACCAGCGAGCGCACGGTGTCGTCGCTGGCGTCGTCGTCGATGACCTGGTAATCGTGGTGGTGCAGGATGGCCCAGGAGACTTCGCCCGACAAGCCCCAGTTCCTCGCCAGCAGGCAGCCGATGGCGGCGTGGTTGGTGCTGTGGCGGGCGTCTTCGACGTCGGTGAAGCGCAGCAGCGGTTCGTTCGCGGCCGCTTCATAGGTGATGCCGTAGTCCGTAAAACGGTCGAGCAGCAGGGCCACGCCGGTATTGCAGAACAGGCCGAAGGTGTGGGCGACGTCGGGCGCGCCGATGCGCAGGCGCTTCGACAGGAACACCATGGCTTGCGCGCGCCGGGTCGACAATTCCCAGAACTGCGCCAGCGAGGCGCCGTTGCTGGTGATCGCCTGGCGCGCCAGCAAGCCCGCCATCAAGGCCGCCACCTGGTTCATGCCGAGGAAGGCGATGGCCTGGTCGATCGACTTGGCCGGCCGCGTGGCGCCGTAAAACGAGGAATTCGCCAGTTTCAGCAGGGCGCCGGCCATGCCGACGTCGGCGGCGATGATGCGGCTGATCGCGCCCGGCGACGGATCGTCCTGCGCCAGTTCGCGCTGCAGGTCGGCCAGCAGGCTGGGACGGGGCGGGATGCGGATCGATTTCATCAGGGCGTCGACCGGATCCACATGGGCCGCGGCGGCGGCGACGGCAGGATTGTGCATATTCATGGAGGAATAGGGTAAATAATGCTTTTGGGAAATATCTACCACTATAGCCGAATCGCTGTCGCACCGCATCGGCTGAACGCATAATTGTGCGGAATCAAACGCGAGTGTGGCGGCGAAGCCAATACAATGTTGCCATGGAAAACACACTCGTCGGCATTGACTTTGCCAAACCCTCGGAACAGGTGGCGCGCGCCCTGATCGGCGTGCTGGTATTCGTCGACGGCGTCGGCGGACGCATCGTCGAAACCGAGGCCTACGACCGCGACGACCCCGCCTCCCACACCTTCAATGGGCAGACCGAGCGCAACGCCGCCATGTTCGGCGAGCCGGGCCACGCCTATGTGTATCTGTCCTACGGCATGCACTGGTGCCTGAACTTCGTCTGCCGCGGGGCGGGCCACGGCGCCGGGGTGCTGATCCGGGCCATCGAGCCGCTGGCCGGCATCGACCGCATGCGCGCGCGGCGCGGCATCGACGACCTGCGCCAGTTGTGCTCGGGACCCGGCAAATTGTGCCAGGCGCTGGCCGTCAACCGCAGCTACAATGGCCTGTCGCTGGCGGCGCCGCCGTTCGAGCTGGAGGCGGCGCCGGAACAGGTGACGGTGGTGGCCGGTCCCCGCATCGGCATCTCGAAGGCACAGGAAACGGTGTGGCGCTTCGGTCTGAAGGGCTCGCGTTTTCTCAGTAAACCGTTTTAAAGGTAAACGGGACGGCCCGCTTGCAGGGACCGCCCCATGGCGCTGGTGTGAAAAACAATTCAGCTGGCGCGGCGGGAGGGTAGGGCGCGCGGTTTGGCGCCGCGCATGCCGCTGTTGGGCGAGCGCCGCTCCTGCGGCTCGTGAAACGATTCGAACTCGTCGGCGTAGCCGGGCGCGGCCGGTTCGACCGCGGCAGCCGGCGCGCTGTCTGACCCGTCGAACTTGAACACGGATACCGCCTGCGCCAGATTGAGCGCCTGCTCGTGCAGGCTGGCCGCCGCCGCCGCCGCTTCTTCCACCAGCGCGGCGTTTTGCTGCGTCATGTCGTCCATCTGGCCGACTGCCAGGTTGACTTCAGCGATGCCGTCGGCCTGCTCGGTGCTGGCGGTGCTGATGCGGGCGATGATCTCGTTGACCTGCTGGACCGAGGCGACGATGTTGCCCATGCTGTTGCCCGCCTCGTTGACGGACGCGCTGCCGCCGTCGATGATGGCGACCGAATCGGCGATCAAGGCCTTGATCTCCTTGGCCGCCGCCGCGGAACGTTGCGCCAGCGTTCTCACCTCCGACGCCACCACCGCGAAGCCGCGTCCCTGCTCTCCGGCGCGCGCCGCTTCCACCGCCGCGTTCAAGGCCAGGATATTGGTCTGGAACGAGATGCCGTCGATGACGCCGATGATCTCGACGATCTTGCGCGAACTGGCCTTGATCGACTCCATCGTCGCCACCGCCTTGTCGACGGCCCTGCCGCCGGATGACGCCAAGGTGGACGCGCTGGCCGCCAGTTCGGTGGCCAGGCGGGCGTTGTTGGCGTTGTCCTTCACCGCCACCGTCAAGGTCTCCATGGCGCTGGCGGTCTGCTCGAGCGATCCGGCCTGCATTTCGGTGCGCGCCGACAGGTCCAGGTTGCCGGTGGCGATTTCCTGCGAGGCGGT
>JACXTT010002681.1_pt1 | contig 27961 bp, 23 predicted proteins | sample 9270951 | NCBI WGS metagenome assembly JACXTT01 (sample SAMN15532306, study PRJNA645909) | rock metagenome | isolation source: weathered quartz diorite | place: Puerto Rico | collected 2017-06-21 | reverse complement strand
ATGAACGCCATGAACATCCCCCTGCCAGACACCCTCAAGACCTTTGTCGATGATCAGTTCAGCCTGCGAGGCTGAGGTGGACTTAACCGCTTTGTCGGGCGATGATTTGCCATCAAAATGACATAACTCTTGATGCAAGGATTGCCCCGGGATGTCGATTTTTACTCAGCCCCAAGGGCTGATATTCGACCTTGAAGCCGTGCCGCCGAAGGACGATAAACCTGCTCGTCTCACAATGCTGGGAGGCCTTCGTCCTGATATCGGGGAGGAGCTGGAGCTCCGCATATCTGGTAGTCCCATGTCGGCTCTACAGCAGTTGGATAAGCTGTCTGCTGGGGCAAACTTCGTGCTGGGGCATAACGTCATTGGGCATGATTTGCCGATTCTGCGTAGCTATGCGCCTCAGTTGGCGCTGCATGCGCTTCCGGTCATCGACACGTTGCGTCTGTCTCCGTTGGCGTTTCCACAGAATCCTTATCACCGATTGATCAAGGATTACAAACTGACCCGCGAAAGCCTCAACTCACCGCTGTCCGACTGCCGTTCGACGCTGGTTCTTTTTCGGGATCAACGCCAGGCTTTCACGCATTTGAATGAGGTCAATCGGCAGGAACTGCTCTGCTATCAGACCCTGTTGGCACCTAGCCTTGAGGATGATCTGGGCGCGTTCTTCGCTTCCCTGACTGGGCAAGCTCCAGCGCCAATCTCTGAGCTTGAGGCGCTCCTTCCGCAACTGCTGCAAGAAACGGATCCGGCGCTGCAACGAGACTTGAAGGTATGCCGCACACGACTTGAGCAACTGCTCGGTGAGGATCTTCAACGAGCAGAGCTGCACTGGTCGTTGGCTTATGCGCTGGCCTGGCTCCGAGTGTCTGGAGGCAACTCGGTGTTGGCGCCCTGGGTTCGCCATCAATTTCCCGAGGTTGACCGACTACTCTCTGAGCTGCGTGACGTGCCGTGTGAGCGGGAGGATTGTCAGTACTGTCAGACAACCCATGATCCGCGCCATGAGCTCAAGCGCTACTTTGGTTTTCCCGACTTTCGTTACGAGAAGCCTGGGATGAGCTTGCAGCACGACATCGTGCTGGCGGGCATGCGTGGTCAGCATGTGCTGGCTATCCTGGCGACGGGGGGCGGCAAATCGCTGTGTTATCAGCTGCCGGCATTGAATCGTTTCCATCGTAACGGCAGCCTGACGGTCATTGTTTCGCCGTTGCAGTCGCTGATGAAAGACCAGGTGGATGGGCTACTGGAGCGCAACGTTCAGTGTGCAGCGGCGCTGAATGGCCTGCTGACCATGCCGGAACGTGCTGATGTATTGGAGAAGGTCCTGATGGGCGATGTCGGCATTCTGCTGGTGTCGCCCGAGCAGTTCCGTAACAAGGCTTTCCGAAGAGCGATCGGCCAGCGTCAGATTGGTGCCTGGATTTTCGACGAGGCGCACTGCCTGTCGAAGTGGGGGAGTGATTTCCGGCCGGACTACCTCTATGTTTCCCGATTCATCCGGGAGTACACCGGTAATGGCCCGCTGGCGCAGATAGGCTGTTTTACCGCCACAGCCAAGCCGGATGTATTAGCCGATATCCAGAGCCACTTCCAAGACAGCCTAGGCATCGAGTTCAAGGTTTTTCCTGGCGGGCATGAGCGGACAAATCTGCACTTCGACGTGCTGCCTTGCCCCCGGGCGGAGAAATGGGTTCGCACGGACAGTTTGCTGCATGATCATCTGGACCGACAGCAGGGCGGTGCGGTCGTCTTTGTTTCCAGTCGCAAAAATGCTGAGGAGCTTTCGGACTTCTTGATCGGGCAAGGATGGTCTTGCAGGCACTTTCATGCCGGCATTGATCCCAATACAAAAACGGATATCCAGGACGACTTCAAGGCTGGGCGATTGAGGATCATCGTCGCCACCAACGCCTTCGGCATGGGCGTGGACAAAGCCGATATCCGTCTCGTTGTGCACGCCGACATCCCGGGGTCGCTGGAGAACTATCTGCAGGAGGCGGGCAGGGCTGGGCGAGATCAGGCTGACGCACGCTGCGTATTGTTGTACGACCCGCAGGATATCGAGACCCAGTTCGGAATGAGCGAGCGTTCGAAGCTCAGCATTCGAGATATTCAGCAGATCCTGCGCAAGCTGCGTATCGAGAGCAATCGACGTAAGGGCGGCAATCTGGTCATCACGGCGGGTGAAATCCTGTTGGATGATGACGTTGAAACCAGCTTCTCCGCGGATGAGCGTGATGCTGAAACCAAGGTTGTTACGGCGGTCGCCTGGCTGGAGCGTGGCGATTACCTCAAGCGAGAGGAAAACCACACGCAGGTTTTCCCGGCGTGCCTGGATGTGAGCGAGGAGGAGGCTGAGAAACGTTTGCTGAGGGAGCCGCTCTCACAGCGGCGACAGGGGGAGTTCCGGGCCATTCTGCGTTACCTCTATGCAGCGGATGCCGATGAGCAGGTGAACACCGATCAACTGATGCAGTTGACCGGTCTGGAGTCGGAGGAGGTTGCCAGCGCACTCAAGCAACTGGAGGAGATGGGGCTGCTGATCAACGATTCGCAGATCACCTTGTACTTGCGCTATGGGGTGGCAGGGGCCTCTAACCAGCGTTTGCAAAATTCCCTGCAACTGGAACAGGCCCTGTTCCGGTGTCTGCGTGAGCAAGCACCGGATGCCGATCAGGGCGGTTGGCAGGATCTGAACCTGCCACCGTTGACCGCCGAACTTAAGGCCGCCACCGCACTGGAGGAGCTGCTCCCTCTGCACGTGTTGCGGCTGTTGCGCAGTCTTGCCCAGGACCATGATGCAGATGGTCAGCAGCGCAGCAGTTTCGAAATCAGGCAGCTCAATCGCGACTACCTAAAGCTGCGTATAAAGGGTGGCCATTCCTGGGAGAAGATCGTTCGCTTTGGTGACGTCCGGCGTGTATTGGCCAGCAAGTTCCTGGAGCTCTTGATCAGTAAGTTACCTGCGGGATTGCGTGGCGCAGATCTGCTGGTCGAAACGAGTTTCGGCGAGTTGCTCAAGGTGATCGAGTCTGACCTCGAACTGATGCACCAGATTCCACCGAACAGGCGTCGGAAGGTAATCGAGCATGTCCTTCTGTATCTACACCGACAGGACATTTTGACCCTCAACCACGGCATGACCGTCATGCGCAGGGCCATGACCATCGAGGTCAAGAAGGAAGACAAGCGCAAGACCTTCCTCAAGGAAGACTACCTGCGGCTCGATGAGCATTACCGCGAGAAGCGCATCCAGGTCCATGTGATGCGTGAGTACGCCGAAGTCGCGCTGCAGGAAATGGCCGAGGCGCTACGTCTGGTCCTGGACTATTTCACCGACTCCAAGCAGGCATTCATTAAGCGCCATTTCTCCGGAAGGGAGGAGGTGCTCAAGCTGGCGACCAGCGAGGAGTCGTGGAAGTCCATCATCGAATCGTTGAACACCACGCAGAAACTGATCGTTGCCGACGATGACGATATTAATCGGCTGGTGCTGGCCGGACCGGGCTCCGGTAAGACTCGCGTGATCGTGCACCGTATTGCCTACCTGTTGCGGGTACGACGGGTACCGGCGACCAGTATCGTAGCGCTGACCTTCAACCGTCATGCGGCGAACGAGATCCGCAAGCGGTTGTTAGCCCTGGTCGGGGCCGATGCCTACGGTGTCAGTGTCCTGACCTACCACAGCATGGCCATGCGATTGACCGGCACCCGCTTCGGGCGAGGTGACACGGTCGACGAGCAAACACTCAAGCGGGTGCTGAGCGAGGCTGTGGAGCTGCTGGAGGGTAAGCGCAATGTGGAAGGGGAAGATGACCTGCGTGAGCAGTTGCTGCGCGGCTACCGTTACATCCTGGTCGACGAATACCAGGACATCGACAGCCTGCAATACCGACTGGTGAGCGCTCTGGCCGGACGTCACACGGAAGAGGATGGCCGGTTGTGCATCATGGCGGTGGGGGATGACGACCAGAACATCTATGCCTGGCGCGACACCAATAACCGTTATATCGAGCGCTTCCGCGAGCACTATGCTGCGTCGACCAGTTTCCTGGTCGATAACTACCGTTCTTCTTTGCGGATCATTGAGGCGGCCAACCAGCTTATTGACCAGAATCCAGAGCGTCTGAAAGAGACCAACCCCATCCGGATTAATAGGGCACGGCAGGAGTTGCCTGCCGGTGGGGTATGGGAGGAACTGGATGAGCAGCGAAACGGTCGGGTGCTGCGAGTGCTGATCGATCCGAGCGACCGTGAGCAGGGTAATTTGCAGGCTCAGGCTGCGATGGCAGAGTTGGGGCGGTTGTTAGCGCTTGAACAGGGCGGCTGGAATGGCTGTGCGATTCTGGCCCGGACGCACCGCTATCTGTGGCCGATTCAGGCTTGGTGCGAGCAGCACGATATTCCCTATTTCTTGGCAGCAGACAAGGAAACGGCATTGCCAATTACTCGGCAGCGTAGTTTCGTGCTGGTAATCGACAATCTGCGAGGTATTGAAGGCTCCCTGTGTGCAGCGGATGCATGGCAGCGCTTGTCGAGCAACAACCTGCTGGATGATGCTGAGTGGAAGAGTTTTTTCCAGACGGCTTTCGAGCAAATGCTAGGAGAGCTGGGAGACTGCCAACTTGGTAGTGGTGCCCTGATCGATTGGCTGTACGACTATGCTCGTGAGTTACGCCAACAGCCCAAGGAGGGGCTCTATCTCGGAACTGTGCATTCGGCCAAAGGGCTGGAGTTCCGTCATGTTGTACTGCTGGACGGTGGGTGGAGCGCTCAGCCCGATGGTCTGTCAGATGAGCGACGTCTCTACTATGTGGGTATGACGCGTGCAGAGCAGACCCTGACGCTGTGTGAGTTTGGTGATGGGAATTCTTTCAGCCGTAGCCTGACAAGATTCACCGATCAGCGAGAGTTTTACGGAGAGCCTATTGCCGAGTTGGAGATGCGTTTTCAGCAGCTCACACTGAAAGATATCGACATTGGATTTGCTGGGCGTTATGCACTGCGCAGTCCAATACACTTGGCTATTGGGAATCTTCGTGAGGGGGATCCGCTCACGTTGAAAAAAGAGGGTGATCGCTATCAACTGTTGGATAGTCAGGGCACCGTGGTAGGACGGACTGCCAAGTCGTTTCAAACACAAAGCGGTCTCGATCAATGTGAAGTTGCTGCTATCACGGTGCGGTTTTCAGAGGACAGTGAGGAGCAGTATAGGGGAATGAATAAATGCGAGCGCTGGGAGGTAGTTGTGCCGAGATTGAGAGGGTAGGGGCGATTAGCGGCGTTGTGCATAATCCGCGCTCGAAAAGGAGGCATCTGCGTGGTTGTTGATGGCGTTGAATACCGTTTTGAAATTGCATCGAGCGTCACTCCTGGACACGACGGCCTGGCAATTGAATGCTGGCAAGGGAACGATATGGTCTTTGAGGTGTTTCGAAATGATCAGACACTCAAGTTCGAAGTGACCTTGTTCATGCAGGACGTGCCGCTTGAGTTGCTGGAGGAGATCATTCCGAGCGCACGGGTTCGACTGGGCGAGTTTGTTCCGTAAGCTGGATCGAGGACAGTTGTTACAAACGCAGAGTTTCCTGCGCTGCCTCAATTTCAATGCCAGGGGAAATGATGTTTGAGGTCCTGGAGGGGGATGCGATGTTCACATCACCAGGTCATGACGCCGGTGCCGGTTCGGCAATTTCAGGTTTGAGCTCCAAACACGAAGCCTTCCAGACGCTGCAACAGATTGCCTTCCGTGCACTGGAACACACAGCCTTCCCTAAAAGGCCTTTAAGGGTAAGGGGGGAGCTGATTGAGCTTGGAGATCTGTGCAGCCAGTTAACGGGTAGCTTGATTGAGCTGGCGATGCAGGGAGGGCTTGCTCGAGTCGAGCGATATCCGTTTACGTTGTTACCCGTTCGGTCGACTCGGTAATCCACTGTGGTGGGTATCGATTTCTTGCCGTGGAGCCGAGCGGGTCGCACCAAGGAGGAGTTCGAGGGTGGGTGTGTGTCTGAGACGCCGTCTACGTTTTCAGGTGCGTTACCAAGACCTTAAGCAAGATGGCCAGCCGTGGGGCGGAGAGTTGGCAGGCGCAGTTGGGTGGTGTTCTGGTTATCCAGGAACCGAACCGCCGGGAGAAATTTCTGAAGACCGGCGACGTTCAGAACACCAGGGGCATCGTACGAAAGATGACCGTACATCTTTGAGGGATGCGCATTAGGACCGTTTAGCAGCCCTCACAGGCCGATCCCTGATGGTGGCCCGTGAACTCGCAGGGATGCTGTGTCCGGGATTAGTTGACCACTACTACATGCCAATGTACCGCAGATGGGCTTAGTCGTTCTGCGAGCTTAAGCTATCCGCTTCCGTTCAGGTTCAGGTTCAGGTTCGGACTATTCGGAATTATTGATAAGCCATAATTTCCAGTAATTTCACCTAGTGTTTAGCTGCGTCCAGTGACTTTCGAAATCCACTCTGACTAAACATTTTGTGGTTAGTGCCGATACTGACATTTCTGAAGGGGTAAGTGGTCGGTAGTCGATCATTTCATTCGTCAGGCTTGATGCTTAATATAAGGATGAGGGTAATGAGAGAAAACGAAGCTGAGAGGCAAGAGAAAAAAACCGCCATCAATGTTTATCAGGATTTCAATGAGATCCTCAAGCTGGTGGCGGAGAAATGGGTATTGATAGGCGGTATTGGAGCCTTGATCAGTGCTGTAGTTAGCTACGGTGTCTTGATGACGTACTCCCTAGCGATTGGCCGAATTGATCTTTTACCTCTATTGTTCGATAAGAAATTTTCTGCATTGCTGCCCTGGATGGGGTTGGTTGCCTTTCTTCTAATCGTGTATATGGCGGTGATGTTTGTTGCGACGGCATTTTACTCGCTGTCGGTTTCGTTGTTTAACGAGGCGCCCAATCTTCGACCAGCGGTGGCGCGGATATTTTTCTGGCATGCTGTAGCAGGTTCATTGCTGTTTGTGGGGTTCGCATTCAAGAGACCTGATATGAATCATTGGCTCGTTGCTATTGTTATAGTTTTCTGCATGGCGGTGATGGTTGGAGTATCGATGAGATCTAAAAAGCTCCGGGTGGCTCTGAAATTTGTGTCATTGTTTAATAACCTAAAGGCGAGAGGGGTGTGGTGGCATCAAGTAGGAGTTTTTGTTTTTGCCTACTCCATTTTGATGCTGGCTATTTTCTCTGTCGCTTATCCTATGTCGGTATTTTTGAAGTCCTATACAGGCAAAGATACGCCGGAAGCCATCGAATCACTGATGGGTATATCCATGATTGCAGTTGTATTGCTTTTCTTGCCGGCGTTGATTTTTTTTGTGAGCAAGAAGCATGTGGTGATACGTGCGTTTCTGACATCCAGCTCTGCACTGATTATTACTTTAGTAGTTGTGGCCATTTGTCCTGGGGTTAGCTCTACCCTCGTGTACAAAGCCGCAGAAATGGTGGGTGTAAGGGAGATGAGTTCATTCAAATATCGTCTGCTCAAAAACTTTGAAATTAAAGACTTTGATAAGGCGACATGGGGTGATGTCGACGGCAGCCCAGATCTCCCAGTAGTCACGGCCTTTCCCTTGTTCTCGCTTGGCGATGTTCTGTTGCTGTGCCCGAGTAGCCTGAACAGTACCCGGCTGGGTGGCTGGCCGGATCATTCCCACGCCTGCATCCTGACGCAGGGCAGCGATGTTGTGAAGTTGCCTGAAGTGACCACTGCGAATAAACAGTCGGAAGAACATGAGCGATCAACGAAGACACCCACCTGATTCTTGATCGAGGGCAATGGCTGTCAATACCAGTGTCGTCCTTGCTGCGGTTTTGGGGCGGCTGGAGGGGCGTACGGGGTGGGGCAGAAGCCTTCTCTTCGGCGAGCTTGCGACTTGATCCTCTTGGAGCCAAGACGCTTTGTCCTCGCACAGCACCTGGGCAACGGTATGACTCAGCGAGCCGCCGCTCCTACAGGGCTTTCCGTAGCAACCCTGGCCAGCAACGCGTCCACCATTTTGGCTACCGTATCGTATCTGGACTTTACGATGTGCCGGGCGAAGGCCGAATACTCGTTGCTTACTTCGGTGTGCTTGAAGAACCTATCGATGTGCATCTCCAGCACGGGCATCCAGCGCCTGACGCCTTCATCTGTGGGTTCGTCGGCGACTCCGTTGATTATCCTCTTCAGACACAGGAAATCTTCGTCCAGCTTGAGTTGCAGTTCCCGTCTCGCTTCCACGAGTTTCGAGCGATTAAGACCGAATAGGTCGATGCTGGTCTCGCCGTACCGCGAGACGGCGACGGCCAGCGGGTGGTCGGCCACGACCCTCCAGTCGATATGCTCGCCGGGGTCCACGCAGGTGGGATCGATTAGCAACGGGTCTTCCTGCGCATGGTCGTCGGTGGCACAGGTAGCCCGCAACCCGGCCACCGGGAAGTGATCGTGCTTGCCGCTCAGGCGTTCGCCCTGAGTCAGTTCCTGGTCGTCATCGGTGCCCAGCAGCGTCTGGTTCCGGCCGCGGTTGCAGTCGATGCAAGAGGCGAGCAGGTTGGTCCATTCGGTGGCCAGCCACCAATAGCCCGGATGGTTGAGTTCACCTTCTATGCGGCCTTTGGGGCGGAAGTGTTCGACATCAATGGGACCGGTGTTGGTGATCTTGCCTTCGCAGTAGGCGCACTTGTTGTGGAACAGTGTGTTCAGCGCCGAGACCACGCCGGGTTCCTTGTAATGGGCGAACGCGTATGACTTGGTGCGCGGGCTTTGGTAATACACCGCCGCGCGCAGATGCTCTCGGTGGCCGGAGCCATTCGGCGCGGTCAGCGATGCCGGCCTGGCGACCCGGTTGCGGTTAATGGGTACCATGTTTCTTCCGGTTGCGTTCGAGCACCTCGATGATCGCCCGCACCGAGGCTTCCCTGGCGTTGGCGTGTTCGATGGGGGTGGCGAGGTCCGTGTCGCGGATGTGCCGGGTCAAGGCCTGGGCGATGATCTGCCGGTCGAGGGTATCGCCGATCATGGGGAGGCTACCGTAGTTTTCTAGCAGGTCGTCGCGATTCCTGCGGTCCTTCTGCGAGAGGTCCTTGTCTTCGCGCGCCGCATATTGGGCGAGCTTCTCGAGAGCCCGTTGACGCAGCGGGTCTTCGGTGGTGGCCAGCCCGAAGTAGTCGGACGTCAGGATCTGCTCGATGCGCAGATTTGCCACGTTAGGCAATTGCTCGACGCGTTGCAGGTGCCCATCGCGGTCCCGGTACAGCACTTGCACCTCGCCTTCGAACATCCCCCGTAAGCACAGCGGATCGTGGGTGGAGGCGATGAACTGTACGCGTGGGAACGATTCGCGCAGCGCACTCATCACGCGCATCTTCCAGCGTGGGTGCAGGTGGTTTTCGATTTCATCGACTAGCACGATGCCCTGGGCGAACTCCAGGTTGTCCCAGTGTTTGAGCATTTCCCGCATGATGTCGACGGCCATGGCGAACAAAGATTTGTAGCCATCGCTCAGGTGTTCGATAGGCAGGGGTGAGGTGTGGCGTTGGATGAAAATTGAGCGGTCGTCCCGGGCCACGAATTCGCCGGGGCGCAAGGCGAGCAGCGAGGCCAGCGCGCGCGCCACGGCGTCGAACTTCTCCTCCTCCTTGAGATTCAGCAACCAGTTCGTCGGGTCCGGCAGGCTGGCGGCCTGATTGAACAGCGTCCTATTGGGACAGCTCTGGTCTTTCGTCGATCTGCCGGACAGGAAGTACCTTCGCGAGCCATAACCGAACACCCGGTTTTGCGGAGTCCCGACGGATTCCAGGCGGCCCGTTTGCAGGTCCATGCTGAGGGCGACGGCCTCGCCATTGCTGAAGTGCACTGTGACCGCTGGTTGCACGGGGGGCGCGAAGGTGTCGTCGATACCATGGGGGATGATGCTCTTCTGGTCGAGACGGATGCGCTGGCGTTCCTCACGGGGCATTAGCGCCAGGGCGATTGCTTGCAGGATCGAGCTTTTTCCCGTGGCGTTTTCGCCGAGCAGCATGGTGCAGGGCGTTTCATTGCGGCCCTGGCCGGACGAGCTGGCGTCGAGATCCAGCGTGAAGTGTTCGATGCCCTTGAACCGACCGATCTCGATACGGGTGATGTAGGCATATCGGCGGCTCTTGAGTTCGCCCAGATTGGTGTTCTGGATAACGAAGGCCAGGTCATTGGTCTTGCACCGCGAAATGGCCTCTTGCCAATCATGGGCCGAAAATTCACCCCTGAGCCGAATGATCTTCCTGATCAGATCGGTGCGGGCAGAGTATCTGCCGTGGCGGATCTCGGTTTGCAGGATCCGGCAGACATGCCCCAAGCAGTTCCTGACAGCCCCTCCGTGGTTGGTCTCTTCGCGGGTGAAATGGCGCAGTGCTTCGGTCAGTGCATCTTCGTTGTTGCTCTTCAGGATGAGCTTGAACACCGCGTCGGTCTGCTCCTTGCGTTTCAAGCAAAGCGCTGGCCGGTTGAGGTTGAGCAACTGGATAGTCGCCTCACCGGCGGCAGAGGTGGCGCGAGCGACACCGTCGGTATCGAACATGAGGTGATCTGAGGGATTGTCCTCGAACGGGTTGAGCAGGAGCGGCATTTCCCGGAGCTGGGCCGCTCTCCAGGAGGAAAGCGCAACGGCGGTCCGGCCCGATATCGGGAAAAAGTTGAGCTTATGGTTGTCACAGTCCTTGCAAATCAGCATCAGATTCTGCCATTCGTAGGCGAACCAGGCATAGCACTCAAGATGCTCGGTGTCGCGATACGGATCAACCGCGTTGCTCAACGGCCGATAGTGGGACACGAAACGGCCAGGGTTGTGTTCGAGAAAGGTTTCGCAATAGGCACACTTGCTGTGCTGGATCCGCCTGAGCTCTTGGACGACGGATTGCGCGTCCAGTAAATCCTTGTTGAACGGCGGCCGGGTGCGTGCCCGTTCAGTGGGGGCGAGCTTGAAGTAGGCCTTGAGCCTGGCCATCTCCTGGATGAATAGGGTGTTCTTGGTGGAAACCTCTAAGGGCTTGGGATTTGCCAGTTTCTTGAGCTTGATCAAAGTGCACAATCTTCCGTGAAGGTGGGCTGTGGGTGACCTCAGGCGATCAACGCCAGGGTCTGCGCAACGGGCGTGACGCGAATCCACGGGCCGAAACTGGTCATGCGCCCGAACACCCAGTTGTGGTGCTCGATGATCTGCCGCGCGCTCAGCACGTCGTTGTCCACCGTCGAACGCGCATCGGCCAGCAGCACCACTTCGTAGTCACGGGACAGCGCCTGGCGCACCGTGGTGTCGACACAGAAATCGGTCTGCATCCCGCACATCAGCAGGCGCGTCGCGCCCAATGCCTGCAACCGCGCGTGCAGGTCGGCGCGGTTGAACGAGTCTGGCGTGGGAATACCCGTGTACCCCTGGCCTCGACCAGCAGCCCCTGGGCCAGCTGCCAGCCGGCGCTGTCCCGGGCGAACGCGTCGGTCGGCTCCTCGTGCTGCACGAAGATCATCGAGACACCCTTTTCACGAGGACAATATTGATTCGGCCTATGACCGCCACGATGTCATGGGCGATCTCCTCGCCACTGCGCGGGGCTTCTTGCGCATCGATTACCAGCAGGGCAGTGCTCATTGTGGCTCCTTGAGAGGTTGGAGCGAGAATCTTACTTCAAGCGTTCCAGCAACGCCTGGCCAAATGGAGCACAAGTGTAGCGGTACAATTGCTCGGAATGTATGACAGGCCAAAGCTGATTCGGGCGTAGCTTCAGAGCCAGACCAACAAGGGAAGTACCACCATGCTCGGCTCGCTCGAATTGCTGACGATGTTCATCCTGTTCGCCTTCGTTTCCTCCATCCCCCTACGCTCAGTGAAGTGCAAGCCTAAACCTAGCCTGTCGGGGCTTTTCGATCGGCCAAAGTACCGAAAGCGCAAAATCATCGAGCGCATGTTTGGCTGGCTGGAAGAGAACTGCCGAATCGTAACCCGTTTCGATAAGCTCGCTAAAAGCTACGCAGCGATGGTCTCGCTGGCTTGTTCCATGCGGTGCGTACGACATCTCTAATGAGATGGTCACCCCCGCACCCTGCGAGGGCTACGCTTTCGCAGGGTGTTTTTTGGAGACTATCATCATGAGCGAATCAGCATTAATTGGTATCGATCTCGGCAAACACAACTTTCACCTGCACGGCCAGGACAAATCGGGCCGAGAGGTATTCCGCAAGAAGTGCTCACGCGCCCAGATGATGCAGTTCTTCGCCAATGCACCGGGCTGTACGGTGGTGATGGAAGCCTGCGCTGGAGCGCATTTTGTCGCTCGCCAACTGATGAGTATGGGGCACAACGGCAAGCTGATTTCTCCACAATTCGTCCGGCCATTTGTCAAAAGCAATAAAAATGATTTCGTGGATGCTGAAGCAATCTGCGAAGCAGCTTCCCGTCCTTCGATGCGCTTCGTTTCACTCAAGACCGAGGCTCAACAGACTCTGTCCGTCCTGCATCGGTTGCGTGATTCACTCGTACATGACCGAACCAAAACGGCCAATCAGATGCAATCGTCTGAGGAGGGCTGACACGGCTGTTGAACTTCAGACTCAAATGAACGGGAAGCACTGCTTCCCGTCCTTCTGTCGTTTGAGCGCTGTCAGCCGCTGACGCTGGCCGCCTGCTCATCCAGGACCGAGTCCATTTTGAGCTGTGCCAACTCGATCAGATGCACCACACCCATCGCCACCTTGCGGTTCGAGCCGGTCTGGTTGTCAGCGTTTTCATAGGCTGTGGCCGCAGCGGATTGCAGAATCGAATAGACGCTGACCAGGGTGTCCTCTTGACTCCTGGGGTCAGGCAGACGCTCATGTAGTACGGTGATAGGGGTAGGTTTCGAGCCTGCGTCCGGTCCAAGGTTGTAGTAAGACAAAGCCCGGTCGGCGACACGAGGGTCGATGGTTTCAACGTTGGATGTTGCAGGTGGATTGGGAGTGGGTTTGAACATGATTCGATAACTCCAGGTGCTTGATTGGGAGCTATCACCATCGCTGCTAAACGAGGGTGGCAGCCGTACGCAGGTTAGCAGACCGGTGCACTTGGAAAACCGGCGCGCCCGAAGACGCCCTGCGCACGACCACCATAAAGACGAGGATCGAATGAGAACCTCTTGGGGTGGTGCTTTGCGCAATTAGTGCACGACAGGCTGCTAAACCCGATCACTGATGAGCAGTGACGAGTCGAAGCCTAGCCGCGAGATCAGGCGCAAACAAGCGGTCAGGATTTTCTAGGAAATTTCACTCAAGGGAAAGAGAGTTCTCTTGCGGGCTTCTGAAATGACAGGCTTCCGTGAGGGGCTGCGAGCGCGACTGGCCGTATAGTCGATCCAGCGTGTGGCCGTTGTAGCTCCCTTGAAAGAACCTGGGTGGTGCAGCTCAGATCGATGCCTATATGCTTGGCGAATTCATATTTAGGGACAATGTTGATGTGGAAGTTTTGGCTGAAAGGACTCACTCGTAATCGTCAAGAACCTATTGTGGCTGAACCCGTTGTCCCGCCAGCGCCAGAGCCAGAGCAGGAGCCTCCACTCCACACGACAGACTGGCAGGTACTGGTTAAGAGTTGGGCTGGTTTCGACCGTGAAGCCGGACTGAAGGCGATCAGATCGTCCCAGTCGACGATGCGGCTGGCTGCTATCCTCGAGCGTCTCAACGACTGGGTGCCTCAAGTCCGTGTTGCCGCGGTAGAGGCGCTTGATGATTATCTGACGCCGCAGCATGCCGAGTCGCTCATTACGCAAATGCCAGCCATCATGGCATTAGGCAACCGAAAGCGTGCCGATCACACCGCGACGATCAAGAAGGTTGAAACCACGCTGGCGATGAAAGAGTGCCTTGCCTGCTGCAATGAGGCCTTCTGGGTGAGCCGAGGCGTTTCTGCTCGATTTCTCTTCAACGTCTTGATTCAAACCAAGGGGGAAAATGATCTCACCCTGTTCTTGGTCGAGACCATGGGCCACCCGGATCTGGCGGCTCGACAGATGGCTATCGCCAAGACTCAAGAGCTTGCCGGAGGACCTGCGCAAAGGGTCATCGCATTAGGGTTGAACAACGCAAGCGGGATCCTCAGGACCCAATCGTTCCGCGCGGCCATGCGATTTCAGGAGGGCCGTATTCGCCTAATAGAGCAGTTTCTGGTGGACCCTTCGTCGGCGGCAAGGTCAGCCGCACTGTGGGCTGCCAGTCAGCATGGCGTCGATCCTTCCCGGATCCTCCTCGAACGTTTGGCCGGCGAGATGCCGATCTCCAAAGCTCAATGGCTGGGTGTGCTGGGTCTTGCACAAAACCTGAGTGTGCGAGTACCTGAAGAGTGGGTACACCCTGGTATCAACCAACGTAGTGGTGCCGTTCGTGCGCTGGTACTGGCAATTGAGGGTAACCACAGACCGGAGATGATCGTGGCGGCGCTCCATGATCCGTCCCAAGCTGTATTCGATGTCGCCATCAAAGGGGCTCACTTGCTGGTGTGGCGCAATATCCAGGCAGAGATGACATCCAGGCTTGAGCGCGAGTGGGTGACTCTACAACCCTCTCGCAGACGGGCGCTTCACCGGCTCATGCCCAAGTGGGCGCAGGTGCAATTTCTGCTGGAGCAGTTCCAGAAGCGGAGCAACGCTAGCTATTGGCTGGAGCAAATACGCCTCTGGATTGATGAGCACTACATGATCTTTGACCGGCTCACCCCGAAGAGTGAGCGCGAGCAGACTATTCAGCACCTGACTGAGCTTGAAGCGACAAACGCATTGCCAACCGGGTCGCTCGCTCGGCTGATATGACTGGCAGAAGGCAAAAAGCTTCTGGATTCCGCCAGTCATTGACGTAAGCCCCCACTCGCCAAGGGCTGCAATCGGCCGATTCTGTTGAAAAAGTCGATCCGGGCTGACGGCCCATGCTTTGAGCGGTGAAAACGTCATGTTTGCACGCGGCTACGTGAAATCTGAGTCCTGAACCGTCCGCGCAAAATACGGATTTCAATCTCAGACGCGTACTTTTCTGTCGTGAAAACTGAAACCGACTTTTTCAACAGAATCGGCCATGAGCAGTCACTCAATAATCAGCGTCGCGTTCTAAAAGATGTGCCGAACGTTTAAGCGAAATCCTGCGTGATAAGTAGAGAAATCAAGTCCTAAAGAAGTATGCGCTAAAGCGAAAGGTCGAATTGGTAAACGGACACTTATCGACCTTTCGTGGGCGCTCTGCGAAGCTGCCCATATTGAGTTAATCTTTAATTTTATATGGAACGTATGAATCTAGATCTACCTCTTTAAAATTTTTTCTAATAAAATCGATAAGTCCTGCATGTTCCGCTATAAAGTCGTGATGTCTGGCATTTATTTTTTTTGATAACTTGACCACTTCAGCATACGGCAGATGCCTCTTTTCCATATGCAAGTCCCCTCTATTATTCGCCTGACTGAAGTGAGCTTGGTAGCGGCCGTCAACGTTGGTAAATCCAGCAATTAGACGCCAAAGCGCATAGTAGCTTTTAATGAAGCTATCAAAGCGGGTCTGAAGGCCAGAGTCATTCAACGGGTACAGGTGAGGATTGTCGATAAGTAAAGCATCAAAAATATCCCCAACTGCGCATAAATTCAAACTTACCGATATAGGTAGCCCCTCGGTAAAATAACGAAGACGGGTAAATGGGACAAAACGCATGAACAAGCTCAGAAAAGCTACGTCATTCTGCCTCTCTCTTGGCGATTCGAAGACAGATGCCGCGACCCTTTCATGTTCCGACTTTATTCTGTGAAGCTCATTGACTGGATAACGCTGAGGGTTTTGATCTACTTCTGTGTGATGATTTGCACAAAGCAAAATTAAGTTCTCATATGAGTTCCTGCCATGCGATAGCTCTTCACCACCTCGCGTGCCATTTGTGCTTTTAGCTATGATGTGTGCCATCTCTCCAATATGAACATCATTGAGAAACACATTAACCTTGCAAATACTGCATCTGCCTGCTGCAAGTCCGTATAGCTTTTTAATTTCAGAGTTTGTAATGGTCATAAGCCACTCCTAGTGGATAACTATAATTAAGCAAAATACAAATGATAATATTATTCTGCTTGTTCCATATTAGGCGCTTTACCCATGCAGGCTCCTTGTAAGCTAATAGTGTCAAGCGGGCAAAATCTTGAATTTAGGTATGGGAGACGGCAGATAGTCAAACTACAAAGATTACTAAGTTGTAAGGTATGTGTCTATTGGATTTGTCAGGTGCAGCAGCTGCACCTGTGAATGGCGGCTCTTGGCCGACTGCCGACTGCCGCAACCGGCGCCCGAAACGGCCAATCAGCACCGGCGAAAGTCCGCCAAATTCGTGGGCAAGCACCTAGGAACTAGAAAAACACAACACCCTTCGGTAAGATCATTAAATCCTCAGCGAAAGAGAAAAATATGTTCGATGTAAGTTACGAATCAGTGAGGTCTAGAGATTTTAAAGAGGACTCGGTGCGAGAAGAAATCATCACGCCAATGTTAAAAAAATTGGGGTATCGAGTCGAAGGAGATGCAAAGATACTGCGCAGCAGGCCATTAAGACACCCATTCATATATGTCGGCACCACCCAGCATGAAGTTAAAACCATACCTGACTACACTTTACAATTCAAAGATAAGCCCGTTTTGGTGCTGGATGCAAAATCGCCTATCGAAGACTTGCTATCTAAGAAATACATCCAACAAGCTTACAGCTATGCCGTGCACCCTGAAATAAGGTGCCAGCATTTCGCACTTTGCAATGGTTTGCGACTGGTGCTTTTTAGTCAGGAAAGCGACACCCCTATACTCGATATTGGATTTGAAGAGTTTGAATCACGATGGCACGAGATTGAAAAATATTTAAATCCTCACAACTTAAACAATCCCATATTGCGAAATTTCGCGCCCGATGCTGGGCTTATGCATGAGCGACTTGGGTTGACAGGAGTGTCGCATTGGATAGGTGCAAGGCCAGGCTATTTTGGTAAGCTCACCGACGATGAAGTTACTATATCATCGAATATTGTAATAGCCGAAATGCCATACTGCATATCTTTTGATATGCCTATATCTTTCATGCCAAAGATCTTGGCGTGCCTACCTAGCGAATTGTCCACGGCTTTCATGAGGGCGTTGTCTCGCTCGCCATTTCAAGCTGACAGCAATCATGTAATAGAGCTTGATCTCGTTACTGTTCCAGGTGAAAAAGTCGTTAATGAGCATGATAGCTTTATCCCGTTTCGCGTGTTGGATATCTTAGGATCGAGGCTGGTGTCCCCAGCGTTATTCAATCCTCAAACGCCGTCTAATATTTTTCAACTTGGAAAGTTCATACGGTTTGAGTGAGTCATGCGCGCTTCGGTGTATTCTTCCAGCTATCATCTTTGGCCGATCTTTGGCTGTGCTGACCGACTGCTTTGGGTCGAGTTCTGCCGATCGCGTAGGTGTCAGTACCGATGCAACCCTTGGGCACCGACAAAAAACGGCCAGAAGCAGTCACCGATTGTCTATGAATTAATGGCCTACTCAATTAATAACCCTGCATTCAGGAGCGGCTACGATTGGTAAATAGCCCTCCGCTTCACATAGACTCTCTCGGGCAAGCGAGCGCCAGGGGTGAACTGGACAAACGGCTGAGTGTTAAAGGCTAGAACACGAGACGCCGCATTGTAAAGCTCAAGAGCAAGCGTAACGGGTCGCCAATTAAAAACAGAACAGGCTAAGTTAGCCTTTCACTAAGAGCGGGAACTTCAACTATGAGTGGTAATTTCAGGGTAGATAACTTCGCTTTGCAAGCACAGCGGCATATATACCCTCTGTACCGAAAAAATGGCAGAGGCGGCTACGAATTTTCTTCTACTATGACCTTTGTAAAGTTTGAAGGACAGTATTTCTGTGTTTTTGCAGCGCATGCACTTTCTCCGCGAGAAGATCAGCTGGATGAAATAGGCGCACTCAAAACGGATGGTGAATTTATGCCTCTGTCGAGCGTTGCGCGCTCGCATAAAATATGCCGAACTCGAGACTTATGTGCTTGCCATACTCGAGAGTTTGAGCACAAGAATTACTTTGATTTAGATTTTGAATCCTCTACTGAGTTTGTAGACAATTTTGGGTGGATAGGCTTTCCGAAGAAGAAGGCCGTGCAAATCATTCATAGCAGTAAGGCTTCTAAAGAAAGCATCCAGGGGTACCTTTCTGATGGAGTGGAAGGGCTCCGGAAATGGGGTAATGCCGACTTCCTCCTACTCGGGGTTGAGTTTGAATCGGAAACCGAAAAAGAAGTAATCGGAAAGCATGTCAATGAAAATGTAGAGTACACCCATGAAGGGTTTAAACAGCAAGGCTACGCTTTGAAAGGAATGAGTGGCGGGGCGCTATTTAAGGGGTTTAAGAAAATTCATACGAAAGCCCCCCTCATTAGTGACATATTTCAGTTTTTCGGTATTGGACTTGAATATAAAAATGGTCTCATAGTGAAGGGTGCATCTAGACGTTCAGTCGAAGGACTGCTGAAGGAGCTACTAGAGTCGTATCCATAGCAAAACATACTAACGCAAGCGAAGGCTCTCTCGGTAGTAGACTATCGGGTGCTTTGAATGATCATGACAGAAAACGTCCGCTTTTGGCCGTTTTCTGCCTGTCGCGACTGACTGAAATCGGCCAAATGCAGGCAACCGTTCGGCTCTATCTCCGAAAACAGGCGATGCACGTATTACCCGAGAAGCCGCAAACTAGACCAAAATTGATGTCGAACATCCATTTCGACTTATCAAGCGGTAGTTTGGTGAAGCAGCACATGGCCGTTCTGCGGGCGCAAGCGCAGAATCACAGGGGCCGGAGTTTTACCGTGACGCTGGGCGATCTCGGCGCAGTACATTCACCCAGCACCTCCATAAGAGGGTTTATATCGGACGTTTTGAGTTTGTAACGAAGTTCGTGTTTGAGAGTGGAGATTTATAGTAATCCTCATCAAGGAAGCGAAGAACTTTTTTAAAATCGGCCTTTTGAACCGGAAGCACCAACTGCTCAGTCCCGGCTGCACTGATAACGGTATCAAAGGGAACGTTGAATTCTTGCGCAGCCGGCTTCATCATTCCCACTGGTATCGCTTGTAGGATGCCACTTTGCTGAATCAGGGAGATTTTTCTGCGTACCCAAGAGTCAGAAATCGTGAGCAGACTCTGAACACTTGCCACAGCTAAGGTTGGGGTTTGACAAAAATCATTAACATCCTCATCGGTGGCTAGTTTGTAATATTCGCTCAGATCAAATATCTGTCTGGCGGCATGAAAGCTGAAGAATTTGAGCTTACTACCATCCAGGATTGCAGTGAGCTTGTAATCGAGGGTAAGGCCTATGCCTTCGATTTTTTTAAAGACATTAGCGGCGTGAAATATTGAGAGGCCTCGCGTCGATATGATTCGTCGTTTGTCAAAATTTTGAAGCAGAATGCGTACTCTACCTCCATCGACAGCGTAGCCTGAAAATAGAGCCTTAATTAAATTGAAAAAATCTTCTGTCGGGTCGACTTCCGCGATGGCAAGAGGGTTTGAAATGGCCGCAGCCAGGTCGTCAAGGTCGTCAAAGTCCTCAATAAATAAGACCTCGTCATCATCTGGCTTGTATTTTCCGTCAAATTCGATTTCTTGATCAGCTTCATCGAACTCTCTCTCTTGTGCTTGTAGGAGAGCGGTTAGCTCTGCTTGAACAGGCTGAGACAGCGCAAAGCGAACAATCCGTTGCGCAGGGTTTTTAGTGAGGGCAAACAAATGTAGCATTCCATTACTCCATAAGCATACTGTCGGAAATCTTCTTGACGGAGGTGACCAGTTTTGGTGACTTTAAGCGTGACCTGGTCAGTAGGGTGTATACCATTCCATCGTCGGACTCTACTTTGTAAAAATGGTATCCTGCAAAAAAAAGAAAAGGGTGTACGGGAATGCTAGAAACAAACCACCCTGTAATCATCAAAACAACAAAAATAGAGCATGCCCAAGTTGAATTGAATGTAGTCAGTTTTGTGACTAGTGGCGCTAGGTAGCTAATAAGAAAGACCAAAATGAAATAATCATTAGGTTCTATTTTTTTAGCCTTGAATGGAAAAATTTCCCCGTGGGCATGGGTAAGTTGTAAGATCAGTAACGGGAGGAATGTTGCAATCGTGCCTACGATGAGTAATTGCCATGTAAAGGTAACTACCGTAAGGGTGCTCCATATTTCAATCGCTGCTGCGACCAAAAGCGTTGGTGCCACTGCCGAGATAAACAACACCGTCTTGAGTAAATTGCGCATCCGGGTTCCAGTCCCTGGGAGTCGGTCAGTTGGACATTGGCTTATAAAGGACATGGCGTCAACTGGAGGATCCAGATTTCTGATGACCCCTCCGGCATGATCGCCGCAGCTGCTTTTGACAGCCAAAAGCAGTCCCCCACGACTGGCTGCTTCGACCCAAAGCGAACATTCAGCGAGGCGAGGTGAGTTTGGAAATGGTTGAGAAAGTCGAATATGGCGGACAGCAAAGCGTCGTACAGCGTGCTGATGCTGGCCACAAGAGTCTCAGCATCCCGGCGCAAACGCAGACAATCTCTCCGGGAGCGATGATTTCCGACATGACCGTCTGTTTGCTCGTTTTTTGGATGGCACCGGCAGAATGTGAGAATTGAGAGCTTCAGTAACCAAAGGAGGATTGCGAAGTCCCGTGATGGCACTTTAGGCTGGGTACCTACTACGCCTTGAAAGACCTGCCAGGGGATTGCAATGAGTCAATATCAGGGAATGCAGTGGTTCAAGGCGGACTTTCAGGTTCAGACACCTGAGGACAGTAAGAACTGGAGCGACGCGGATCTCAGGTTGGGTAGTCCTCGCAGGCCAAAGATCGACGGTGTTGCCGACGAAAGTGAGATACGCTCCAAGGCGCGTCTATTCCTTCAGCGCTGCCATGAGCTCGAACTGCAGATCATCGGTCTCACCGACCACAATTTCTCCGGACAAACCGACCCGAGGGATTGGTTCCTTACTCACTTGCTTGAGCAGAACAAATCGGTAGCCAAGGAGCTGGAGCGCGAGCCGATCTACTTCCTCCCAGGTTTTGAAGTGGACATCGGTTACCACGTGCTTTGCCTGTTTGAGCCTACAGGCAAAGCCAGTGACCTTGAGCGCGTGAACAAAGTGCTCATCCAGTTGGGGCTGCCTGAGTTTCAGCGATTCAATAAGGGAGAGCCGACGCCACTTCGGCGCGAAGACTCCACGATCAGCCTGTCGCAACTGCTGAAGATCGTGCAAGACGACAACGGCGGGATTGTCATTGCCGCACATGCTGATCAGAACGACGGGTTGCTTGAGCGCTCCAGTAACCGGCTGGATTATCAGTTGGCTGATCTGCTGGCCCTTGAGGTGACGCAATACCCGCTGAGCCAAAAGGTCTCGAGTATTCTGACCGGGAAAAACCCCGCCTGGTCTCGCCCCGGGAAGCAACCCGCTTACGTTCAGTCCTCCGACGCCAAATCGCTGGAGACCGATGAGCACGGCAACCCTAAACCCAACTCGTTGGGTTACCGACATACCTGGGTTAAATGCTCTCAGCCATCCATCGCAGCCCTCAAGCAAGCATTTCTCGATTCGGAGTCCCGGATCAGCGTGGAGAAGGCAAGTCCCAGTGTTCATCAGACCTTCCCTCGGATCGTCTCGATAACGATCAATGGAGTGAAGTATCTCGACGACCAGACGGTTGTCTTCTCTCGCAATTTCAACACCCTTATCGGTGCTCGTGGCACCGGCAAGTCGACCATCCTTGAGCTGCTGCGAATCATGTTCGCAAGGGACGCGATTGAGGTACTCTCCGACAAAGCCAAGTTCAAGGCAGAAAGGGCAAAAGGAACATTCACGCCAGCTACCGAGATTCTGGTCGACTGGGAGAGCATCCCTGGCCAGATCGACAGACTGCGCTATACGCCCAGTGAAGGACTGGCCCTTGTCCAGGGCGATATCCACGATCTTTCGGCATTTTTGCGGCACCTGCCTGTGCAGTTCTACAGCCAACAACAACTGACGGATCTCACCGCATCAGGTGGCCAACCTCAGCTTCTGCGACTCATCGACGAGATGTGTTCTGCCGAGCTCGAGAAGCAGCGGGGCGAAGAACGCACAGTCGTGGCAGACATTAAGCGTTTGTTCGCAGCACAGGATCAGGCAGTGGCCATCCAAAGTGAAATCACCGGCCTGAAACAAGAGCTGAAAGAACTAGATCGTCAGTGGCAGGCTCGCAGAGATGTGCAGGGCGAGGCTGAAGCCTACCAACGAGCGTCACAGGCAAAACGTTACTTCCAGAATCTCAGCGGTGGATTTGAAAAAGACATCGCTGCTGTCGAGCGCGCTCTGGAAAGTCTCTCGTCAACAGATGGTGTGGCCACCGCGGATACGCAGAGGTGGCCACACGCTGCCTGGTTCAGTGAGCAAGCGAAACTGATTTCTGAGCGACAAATCGAATACCGGAATAAATTAGATAAGTTGCGCGCTGCGATGCATGCCGATTTCTCCACCCTGTTCATGGAAAATCAGCACTGGAAAGAGGTGTCGGCTGATCTGGACGGTGCTCGTGCGACGTTCGTCAAAGCCTGTGAGGATAAAGGTATTCAGCCGCAAGACGTCAGCCGTCTTCAGGAGCTGGATCGTACCAAACAGACTAAACAGAGCAGCCTTGAGAATAAGGAGCGGCAATGGAAAGACCTGGAAGGTACGGCTGAAGAGCTGGAGCGGTCGCTGAAACGGCTATTCGCCCTCTGGGATGAACAGTTTGAGCTACGCCAAAAAGTCGCTCTGGAAATCACCGAAAAGACGGGTGGGACCATACGAGTCGTTATCGCTCCAATGGCTTACGAGGTGGAGTTCATGGCTCATTGGGGAGGTCTGGAGCCAGATCGACGATCTAGGGTGGGCAGAGAGTGGGATCTCATCGGCTTGCACCTTTTCCGGGACTTCCTTAAGTCTGGGCAACTTCAGCATGCTAGCCCTTGGGAGTACATCGACTGGGTAATGCAAGACACATCCCGGCTGCCGAGTATTCTGCAACAGCTAAAAACGGAACTCCCTCCCTACCTGGAATCCATTCGTGACCGGTGGCGGATGCTTCGGCTTACACGAATTCCTGATCTGGTTGATATTGAGCTCTTCCGTCAGGACCGGGAGCGCAGCCTCATCGGGAGCGTCGAAGGTAAACAACTGTCCGAGGGGCAGCGTAACACCGCGATTCTCAACCTGCTGCTGGTCAGGGGCGATGGCCCAATCGTGATTGATCAGCCCGAGGATGAGGTGGATACCAGCTTCATCTACAAGGAACTGGTCCCTCTGCTCAGACAATCAAAGGAGCAGCGACAAATTATTGTGGCGACCCACAACGCCAATCTCCCAGTCAACGCGGACAGCGAGTTTGTTTATGCTCTGAAGTCCGAGGGAGGCATCGGTAAAGTCCTTGCTCAAGGGGGGACGGACAGGAAGCCAACAGCCACCGCCATCCTCGATATCCTGGAGGGGTCGGAAGAGGCATTTAAGCGTCGGTTTGAGAAGTATCATTTCTAGCCGCGCCGCCTGCTAATAAAAAGCCGACAGCGTCTGTGCCGTTGTGTTAAACCCGCATGGATTTTTCGAGTCCGAATGGTTGAGCTGAGATGAGGAGGGCCGTTTTCTCCTGCGTCCGACAACTGCACGCATCGCCAGGCGTTGCGTACGGCCTGCAGTATCAGGTGAAAAACGGTCCGGCGCTTTCAATACTGGTATTGAAGGTTAGGGTTTGAAAGGCATACCGGGCGCCAAAAAACGGGAAGTGCCGCGGAGCGCTGGTTGGCCGAGGAAATCCTCCTTCTGTCAATGGCTCAAGCTTCGGGCGCGGTAGGGTGCGGCGGTTTCAGTTGCAGGTGGGAAACGAGGTCGGCGACTTTCAGTTTCGAGGACATTAGACCGCCGTACCAGATGGACAAAGGAAAATCCGCATCTTTGATTACTTCGAAATCCCCAGTTGCATTCAGGTCGTCGATGAAGCGTGGGCTACCTTCTTCGGTGACATCGGTGGTTCTCACACGCGTTGGCACGGTAAGGCTCATGTTGTAACTCCAAGCGTCTGTTCGCATCGCATACGGCAGATCTTTTCCAGTGCCCCATGTGAGGACAGCCGACGGACGGGGGCGGTTACCAGCCTCAGAAAACGCGGCGTTCAAGTGAAGGTCCCCGAAGCCGTAGCCGATGAAAAGTAGCGCGTCGGCATCCAGCACCAGCCGGTTGACCTGGGCAAAGAAGGTGCGGAATGGCTGGCGGAGCATTTGCAGCGTTTTGCCGTATCCCGCGATGATGATCGAAGTCGGAAAGTTAGTACCTTCCAAGAAGGTTTGCCCATTACGGCCGGCGGACTGGCTGCCATGGCCGTTCTCAAGTGTCTTGCGCCATTCGATGCGGTGCATATCGGCTGGCGTCATATCCATCGAGAAGTGGATGGAGCCATGCGCGTGGTAGATGAAGTTCCACTCTGAGCGATTGAGCACCTTCTGCGGCTCGAACTCACCGGTCGTTTCGTTGAACCCCGTGTACAGATCTGGTCGCGCCAGGCTGAAGATATTGTCGTAGTTTAACGTGACGATGCCGATGTCGAACTCATCGCTTAGCGCATCGAGGATGGATTTTAGATGTGCAATGTTGTCCTTCTGGGTGTTGGGTGCGTCGGCGCAAACGTCAATGAAGTGCTCAACGATGGCGTCCTGCATACTCGCCGCGAGGTCGTTCAACATGTCCGCATCAACCGTTTTTACCTTCTTGCCGTACCACAGGACGTCAGGAAGCTTCACCGCGTGTAACAGCGCGTTAGCACCGTTCTGGAATGTATTGTCAGTGATGAAGGCCGCGAGCTGATTCACTTGATAGAGAACGTCCTCAAAGTTTACCCACCTGCGCGTCTCTTTCTGAGAGTTGTTGGCGTAGTAAGAATTGAGTTCGTCTCGGATGAAACCATAGAGCGAGCGGGTCGGGTCGCTGGCAAGCGGAAACCATTTCAGTGCTTGGGCATCCAGTAAAGAATCGACTTGATCTACGGAGGGCAGGCCAAAACTCAGTGAGGCGCCAGCCCCGACGGTAATCAAAAGCTTCTTTTTCACAGGAATCCTTGAATGTCTAGGTGCCGCTCGGCGCAGCAGTCGATGGTTGTGCGCAAGGCCGAGCAACGTAGGTGCCAGAGCAGCAGTACGAGGAAAATATCGATGTTATCCGGCTGTGCTCGATCGCTTATTTCTTCTGCTCGATGCTCGCGACATAGTTTTTCAGAGCGTCGTTCTTCATTTTTCCGTTCAGGCCATGGTGAATTTCTCGGTGGCATGCAGGGCAGATCGCACCGATGTATCGTGGATGATCGAGACCACCATCTGATAGTCGATTGACATGGTGTGGCTCCAGATAGGGTGCTCCATTCATCTTCAAGAAGGGGGCCGGATTTTTACAGCTTTCGCAGATTCCGCCTGATCTTCTCAGCACGTAGTCGGCGATGCGTCTGCTTCGACGATACACAGTCCTAAGTGCTGAGTTTCCCTCTCCTGTAGAGCCAGACTCCGCTGCGGCATAGGCAAGCTGCCTGGCTTCGGTAAGTGACGTCCCTGAGTCCTCTACATCATCCTCCTCTGAGAGACTATTGGAATTGAGCTCGAGCCCAACAGGAACGAGGTTGAACACCACGATCTTCCGATCGGTACCGCGCTTATCAGGGCCGGTACGCCACTCATGGCTCGCACAAGTGAATTCGCCGATGTAGCGTTGCCCCAGGCCTTTACCCAGTGCTTTGAATAGGTAGAGGGCTCTTCCGGTCTCAGCGTGCTGCAGGATAGCGAGGTTCCCTTTGGTGAGGGTCATATCGCCTAATTGGCCTTCGCCGGTATACGTGAAAACGCCATTTTCACCGTGATTGTCCTCGTATCCATATTGTTCACCAGAATCACCGGTGAAAATGAATATGGCGGGCGATTGTGCTGAGGGTGAAATACCGCTTTGCCTGCCTCCACCAAACAGGTCGTGAATCTCGGTTTGCCGGTCATAGACCTCACCCACAACAAATTTGAGTACGGGATCGGTGAGCCGTTGGAGGCCAACGATTGTGAATCCGTGTCGCTTCAAATACCCGTTGGTGGGTTGTCCGCCTGAGAAAAGTCCCACTGGTGTGCCTGTAGCCAGAGAGACGATCTTCTTCGCGGGATATAGCTTTCCGTTCGCACTGATCGCATAGCGATGCGCCTGATTGTCTGTCCAGCCTTTCCACTCGGCGCTGTCGCGGAACCTTTCGTCGAACTGCTTCAGAGCGCGCTCTAGCTTCTCTTTTTTGACGGTAGGTAGTTTCAAAGCAACGTCCTTGTTGGCGACAGTGATCTTCAGATCGTTAATGCTCGCCTGCTCAGAAGGATGATGCAATGGCTAAATGATGGCTCGTCCGGAATCGCCTAGAACTGTGCTTTCGGAAAAGTCGATATCACGTGGTATCTGACAGGGGGCGACTGCTAGGTCGGAAGACATGAGGTAGGGCAGTCTTGGATGAAACGGGCATCACCTGGCGAGGGCAAAAAAAGGGAGGCGCAAGAACCATCGGAGCACTCCCTAGGAAGAAGTCGGGGGTGGGCTCACTACGAAAATTCATATGATCTGTGACGCCAACGGCATACCGCTCCACTTCACCCTTTCCGGTGGGTAGGCCAGTGACATTTCACATGCTCAGAATGCGACGCTGCTGAGTCTGGAGCGGGCGTTGTTCATGGTGGGTTTGATGTGCGTTACCCTTTGGTAATGGCCAGCCCAATGGCTCAATGAGACAAACCTTGGCTATGCTGAGAACACGCAAGAGGTTGTGATGGAGTTCCAGGTTGAACAATTGCGTAACGCACGCCACGTCGTGGTGTTTTCCGGTGCAGGCCTTTCCGCTGAAAGTGGTATTCCGACATTTCGCGATGCCTTGACCGGCCTGTGGGAGAGTTTCGACCCCGCTGTACTGGCCACTCCTCAAGCGTTCCGCAATGACCCTCCCCTGGTGTGGGGGTGGTACGAGTGGCGACGTGCGAAGGTCCTTGCTGCACAACCAAACGCCGCACACCTAGCGATAGCCGAATTGGCGCGCCGGGTGCCCATGCTCACCGTTGTCACCCAGAACGTAGATGATTTGCTGGAGCGCGCCGGCTGTTGTGATGTCCTGCATCTGCACGGAAGCCTGAGTTCACCGCGCTGCTTTGCCTGTACGCGACCGTACACGCTCAGCGCGGACCCACTCGATGAGCCGCCAGGCGGGCGCCGCATCGAGCCACCGCGCTGCCAGCGTTGCAATGGAAAAGTGCGACCTGGTGTGGTCTGGTTTGGCGAGTCGCTGCCCGATGATGTGTGGCGCAAAGCTTTGTCGGCAGCGAAGGATTGTGATGTGCTGCTTTCGATTGGCACATCCGGTCTGGTGCAGCCAGCGGCCGAGATCCCACGGATTGCCTTGCGACATGGCGCGCAGGTGCTGCACATCAATGTGCAGCCTGAGCCTGTAGAAGGGGATCGCAAATTCAGCCTGGAGGGCAGAGCGGCAGAGGTTTTGCCACGGTTGGTCGAGGAGGCCTTCGCAGCGTAGGTCCAATAGCCCACATCCCGCTCAATGAGCGAAACCGATAGGGCGCAGCAGCCCCTTGGACTTCAGTTCAGCAGTACTCAATCAGTTCGCGAAATGGCCTGCCAAAAAAACTCATATTTCCCACGCGTTTCAGGCATGGGAGAATATTGCGTGCGCCAAACGCCAGGGCTACTGTTCGACTGTCGCTGCAAATTCAGCGATACGGGTTTCGCAGCCCGGTCGTAGACAGGCGCACAGCGCCGCGAAAGCGGCTTTTTGTTGCTCGCGTTATGGCGAGCTGTGCGCAGGAGGCTTCGGCCTGCCGGGTTCCTGTTTACCCTG
>JACXTT010002680.1_pt1 | contig 27964 bp, 25 predicted proteins | sample 9270951 | NCBI WGS metagenome assembly JACXTT01 (sample SAMN15532306, study PRJNA645909) | rock metagenome | isolation source: weathered quartz diorite | place: Puerto Rico | collected 2017-06-21 | reverse complement strand
CGGCACCAGCCTCTCCTTGCTGCGCACCCTGGGCCATGCCTACCAGATTGGGCAGTTAGCGGGCCGCGCACTGACAGCCGCTGAGGCGTTTTATCTCATCACCCGGGGTGCTGCCGAGGCGCTGGGACTGGAAAAGCACATCGGCTCCATCGCCAACGGCATGGATGCCGACCTTACGGTGCTGGACCTGGCCTCAACCCCCCTGATTGCGCACCGCATGCGCACCTGCCAGGGGCTGGAGGACGTGCTGTTTTGCCAGATGACCATGGCCGACGACCGCGCCGTCAAGGCGGTGTACGCTGCCGGAGAATTGGCCCATACGCGTCGGGCGCGGGCGCGGGCGCGCCGTGCGGGAGTGCGTTTCGGAGCCAGGGATCGCCGCTCGGCGCGCTAAAAACAACAAAGCGCCCGAAGGCGCTATGGATGTTTGGTAGGCACGATTGGACTCGAACCAACGACCCCCACCATGTCAAGGTGGTGCTCTAACCAGCTGAGCTACGTGCCTACGTCGGTTTGCAGCCCGTTATTTTACCCGATAGCGGCCGCCCGGGCTAGCCTTTGTTGAGAACCGATTCGATGTAGCGCTTGACCGCTTCTGCATCAGCATCCATCACCTCGCAGCGCTGCGGCAGGGATTCGATGCCGTCCAGCGCCGCCGGGCGTGCCGGTTTGCGGCCCAGCGCTTCGACCATGCTGGCCTCAAACTTGGCCGGCAGCGCCGTTTCCAGGCAAATCAGGGCGATATTCGGCTCGCGGTGCTGCAGGCCCACCATCAGACCGTCGGCGGTATGGGTATCGATTTCCACCCGGTATTTGTCCCAGGTATTGCGTATGGTCTGCATGCGGTCGGCGTGCGTGCTGCGGCCGGAAACGAGGCCGAAACCGGGCATACGCTTCCAGATGTCCCCGCAGGCGGCCATGTCGAAGCCGTCTTCCTGATCGACCTTGCGCATCAGTTCGCGCACCATGGCCGGGTCGCGCCAGACCAGGTCGAACAGGAAGCGCTCGAAATTGGAGGCCTTGGAAATATCCATGGACGGACTGGAGGTCTGCCGGGTTTCGGCGCTTTTGCGCGGACGGTAGCGACCCGACTGGAAGAATTCGTTGAGCACGTCGTTTTCATTGGTGGCAACGATCAGGCGGTGGATGGGCAGGCCCATCATGCGGGCGATATGTCCGGCCAGCACATTGCCGAAATTGCCCGAAGGCACGGCGAAGGAAACCTTCTGATCGTTGGTGGTGGTGGCCGCGAAATAGCCCTTGAAGTAGTACACAACCTGGGCCACGATGCGGCCCCAGTTGATCGAATTGACGGCGCCGATCTTGTGCACCGCCTTGAAGACCAGGTCATTGGCGATGGCCTTGACGATATCTTGGCAATCGTCGAACACGCCGCGAACGGCGATGTTGTGGATGTTTTCATCCTGCAGCGAATACATTTGCGCGGCCTGGAAGGGCGACATCTTGCCTTGCGGGGACAACATGAAAACCTGCACGCCGCGCTTGCCCTTCATGGCGTATTCGGCGCTGGAACCGGTGTCGCCCGAGGTGGCACCGAGAATATTGATTTCCTGGTCCCGCTCGGCCAGCGTGTACTCGAACACCTGCCCCAGCCATTGCATAGCGATGTCTTTGAAAGCCAGCGTGGGGCCGTTGGAGCATTGCAGGATATGCAGGCCGGGCTCCAGGGTGCGCAGCGGAGTGACGTCCTCCGAGCCGAAAATCTCCTTCGAATAAGTGCGGGCCAGCATGGCGCGCAAATCTTCTTCCGGGATATCGTCGGCGAAGCGGCGGATGATTTCAAAGGCCAGGTCGGCGTAAGACAGGCTGCGCAGCTTCGATAATTCATCCGCGCTTAAGGTGGGGTACGACTGCGGCAGATACAGACCGCCATCGGGCGCCAGACCTTCCAGCAGGATGTCGCTGAAACTGCGAGGAGAGTCGGCGTCGGCGCCGCGCGTGGAGAAATATTTCACGTTCTACCCAGCTTTCGGCAGGCGCCACGGCGGATTGAGGCGATTCTTGCCGGCGTGATACAGGCAAAGGCGGTTGCCCGAAGGGTCGCGCACATAGGCTTCGCGCCAAAGCCAGCGCTGATCGACCGGTCGGTTTTCAAATACCACCCCGGCCGCCTCCAGCTTTTGCACGGTGGTGTCAAGATCGTCACATTCGAAATAAATCGTGGTTGCATCACTGATTAACGCATCACCGATATGTATGGAAAACGTGCTGCCGCCGTCCGGGCACATAAAACGCGCGTAGTGATCCGATTTTACGATTATTTCCAGGCCCAGCCGGGTGTAAAAAGTAATGGCCGCGTTTACATCGCGCACCGTTACCGTGGCCTGGTTCAGGCGCATCAGTTCAATTCCTCAAGACGTAGGCGCACCACCTTGGCGGCCATGGACGGCAGCTTTTCGATTTTGCCTATAGCCTCGTTCACGCGCGCTTCCAGGGTGCGGTGGCTGATGATGATGACGTCCACCACGTCCTCGCCCTCCTCCGCTTCCTTTTGCAGGATGGCGTCGATGGAAATCATCTGGTCGGCGAGGATGCGGGTGACATCGGCCATCACGCCGGGCTTGTCGTAGGCGGACAGGCGCAGGTAATAGGCGGTTTCAACCTTGCCCATGGGCAGCACCGGCGTGTCGTGCAACTGATCGGGCTGAAAGGCGAGATGCGGTACGCGATGCTCGGGGTCGGCCGTCAGCATGCGCGCCACATCCACGAGGTCGGCCACCACGGCGCTGGCGGTCGCCTCGGCGCCGGCACCACGGCCGTAATAGAGAGTTGCGCCGACGGCGTCGCCCTTGATCAGCACCGCGTTCATGACGCCTTCAACATTGGCGATCAAGCGTTTCTCCGGGATCAGCGTGGGATGCACGCGCAGTTCGATGCCCTCCTTGGCGAATTTGGTGATGCCTAGCAATTTGATGCGATAGCCCAGCTGCTCGGCGTACTTGATGTCTTTTTCGGTGAGCTTGCTGATGCCTTCGGTATAGGCCTTGTCGAACTGAACCGGGATGCCGAAAGCGATGGCGGAAAGAATGGTGAGTTTGTGGGCGGCGTCGATGCCCTCCACGTCGAAGGTGGGGTCGGCCTCGGCGTAGCCCTTGGCCTGCGCTTCCTGCAAGGCGGTTTCAAAGCCGATGCCGCGCCCGCGCATTTCCGAAAGAATGTAATTGGAAGTGCCGTTGATAATGCCGGCGATCCACTCGATGCGGTTGGCAGTAAGGCCCTCGCGCAGCGCCTTGATGATGGGAATGCCACCAGCCACGGCGGCCTCGAAGGCGACCATCACCTTGTGCTTTTGGGCAGCGGCAAAAATCTCGTTGCCGTGCTTGGCCAGCAGCGCCTTGTTGGCGGTGACCACATGCTTGCCGCCGGCGATGGCCTTCAGCACCAGGTCCTTGGTGGTGGTATCGCCGCCTATCAACTCGCAGACGATGTCGATATCGGGATGGGTGACCAGCGCCTCCCCATCAGTCAGCAGCTCGATGCCTTCCAGTGATACGGCGCGCTGTTTGTTGAGGTCGCGCGCGGTGGCGTGAGTCACCAGGATTTCACGCCCGGCGCGGCGAGCGATTTCTTCGCGGTTGCGGCGCAGCACTTCGACGGTGCCGGAGCCGACAGTGCCGAGTCCGAGCAGGCCTACATTGATCGGTTTCATTTGTTCAGCGGTTTCGAGAAGTGAAACGAAGGAATGGTCATGCCTTCGCGGAAATAGAATTTGTGCGCCTGCTGGCGCTGCGTGCCGGAATCCAGCGCAAACCAGTTGCAGCCGCGCGCCCTCGCCTCCTGCTCCATATGGGCCATCAACATATGACCCACGCCGGTGGAGCGGCGTGTTTCATCGGTGACGAGATCGTCGCAATACAGTTCGCGTCCGCAAAAAGTGTTTTCCATGATGCGGTAGACGGCCACGCCCAGCACGGTTTCACCGTCGGCCACCACCGCCATTTCGGCTCCGGTAGACAGAATGACCTGCATGCGCGCGCAGTAATCGGCCGGCAGATGCGGACGCAACTGACGGTGCACGGCTTCGGCGCGCGGCAGCCATTCACCGCCGGCGTTAACGACAACTACCTGCTTAGTCATAACAAACCGTCCTTGCGGAACATTTCCTTGATGCCGCGTACGGCCTGGCGGGTGCGCTCGGTGTTCTCGATCAGGGCAAAGCGCACGTGATCGTCGCCGTAGTCGCCGAAACCGATACCGGGCGAGACCGAAACTTTGGCGTCGGCCAGCAGCTTTTTGGCGAATTCCAACGAGCCCATCTTCGCGTAGGGTTCAGGGATCTTGGCCCAGATGTACATGGAGGCCTTGGGCTTTTCGGTGATCCAGCCGGCCTCGGTCAGGCCCTTGTGCAGCACGTCGCGGCGGTGCTGGTATTCGGCGACGATTTCCTGCACACACTCCTGCGGGCCGTCCAGCGCGGCAATGGCGGCCACTTGGATGGGTGTAAAGGTGCCGTAATCGTGATAGCCCTTCATACGCGCGAGCGCCGCCACCAGTTCCTTGTTGCCGACCATGAAGCCTATGCGCCAGCCGGCCATATTGTAGGACTTGGACATGGTGAAAAACTCCACCGCCACCTCGCGGGCGCCCGGCACCTGCATGATGGAGGGTGCCTTCCAGCCGTCGTAGCAAATGTCTGCGTAGGCCAGATCGTGCACCACCAGCACATCGTTGGCCTTGGCCAGTGCCACGATGCGCTCGAAAAACTCCAGGTCCACGCAGCGGGCGGTCGGGTTGGAGGGAAAGCCCAGGATGAGCATTTTCGGCTTGGGGTAGCTTTCGCGGATGGCCTTTTCAGCCTCGGCGAAAAAATCCACGCCGTCAGTCATGCGCACGTGCTTGATCTGCGCGCCGGCGATGACGGCACCGTAAATATGGATGGGGTAGCTAGGGTTAGGCACCAGCACGGTATCGCCGCTGTCCAGGGTGGCCAGCATCAGATGCGCCAGGCCTTCCTTGGAGCCGATGGTGACGATGGCCTCGGAATCCGGGTCGAACTGCACGCCGTAACGGCGCTGGTACCAGTCGCAGATCGCTTTTCTCAGGCGCGGAATGCCCTTGGATACCGAGTAGCCGTGGGTATTGGGGCGTCGGGAGGCTTCCACCAGTTTATCGACGATATGCTGGGGCGTAGGCCCGTCCGGGTTGCCCATGGACATATCGATAATGTCCTCGCCGCGACGGCGCGCGGCCATCTTTAGCTCGGAGGTGATATTGAAAACGTAGGGCGGCAGGCGCTTGATGCGGGAAAATTCGTGAGCCATAGGTGGTGTGTAGCGAGTAAGAGCGGAACAGAAGCCGTGTTTATAATGGTGCGATGCAAAATTTGATTGTAACCGAACGGGTCCACCACTCTTGAAGCTGCATCTTCATACCAGCGAAGGCGCCAACGCCATCACCGGCCATGGCGCCGGGTATATCGCCGTCAACGGGCGGCAGATTCCGCATGCCGTCATCGTCCTGCCGGACAGCCTGATCGAACCGTGGAGTCTTGCGCAGCCGGGCGCACCAGAAGTGGGCGATTTTGCCGCCTTGATCGAAAAACGTCCCGAATTGGTGGTGTACGGCTCCGGGCCCGCCTTCCGCTTTCCCGATCCACGCATCATGGCGGCTTTCGCCCGCGCCGGCATCGGTTTCGAGGCCATGGATACGCCGGCGGCCTGCCGCACCTACAATGTGCTGATGAGCGAGGGGCGCAGGGTAGCAGCCGCTCTGCTGGTATAGAGTCATGGCTGTAGGGCGATAGCCGACGCGTGGACAAAACCAGCCCGAAAAGGCACTCTACGCTTAGGTTAAAAAAGCGTACTATTTAGCTATTGCAGGGCCGCCAAGAGTCCAGTCGCAATAATCTAGTCCGAATCTATAAAACACAACCAGGAGCAAAGATCTATGGCAATCACCAAGAAAATTTTCCTGCTGGCCACCGGCATCGCTGCCGCCGGCCTGCTGATAGCGCCCGCTAAGGCGCAGGAACTGACGGGAACCCTGAAAAAAATCAAGGATAGCGGCGCCATCACTATCGGCCATCGCGAATCGTCTATTCCGTTTTCCTATCTGGACGACAAGCAACAGCCGATCGGCTACGCCATGGACCTCTGCATGAAAGTGGTCGATGCGGTCAAGGCCGAATTGAAAATGCCGGGACTGAAAGTGAATCTGCAGCCGGTTACTTCCTCCAACCGCATCCCGTTGCTGCAAAACGGCACCATTGATCTGGAATGCGGTTCGACCACCAATAGCGTGGACCGCCAGAAACAGGTTTCCTTCGGCCCGACCTACTTCGTCATCAACGTGACGGCCGCCGTCAAGAAAACTTCTGGCATCAAGAGTCTGGCCGAATTGAACGGCAAGACCGTTTCCACCACCTCCGGCACCACCGCTGTTCCCTTGCTGAAGAAATACGATAAGACCGCCAACGTGGAAATCAAGGAAATCTACGGCAAAGACCACGCCGAATCGTTCCTGTTGCTGGTTCAGGACCGTGTATCTGCCTTTGTGATGGACGACATCCTGTTGGCCGGCCAGATTGCCAATTCGACCAGCCCGGCTGATTACGCAATCATCCCGGAATCGCTGCGTCAGGAGCCCTATAGCATGATGCTGCGCAAAGACGATCCGCAATTCAAGGCGCTGGTCGACAAGTCCGTCGGCGCTGTGATGAAGTCCGGTGAAATCAACAAGATCTACGCCAAGTGGTTCACCAGCCCGATTCCGCCCAAGGGCCTGAACATCAACTTCCAGCAGACTCCCGCTGCCAAGGAAGCATTCGCCAATCCGAACGACAAGGGCGTCCAGTAATCCTCATTCCGGGCCGGCAGCGTTGTATCGCTGCCGGCCCGGTTTGTTTTGTGCAATCGTAACGCCGCACTGCCAGGAGTTTCATTACCGGGGTAAGCGCGGATGCATACGCAAGTCTTGAATGGGAGCAGGACATGGGGCACATCTGGAATTGGGGCATTTTTCTCGAAGAATTGCCCGGCGGCGAACAGAAATACTGGCAAATCATCATGTCCGGTGTCGGCTGGACGCTGGCGGTTTCCGCTTGCGCGTGGATCATTGCGCTGCTGATAGGTTCCGTAGTCGGAACCATGCGCACCACGGATAAGCCGTGGCTGGTGCGCTTGGGCAATGCATGGGTTGAACTGTTTCGCAACATCCCCTTGCTGGTTCAGATGTTCCTGTGGTACTTCGTCATCCCCGAATTCATCCCGCCGCTGAAGAGCTGGCTGGTGAAAACCGACCCCGCCAATGCGCAGTTTGTGGCGGCGGTGTTATGTCTTGGATTGTTTACCTCGGCGCGCGTGGCCGAGCAGGTTCGCGCCGGCATTCAGTCGCTGCCGCGCGGTCAACGGTTTGCCGCGTTGGCAATCGGCCTGACAACTCCGCAGGTGTATCGCTACGTGCTGCTGCCGATGGGCTTTCGCATCATCATCCCGCCGCTCACCAGCGAGACCATGAATCTGATCAAGAATTCCTCTATCGCGCTGACCATAGGCCTTGCGGAACTGACCTTCCGCGCCCGCGAAATGGGCGAATACACGTTCAACTTCTTCGAGGCGTTTAGCGCGGCAACGATTATTTACATCATCATCGCCATGACCGCCAATCGGGTGATGGCCGTGGTCGAACGGCGTGTAGCTGTTCCCGGCTTTATTGCCGGCGGAAAGTAAGGGGCTGCCATGCATCTCGACTTTTCCGTCATTGGTTCCTCGCTGCCCTACCTCTGGAAGGGCTTTCTATATACGGTTGAGCTGACCGCGATCGCAGCGGTCGGCGGGCTGTTCTTCGGCACGCTGCTGGCGCTGGCGCGGCTGTCGTCGATCAAGCCTTTGATCTGGACGGCATCCGGCTACGTCAATTTGGTGCGCTCCATTCCGCTGGTATTGGTCATATTCTGGTTTTTCTTTCTGATGCCGACAGTGCTGCAGGCCGTCACCGGTTCGGAACAGCCGGTGCAAATCGGAGCAGAACGAACCGCAATCATCACCTTCATCCTGTTCGAAGCCGCGTACTTTTGCGAAATTATGCGTGCCGGCATCCAGTCGATTGCCAGGGGACAGGTGTACGCCGCTTTTGCGCTCGGCTTGACCTATGCGCAAGCAATGCGTCTGGTGATCCTGCCACAGGCGTTCCGCAACATGATTCCGATTCTGCTGACGCAGACTATCGTTCTGTTTCAGGATACGTCGCTTGTCTATGTGATCTCGGCCACCGATTTTGTCGGCGCGGCTTCCAAGATTGCGCAGCGGGACGGACGGCTGATCGAGATGTATCTGTTCGTCGCCGTGGTTTACTTTGTCCTATGTTTCAGCCTTTCTTTCCTGGTCAAGCGCTTGCAGGCCAAGATCGCCATCATTCGTTGAACCCCTACTTCAAGGTCCGAAAATGATCGAAATTAAAAATGTCAGCAAGTGGTACGGCGCAGTGCAGGTGCTGGTGGAATGCACGACCTCGGTTGCCAAGGGCGAGGTGGTGGTGGTCTGCGGCCCCTCGGGCTCGGGCAAGTCCACGCTCATCAAGACCGTGAACGGTCTAGAGCCTTTCCAGAAGGGCGAAATTACTGTGGATGGCGTTTCGGTGGGCGACCCCAAGACCGATCTGCCGAAGCTGCGTGCCCAGATCGGCATGGTGTTCCAGAATTTTGAATTGTTCCCGCATTTGTCGGTCACGGAAAATCTGACCTTGGGCCAGGTCAAGGTGAAAAACCGCAGTTTCGATGAAGCCCGCGAGCGCGGCCTCAAATACCTCGACCGTGTGGGTCTGATTGCCCACAAGGACAAGTTTCCCGGCCAGCTTTCCGGCGGCCAGCAGCAGCGCGTGGCCATTGCCCGCGCCCTGTCCATGGACCCTATCGCCATGCTGTTCGATGAACCTACCTCGGCACTCGATCCGGAAATGATCAATGAGGTGCTGGACGTGATGGTGGGTCTTGCCAAGGAAGGCATGACCATGATGTGCGTGACCCACGAGATGGAGTTCGCCCGCAAGGTGGCCGACCGCATCATCTTCATGGAAAAAGGCGGCACCATCCTGGAGGATTGCACCAAGGACGAATTCTTCAATACGGAGCGCAAGCCCCGCACCAAGGAATTCCTGTCGAAAATCCTGCACCACTAACAAGGCCTTGTTACCTGCCTGTTACCTCGCTGACCGTGGCGTCCTACAACACATCCTGCAACAATTAATCCCGAACGAGCTGGGGCGTCGTCGGTCATAATGTGGGTATGAACAAGACCCTTATCGCGGTGATCGCGGCTGTTTCCCTGCTCGCCTACGGCATGTGGAATTTTTTGCAAACGCCCGCCGCCCCCGAGGCGAAGGCGCTGGCCGGTGGCGCGCAGGCTAAGACGGCCGCTGCCTCCACATACAGTTCCGGTGGCGGCTCCGCCTCTACTCTCGCGCAAGCCATGCCGGCCTCGGCGCCCGCTGCCGCGCGCAAACCGATTGCCACCATGCATAGCGCCGCGCGCATGGAATTCGAAAAAAGCCACCACCTCAAGCAGTTTTACGATCGCTATGCCGCCAACCCGGAGGGCGCGGACGCCGAAACAAAATACCTGGCCGCAGCGGCCATTGAAGCCTGCCAAGGCCGCATGGGCCGCGCCCCGCCCACCGATGCCGACAAGGCGCGCTTCATGGGCCGTCTGAAGGACGGCGACCCCAATAATCAGCAGCGCATCGACGCCTATAACCAGGTCACCACGCAGTGCGACGGGTTCCAGGGAATGAATCTCACCGGCGCCGATGCCGCGCGCCTGTTCCGCGAAGCCGCTGCCGCCGGCGATCCAGCCGCCAAGGTCGCGGTCACCGCCGAACAGTTCCGCGAATCAGCCCGCACTGCAGTCGGTATCGAAGGCCGGCGCCTGACCGAGGACCAACTGGGTTCCCTGCGCGACGCGCTATCCAGCGGCGACCCGCTGGCCATGCAGCGCGCCGGCATGTTGCTGACCTTCGGCTCTACTCAGCTGACCGACCGGCAGCTGGGGCCGGACGGCAATTTCTTTAGTCCGCGCGATATGGGCCCGGCCTGGCAACTGGCTGCTTGCGACCGGGGCGCGGTTTGCGATTCAAGCAATACCCGGGTGTTGAACGGTTGCGCCTATCAGGGCAATTGCGGCTATCAGGATTTGCAAAGCTATATGCAGTTCAACGAACTGGCGCCCAATGTGTACCTGGCCGCGCTGCAAAACCAGACCCTGATCAATAACGCCATTGCCCAGCAGCGCTGGGACTGGCTGGGCATCGCTCCCGGCATGGGCCGCACGGTGACTAATCCGCCCGCGCCCACCCCGCCCGCCAAGGGCAAGTAGGCCGGCGTCCGGCTTAAGGGGCCCGAATCGGGCTCAGGCCACGCTTATTGCATTAAAGCGCGCACATGCGCGACGGCGCTGTCGCCCAGCGCCCGCAGATCGTAACCGCCTTCCAGCGCTGAGACGATGCGCCCCCCGGCATAGGTATCGGCCATTTCGCGGATGCGCGAGGTGATCCAGGCGAAGTCGTCTTCGTGCAAATTCAGCTGCGCCAGCGGGTCGGCGGCGTGGGCATCGAAGCCCGCAGAAACGATAATGAGCTGCGGCTGAAATTCCTCCAGCGCCGGCCACCAGGTGGCGTCTATGGCGGCACGGAAACGTGCGCTGTCGGTATGCGCTCTCAAGGGAGTGGCGATGATGTGCTGGTTGGCGGAGTCTGCACCGCTGCCGGGGTAGAAAGGATGTTGGAAGCTGGAGCACAGCATCACCTGCGGGTTTTCGTGAAAAATGTCCTCGGTGCCGTTGCCATGGTGCACGTCGAAATCGAGTATGGCCACCCGCTCCAGGCCATGTGCTGTGATGGCGTGCATGGCGCCCACAGCCACGTTGTTAAAAATGCAAAAACCCATGGGCTGGTTCCAGGTGGCGTGGTGCCCGCAGGGGCGCACGGCGCAAAAAGCGTTATCCGCTTCTCCGCTCATCACCAGGTCCACGCCCTTTACCACTGAGCCGGCAGCGTGCAAGGCCGCCGACAGGGAATACGGGTTCATTGAGGTGTCGGGGTCCAGGTAGGCATAGTCCTCGCTGGGTGCAGCCTCGAAAATGGCGTCCACGTAGTCCTGTTGGTGGGCGGCGTACAGTTGCTCGCGGGTCGCGGCCGGTGCCTCTACCTTGCGCATGGCGGCCAGCAGCCCTGCCTCCTCCAGTGCAGACAGCACCGCCTGCAGGCGCTGGGGGCGTTCCGGGTGGTGGGGCCCCATTTCGTGCATGAGGCAGTCGGGATGGGTAAGAAAGGCGGTCGTCATAGGCGTTGTCTGACCATTTTCGCCCATGCAGGGGTATCCCACAAGCAGGGTATGGATGTAGGGGAATGACGTACAGGGTCGCCGATGCAGCGTACAATAATCGTTGCTCAACTACCCTACCCTTTCCATGCTTTTCCAGAAACAGGAACAAGAGGCCCTGCGCGAACGCGACGACCCTCTGGCGCGGGTGCTGCGCGAAGCCGGCGCCATTATTCTGGGCAAGGACGAGCAAATCCGTATGGCCATGACCTGCATCCTGGCGCGCGGTCATTTGCTGATCGAAGACATCCCCGGAGTGGGCAAAACCACCCTCTCCCACGTGCTGGCCAGCCTCCTGGGCCTGCACTACCAGCGCATCCAGTTCACCAGCGATCTGCTGCCTGCCGATATCGTCGGTGTCTCCATTTTTGACCGCGAATCGTCCACCTTCCGCTTTCACCCGGGACCGGTGTTCTCGCAGGTGATTTTGGCTGACGAAATCAACCGCGCGTCCCCCAAGGCCCAGTCGGCCCTGCTGGAGGCCATGGAAGAACACCAGGTCACGGCCGATGGCGAAACCATGAAGCTGCCGCAGCCGTTTTTTGTCATTGCTACGCAAAATCCGTCACACCAGATCGGCACTTTTCCCCTGCCGGAGTCGCAACTGGACCGGTTTTTGATGCGTATACGCCTGGGCTATCCCGATCAGGCGGCCGAACGGGCCCTGCTGAAGGGCGAAGACCGGCGCGCGCTCATCGCCAAGATCACCCCGCAAATGACGGTGGAGGAACTACTGCATCTGCAAGGCGAGGTCGGCAAAATCACCGTTTCCGACGCCCTTATCGAGTATGTGCAGGCCTTGGTCAACCACAGCCGTGACTCGGCGCGCTTCGAGATGGGCCTGTCCCCACGCGCCGGTCTGGCGCTGCTGCGCGCCTCGCAGGCCTGGGCGCTGATGGCCGGCCGCAAGCTGGTTTTGCCCGAGGACGTGCAGGCCGTTGCGGCCGCCGTGGTCGGCCACCGGCTGCGCCCGGTCGCCACCAGCGAAATCAGGGGATTCGATGTGGCACAAGAATTGATTCGCTCGGTACCGATTCCTTAAACTTTTTCAGCCTTTTTGCGTTCACGACAAGCTTTCACTACGAGAAAAAACCATGCGTACTCCTTTTTTCGCCCTTCTTCTTTTGTTCTTGTGCACCAGTGCCTTGGCCCAGAGCTACAAATGCCAGGGTGCGGACGGCAAGATCGAATACAGCGACCGTCCCTGTGCGGAAGGTAAATCGATCCTGACCGACCCCAGCAAGAAATCCGGCGCCAGCTTCAAACCCATGGTTGCGCCCATGGAGCGGCTCAACGCCCTGTTTACCGAATATCACGACCGCCTGTGCGAGCGCGAAAAGCTGGCCACCGAAATCGATATCGCCAATCGCAATGGCACCATGAAAAAAGGCAGCGAGGAGTGGAAGGCCAAGGAAGAGCGTCTGAGCCTGCTCAACGATACCCAGGTCGAGTTCCAGGAAAAAGCCGGCAAAATTGCCCAGCCCGCCGGTCTGGAAAGCGAGGAATCAAAGGAGTTGCGCCGTTTCCGCACCAAGCTGCGCGACTGCGGCAAGATCCCGGAACCGCCGCCCGCTCCGCCGGCACCGGCCAAGGCGCCCCCCAAGAAGTAAGGCCTGCCCGAGGGTGCGCAAGGCATAGGCAGCATGTTTGCCGAACTGAGGTTCCGCTGGCGCATTCGTATCGCCGACTGGATTTTTCGCGGTAGGGCTCCTGAAACACCGCCGGTGACGCTGATCCAGCGGCGCATCTATATCCTGCCCTCGCGCACCGGCTATTTTTTTGCCGGCATCCTCATCCTGCTGCTGATCGCCTCGATCAACTACGCCCTGTCGCTGGGCTTTCTGCTGACATTTTTACTGGCCGGTATGGGCGGCACCGCCATGCTGCACACCTTTCGCAACCTGGCCCAGTTGAAAATCAGCCCGGGTAAGGTCGAATCGGTATTCGTCGGTGAAACTGCCCAGTTCGGGCTGGTGATCCACAATCCGACCATGCCGCGCTTCGCCGTCGGCGTGAGGCAGGCCACCCAGTATGAGGCGCCGGTCACTTTCGGTGACGTGGAGTCGGCTTCCAGCAACACCTTCCATATCGCCATCCCGGCGCAGCGGCGCGGCCGCCTGACCTGCGGGCGCGTGGAAATTTTCACCGAATACCCGGTCGGCCTGTTTCACTCCTGGTCCTATGTGGACTTCGGCAGCACCTGTCTCGCCTATCCCAAGCCGGACGCCGGCGATGGCGCCCTGCCGCTGGACGCGCGCGCCAAGGGCGAAGGCAATATTCCCGTGCGCGGCGATGAGGAATTCCAGTCGCTACGCTCCTACAAGCCGGGAGACACGCCCCGGCAGATCGCCTGGAAGGCGCTGGCGCGCGAACAGGGCCTGTTGGTAAAAGAGTTCGGCGCCACCGCCAGCGCCGAGCTATGGCTGGATTACGCGGCCCTGGAAGGCCTGGAGCAGGAGTTGCGTCTGTCGCGTCTGACCTGGTGGGTGCTGGAAGCGGAGCGCGGCCAGCTTCCCTATGGACTGCGTTTGCCGGGGTTTTCACAGCGCCCCGGCCTCGGCGGCGTGCACCGCGATCAGTGTCTGGAAGCCTTGGCTTTATACGGTGTCGACCGTGGTCTCGACAAATGAGCGCCATGAGTAGCTGCATATGCTGAACCTCTCCACCCTGAAGCTAGGCGACATCACCTGGCTGCTGGCGGCCATGGCCTTCGTGATCGCTCCGCATACCCTGCGTCTGCCGGTGTGGATGACGGCCTGCTGCCTGGCCGCGGGCGGCTGGCGCTGGTGGATTGCGCGGCGCGGCCTGCACTCGCCGCCGACCTTGCTGATGGTCGCGTTTACGGCGGGGATCACGGCCGGCGCGTTTATGGAGTATCGGCGCTTGTTCGGCAAGGAAGTAGGAGTCGCTCTGCTGATCGTGATGCTGGCCCTCAAGGTTCTGGAGATGAAGCAAAAGCGCGACGCCATCGTCGCCATCTTCCTGGGATTTTTCCTGGCGCTGACCAATTTCATGTATTCGCAGACCATTTTCATGGGCGCGTACATGATGATCTGCGTGTGGCTGTTCGTGGCGACCCTGATCGGCTTTAATCGCATCGGCACCGAGGCCACGGTGCGCCAGCGCCTCGTCCCGGCCGGCTGGCTGCTGGTGCAGTCGATCCCGATGATGCTGGTGGTGTTTTTCCTGTTCCCACGCCTCACCGGCCCGCTGTGGAGCATGCCGGCCGACGACCAGGCGCTATCGGGCTTGACGGACAATATGCGCCCCGGCGACTTCAGCAAACTGACCCTGTCGGACGCAGTAGCGTTCCGGGTCGATTTCGAAGGCGCCGTGCCGCAAAGTGAGGATTTGTACTGGCGCGGGCCGGTGCTGGGCCAGCAAATCGGCGCCAGCTGGCGCATGTACAACGTGGGCGAAACGCGCAAGCTTGAATTCGAGCCGCAGGGGCCGGCCACACAGTACCGGGTGACGCTGCAGCCGCATAACAAGTTCTGGCTATTCGCCCTGGACCTGCCGGGAACCTTGCCGGACAACGCCTTTTTCACCAACGACTACCAGATGCGCTCGCGCACGGCGGTGACCGGGCTGCGCTATTACGAGGTGTCGTCCTATCTTCGCTACCGGGTCGGCGTGAAGCTGAGTGCCTCGGAGCGTGCGCAGGCGTTGAAATATTCGAATTACATCAATCCGCGCAGCATCGCGTTCGCGCAAAAAATGCGCCAGGAGAACCCCGACCCCAAGGTGTTTATCGAAAAACTGCTGAAAATGTACAACAGCAATTTCGAATACACCCTGGAGCCGCCGCCGTTGGGCGCCAATCCCATCGACGAATTCTTTTTCGATACCCGCAAGGGTTTTTGCGAACACTACGCCTCCAGTTTTGTTTTCCTGCTGCGGGCGGCCGATATCCCGGCCCGAGTGGTGACGGGTTATCAGGGCGGTGAGGTCAATCCGATCAGCCGGCAGTTAGTGGTGCGCCAATCGGATGCCCACGCCTGGGCGGAAGTCTGGTTCGAGGACCTGGGCTGGGTGCGCGCCGACCCGACCTTCGCGGTCTCACCCTTGCGCATCAACCGCGGCATGCAGGCCGCCGTCGGCCCACAAGGCGTATTCAATAATCTGATGGCTGCCGACAGCATGGGCATACTGCATCAGATCGCCTATTCCTGGGACGCGCTCAATAATCAGTGGAACCAGTGGGTGGTGGGCTTCAACTCGGACCGCCAGAAGAGCCTTCTGGAAGACCTGTTCGGTATGCGCGACGTCGATTGGCGCACCATCGCGGTCTGGCTGATCGGCGGTGTCATGGTGGTCGGCTGGTCGGCTGGCCTGTTGCTGATGGTGCGCGCCTATCGTACGCGCAAGGAACCGCTGGTCATGGCCTGGGACCGTCTGTGTCGCAAGCTGGCCGCCGCCGGCTGGGTCCGCGCGCCCGACGAGGGGCCGATGGATTTCCTGATTCGCATCGAGCAAAGCGACGCCCGGCTGGCCGCGCAGGTGCGGCCCCTGGTCGAGGCTTATGTGCGGCGACGTTACGACGTTGGTGCCGGTGATACGGCGCATGTGCGAGAATTTGTGTGGATGGTCTGGAAGTTCCGGCCTGCATTTGCCGTGCTTAAAGGAAAATAAAGGAAAATAAGCGTCAGGGACAGTGATGAACGAAATCGCCAGTATCAAGGACAAAGTTTCCGCCGCCGAATGGCAGACCCGTGTTGATCTGGCCGCCTGCTACCGGCTGGTGGCCGCCTACGGCTGGGACGACATCGTCTTTACCCACATCTCCGCCAAGATTCCGGACACCGAGAACGAGTTCCTCATCAACCCTTACGGCATGATGTTCGAGGAGATCACCGCGTCCAGCCTAGTCAAGATCGACCTCAACGGTAATAAACTCGACACCGACAATCCCTACCCCATTAACCCCGCCGGCTTCACCATCCACAGCGCCATCCACGCCGTGCGCCACGAGGCAGCCTGCGTGCTGCATATCCACTCGCCCAACGGCATCGCCGTATCCTCACAGCGCGATGGAGTGTTGCCGATTTCGCAGCAATCGATATTCGTGCTCTCCAGCCTCGCCTATCACGACTACGAAGGCGTGGCCCTCAACGAGGACGAGAAGCCGCGTCTAGTAGCGGACCTGGGCGACAAGAACTACCTGATGCTGCGCAACCACGGCCTGCTGACGGTGGCAAGCACCATTGCCGACGCTTTCATCGCCATGTACCTGTTTGAAGTCACCTGCATGATCCAGGTGCGGGCGCAGGCGGGCGGCGGGCCGCTGATTCCCATCCCTCAAGCTATCCTGGATGGCGCCAAGCAGCAGATGAAGGTGGTCACCAAGGGCTCGGGCGGAATGCTGGCCTGGCCGGGTTTATTGCGGAAATTGGATAGAATGGACCCGAGTTACAAGACCTGAGTGTTTTTTGACTCCGAGTTGAATCCGAGTTTTCCCGAGGCGACATGAGCCAGCGTTTCACCAGCTTTCGCGATTTCTACCCCTACTACCTGTCGGAGCACACCGATCCGACTTGCCGCAAACTGCACTTTGTCGGTTCCCTGGTAGTGCTGGCTTTGCTGGCCACGGCGCTGATCACCGGCAACGGCTGGTGTTACGCCGCCATGCCCCTGGCGGGCTATGGATTCGCCTGGGTGGGACACTTTGTGTTCGAGAAAAACCGCCCGGCCACCTTCCGCTACCCCTTCTATAGCCTGACCGGCGACTGGGTGATGTTTTTCCAGTTGCTGACGGGAAAAATTCCCTTCAATGCCCGCCGCGGCTCCTGACGTGCCGCCGGCTTCTGACATACCCGGAACCACCGGCACGCCGCGCCGCCGCATCTATTTGATGCGCCACGGCAGCGTCAATTATTTCCACACCGACGGCACGCCCCTGCCGCCGCAATCGGTGCCGCTCAGCACCCGTGGTCAGGAAGAGGCGCGCGCGGCCGGCAGGATGTTTGCAGCCCAGGGCGTGCGTTTTGACCGGGTGCTGACCAGCGGTTTGCCGCGCACGGTGGAGACCGCGGGTGAAGTCATACGCGCGGCCGGCATAGACCTGCCCATCGAACAAAGACCCGACCTGGAAGAGATTCGCGGCGGCCGTCTTGCCGATATCGACGAAAAAGACCTGTGGGAAGCCTTCACCTCGGTGTCCGGCAATGTCGTCGACAACAGTATGCGTTTCCTGGGTGGCGAAAGCATAGGCGAGCTGATGGACCGCATCGTCCCCGAGTTCGATGCCCTGCGTGCCGATACTTCCTGGAACGTGCTGTTGCTGGTATTGCACGGCGCCGTCAACCGCGCCCTGCTTTCCTACCTTGCCACCGGGCAACGCATGATGCTGGGGGTGTTCGAGCAAAGCCCGGCGGCCATCAATGTGATCGACGTAGGAAGCCGTGCCGACGACGTGGTGCTGCGTGCGGTCAACATTTACCCCGCCGATTTGCTGCACCCCGAAGAACAAGAGACCACCATGGAGAAATTGCACGGGCAATACGTGCGGTTTCGCGATCGCGACAGCGGACGTAGCGAATAGAACCATGAGCGATCGCTACCAGCATTTTCAGGGCACCAAGAACGTTTCCAGCCAGCATCAATTCGATGTTGGCAGGCTGGCGGACTGGCTGCGCGCCAATGTCGCCCCTTTTTCCGGCGAACTGACCGTGCAGCAATTCAAGGGCGGCCAGTCGAATCCCACCTTCCGCTTGCAACACGCCGAGGGTGCCTGGGTGATGCGCGCCAAACCCGGCCCGGCGGCCAAGCTGCTGCCCTCGGCCCACGCCATCGACCGCGAATACCGGGTGATGGCGGCGCTGGCCAAGGCGAATATCCCGGTGCCGCGCATGCTGGCGCTGTGCGAGGACGAGGACGTCATCGGCCGCGCTTTTTTCATCATGGAACTGGTCGAGGGCCGGGTGCTATGGGACCCGGGCCTCCCCGATGCAAGGCCCCCTGAGCGCAGCGCCATATTCGATGAAATGAACCGGGTGATCGCCGCCCTGCACAGCGTGAATCCTGCCGACATCGGCCTGGCCGACTACGGCAAGGCCGGCAATTTCTTCGAGCGCCAGATCGGCCGCTGGACCAAGCAGTACCGAGCCTCGGAAACCGAGACCATCCCGGCCATGGAAAAGCTGATTGAATGGCTGCCGCAGCACATCCCGGCGGGCGACGAAAGCGCCATCGTGCACGGCGACTATCGCATGGACAACCTGATTTTTCACCCTACCGAGGCGCGCATCTTGGCCATCCTCGACTGGGAACTGTCCACGCTGGGACACCCGCTGGCTGATTTCGCCTATCACTGCATGGCCTGGAAGGTATCGCCCGATCAATTCCGCGGCATGGCTGGCCTGGATCTGGGGAGCCTGGCCATCCCCACCCTGCCCGCCTATATCGAGATGTATTGCAAGCGCACCGGCCGCAACGGCATCCCGGACTTCGATTACTACCTGGCGTATAACCTGTTTCGTATGGCGGGCATTTTGCAAGGCATCCGCAAGCGCGTGGTCGAGGGCACGGCTGCATCCGATCAAGCGGCGGCCATGGGCCGCGCGGTGGCCCCGTTGGCCGAGCTGGGCTGGCAGGTCGCGTCGAAGCTGGCTTCGTAGTTTTTCCCAAGCACCTAAGTACATCAAGGGCAGGCATATGGATTTCCAGTACTCCGCGCGGGTGGTCGAATATCAGAAGCGCCTGCAGGCGTTTTTCGACCAGCATATTTATCCCAATGAACACCGCTTCCACGAGGATGTTGAGGCCAATACCCTGGCCGGAAAACGCTGGACGCCCACCGCCATCATCGAGGAACTGAAACCCAAGGCCCGAGAGGCCGGCCTCTGGAACCTGTTCACGCCGCATGCCGAGTACGGGCCGGGTTTCACCAATCTGGAATACGCGCCCCTGGCGGAGATGATGGGCGGCATCCACTGGGCGCCCGAGGTATTCAATTGCTCGGCCCCCGATACCGGCAATATGGAAGTGCTGGTGCAGTACGGCAGCGCCGAACAAAAAGAACGCTGGCTCACGCCGCTGCTCAACGGCGAGATCCGATCCGCCTTCGCCATGACTGAGCCGGCGGTGGCGTCCTCGGATGCGACCAATATCGAAACCAGCATCCGCCGCGATGGCGGCGACTACGTCATCAACGGCCACAAATGGTTCATCTCCGGCGCGGGTGACCCGCGCTGCAAGATCTTTATAGTCATGGGCAAGACCGACCCCACTGCCGCCAAGCATCAGCAGCAGTCGATGATTCTGGTTCCGGCCGGTACGCCGGGGCTCTCCGTGGTGCGGCCCATTCCCATTTTCGGTTACGACGACGCCCCGCACGGCCATTGTGAAATGCGTTTTGAAAATGTGCGAGTGCCGGCCGCCAATATGCTGCTGGGTGAAGGTCGCGGCTTTGAAATCGCCCAGGGCCGCCTGGGACCGGGCCGCATCCACCATTGCATGCGCCAGTTGGGCGCGGCGGAGCGTGCCTTGCAACTGATGTGCAAGCGCCTGACCAGCCGTGTGGCCTTCGGCAAGCCCCTGGCCGCACAAAGCATCTGGCAGGAGCGCATCGCTGAGGCACGCTGCATGATAGACCAGGCGCGGTTACTCACGCTGAACGCGGCCTTCATGATGGATAAGGCCGGCAACAAGGCTGCGCGCACCGAAATCGCCATGATCAAGGTGGTGGCCCCCAACGTGGCGCAGCAGATCATCGACTGGGCGATTCAGGCGCACGGCGCCGGCGGCATGTCCAACGACTTCCCTCTGGCTTATTTGTATACCTGGGCGCGTGCCATACGTCTGGCCGACGGCCCGGACGAGGTGCACCGCCAGGCCATCGCCAAGTGGGAGCTGGCCCGCCATTCTGCGCAGGCGAGCGAGTGAGCGGCGACCGGTGACTGGTCGACCGGATGACCGGTTGACCAAGTGACCGGATGACGAGAAGGCACTTCTCCTCTACACTATGGTCAAACCCTGCGGGACCGCTAAACGCGGGGTAAAAATACAAGATACATAGGAGGGGCTTTGGCAGACGATTCCAGATGGTGGCTGCAGCATTATCCGCCCGGCATACCGCATGACGTAGACATCACCCAGTACGCCTCGCTGCCGCAGATGGCCGCGGAAGCATTCGAGCGTTTTCGCGACCGCGACGCTTATACCTGCATGGGCCGTACCATGAGCTTCGGCGAGGTCGACGATCTGTCGTCCGCTTTCGGCGCCTGGCTGCAATCGACCGGCCTGCCCAAGGGCTCGCGAGTGGCGTTGATGATGCCCAATGTGCTGCAGTATCCGGTGGCCATCATCGGTGTGCTGCGCGCGGGCTATATCGTCGTCAACGTGAACCCGCTCTACACGCCGCGCGAACTAGAACACCAACTCAAGGACAGCGGCGCCGAAGCCATCGTCATCCTGGAAAATTTCGCCCATACCCTGGAGCAGGTCATCGCCCATACCCCCGTCAAGCACGTGGTGCTGGCGACGGTGGGCGATTTGCTGGGCTTTCCCAAGGGCATGATCACCAACTGGATGGTGCGGCACGTCAAGAAGGCGGTTCCCGCCTTCAACTTGCCCGGCCATATCGCGTTCCCGGAGACCATACGCGCGGGCCATCGCATGACCCTCAGCACACCCAATATTACGCGTGATGAAGTTGCTTTCCTGCAATATACCGGTGGTACTACCGGCGTTTCCAAGGGCGCCGTGCTCTCGCACGCCAATGTTTTCGGCAACGTGCTGGTGTCGGAGGCCTGGCTTAACCCGGCCATGAAGGACACCTCCAAGGGCCCGCCTCCCGATCCGGTGGTGATGGTCTGCGCCCTGCCCATGTACCACATCTTCTCGCTGGTGAGCTGCATGTGGCTGGCCATCAAGATCGGCGGCCACTGCCTGCTGATTCCCAATCCGCGCGACCAGGACGGCATGGTCAAAGCGATCGCCAAGCACAAATTCAACGTGATGCCGGCGGTGAACACCATGTTCAACTCACTGGTCAATCATCCCGGATTCCGCAGCCTGGACTTCGCCAATCTGCGTGTGTCCAACGGCGGTGGGATGGCAGTGCAGCGCGCTGTGGCCGAGAAGTGGTTTACGCTGACCAAGGTGCCGATTGTGGAAGGCTACGGTCTTACCGAGACCTCCTCAGGCGCCACCTGCAACGAGGTGCTATCCACGGAGTACAGCGGCGACGTGGGCATGCCCATGCCTTCCACTGAGATTTCCATACGCGACGACGACGAAAACGTGCTGCCGCCCGGCGAAGCCGGAGAAATCTGCATACGCGGCCCACAGGTTATGCAGGGTTACTGGCAGCGCCCGGATGAGACGGCGAAAGTAATGACCAAGGACGGATTTTTCAAATCCGGCGATATCGGTCTGATGCTGCCCAACGGCCACGTCAAGATCGTCGACCGCAAGAAGGACATGATCCTGGTGTCAGGCTTCAACGTCTATCCAAATGAGATCGAGGACGTGGTGGCTGCCTGCCCCGGCGTGCTGGAATGCGCGGCGGTCGGCGTGCCCGACGAACGATCCGGCGAGGCGGTGAAGCTATTCGTGGTCAAGAAGGACGCGGACCTGACGGCCGAAAAAGTCATGGCGTACTGCCGCGAAAATCTCACCGGCTACAAGTGTCCCAAGATGGTGGTGTTCCGCGATTCGCTGCCCAAGACCAACGTCGGCAAGATTTTGCGGCGCGAGCTGCGCGATTCGGACAATCCCAAAAAAGGCTAGGAGCGACGACCAGGCGGCAAAAAAACTCCCGCGCAGGCGGGAGTTTTTACGTGAGTTCCAGCACTCCGGCCAGCGCGCGCCGGGCGCATTGCCGCGAGAAATGCGTCTCGATATTGTCCAGGCCGCCTTGTGACAAGCGCGACCAGAGTGCTGCGTCGCCGTGCACACGAATAATGGCATCAGCGAACGCGGCCGGATCGTCTGCGACCATGACGTTCTCGCCGTCCTTCAGGTACATGCCCTCGACCGACACCGGGGTCGCCACCACCGGCACCCCGTATTGCATGGAGATATTGACCTTGCCCTTCACACCCGCGCCGTAGCGCAGCGGCGAGATCGACAGGCGCGCATTGCCGTAGTGTTCGGTGACATCGGGCACGAAGCCGGCGATAACCAGATCGTCGGCGGCGAAATTTTGCAGAGCCGGCGGCGCATTGCTGCCGATCAGGGTGGTGATCAGCCCCGGCGCCTTTTGCCGGATCAGCGGCAGCACGTTTTCCACGTACCAGGTCACAGCGTCCAGATTGGGCGGGTGCCGGAAGCCGCCGATAAACAGGATGCCCGAGCGCGCAGCAAACGATTTTTTGCCCGGCATGGTCTCGTGCACCAGCGATACGATGCCGACCCGCGAGGCCGGTGCCAGCTTGTCCAGCAGCTCCTGCTCAAAGGGACTCACCACCAGGGTCAGGTCGGCCTTGGCGATGATGTCCAGTTCCTGGGTGCGCATGGCCGCTGCGGCAGATTGGTTTTGCGTGGAGGGATCCAACTCGGCCTGACGCTCCATGCGCAGGAAATGCAGATCGACGGTGTCGAATACCAGCTTGGCGCGCGGTGCAGCCTCACGGATCGTTTCCATGTATTTGACGGCGACGGTGGCGCGCGACACCATGATCACGTCGAAATCGGCCGCCGAACGCGCCAGGTATTGCGACATGGAACTCACGTAGGGGTGATGCAGCACCTCCACGCCCAACTGGCGGATCTGGGAAACATAGGGCTCGCGGAATTCCAGGTTGTCGGCCAGGAAAGTCACTTTGCAACCCATCTGCTGCATGATGCCCAGCATCTCGAACATGCGCATGGAGCCGGCATCCTGGTCCGGAGTCAACATGCAGGCGTCGATGACCAGCACCCGCCTTTGCACGTAACGGTCCTTTTCCAGATGCGCCATCATGCCGTTGAGGCGGTGCTTGGCCAGTACTTCGCGCCAGCGCGCAGCCAGTGTTTCCTGGTTGACGACTTGATGGCGCTTGATGCCTTGGGTTACGTCGGTGCCGGAACTGCGTCCCTCGAAGTGCACAATGACGGCGGCCGGCTGGTAGATCACACGCTTGCCGGCGGTGCGCAGGCGAAAACAGAGATCGACCTCCTCGTAGTACGCGGGCGCGTAGCGTTCATCGAAACCGCCCATCTCGTTCCAAAGCGCGCGCGGCAGCATGATGCACGCCCCCGAGCAGTAGTCCACTTCGCGCAGGTAGTTGTATTCAGGTTTGGCGGCGTTATCGTCGCGACCGTAGTTCCATGCGGAGCCATCACGCCAGACGATGCCGCCGGCCTCCTGCAACACACCATCGGGGTAGATCAGCTTGGCGCCGACCATGCCGACATCGGCCTGGCGTCCGAACACCGCTGCCATATCGCCCAGCCAGTCGCCGGTGGCGATGGTGTCGTTGTTGAGCAGGATGATGTATTCACCCCGGGCCAGGGTCGCAGCCTTATTGCAGTTACGCAGGAAACCCAGGTTGGCTTCGTTGCGTACAAAGCGCACACCGCTCACGCAAGCCAGAGCCTCAGATGCGGCCGTGGGCGAGGCGTCGTCGATAACGATGACTTCAATCGATTTGCCGGCACAGGTCGCCGCCACGCTTTTGAGGCAGGTATAGGTCAGCAAATGCTGCTCGTATATCGGGATGATGATGCTGAATACCGGTTGCTCGCTGGTTTCCAGCGCGAGCGGCGTCATGGCCGTTTCCAATTGATAGTTCACCACCGGCGCAGGAACCTCCGCTCGCCGCGTCAGTTTGCTTTGTACGCGCCTGCCCAGCGCCACGGGGCCCTCCTCTTTCAGGATCTGCCGGGCGATATTGACCTGCTGCGGAATGCGCCGCGTACCCAGGCGCAGATCGTTCAGGCGGTGGCGCAGATCGTGCAAGCCTTGCACGGCGCTGCGCAAAGGCCCGGTCACGCGCCAGGAAGTGCTTTGTTCGATGGCGTCGTAAGCCTGCCGTGCGGCATCGCGTTCGCCTTCCAGGCGTTCCGTGGTGTCTTCCAGGGCAAGCTGCAGGTCCTCGGCGGTTTCGCGCACGGCGGCCATTTCCGCTTCCAAGCCCAGGTAGCGCTGGTGCGCTTCCTGCAACATGCGGTCCTGGCGCTCCACGTCACGATCGCGCAGCAGCAGCACAGCGTGGGCGGCCTCCGCCGATTGCCGGGCGGCGACGATCTCGCCGTCGGCCACGCCGACCCGGCGCTTCAGCTCGCGGCGCGATTCTTCCTGTCCGCACTCCACGCCGGCGTCGAACAGTTCCGGCAGGGTTCTTTCGGCGGCTTTACCAACACGCTTGGGAGCGGACAGAAACAAAGGCTTCACTTGCACGTTTTCGTTCCGTACCGGTTTGGTGCGGACATCGGCCATATAGCGCTGCCGGTATTCTTCCCAGACTCGTTTGGTGCCTGTTGTCGATGTGCGATGCCCGGCCGCCAGTTGCAGCAGGGTGTCGTTCCAGGTCGCCGCCGGGCTGTCCCAGGGCAGCAAACGCGCATTGGCGCGCGATTCCAGGCGCTCAATGAAAGCGCCCAGATGCGAAGCCGCGATCGGCAACGGGGTCGCCAGCGCGGCGCTCAGGGTATAGCAATAACTTTCCGGTGTTTGCGCCGGGAACAGGAAGGCATCGGCGCGCTCGGCGGCGATGAGGTCCTCAAGTTGTTCGTCGCGATAGCTGCCGTGCACGGTAAGCGGCAAATCAGCCATACCCTCGATCGGCTGTCCGGTGGGGCCGATGATGTGAAACGACAGCGGCAGCTTGCGCGCAACGGCATCGCGCGCGCAGGCTTGGACCACGTTGAGTCCTTTGGTGGCACTGGTGCGGCCCAGGACCAGCACCTTGATGCGATCCACCGGTGGGGGCAACGGCGGTTCGGGGTGCGGCCAAAGTCCGGTAGCGATGTCGGGGAAGGCTGCCTTTACCTGCTCCTGTAAATAGCGCGACGGGCAAATGACCCGATCAGCCCCGCTCAGGAACGCGTGCATGCGCGTATGCCAGGTGGTGCTATCCCAGCCCCAGCGGTGTTCGCCATGTGCGGGCGGCGCCGCCCCGCCCTCGGCCAGGTGGTACTGCGAACTCATGGGGAAGTGATCGTGCAGCGTGATGTCCAGCGGCACACCCAGTTCAGCGGCGAGGTTCAGTATTTCCGGCGGCAGGCCGTCGATGTGATGCACGTGCACCCGCGCCACTGAAAGATCGCGCAGCAAGGCCAGGAGATAGGGATAATCGCCGCTGCCGGAAAACCAGGCGTTGAAAGCGTCGTCCGGTTTGCCGGTCAGCCCGGTTAGCCGGCTCAACGACAGCACCTGCTCTTCCCAGGGCTTCAACAGCAACACCTCGCAGTGGCCTTCAAGCAGGCGAGCCAGATCGAGAATGTGCTTTTCGGTGCCGCCACCCAGGTTATGGCTGACGAACAGAACCCTAGTCAGCGGGGACCGGCTGAGCGTTTGCAGGGCTGCGGCCGATATTTCGATCGCTGGGCGGGACTCTGGTTTGTTCACTAGGGAAGGCAGGCTGGTTGCGAGCCAAAATTATAAACGGGCTAGTCGCCTCGCCCGGCGCGCGACGCGAGAAAAATGCCGCTCAGCAGCACCACGAAACCGGCTAGCTGCAAGGGGCTGAACGATTCCCCTAACAATAGCCAGGCCCACAGCGCAGAGCCGATGGGTTCGCCCAGGATGATCACGGCGATCAGTGTGGTCGAAACGTGTTTTACCGCCCAGTTGAAGGCGCTGTGCGCCAGCAGCTGCGGGCCTAGCGCCAGGCCCGCCACACAGGCCCAGGCGGTTGGACTCAAGTCGAAAAGGCCGGCACCCGAGACCAGCGCCATCAGCGCCAGCGATACCGCCGCCGCGCCGTACACCAGCCAGATGTAGGGCAGCAGGGATATCGACAGGCGCAGCTTGCGGCCGATCAGCAAATAGCCGCACACAGCCAGCGAGCCGGTCAGCGCCAATCCATTACCAAGCAACGCCAGCGACGGCATTGCTGCGGCAGAGGTCGTTCCGGCATCAGCGGTAAAAATCAGCGCACTGCCGATCAGGGCTGCGGCTATGCCCAGCGCCAGCGGCGGGCTTAATTTTTCACCGAACCAGAACCAGGCCGCCAGGGCGATCCAGATCGGATTGCTTGCCACCAGCGCGCCGCTGCTGGCTACCGAGGTATAGGCCAGGGAAGCGATCCACGTAGCGAAATGCAGGGCCAAAAAAAAACCGGATAAAACGGCAAAGCGGACTTGTGCGGAGGTGAGACCCGCCACTTCGGCGCGCGCCCCGGCATTGCCCAGCAGCAGCGGCGTTAAAACCAGGGTGGCGATGACGAGGCGCCAGGCGGCAATCGATAGGGATGAAACACCCTGCGCTTGTGCGATACGGATGAGTATTGCCGCGGTGGAGGCGATCAGTACGGCGGCGGCCAAAACGGCCAGGCTGAGCCAGCGCGGCGGAGCGCCGTCCGGCTCACCACTACGCCTCAAACCGCCTCGCCACGCACGGCAGCTTCGATTTTGGCCACGTCGATCTTGCCCATTTCCATCATGGCCCCGAAGGCGCGCTCGGCCACGCCTCCTCCCTGGGCAAGGGCTTCGCTCAGGACGCGCGGCGTGATCTGCCAGGAGAGCCCCCATTTGTCCTTGCACCAGCCGCAGGCGCTTTCAGTGCCGCCATTGCCGACGATGGCGTTCCAGTAACGATCGGTTTCCGCCTGGTCTTCGGTGGCGATCTGGAAGGAAAACGCCTCGCTTTGCTTGAACGCGCTTCCGCCGTTGATGCCCATACAGGGTATGCCGCACACGGTGAACTCCACCGTCAGCACGTCGCCGGCCCTGCCGCCGGGAAAATTGGAGGGCGCGCGGAATATCGCGCCGACCCTGCTATCGGGAAAGGTTTGAGCGTAAAAGTGCGCCGCCGCTTCCGCATCGCTGTCGTACCACAGGCAGATCGTATTCTTGTTCATGGCACCCTTCCCCGTTTGACCGCCAGCGCCGATAGCTAAACAAGCGCTAAGTAATTGATTTTTATGGTGCCCGGAGCCGGAATCGAACCGGCACGGAAGGATTAACTTCCGAGGGATTTTAAGTCCCTTGTGTCTACCTGTTTCACCATCCGGGCCACTACGTGCCGCAACGTGCACAAGCTGCGGAATTTTACGCGAATCCCCTGCTTGGCCGGTATACCCGGGCGCGGACAACGAAGGTGTTTTTTGGAGGCGGGGGTCGGAATCGAACCGGCGTAGACGGCTTTGCAGGCCGCTGCATGACCACTCTGCCACCCCGCCGGGGTGACGCGGAAACCATGCAGGAACATGGAGCCCGGAAACGACACGGGGAAGGACGGAACCTTCCCCGAAAATTCTGGAGCGGCAGAAGAGTCTCGAACTCTCGACCTCAACCTTGGCAAGGTTGCGCTCTACCAACTGAGCTACTGCCGCATAAGATTACTGCGTTGATGCCTACTTCCAAAAACCTGCAACTGAGCTACTGCCGCGTATGACTGCTTTAAGCTTGCAACTAATCAACCGTTACAAGAGGGCCGAATTATAGCCGAAAAATCGGCCATGCGTCAAAATGACACTTGTGTTGCTTGCGCTACACTTGCCGTACCCTGCCCTGAAATCTGATGGCAACCAATCCATTTCCTGC
>JACXTT010002679.1_pt1 | contig 27980 bp, 28 predicted proteins | sample 9270951 | NCBI WGS metagenome assembly JACXTT01 (sample SAMN15532306, study PRJNA645909) | rock metagenome | isolation source: weathered quartz diorite | place: Puerto Rico | collected 2017-06-21 | reverse complement strand
GAATCCACGCGATTCCGCAGCGAATGCAACCACGGCCGAGAGGAACAAATGGGACACCATAACCGGCCACTGCTTTGGGCACGTGGCCAACCAAGCCTGAAGGATTTCTTTCACAATCGACCGCAATCAGAACCGATACGACAATTCGAGGCCGACCTGATTGTTATAGAAATCGTTTCCATTCGCAGCCAAGTCGGAATCATTGCGACGATACTGGTAGAAAACCATCGCCTGCGCCCGTTCAGCGAACCGGTAGGTTAGACTTGGCTTCGCAAAGAAATAGTTGTCATTCCGGAGCGCAAGAGGCGTGGCGATACTGGTGGCTTTGTAATGCGACAGGGAATAACCGGCATCAAGCCCTGCGGAGAAATTGTCCCACAAACCATGCTTGACGGAGGCAGTAATTGAAGTTTCCTCATTCAATGCCGATCCCAGCGCGTTGGAAACTTTCGCGCCGCGTGAAGCAGTCAATGAAACCGTGGTGCGTTCAGCCGCTTTCCAATCAGCGCCTAAACTGAAGATGCCATTCAAGAGATCCTTGGAACCACGCTCCTGTATATGACGATGCTCCAGACCGGCGCTGGCCTTGATGGAGAGCTTTTCAGTCGCCTTCCAATCCATGCGCACCTGTCCATCGTAATAGACGCTGTTTGGGTTGTGGTTGGCAGCGGTCCCATCAACCTCCAAGTATCCGGCCCCGCCGCCAATACCCGCCTTGACCTTGGGGAGCACTTGGTAATCGAGCCAGAGATGGGCTGAACGGTCAACGGAGTCAACCAACGGAGCTTTGTAATCGCCGATGGTTTGAGCCAATTCCAAGCTGGTGCTGGTTTTCTCGCTGATTTCGTAATCGCTGTCAACTTTCGTCCCCCACGTCTTGCGCTTGACACGACCATTGGCCGCCAAAGTCGCCCGGTCAGCGTCAGAGCGTGACTCTAGAGTCTGCTCAACCCCAAGGTGCAGACGGTTCATCTTGCCACCCAACGCAACCGAAGCGTTGTGATCAATGGCATCGGAACCGGAGTTGTGCGTGAAACGGGTGATGACTGCTTCATAGTTGGCGTCAAAATACGCAGACTGGCGCACTGCGGCATCTCCCGCATTGAGGCGAAGACCCGGGATGAACGTGTGGACAAAATCGTGATCGCGGCCAGGATTGCCAATCCCGCCGGCAACCTTGGCCTTGTGTTCCAAGAAGATATTGTCGTCGTAGACCACCGAGTAGCTGGCGTGCGGACGAACATCCACGTTGCCAATCTTGAACAACGGCGAAGAATCTTCGGCCGCCGCACCAGCCAGCCCGGCGAGCACGGCCACCCCACCCATTGCGATTGTCTTTTGATTTTTCATATCCAGTTTTCTTGATTCAAGATTGTTAAGAGTGCTTTCTGCTGTCAGCTAGATCCGCAGGCCCGTTATTTAGGGTTTGAGTTAGTATTGGGGTTTTGGGTTGTCGTCGTGTTCGAGTTCGGCGGAGTGGTGGAAGCAGTCACGCCTGCCGAGACGCCCGCTGCAATTTCAGCCGCCTGACCAGGAGCAACCGCAGTGACTTGATCTCTAATCGCATCGGCCTGCCCCGGTGCCGCAGTTGCTGCTGCCTGGGCCACTGCCGCTGCCTGAGTCGGATCGGCCTGAGCCGCCGCCGCCGCGATGGCTGGGGCCACAGTCGGAAGAACCGCTGCGGTCGCTTGCACCACAAAGACCGCCACTGACTTGTTCGCGCTCACCGCCGCCGCCACAATGGCCGGGGCCGAACTCGGCAGCAACTGGGCCATTCCCGCCACCACTTGGGCAGCCAGGGCCGGCTTGTTCGCGGCGATGTAGGCCGCGATGTCCTTGGCCAACTGTTCACGATTGGCAGCAGGAGACGCACTGACCATCAAAGCAGCGGTGGTGGCCACGTTTGCGGAGGTCGCGGCGTCGATGCGTGTCTTGTCTGCCGCTGAGAGCGCCGCCTGCGCCATCGGGGTCAGATTTGCCATTGTGCCGACCACTCCTGCCACCGCAAGGGTCTGGATGAGTTTGAAGCTGTTTTTCATAGTCTTGTTTAGTTGAAAGCCTTTTTTTCTGATCCGCCCGCGCAGACTACGCAATGCCCTCGGGGTGTGACAACTCTTTTTTTGTCATTTTTAAACTGGGTGTTTCCGGTCAGTATTTCGCTGCGGTTCCGCCGGGCTTGAGGCCCAGCGCCGCCACGTTCTCCCGCGCCTTCGCGAGCATCATGCCTAGCTCGCTTGCCACCGCGATAAACTGGAAGCCCTCTGCCGCGCGCCGCTTCGCAGACTCAACGTCCGGCACATGAATGCCGGAGGCGATGCCGTATTTCTTGGCCGTCTCGCGGACAGCTTTGAGCGCATCCACGAACGGCGCGTAGTCGCTGTCGAAGGACGGCTTGCGGCCCATGCTCTTGTGCAGGTCATTCGGCCCGATGAAGACACCGTCAATGCCCGGCACGCTGAGGATTGCGTCGAGATTCTCCACGCCCTTAACGTGCTCGACCATGACGATGAGGAGAATTTCCTCGTTGGCCTTCTCGTAGTAAGTGGCCGGGTCGGTGCCGAAGTTCGGCGCGTGCAACTGGCCCCCCACGGAGCGGTTGCCAATCGGATGGTAGCGCGTGTGCTCAACCGCCGCCTCGCACTCGGCGCGCGAGTTGACCATCGGCACCACCACGCCCCACGCGCCGAGGTCCAGCACGCGCTTGATGTTCTCGCCGGTGTTCCACGGCACGCGCACGAGCGGTGCCGCGCCGCCGGCGGTGATGGCCATGAAGCTGTTCGAGACGGTCTCGAAGTTGTAGCCCGAATGCTCCATGTCGCAGGTGAACCAGTCAAAGCCGAGGCCGGACACGAGCCGGGCGGCGACTGGATCAGGCAACGCAAGCCAGGTGCCGAAGCTCGGCTCGCCGCGTTTGAGTTTAGCGCGAACGTGATTTTGTTTCATGTGTTTGGTGCCCGCGAATGGACGCGAACCGGCGGGAATTTGCGAGCGGATTCTTCAGACAAAAGAATGTCGCGCGAAGTCCGCGAAGGAAGCGAAGTGGGAACAGGGTTGAAGGAATGACCTCCGTATGGCTGGCTTTCTCCGCCACTTCGCGGCCTTCGCGCGACATTTCACTTCACCTTCAAATCTCTGAACCGCTCCCGCATTTCGCCGACGGTGCCAATGGTCAGGAACACATCGTATTCCAGTTTGAACCCATTCGTGATCGCCAGCGTGCGGATCGGTGCGAGGTAAGAACAACCGCTGCCCGCCGGGCCGGGCTTGCCGGGATGGCGGTAGCAAGTCACCTCCGTCGTGCCAGGCACGAAGGCACCGAGGCCCCAATCTCGCTCGTCCACGTAAGCGGCCCAATTCTCCGAGAGGCCCTTGTCGTATTCGTTCGGCCAGCCGGGCACGCGGCGCATGAGAGCGCCACGAGTCCACGGCGCGTCGCCCTTGTAGTAAACGAGGTTCGTCAGCGCGAGGTCCGCGAAGACGGCCGGCAACTCCTGATGTGCCGGCGGATGATTCGTCGCGCCGCTGTATGTCATGCGAAACCGCAGGTGCGCGATGCGATTGGTCAACGTCAACCACTCCTCCATCACCACGTCCGGCAGGTCCGCGCCCGTGGCCCAGTGCTTCGGCAGCGTCCTGGCGTAGAGCGTGGTGGCCGTGTTGGTGAAGGCCAGCGTGCGTGCCGGCTCGTTGCGCCACCCGCCGCCCTGCACTGGATTCCAACGCCACGGCTTGCCGTTCCAATCCGAACCGTCCTTCGCTCCGTAGTAGGACTGCTGGATGAACCGCCCCTTGTCGTGATGATTCAGCAAGTTCCGCCCAGTCGTGCTCTCGCCGAAAAAGCCGATGCTCGCCCCCGCCGCGCGGTCCACGCCGAGGCGGATTTGGCCGTTGTCGAGGTAGAGCCAGTCCGCAGCGAAGCTGGAAACCGTGAAGAACAGTCCCGCAATCACGGGACGTAAACCGAGCAAGCGAGAAGCCCGTTTGCCGGCCATCACTTCAACTTCGCCCGCAAGGCCGCTGACTGAAACACATCGCCATTCACGACATGTGTGGGCTTCTTGCCGTGCATCAGGTCCACGATGGCCTGCGCGGCGGCGAGGCTGACGCGTTCGCCGGTCTCGCGGCCGTTGAAGGCCTGGTGCGGCGTGAGCAGCACGTTCGGGCAACGGCGCAGCGGGTGGTCGTTCGGCAACGGCTCGGTGCTGAAGGCGTCCACCGCCGCGCCAGCGATGGTCTTCTGTTCCAGCGCGCGGACCAGCGCGGCCTCGTCCACCAGCGCGCCGCGCGCGGTGTTGATGAGGTAGCTGCTGGGCTTCATGCGCTTCAACTGCGCCTCGCCAATCAGCCCGCGGTTCTGCGGCGTGAGCGCGCAGTTGAGGGAAACGAAATCGCTTTTGGCCAGCAGTTCGTCGAGGGAGACGAACTTTACCCCGAGCGCTTCCGCGTGCGGATTTGGCGCGATGTCGTGGCCGAGGATTTGCATGTTGAAGCCCGCTGCGCGCTTCGCCACCGCCTGGCCGATGCGCCCGCAGCCGATGATGCCCAGCGTCTTGTTCGACACGTCGTGGCCCCACGCGACGGACCAGCGGTTGTCGCGCATGACGATGTGGCCCTCGTGCACGCGCCGCGCGAGCGCGAAGAGCAGCGCCCACGTGTAGTCCGCCACCGCGCCGTCGAGCATGCCCGGCGTGAACGCGACGACGATGCCCAGCCGCGTGGCTGCGGCGATGTCAATCGAGTCGTAGCCCACACCCCAGCGCGAGAGGCACTTGATGCCGGCGGCGTTGGCGTGTTCGAGGACGGCGGGCGTGTATTTGTCCGCGCTGCACAGCGTCGCGTCGCAGCCGGCCATGAAGGCTTGGACATCGTCGGCGCTGAGCGGGCCGAACTTGGGCGCGAGCACGACTTCGCAGCCGGAGTCACGCAGGAGTTGATAGGCGGGCTGGCCGACTTCTTCCGCGGCCCGGGCGGTGATGAGCACTTTCCACGACATAGTGCGGGGAGTGTGAAGAGGGTGCGCAACGGGTGCAATCGGGAATGAGTGGGAAAAACTCCAAGTTCCAAATCTCAAACGCCAGCCAGCATAACCATCGCTCCCGCCCGCAGCCAGTTGGAGCTTGGTGCTTCTTTGGAATCTGGAACTTGGGATTTGGAGCTTTTGCCCGTCCATTGACGCGGGCTATCCTCCATCGCAACTCATGTCCCTCCCCGCCAATCTCTACGCCACCTGGCGCGCGCAGCGCCCGGGCGTGCCTCCGCTGCGCGAGAACGGCCCGCCATCGGAGCGGCTGCTGCAAGCGGTTTGGCAACACCAACGCCTGCTCCGCGATGCGCTCGCGCTCGCGGACGGACGACGTGTGCGCGTGCTGCATCCCGGTTTCCACAACCGCGAGGCCGGGCCGGATTTCCGCGACGCGATTGTGCAATTTGGCTCCGACACTCCGCAGCGGGGCGATGTGGAAATTGACCTGGCCGCGGGCGGCTGGCGCGCGCACCGGCACGATGTGAACCCAAACTTCCGCGCCGTCGTGCTGCACGTCGTCTGGGACGGGAGCGGTTCCGACGGTTTGCCCACGCTCGCGCTCAAGTCCCGGCTCGACGCGCCGCTGGGCGAGTTGAGCGAGTGGTTCGGCGGCGAGGACTCGTCGCACGGTGGTGAACTCGCAGGCAAATGTTGCGGCCCGCTCCACGAACTGCCGCGCGAGCAACTCGACGCGATTCTTCAGCAGGCAGCGCTCGTGCGCCTTCAGTTGAAGGCCGCGCAGCTCGCCGCCCGCGCGCGCCAGTGCGGCTGGGAGCAATCGCTGTGGGAGGGACTCTTCGCCGCGCTCGGTTACAAGCACAACGTCTGGCCCATGCGCCGGCTCGCCGAGCTGGCCGGTGCGTCCAGCGACAAACTCTCCGTCGAGCTGTGGCAATCACGTCTTTCCGGCTGGAGCGGACTGCTGCCTGCCGAGCTGCCGCGCGGTCGCGGTGCGGAGTATCTGCGTCACCTTTGGGACGCGTGGTGGCGCGAGCGCGAACGGTGACCTGCCTGCGCGTCTGGAACGATGGTTCACGTGCAAGACCACCGATGAGAACTCGGCCGTCTCACTCCTCGAACTGCTCCAGCCATCCACCGATGATTTCTGGTCGTGGCACTGGACGTCGAAATCACCGCGCCTGAAGAAGCCTCAGCCTTTGCTCGGCTCGGCGCGGCTCACGGACTTGGCGGTGAACGTCGTGCTGCCGTGGCTCTGGGCACGGGCCGCCGCTGGCCGCAACGCGCAGCTCCGCACCGCCGCCGAAGCGCGCTTCCTCGCGTGGCCTGCCGGGGAGGACAACTCCGCGCTGCGTCTGGCGCGCGAGCGGTTGTTCGCCGGCAGCCCGCCGCGCGGACTCTTCCAGCACGCGTCGGCGCAACAGGGCTTGCTCCAGATCGTCCGCGACTTTTGCGAACACTCGAACGCGCTCTGCGACCACTGCCGTTTCCCCGAACTGGTCCGTCGCGTCGGGACATAACGTTACGATTCGGAAACGGAGCGTTGACATCGCCCCCGTCGCTTTGCTACTCACCTCCCATCGCATGAGCGCCCAACGCCCGAAGTCCTCGCTCCGCTCCGCTCTGACGCGCATCGTGTATGCCGGGGCCGGGGTGGCGATGGAGAAGATGGAACAATGCGACGGATGCCGTCGGATATTTTCCCTGCGCGGCGTCGAACTGGTCGGCAAACAAATCCTCTGCGCCGACTGCGCCCCCGCCGAGTTCACCGCGCCTCTGCACCCGCACCTGCCGCCGCATCCGCGCCTGCGCGGCGCGCGTTCGGACGCCCGCCTGTAATCTGCAATTGCGCCGGCGCGGTTCCTGAGTAGAATTCACCTCGCGGTGAGGAACTGGCGTTCTGGTTCCCGCCTTCATCCCATGAAAAGCAACCTTGTCAAAATCCTCGTCGGCCTCGCCGCGGTCGCGCTCCTCGCCCTCGTCGCGGTGTTCCTGTCGCTCAATTCCATCGTGAAGCAGGGCGTGCTCACCGTCGGCCCCGAGGTCACGAAGGTGCCCATCCAGCTCGACGGCGTGAGCATCTCGGTCTTCTCCGGCGCGGGCGGCATCAAGGGCCTCGTCGTCGGCAACCCCGAGGTCTTCAAGACGCCCACCGCCATCAAGATCGGCACCGCCAGCCTCCAGGTGAAGCCTGCCTCGCTGCTGGGTGACAAGATCATCGTGCAATCCGTGCGCGTCGAGGCGCCGGAAATCACCTTCGAGGGCGACCTCAAGGGCAGCAACCTCGGCAAAATCCAGGAGAACGTGGACGCCTACGTCGCCAGCCTCCTCGGCAGCGCGGGCACGGCGAAGGATGAAAAGAAGGCCGCGCCCAGCAAGGGCAAGAAGCTGCAGGTGGACGAAATCATCATCGCCAACGCGAAGGTGAACCTGAGCATGACCATCCTCGGCGGCAAATCCGCGACCATCCCGCTGCCCGACATCAAGCTCAACAACCTTGGCCAAGGCCCCGAAGGCATCACGCCCGCCGAGGTCATCAAGGTGGTCCTGACGGAGGTGACGACCAAGACCACCACCGCCGTCAGCGGCTTCCTCAGCGGCGCGGGCAAGGCGCTGATGGACGGGGCCAAGAACATGGGCGGAACCGCCTCGGACACCGCGAAGAGCGCCACCAAGAGCATCGGGGACCTGTTCAAGAAGAAGGAGACGCCCAAGTAACGGCGTTCCCGGGTGCCTCCAATTCACCCCGGCGGCCAGGCCATGGGCCGTCCGCCGAGAATGTGGCAGTGCAGGTGCGGCACGGTTTCGCCACCGTCGGGGCCGTTGTTGATGACGAGGCGAAAGCCGTTGTTGAGGCCAACTTTCTTGGCGACTTCCGCCGCCTTCAGCAACAGGTGGCCGATTAAGGCGTGGTCGGCGGGCGTGGCCTCGGCGATGCGGGGGATGGGCTTGCGCGGCACGATGAGGATGTGCGTGGGCGCTTGCGGGTGAAGGTCGCGGAAGGCGACGACATGCTCGTCTTCATAGACCAGGTTCGCCGGAATCTCCTTCGCGGCGATGCGTTCAAAGAGGGTTTTGCTCATGGGCTTGTGCGTTGAATGGTTGGCAAGTTTCGCGGGAACCCTGCGCCGACCGGTTCGGAAAGACCAGCCTGTCCGATTGCAAGCCTCCGCAAATCGGCACTGACACGGTTCCCGAAAATACTTTGAGAAACTGCTTGACCGCGCCAACCACACTCCCTGGACACGATGAGCCATTCACTCGCGAGTTTCGGATACTCAGTCGGGCCGCTCAACTCACCACCAGCGCGCAGTCCGCGCGATGGTTCTCGTCGAGGCACTGGCGGAGGTAGCCCACGATCTGGTCGCTCATCGCGCGGCAGCGGTCGCACCAGCGGCGCGCGCCCACGAGGCGCTTCACGCAGCCGTGCAGGCCGTTGAAGCGCACGAGGCGCGGGGACTGGCTGAGTTGCTGGCGCATCTCCTCGCGCAGGCGCGGGAAGAAGAGCAGTTCCCCGCCGTCGCCGGTTTCCGCCGCGAGGTCGTCCAGGCTCGTCTCCGCCACGGGGCCGGCGAGCGCGGGCGCGGGCTTTTGCTCCGTGCTGGTGACGATGAGGCCGAGACCGCGCAGCACTTCCTCGAGCGCGGCGGTGAACTCAGCGATGGTGACGACGGTCTGCTGGCGCTCGACCTTGAAGTAGTGGAGCACGGCGGCGGCGGCCTGCCGGACGATGTCGTGGTCGAGCTGCTCGACCGCCTCGCCGATGACCTCGATGCTCACATCCTCGACCGAGCAGGGGATGTGCTCGCCGTTGGCGGTCTCAAATACCAGGCAATGGGAATGTAGCTGTATCACTTTTGGCCTCCACTTGTTTGAGCGCGTCGAGGAAGTCCTCCGCCTCCTCGAAACGCCGGTAGATGCTCGCGTAACGGACGTAGGCGACCTTGTCGAGTTCGCGCAGGCGGGCCATGACCAGCTCGCCCAGCGCCTTGCTCGGCACCTCGGAATCGAACTCATCGGTGACCCGGTCGGTGATGCTCTCGGCGAGCGCCTCAATCTCAGCGGCGGGCACGGGGCGCTTGGCACAAGCAGCCTTGAGGCTGCCGAGCAGTTTCTCCTTGGTGAACTCCTCACGGCGGCCGTCGCGCTTCACGACCATGAGGCCGGCGTGCTCAATCTCTTCGTAAGTGGTGAAGCGATGCGCGCACTTGAGGCATTCGCGGCGCCGGCGGATGGTGGAGCCTTCCCGTGAACCCCGGGAATCAATGACTTTATCGTCGAGGCAGCCGCACTTGGGACAACGCATAAAAAGCGCCGCTACACTTCAAATAGACGCTAGTGTTGGTAACACCCTGCTAATGGTGGGAGCAAGGTCTTTTTCCGGAGCGAAAGGTGAAAATGATTTCGGATGAAGATGGTTCGCGCGAAGGCCGCGAAGTTGCGCAAAGGAAAGAACCGCAGCCAAGTCTGCTCACCAACTTTCAAACTTCGGCCAAGCCCGGGGAGGCAAGGGCGAAGATTCGAATGTTCAGCTTGTCCTTCGCTAACTTCGCGGCCTTCGCGCGAACCAAAACTTGTTCACCCTTTCCGCCACGCCCGCAGCCGCAGCGCGTTGCCGATCACCAGCACGTCGGACAAACCCATCGCCGCCGCGCAGAGCACGGGACTCAGCAGACCCAACGCGGCGAGCGGCACGGCGGCGGCGTTGTAGAAAAACGCCCAGAAGAGGTTTTGCTGGATGGTGCGCAGCGTCGCTTGAGCGAGGCCGAGCGCCTCGGGGATGGCCTGAATGTCGGACTGGAGGAGAATGATGTCCGCCGCCTCGCGGGCCACGTCGCTCGCGCGCGCGACGGCGATGCCGAGGTCCGCCTGTTCGAGCGCGGGCGCGTCGTTGATGCCGTCGCCGACGAACGCCACACGTTGTCCGCGCGCCTGAAGCTGCTGCACGATGCCGGCCTTCTGCTCCGGGCGGATTTCGGCGAAGACATTTTCCTGCGGCAAACCCGCCTGCACGGCAATGGCGGCGGCGGTCTGCGCGTTGTCGCCGGTGACGAGGAAGACGGACTTGCCCTGCCGCTGCAAGTCCGCGACCACTTCGGCGGCGTGCGGCTTCAACTGGTCGCGCAGCGCGAAGAGCGCGAGCAGGTCGGAGCCGCGCGCGAGGCCGAGGACGGTTGCGCCTTGGGAAGTCCACTGGGCGATGAATGGATTTGCCTCCGCGCTCACGCCCGCTTCAGCCTGCCACCGCAATGAGCCGAGACGAAGGATTGCCCCCGCGCTGGTCGCCTCGATGCCCGCGCCGCGAACCTCACGCCAGTTCTGAAAAGACACCAAGGCCGGTGCGACGTGCCGCGCAACAATGGCCCGGCTCAGTGGATGGCTCGACGGCCCGGCGAGCGCGGCGGCAAGTGCTAGTGACGTTCGACGCGCGCGTTCTTCTCCCTCTCCCCCATCGGGGGAGAGGGAACTGAAATGCGTCCGCCCGGCCACCGTGCATTCTACCGCTGCCACCGCCAGTTTCCCCTCCGTGAGCGTCCCGGTCTTGTCGAAGAGCACGGCGGTGATGCGGCCGCTTTTCTCCAGCGCCGCGCCGTCGCGAATCAAGATGCCGCGCCGCGCCGCCGCGTTCACGCCGGCCATGATGGCGGCGGGAGTCGCGAGGCCCATCGCGCACGGGCACGCGACGATGAGCACGCCCGCCGCGTGGATGAACGCCGCCGCCAGTGGCGACGCGGGGAAATGCTCCGGCTTCAAGAAGGGCAACAGTGTCGTGACCGCGCGCAACGCGCTTTCGTAGGCCAACCCCCACCATAAGCCGGTGCCGAGCGCGACGAGCACGACGATGGGCACGAACCCCGCGCTGACCTGGTCGCCGAACTTCTGGATGTTCGCGCGGCTGGACTGCGCGCGCTGCACCACGGCGATGATTTGCGCCAGCGCGGTGGCATCACCAGTGGCAGTGACGCGGAAGACGAGGCGGCCGTTTTGATTCGCCGTGCCGCCGTAGAGTTTTGCGCCGGGAGATTTTTCAACCGGGAGCGATTCGCCGGTGAGCATCGCCTCGTCCACGGCGGACTGGCCTTCGAGCACTTCACCATCCACCGGCACGCGGTCGCCGGGACGGAGCACGACGCGGTCACCGGCCTTGAGTTGTGCGACGGGCACTTCGCTTTCCGCGCCATCGGCATCGAGGCGGCGGGCGGTTTGTGGCGCAAGGTTCAGGAGAGCCTTCAACGAACTCGCGGCACGCGCGCTCATGCGGGCTTCGAGCCAGTGGCCGACGCTGATGAGCGTGATGATGGCGGCGGCCTCCATGAAGTAGAGATGCCCGTGCCAGCCGGTGAAGAGTGCCCACGCGCTGAAGCCGAAGGCCGTCGTCGAGCCGAGCGCGACGAGCGTGTCCATGTTCGAGCTGCGGACTTTGAGCTGCCACCATGCGCCAACATAGAAGCGCGCGCCGCACACGGCCTGCACTGGCAGCGCGAGCACGAAGGCGGCCCACTGGAACCATCGCTCCATGCCAAGGCGAAAGGCCCATTCACCGAGCATGAGCAGCAGCGTGACCGCGCCACCGAAGACGACGTTGAACTGCCAGCCTGCGAGCGGGGACCAAGGGGAATTGCGAATTGCGAATTGCGAATTGCGAATTGGCTCGGCTTCGTAGCCGGCTTCTTTCAGCGCGCGGATGATGGCGTCGGAGGAAGCCGTGGCGTTTGGCTGCCAACGCACGCTGGCACGCGATTGTTCGAGGCTGACCACGGCGCTCGCGATGCCGGGCACGGCCTGCAACGCCGCCGTGGCCTTGCGCACGCAGCTCTGGCAGTTCAGCCCGCGCACGGAGAACTCCGTGGCGTTCGTGTCTGCGGGGGGCGCAGACGTATCGCAAGAGTCTGAGCAGGCGCAACTCATCCAAGCCACTAAGCCACAACCGCGGCCGGAGCGCACGCGCACAAGTGCGATTTGCCGGCTCTCCCTTGGCTCAAACCTGGGCGAAAGCCTTCGCGAGAAACTCCCGGTTTGCTCGCGCGTTGTCGGTCGTCTCCTTCGCCGTTTCGCCTACTTTCACGCCCTCGACCATGACGGGGCCGTTGAAGCCGGCGGCCTTGAGGGTCTTGAACACGGCGACGAAATCCACCTTGCCGGTGCCGAACTGCGTCATCACCTCGGCCTTGGGCGCGGCGCAGTCCTTGGCGCAGAAGCCGGTGACGTGCTTTGTGACCGACGCCAGCTCGGCGACGGGATCCTTGCCGGTGTAGTAGATGATGTTCCCGGCGTCATACCAGACCTTGAAGTTCGCGTGGGCGACCTTCTCCAGGCAGCGCGTGATTTCCTCCGCCGCGCCGCTGCCGCCGCCGTGGGGCTTCACGGCGATCTGGATGCCGTGCTTCGCGGCTTGCGCCGCGCCGTCGGCCATGAGGCGGTAGAAGTTGTCGTAGTGTTCCGGCTTGTCCACGCCAAAGGTGAGCATGAACTTCAGCTCCAGCCGCGCGGCGTTCTCAATCTGCTTCCGCAGGTCGCGGGTGTTGTCGTCGAGCGGCGCAGCGGGCTTGAAGCGGATGGCGGCCATGTTCGCGGCCAGTCCGCGCGCGGCGATGCGCTTCTTCAGGCCGTCGAGATACTCCGGCGTGGCGGCAGCGGAGGCGAAGTCTTCCCCCTTTTGCGTGGTAAGCAGGCCGGTGATCGCGTAGCCGGCGGACTTGATGCCGTCGAGCGCGTCGTCGTAGCTCCACTTCGTCCACGGGCGGTTGAAACAGCCGACGGGCCAGTTCACGCCCGCCGCAGCCAGCGCAGAGTTGAGCAGGCCTGGCATTGCGCCGGCGGCGAGGACGGCGGAGGCGTGAAGGAATTGGCGGCGGTTCGAGTGCATGGCTGGCGGTGTGTCGGCCGCGAAACTGCCAGAGGACGGCGGACATGGCAATCGTTCGTGTTGCGGGTCGCCGGGGCGGGGCCAGCGCGTGCTTGATCCTGCTCCGGGCCATTGAGGCGCTGCATCGGGATCACGGAAGCAGCGCGCCGCTGGGGGCTTGCCAAAGCCGCACCCCCTCCCCATGCTGCACTCGTATGAATAACAAGACGGCAGTTGTGGTGTTGGCGGCCCTGAGCGTGTTGCTTGGCATCGGCGTGCTCATGCGGCACAACTCGGCGGTGGAGCAGAAGAAACGGGACGACACCACCATCGCCACGCTCGAAGGCGACGTGAAGAAGACCACCGGCGAACTGAACGACCAGAAAAAAGTCAACGAGTCGCTCGCCAAGACCAACGAAGTCATCAATGCCAACCTCACCGCCAAGACCGAGGAGGCGAAGTCGCTCACCGCCAAGGTCGAGGCGACGACCGCCGAGCTGACCCAGACCAAGGGCGCGCTGACCAAGTCGCAGGCCGCCACGAAGAAGGTGGAGGAAACCCTCGCGGCCACCGAGGCCAAGGCCGCCGCCGACGCGAAAGCCGCCGCCGACCGTTACGCCGCGCTCGACAAGTCGAAGGCCGAGGAAATCGCCAAGCGCGACACAAGCATCAAGGATTTGCAGAACACCCGCGACCAGTTGAACGCGAAGATCACCGAGCTGAACACCGACATCGCCAGGCTCAAGTCCACCATCGGCACGCTGAACGCCCGCATCACGCTCGTCGAAGGCGAACTCCAGGTGGCCAAGGACGACAAGGCATTCCTCACGAAGGAACTCGCGCGGATGCAAGCCGAACGCACCGAGATGGAACGCAAGATGAACGACCTCGCCTTCCTGCGGGAGCAGATGTCCACCATCAAGAGCGACCAGGCCATCGCCCGCCGCGTGGACTGGCTGCGGCGCGGACTGTTCATGGACGAGCGCAAGGGCGGGCAGTTGCTGAACGAGGGGCTGAAGCCGCTCGCTTCCGCGAAGCCCAGCTCGACGAAGGGCAGCCAGCTCAACGTCGAGATCCACAAGGACGGCACCGTGACCATCAAGGCCCCTGCACCCGCCGCGCCCAAGCCAGCTGAATCCGGCGTCGAGAAGAGCGTCACCGTCGGCCCCGACTTCCCGGGCGCACCCACGCCGAAAAAGAAGTAATCCTCCGCCCGGCGAGAATTCGTGCGGCGGCAGTTTGATGCGCAAGCCGGCGCAGGCCGATTGTCAGACCATCATGTTTCCCGTCACCGAAAGCTGGTTCCAATGGGCGCTGCTTTCCGCCGTGTTCGCGGCGCTGACGGCGATCCTGGCGAAGATTGGTTTGGCAGGCATTGATTCCGACTTCGCCACGCTGGTCCGCACGTTCATCATCCTGATCGCGCTCGCCGCGTTTGTCGGCTTCACCGGCAAGTGGAGCAATCCCCTCGCGCTGGAGCCGAAACCGCTGCTGTTCCTCACACTTTCCGGGCTGGCGACCGGGGCCTCGTGGGTCTGCTACTTCCGCGCGCTGAAGGCCGGCGACGCCGCGAAGGTCGCGCCGGTGGACAAGCTGAGCCTGCTGCTCGTCGCCGTCTTCGCCGTGGTGTTCTTGAAGGAGAAACTGAACGCGCGCGAATGGTTCGGAGTGGCGCTCGTCGGCGCGGGGGTTATCTTGCTCGGGTTCAAAAAATGAGCAGCGCAGCGACATTGAACGATTCCTTCGGGCGCGTGATGCGCGACCTCCGGGTCAGCATCACCGACCGCTGCAACTTCCGGTGCCTGTATTGCCTGCCGGAAACGGAGGAGGCCGCGAATTTTTATCGCGGCAAGTTCGACGCGCTCAAGAACCCTCAGCCCACGCTCACGCCCATCGTCCGCGAGTGGAAGCCCAAGTCCGCGCTGCTCACCTACGAGGAGATCGAGCGCGTCGTGCGCGTCGCCGTCGGGCTGGGCATTGAGAAGGTCCGCATCACCGGTGGCGAGCCGCCCCTGCGCCGCGACGTGCCGCAGCTCGTCGCCCGTCTCGCGCCCATCGCCGGCATCCGCGACCTCGCGATGACGACGAACGGCTCGGAGTTCGCGCGGCACGCCAACGCGCTGCGCGCCGCCGGCCTCCAGCGCGTCAGCTTCAGCCTCGACTCGCTCGATCACGAGAACTTCAAGCGCATCACGGGCCGCGACGGCCTCCGCGCCGTGCTCGCCGGCATCACGCAGGCGAAGGAACTCGGCTTCGCGCCCGTGAAGGTCAACGCCGTCGTCATCCGCGGACTGAACGACCACGAGCTGGAGCGCCTGGCCGGGTTCGCGCGCGAACAGGACGTGAGCTTCCGCTTCATCGAGTTCATGCCGCTGGATTCCGGCCGCGCCTGGCTGCGCGACCTTGTGGTGCCGGGCCGTGAAATCCTCGCCCGGCTCCAGGCCCGATTCGACCTGCGCCCCGTCATCTCCGAGAACAAGTCCGAGACCGCGAAGCGCTGGACCTTCGCGGACGGGCGCGGCGAGATCGGCATCATCGCGCCGGTCACGGAAGCCTTCTGCGGCCACTGCAACCGGCTCCGTCTCACCGCTGACGGCAAAATCCGCACCTGCCTCTTCAGCCTGCACGAGCACGACTTGAAGCCCCTCCTGCGCGGCGACGCGAGCGATGCCAACCTTGCCGCGCGTCTGCGCGAAATCGTGCTGGGCAAGGAGGACCGCCACCACATCGGCGAGCCGGGCTTCCAGCAGCCCGAGCGCACGATGAGCTGCATCGGCGGCTAAGAGCCTGTCTGAAAATGGGGAGGGGTCAGGCTTCTGAGTCCGGGTCGGGCAGAACCTGTTTCAAGGCGACCATCAATTCCGCCGCCGTGAACGGCTTGGCCAGCGTCAGGTGCGCGCCGAGTTTCCGCGCCATCGCAAGCGCGGGCGCGGCGGTCTTGGACACGCTGCCCGTGATGGCGATGACCTTGATGCCAGGATGGTGGCGGCGGATGTCCATGATGGTTTCAATGCCGTCCTTGCCCGGCATGTAGAGGTCCACCACCGCGACGTCCACCGGGGCCGCGCGCAAGCCGGCCAGGGCATCGTCGCCGTCCTTGGCGACCCGCGCCTCGTGCCCGGCAATCGCCAGCGCACGCTGCATCAGGAAGCAAAAATCTTCCTCGTCATCGGCTATGAGAATCCGCGCCATAATGCATCCGCACCTCCTGGCTCCCGCTGCTCGTCGCCCGGGATGTCAGGATTTGACCGCCTATTTCATTACCGCAGCGGCGAGGAAAGTCGAGCACTTCCCGTTTGACGCCCCCGCCGGTTCTGCAAAAGTCGCCGTTATGAAGCCGCTCCTCCGCTCCGCCCAATGCCTTGCCCTCGCCACGCTCCTCCTTGCCTCGCCCGCCCGTGCTGAGGTGAACGTCGTCGAAAAGGTCGCCCCCGATGTCTATTTCCACGAGGGCGACATCGGTCGCCACGGCCACTGCAACAACGGCTGGATCGTCTTCAGCGACTACGTGCTCGTCATTGACGCCAACTTCCCGTCGGGCGCGCAGGTCATCCTTCCCAAGATCAAGGAGATCACCGACAAGCCCATCCGCTTCGCCTTCGACACCCATCACCACGGCGACCACGCCTACGGCAACCAGATCATGCATGAAGCCGGGGCCACCATCGTCGGCCACGCGGGCGTGCTGGCGGAGATGAAGAAATACGAGACGAACTACTTCACCGGCAAAGGCCCGGGCCGCTGGGAGGACGCCGCGAAGGGCCGCAAGGACGTCGCCGCCAGCAAGCTCCGCCCGCCCAGCCTGCTCTTCGAGCAGAAGATGGCCTTCGACGACGGCACGCACCGCGTCGAGCTGCTGCACTTCGGCGTCGCGCACACGCACGGCGACGGCTGGGCGTGGCTGCCCAAGGAGCGCGTCGTCTTCACCGGCGACGCCTGCGTGAACGGCCCCTACAACTACACCGGCGACGGCAACATCCACGAGTGGATCAAGACCCTCGACAAGGTCATCGCGCTCAAGCCGCTGAAGGTCTGCCCCGCGCACGGCCCCAGCGGCGGCCCCGAGGTGCTGGCGAACCAGCAGTTGTATTTCAAGTCCCTCGTCGCCGAGGTGAAGCAGCTCAAGGACGCCGGCAAGACCGCCGCCGAGGTGCAGGCCGCGTCCGACACCATCAAGGAAACCCTCCGCAAGAACGAGCGCATCGCCATCTACATCGGCCAGTTCATCAACGCACAGGTGGAGAAGGCCTGGACCGAAATGGGCGGCGCGGCCTTCCCGGCGAAGAAGCAGGCGCAGGCGGAGCCGGTGAGGTTGAAGGCGAACAACCTTGTTGCCCGAACCACCCTGTCTCCGCCGAAGGAATAGTCCATGTTCAAGTTTATCAAGGGTGGGAGCAAGGTCGGCCTTAGGTTGCAGTATGGTCCAGACGAAGGTGCCGAAGCCTTGCAGCGCAATGCCCTCGGACAGATTACAGCCGAGCACAAGGCGGAGGACGGGAACACTTGGTATCAGTTTCGTTTCGACGAGGTTTTTGACTACCAGCGACCACAAAAGGAGACCTCGATTCCAGAATACATACGCGTAGCCGAAGTTCTGATTCGTTCCAGATGGGTCGGCTATGATGTCAGCTCTCCGGAAGGAACTTCGGTGTTTGTTCTCGTCATTCCCGACAAGCGAAAGCTCGCTGCTAGCCCGATTCGATTTTCAGATTTCTATTTTGATGCGTGGGCGATGGTTAGACCGATTTCTCGCAGTCAGACCTGACGCACCGGGTCGGAGACCGGCGCTCGAATTCACTGAAACCCGCTTGCCTTCCGGCTCACCGGTCTTGCTCGGCGTCCTCCCTCACCCCATCCCTCTCCCGCTGGGCGAGGGGGCCATAGTCCGCCTCGGAGGAAAGATAGTGCTCGGTGGCTCGGATCGCGGTCGGCGTGACTCCCTCTCCCAGCGGGAGAGGGTCGGGGTGAGGGAGAAAGGCCGGTTGCCAGAATGGCTCGGGAAGCTTCCCGAGCGGTTTTGGCGGTTGCCAAACCGGGCGGAGAGGGCCAGAAACGGCTTTCCTGTGTAACTCGTTGGAAACAAGGGTTCAAGGAGTGAAATCACCGGCCAAAACGCTGAATTCTTGGCTTCCGACACTGAAATCTTGGTTCCCGACACTGGACGCAGGGCTTCAGACACTGACATCAGTGCCTCCGACACTGGTGCCTATCCCTTCCGACACTGAAATTAGCGCTCCCGACAGTGAATTTAGGGTTCCCGACACTGAAATTAAGGCTTCCGGGCGAGTCGGAAGCCGTAATTTCAGTCCCGGAAGCCTAGCGGAAGGCGTCTTCTCCGGTGCATCCGAATCCCAGTTCGCCCATGCCCCGGTCGGGCAGCTCTGCCAATGGCCCCAACACCCTCGCACCCGACGGAGGCTTCACCCACTTGAAAGATCAACTATCAGCCAGACGCGGATGACGGGCGGGGCCAGCTGATCGTCTGGCCGGACAATCACAAGGACGAGTTCACGCTGCCGCTGGAGCTGCGAAAAGTCGGCGCGATGTTTGACCGCTTCGGCCTGTTCGTTCACGAAGGCGGCGGAACAGCCTCGCGTGTCTATCTGGACGACTTGGAGTATTCCACTGCCGAGCAACAGGTCGCGGACTCTGCGACCGTTTACGCTTCCGGGCTGAACAGTATGACTACCAGTTCCCTCCCCAAGAACTGTCCAGCAGGACGTGAACAAGCTGGGAACAATGTGAACAAGCCGGGGTTGGCGGGGCTACCAGTCAGAGCGCGACGGGTTGTGTGACGACCACAAGAGAACGCAACTCCTTGATGTTACCTTGACACGCCGAGTTGTTTTCCCTATTCACACCCCTTAATACTACGGATGATTCTTCAATTACTCTCTCTTTAGTAAGCCATGAAACTGAGCATCGCCAAAGACCAGCTCATCGCGGGTTTGCAAGCTGTCCAGAATGTCGTCAGCACCCGCACGACGCTGCCGATCCTTTCCAACGTCCATGCACGAGCGGAGGAGAACCGCCTGTTTCTCACAGCCACGGACTTGGACGTGACGGTGGCGTGCGGCGTGGAGGCGCAGGTGAGCGGCCCTGGCGCGACGACCATCCCGGTGAAGCGGCTCTTCAGCATCGTGCGCGAGCTGCCGGTGGGCGAGGTGGAGCTGGACACGGATGACAAGAACATCACGAAGCTGAGCGCGGGGGCGTCGTTCTACAAGCTGCATGGCTTGAGCGCAGAGGAATTTCCGCCGCTGCCTAAGTTCAAGGAAACCGGCTCGGTGACATTGCCGCAGGAGAAGCTGCGTGCGATGCTCAAAAAAACTTCCATCGCCATCTCGAATGATGAGTCACGCTACGTGCTGAACGGCGTCTTCATGAAATTCACGCCGGAGAAACTCGTGATGGTGTCCACTGACGGCCGCCGTCTGGCACTTACGGAAGAGGACTTGCCCGCCGGTTCCACTGCGACAGGCGACATCATCGTGCCGACGAAGGCGGTGAACGAACTGAACCGCCTGCTCCAGACAAAGGGCGATGCGGAGATTCGCTTCACGGACAACCAGGTTTCCTTCCGGCTCAAGGACGAGTCGGCGTTTTCAGTGCTGCTCATCTCCAAACTGGTCGAAGGCAACTACCCGAACTACCAGCAGGTCATCCCCAAGGAGGCGAAGGAGCGCATCACGCTCATGCGCGAGGAGTTCCTGGGCGCGCTGCGCCGCGCGGAGCTGATGACCAACGACAAGTCCAACTCAGTGAAGCTGGCCTTCACGAAGAACAACCTCACCATCACGGCGAACACGGCGGACGTGGGCGAGGCGCGCGAATCCATCGCCATCAACTACAAAGGCAAGGACATCAGCATCGCGTTCAATCCCGGCTATCTGATGGATCCGCTCAAAGTGGTGGAGACGGACGAGGTCTTCCTCGAACTCTCGGACGAACTCAGCCCCGGCTCAGTGAAGGTCAACACGCCGTTCCATTATGTGCTGATGCCAATGCGGATGAGTTGAGGTCAGGAGTGCTGAAAACCAGTTCGTCCGGCTGGGTCAAGCGAGCAATGGCGGCTGAAAGTTAAGCCTTCCGTCTTGCTAGACCGGGCTGGATTTGCTAGGAACCGCGGCGTCCTCCAACCATGATGCCTACGCTCAACGACCAGAAGCTGCGGCTCGCCGGCGCCTTGGAGCGCAAAGACCTTCCCGATGGCACGCGCCTGTTGAAACAGACCAACCGTGGTGAGTATCTGGCGCTGACTGCGCAGCAAGAAAACATTCTGGCGGAGTTCGATGGCCAGCAGACCGTGCAGGAAGTATTGCAGGGACTGTTGCACAAGGATGGGCATCCCAAAATTCGCGCGTTCTACGACTTGGTGCTGGCGGCACAGGCGAAGGGATTTCTGCACGAAGGCGAAGAGGAACCGACCGGCAGCCAGCCGAAAGGCCGGCGCTGGAGTGTCCGCTGCACGCCGGCCGGCGCGCTGGCGCTGGCGCTCTGCCTCATCGGTGCCGGCGCGTCCGCCGTGGCGGTGTCGGAGGTGACGTTGATCCCCGACCCGCCGGGCTGGTTTATCACACTGCTCTGCGTGTCACTTGGCTTGAGCCTGGCGAACCTGCTGGCCGGCGCGGTCCTCAGCGGGCTGGGCCGCGAGGTGTATCGCCCCGAAGTGCGGCTGGACCTGGTGGTGCCGTTCTTCTCCGTGGACACGCGCGACGCGCTCATGGGCGGGCGGCGGGTGGAGGCGCTCACCGCGTTGCAGATGCTGGCCGCGCCGTTCGGCATGGCGCTCGCGGGCTGGGCGACGAATTCCACGCCGGTCTTCCTCGCGGGCTACGTGACGGCGCTCTTGCTGGCGTCGCCGTTTGGCGGCTCGCCGGCGCACACGCTGTTGCACGCGCTCTTCCGCAAGCAGCACGAGCTGCCGCGCTGCGCGGACACGTTCCTGAACCAGAAATTTCTGGCGCAACTGCTCGACTTCAGGGCGTCGCTCACCGAGGAGCGCTATTTCATCATGCACTCGACGTGGGCGGTGCTGTGGCTGGGCGCGGTCTTCCGCTTCGCGTCCGAGTTGCTGGAGCGGCAGGCAAACATCGTCTCCGCCGAGCTCATTTCCCGCCAGACCACGCTCGTTGACGAGCCGGGCGCGCAGACCGTCATCTTCCTGCTGGCGCTCGTGGTCGCCGCGCCGCTGGCCTACGCCCTCTGGCTGGTGGTCAAGGCCGGGCACCGCATCCTCGCGCCGCGGCTTTCCTCCGCCGAGGCGAAGCTGCAAAATAGCTTCGACGGCGGGCAGCGACCCGGCGCAGACGAGACGGTGAAGTTCCTCTCCGGCACGCTGCTCTTCTCGCAACTCTCGCCGGAGGAAATCCGGCAGGTCGCCGAGGCGATGGAGTTCTTCACCGTCAAATCCGGCGCGCCCATCATCCGCGAGCGCGACCAGGGCGACCTCATGTTCGTCATCCACAGCGGCCGCGTGGAGGTGCAGAAGGAGGACGAGGCCGGCGCGCTCCGCCCCGTGGCGCAGCTCGGGCGCGGCGAGGTCTTCGGCGAAATCGCCCTGCTGCAACAGGTGCCGCGCACCAGCTCCGTCGCCGCGCTCGAGGACACCGAACTCTTCGCGCTGAAGCGGGCCGACTTCAACCGGCTGCTGCTTTCCACGCTCGGGGCGAAGAAGATTCAGGACATCGTGCAGGTCTGCGCGTTTCTGCGGCGCAATTCCATCTTCGCGGACTGGCCGCCGCACGCGCTGATGAAGGTCGCCGGCCAGTTCGCCTTCCACGACTGCCCGGCGGGCGCGGAAGTCCTCCACGAGGGCCGGCACAACGAGTTTTTCTACATCGTCTATGAGGGCGAGTTGGGCGTGCGCAAGGCCGGCGCGCAGGTGGCCACGCTCGGCCCGGGCGACTTCTGCGGCGAGATCAGCCTGCTGCAAGGCACCGCCGCCTCCGCCGACGTGGCCGCGCTGCGCCACAGCCGCTGCCTCAAGCTCGGCAAGGAAAGCTTCCTGCAGCTCATCAGCCGCGACTTCCTCACGGGCATGACCATCGAGCGCACCTCGGACAAGCGCGTGGTGCAATTGAAGAAGAAGGGAGCCGCAAAATGAGCGCGCTCCTGAAGCTGCTCCCCCTCGCCGCCGCCGCCGGCGTCGCCGTGATGAACGCCGACGCGCTCAAGAAGAGCCTCGGCGTCGTCGGCAAAGTGCAGGTGGCCGCGACCTCCGGCGTGGAGATGCAGGGCATCGCCGAGGCCGTCGCGCAGGATTTTGTCGAGACGAAGGATCTGCCCGTCGAGAACTTTGGCGCGTTTCTGAAGGAGAACCTGCGTGAGAAGGGCGGCAAGGAAACCCGCGACAAGTCCAAGGATCCGTGGGGCACCGAGTATCGCCTCACCGTGGACGTGCCGAAGAACGGTTTCAGCGTGCTGTCCGCCGGCCCGGACAAGACTTGGAAAACCGAGGACGACCTGAATTACTTCTACTCGCTCACCGGCATCGAGGGAAAGAACGCCATCAAGCCCGAGCTGGCCGCCCGCGCCCGCGCCGCCGCCGCGAAGCAGGGCATCTCGACCGCCAGCAGCCAGGGCACCGGCACGGGCGGCAGCCGCTCAGGCACCGCCGGCACCACGACCAGTTCCACGGGCAAGACCACGGCGAAGCCGTCGCAGTCCGCCGAGGAGACCACGCGCAAGGTCGTCGAGTCGCAGATGAAGCGCGCGGAAACCGGCGACGCGCAGGCGTCGTTCGACCTCGCCCTCCGCTACATCACGCAGGACGGTGTGCTGAAGGACTACGACGAGGCGAAGAAGCTGCTGGAGACAGCCGTGAAGAACGCGGATTCCCAAACCCTTCGCGACAAAGCCCAGACGCAGCTCGACAACGTGAACAAGGTGCTGGGGAAATGAGCGGTGCTTCTTTGCGCATCCCAGAACCACTTGGCCCCTTGGTCTTGAACTTCCTCCACGTCCGGGGGGATGCCTGATGCCATCGTGGTTGCGCATCGTTTGACGCCCGCCTGCCAATGACCTTAACTTTGGCCGTGTCTTCCGCGCGCCACATTGTCCTCTACGACGGCGACTGCTCCCTCTGCACGTTCCAGATGCGGTTGCTCACCTGGCTGGACTGGTGCCACGTCGTGCGCCTGCTGCCCATCGCGGACCCGGAGGCGTCGCGCGTCGCGCCCTCGCTCAAGCGCGAGGCGCTGCTGGAGGCCATCCACTGCGTCACAACCGACGGCGCGATTCATCGCGGCGCGCGGTGCCTGCGGTTCGTCGGCTTGCGGATGCCGCTGCTGGCGCCGCTGGCGTTGGTGCTGTGGATTCCCGGCGTCATCTGGATTGCCGAACACATCTACCAGTGGGTGAGCCGCCACCGGTTTCTCTTGAGCAAAATGTTCGGCTGCAAGAACGCCTGTGCCCTCCTGCCCGCGCGCAAGCGGGGCCAGGACGGTTGAGCATGAAGCGGCTCCGCCATGTGTTTTGCGTGGTCGCGGACTGCCATGCGCCGTCGGGACATTACCGCTCGCTCTGGCAGCGGCATTTTTACGATGGGTTGCGCTCGGTGGTGGAGCGGCTGGTGCTGCCCGAAGGAATTGATTTCGGCTGGGCGCGCCAGATTCTTCCCGGCGAGCCACGCGGGCTGGACACGCGGCGCGACCGCGCCAGTGAGCAGTTGGCCACGCAAATCTCCCGCACGCACGCGGCGCACGGACTGGACGCGATCATCTCCTACTGCTTCGGCCACGACATGAATCCGGACCTAGTGCGCGGAGTGATCGCGCAAGGCGTGCCGTGGGTGAACTTCTTCTGCGACAGCACGCATCGCTTCGAGGAAGTGGCGGCGCTCGCGCGGGTCGTGTCGCTGAACTGGTTCGTCGAGCACGCGGCGATTCCGAGCTACCGTGCGCTGGGCGTGCCCTTCGTCTGCCTGCCGTATGCGTTCAACCCGGAGCACCTCCCGGATTGCGAATGCCGCGAAGCAAAGCGGCCCGCCGCATTCATCGGCATGCCCACGGGGCCGCGTGTGGACCAGCTTGGCCGATTGCGCGAGGCGGGCTGCAAGTTTGAGATTCGTGGGCCGGGATGGGGGGACGAACCCGCTGGCACGAAGAGGGAAGCTCCGGCCAACGACAGGGTGAGACAGGCGATGCTGTTTCACGGGCTGGGCGACCATCTCCGGCAGCATCCGCACTGGCCGGCGGTCCGCGCGCTGGCGGACGGACCACTGCGCGATGAAGACATGGCCGAATATCTCCGTGGCTGCCAAACGGTGCTCGGTTTGAACCAGGGCTTGGACCGGCACGGGCGGGTGACAAGCTATCTCAAGTTCCGCGACCTCGAATTTCCCGGCTATGGCTGCTGTTATCTGACTGAGCACAATGACGATGTGGCGGCGGCACTGGATGCGGGCCGCGAAGTGCTGACCTACCACACGCTGAACGAGGCGGCGGAACTGCTCCACGAACTGCCCCTCCAACCGGAGCGCTGCGCGCGGATCGGCGCAGCTGGCTGGCGGCGTGTGCTGGCGGAGCATACATGGGCAGTGCGGCTGCGGCAGTTGGCCGCCGCACTCTGAGTTGTGCCCTCAACCAGCCGCAGACAGGGGGAAGTTTTGCGTTTGCGGGATGCTTTGCTAGGGTCGGTGCCGTGGCGTCCACACCGGTCAACGCGCGCGGCTATTGGGAACGGGTCAACGATCCGGCGTGCCGGGATTTTTCCTGCCGGCTCGCGCGGCGGTTGCGATCCTATCTGCGTCAGGCGGGCGAGCGCGCTATCTGGCTGGCGGATGAACCACGAGTGATCCGCGCCTGGCGGCGGGGGTGGGAGGCACCGCATTTCGTGCAGTTGATGCGCTGGCGCGAGGAGGGGTTTGCGCCGCAGGTGTTCTACGACATCGGCGCGCACCGGGGTTTATGGGCGGAAATGTGCCAGGCCGTGCTCTCACCTCGTGAGTCGCACTTGTTCGAGCCGGTGCCGGAGCATCTCGCGGAAATTGAACGTCGCCGGGCAGCGGCAGGCGGGAATTGGCAGGTGTGGCCGGTGGCGCTCGCGGATCGCGTGGGAACCACCATGTTTCATGTGAACCGCCAGTCAGCGGCTTCCTCGGTCCTGCCCCCCAGCGCGACGGCCCCGCATGAGTTCTGGGGTGAAGCGGAAGCCCGGCAGGTGGAAGTCCGCGTGGAGACGCTGGATGCTCTGGTCGGCGAACGGGGGCTGCCGACCCCGGACTTCATCAAGCTGGACGTGCAGGGTTTGGAGGCCCGCGTGCTGGCGGGAGGAGAGCGGACCATCCGGCAGGCCCGGCGGCTGGTGGTGGAGGTTTCACTGCGGCCCATCTACGAAGGGCAGGCCCTGATGGGCGACGTATTCCAAACGCTCTCAGGCTGGGGCTTCGTGCTGGACGACGCCGGGGAGGCGCTGCGGCGCTGGCCGCGTGGCGGGCTGTGGCAGCTTGACCTGTGGCTGCGGAACACGGCGCGTGCATGACCCGCTTGATTCCCATCGTGTGCGGGCAGGGGTTCACGCTGCTGGTTGGCATCCTTGGGCTGCAGCTCACCTCGCGGCTGCTCGCGCCGGAAACCTACGGCACCTATGCCCTGCTGCTGACGCTCACAGGGCTGGGCCTGCAGTTCACGCACGCGGGGCTATACAACCACGCCATCCGGTGCTGGCAGCGGGAAGCGACGGCGAACCGGGCGGGTTATCTGGGCTTCCTGTGTCGCGAGCACTGGCGGTCGGTCGGCGCGCTGGCGGGACTGGTGGGGGGCGTGTGCGCCGCCGTGTGGCTGTGGCAGCGGGATGGGTTCTGGTTGTGGACACTGCCAGTGCTGGTGCTGGCCAACGTGGCCCAGACTGCCAGCAGCCTGGCCCAAGGCGTGTTGAACGCCGCCGAGCGGCACTGGGCCGTCTTCGCCGTGACGGGGGGCGCGCTGGTCACGCGCACACTGCTGCCTTTGGCGGCGGTGGCGTGGCTGGGTCCTTCGCTGCCCGCGTTGGTGGGCGGGCTGGCGGCACACGCGCTGATCGTGGGCGCGGTCATGCTTGGGCTCGCGGCGAAGGTGGTCGGCCCGGCAGCGGCGGACGCGGCGAGCCAGACGCGATGGGCGGGCGAACTGCCCGGCTATCAGCGGTCTTACTTCTGGTTGGGCGTGGGCGGCTGGCTGCTGCAATCCGCTGACCGCTGGCTGGTCTTTGCGTTCTTCGACGAACGGCAGACGGGCATGTTCGCGCTGGCGTCGAGCTTGGCGGGGATTGTCCCGATGATGCTCGCGGGCATCATGCTGCAATGGGGCTTCCCACGCGTCTTCCGCCAGGCGGACGCGGCGGCGGCCTCGGGTGACTGGCTGGCCGTCGCACGGCAGTGCGACCGACTCACGGCGGTGTTCCTGATTACGGCGATGCTCGGGCTCCTGGCGCTCGCCGAAGTTGGCCCTTTCCTGGTGGGCTGGCTGGTGGACGCGCGGTTCGCGTCGGCGATGCCGTTGGTGCTGGCGGCAGGCATGGCCGCAGTGAGCGTGCAGGTCAACCAGTTCTACTATCTGCTCCTGCAAGGCCAGCAGCGCGGGGAGCGGATGGTGGCGGTGATGAGCGTGGTGGCGGGCGTGAAGACGCTGGGCAGCGCCTTGGCGGCGTTAGTGTCTTGGGAATGGTTCCTGGGCTGGCAATGCGTGTCTGCCGGGGTCAGCGCATGGCTGGGCCGCCAGTTGATCCGCCGGGCCGCGCTGAGCTAGACATGAGGACGCCACGCAAAATCTTCGCGCTGGTGCCTGATTGTCACGCGGCGACGGGGCATTACCAATCGCTATGGCAACGGCATTTCTACGACGGGCTGCGCGCGGTGGCGGATCCGCTGGTTACGCCACACGATGTAAGTTTCGACTGGGCACGTGAACCGGACGCATGGCGGCGCAGCGGGGAACTGGCCCGGCAGCGGGACGCGACGAGTGAGCGGCTCGCAGAGCAAATCGAACGTGCCCGCGCCGAGCACGGCTTGGACGCAGTGGTTTCCTACTGCTTCGCCCACGACCTCAGCCCGGAGGTGGTGCGCGAGGTGATCCGTCGGGGCGTGCCGTGGATCAACTTCTTCTGCGACAGCCTGCATTGCTTCGAACAGGTGGAGTCACTGGCGCGCGTGGTGTCGCTGAACTGGTTTGTGGAGCATGACGCGGTGGAACGTTACTGCGCGCTCGGTGTGCCGGCCCTGTGCCGGCCGTATGCCTTGAATCCGGCGGCCCTGCCGGATTGCAGCAGCCGAAACCCGGCAGGCCCCGTGGTTTTCGTCGGGCTGCCGACAGCCAATCGCATCAGCCAACTGGGCTGGCTGCGGCTTTGGGGCTGCCGCGTGACCGTGCGCGGCCACGGCTGGACGGATGGCGGCGATCCATTCCGCAGCTCGCTGCCAGCACACGCGCGGCTGCGACGGCTGCTGCGCTGGCGCGGCCTGGGTGAAAAAGTCTGGCGACGACTTTGCTGGCCGGTGGTGCGCCGCCAGGCGGAGGGACCGCTGACAGATGCCGAGCTACCGGAGTTCTTGCGGACGAGTTTCGCGGTGCTGGGCCTCAACCAAGGGCGGGATGAGCAGGGCCGGGATTTCAGCTATTTGAAATTCCGCGACCTAGAGTTTCCCGGTCAGGGCTGCTGCTATCTGACCGAGGCCAACGCGGACGTGGTTGCCGCGCTCGAGGCGGGCAAGGAAGTTGTCACGTATGGCTCCATGCGCGAGGCGGGCGCGCAGTTGCGGGAGCTGCGGCGGGCACCGGAGCGGGCGGCGGCCATCGGGCGGGCGGGCCGGCAACGGGTGCTGGCGGACCACCAATGGGAGCGACGGTTGCGGGAGTTGGCGGCAGTGTTGTGACGGCGGCGCACCACCCACGCCGGGTCAGCCTGAGCCGCGGAAGCCGAATCAAGCCACCGGGCGCAGCAAGTAGGCGCGCATGGTTCCCAGCCCGGCCAGCCGGAACAGTTGGACGCGGTCGGGAATCCGTGCCTGCCGGGCGGCCCGCATGGCGGCGAGCACAATACCCAGCCCGGCGAACGGACGGCCCGACTGCGCGGCCCGGCGGGCGTGCCACACGGCTTGGAACAGCCAGCCCTCGCGCAAGGCCAGCCGAGCGGCCTCCACGAGCACATCACCCACCGTCAGCCCGGCGTTTTGCC
>JACXTT010002678.1_pt1 | contig 27981 bp, 23 predicted proteins | sample 9270951 | NCBI WGS metagenome assembly JACXTT01 (sample SAMN15532306, study PRJNA645909) | rock metagenome | isolation source: weathered quartz diorite | place: Puerto Rico | collected 2017-06-21 | reverse complement strand
CGACAAGTGGTTCGTAAATCAGAAGGTGCTACGTGGCGGCTCATTCGCAACGCCCCAGGTTCACATTCGATCCACCTACCGTAACTTCTTCCATGCCCACGAACGCTGGATGACGTCAGGATTCCGGTGCGCGAGAGACTTGTACGCACACTGTTAGTTTGCGAAGCCGCATGCCACGACAAAGTGAATGAAATCACATATATCGCAAGCTGACAGCGTGCGTTACGCAACGTCATTACAGTAATTGCAGTCACGACGCAATGGACAAACTTCACAGCGTGGCGCGCTGCGTTTACACAATTCCTTGCCGTGCTGACGCAGGAGCTCATGGGCCATGATCAAGAAATCACAATCACTGCCAATCTGATCTGCCAATGCTTCGCGCACGGATGCATAACTCGCAGAATAGCTCTTCTTCTCCTCTCCGAATCCCAATCGCAGCAGCACTCGCAGTCCATTCGAATCTAATGCCAGGATCGGATGTGTCTTCGTAAACAACAAAATCTTCTCGGCGCCTGGAACTCCAATCGACGGAAATTTCTGGAATGCCTTAATTGCTTTTGGCAGAGGGAGTCTGAGCGCGTTGTTTAGATCACCATCAAAATCGTTTAGCACGATGTGGGCGATTTCGCGGAGCCGGTGCGCCCGTAAGTCCGGATGAATTCCGCCAAGCTTTGCAATCGCCACAAGCGTGTCATGTTGCGCCGTCACAATGTCGGCAGGTTGTAAGCCGACACGATCCCGCAATGCCGCGAAAGCAAGCGCACGCCGTTCGTCATCCACCAGATACCCAATGTTTTCAAAGATAATAATCTGGAATGGATCGGTAGGAAGAGCAGCAGTCGTTTGTTTGTAATGAGAACTGAGCTTGGCAATGATCTTTTTCAGCAACTGCTTTGGCGGGCGCATTTCGTTGAGCTGAGAATCACAATCTGTTGGAGAAATGGCGAGTTGTGTTGTCCGTAACCGAAGGCGGAACATCTGTCAATCCACAACCGGGACAGAACATTATTCCTCCGTATTTACACGCGACGAGCGTTGAAAGACACTACGCTAATCGAGCAGCGCAAGTTCGCTCCGGCCCAGTTATTTCATGCCGGCTTCGTCCACTTCCATCACATCTCTCGGCGCGAGTTTCTCATCCGCCGCCCATGGCAATCCTTGCGAGCGCGTCAGGAACTTCATCAAAGGAGCTGCGGCCGAGACCGCGCCAGTTACCAGACTAAGCAACGGCCTGGTAATTTGTTCATCCGTGAAGTAAGTCACCGTGATGTAATCCTTCCTTCTCAAATCTTCGGCGAGAGGATGCTCGGGATCAAAACCCGGCGGCATGCGTTTCGAAATCTCACCCGACAATTCACAAAGAGATTTGAAGCGTCTGCCGGTTGTCCCCTTTTTCCAGGCAGCAGGATCATTGACGATTGCCTGCCGCACCCGATTACGCGGCTCGGGGTTGGGATGCCACATGCCACAGCCGAGAAAGCAGCTGCCGGGCGCGAGGTGTAAATAGAATCCGGGGGCGGTGGTCTGTTTCCAGGCCTCGTGCGGAAAACGCGCAGCAGCCATTGTCTGGTAAGGATCACCGTCCGGCCGAAATCTCATGTCGCGGTAGATCCGCAGTAGTGAACCTCCTGAGGGCCGTGGGTCGGCGATGAAGTGAGGACTTATTTTGTGAAGCTCAGGGCGAAAGTCCTCGATGAATCTCAGAAAGGGATCTCGTACATGCTGTTCGTACCGACTTTTGTTCTTCTGAAACCACTCACGGTTGTTGTTCCGCTTGAGCTGTCGGAGGAACGTGAAAAGCTCGGGCGTGAAATGAGATTGTTTTCGAGTTGGCATAGCCGCAAATTCTTTCACGACGGTGGCAGAAAGGTAAAGACTGCACCGCGTTGAAATACATTCAAGTTTGTTCTATTCACAGGTCATCAGGAAGGCGTTCCCCGCTGTCTCCTAATCTGCACTTGTTAGCGGCAGCGCCGGGAATGCCACCCTCCGGCCCCGCAAATTAATTTTAAGGCAGTATCCCGGGAATAATTGCACGTGTGGGAGATTGTTTCATGCGTGCAAATTCTGCAGCGAGCATTTATAATGCCCAGCACCCATGAACGACAGGATCTTCCATCCGGCGGTAGAGCGCTGGTTTGGCAAAAATTTCTCAGCGGCTACACGACCGCAGGAGTTAGCCTGGCCCGCAATCAAGGCGCATCGCAATACTCTGATCGCCGCCCCGACCGGGTCAGGTAAAACATTAGCAGCATTCCTCGCCGCTATCGATGACCTCGTGCGGCTTGGCGTGGACGGAAAGCTGGATGACACCACACACGTCGTATATGTATCGCCTCTGAAAGCGCTGAGCAACGACATTCAGATCAATCTGCAGAAGCCTCTCGCCGGTATTTCCGAAGAGCTCCAGGCAATGGGCCTTCCGGAAGTGAATATCCGCACGCTCGTACGCACCGGGGACACTCCAGCGGCCGAACGCACGGCAATGATCAAGCGACCACCTCACATCGTGGTGACGACTCCTGAATCGCTTTACATCCTGCTGACGAGCGAAGGCGGCCGACGGATGTTGCGAACGACGCGGACGCTGATAGTCGACGAGATTCATGCAGTGGTTGGTGATAAGCGTGGCTCGCATCTCTCATTGTCGATTGAACGGCTGGAGCACCTGGTGAGAACCGCGAGCGACATCGACCTCGTCAGCGCTAACCAAGTTTCCAGGCAGTTGGTCCGAATTGGTCTCTCCGCCACACAGCGTCCCATCGAAGAAGTCGCCCGGTTCCTGGTCGGCAGCGCGAGCATCTCAGCCGACGGCACTCCTGACTGCGCCATCGTGGATAGCGGTCATGTTCGGCAGCTGGATTTGGGAATCGAATTACCTGAATCGCCAGTGCAGGCCGTCATGTCAGGTGAAGTCTGGGACGAAATATACGATCGTCTGGTTCACTTGATTCGACAACACAAGACGACGCTGATCTTTGTCAATACGCGCCGCCTGGCTGAACGGGTCACACGCCATCTCGGCGAGCGCATCGGCGACGAAAACATTGCTGCTCACCATGGCAGTCTTGCCCGTGAGCAGCGCCTCGCCGCCGAGCAACGATTGAAAGCCGGCGAGTTGAGCGCGCTCGTCGCCACCGCCTCCCTCGAACTCGGCATCGATATCGGCGACGTCGATCTCGTTTGCCAGATAGGATCCACCCGATCAATTGCGAGCTTTCTGCAGCGCGTCGGGCGTTCAAATCATACGGTCGCGGGATTTCCCAAAGGCAGAATATTTCCGCAATCACGAGATGAGCTCGTGGAATGTGCCGCACTGATCGATGCAGTCCGTCGCGGTGAGCTCGATCGTGTTTCGATACCAGAAATCCCGCTGGATATCCTGGCGCAGCAGATCGTAGCAGCAGTTGCAGCAGAGGAGTGGATCGAAGCCGATCTATTCGAAATGATCCGGCGCTCCTATTCTTATCGAAATCTCGAGCGAGCTGACTTTGACGAAATAATTCGCATGCTCGCGGAAGGCTTTTCCACGAAGCGCGGTCGGCGTTCGACCTACCTGCATCACGATGCAGTCAATCACCGCATCCGCGGCCGGAGAGGGGCCCGACTTGCCGCCATCACGTCGGGCGGCGCAATACCTGACAACGCCGATTATGCAGTTGTGCTCGAGCCAACGGGCCTTGTTATCGGCAGCGTCAATGAAGACTTCGCAATAGAAAGTCTGCAGGGCGACATCTTTCAGCTCGGCAACACGTCCTGGCGAGTCCTGCGTGTCGAGCAGGGCAAGGTTCGTGTCGAAGATGCGCACGGTCAGCCGCCGTCAATTCCATTCTGGCTCGGTGAAGCTCCGGCGCGATCGTTTGAATTGTCGGCCTCCGTCTCGCGACTGCGTGATGAAATCTCACAGCGCGTGGACCTCGCGAAAACAAACGGTCATAAAACTGATGATGCTCAAAATGAGGGAGAAAACGCAGCGCCTCTTCCTGAGTATTTCGTTGATGCAGCATCGTGGCTAACGAACGAGGTTGGTCTTTCTCAAACCGCTGCGGAACAGATTGCTGAATATCTGGGTGTGGCGAAGATAGCTCTCGGTGTGATGCCGACCCAACAGAATATTGTGCTCGAACGGTTCTTCGATGAGACGGGTAGCATGCAGTTGGTCATCCATGCTCCGTTTGGCAGCCGTTTGAATCGTGCCTGGGGTCTTGCCCTGCGCAAGCGTTTTTGTCGCAAGTTCAATTTCGAATTGCAAGCGGCAGCAACTGAAGATTCAATCGTTCTGTCGCTTGGTCCAACCCACAGTTTTCCCCTCGAAGATGTTTTCCATTATCTAAATTCAAAAACTGTGAGAGATCTGCTTTGTCAGGCATTGCTCGATGCGCCGATGTGGAACATCCGCTGGCGGTGGAATGTGACGCGCGCATTGGCAGTGCTCCGTCGGCGTGGCGGTCGGAAGATTCCGGCCCAGTTGCAGCGCATGGATGCGGAAGATCTGCTCACTGCAGTCTTTCCCGATCAGGTTGCGTGCGCCGAAAATCTTCCTGCGGGCAGACGAGAGATTCCGGAACACCCGCTCGTAAAGCAAACCGTTCGCGATTGCCTTGAAGAGGCAATGGACATCGATGGTTTGGAAGCTCTCCTGACTTCGATCGAACGAAACGAGAGGAACCTGATTCCGCGTGAGATGGTCGAAGCCTCACCGTTGGCGCAGGAGATTCTCAATGCGCGACCATACGCGTACCTGGATGATGCGCCGCTCGAGGAGCGAAGAACGCGGGCGGTGTTCCAACGTCGCTGGCTCGATCCGGAAACAGCTGCTGATATTGGGAGATTGGATCAGGCGGCGATCGATCGCGTTCGCAGCGAGGCGTGGCCGGACCCTGAGAACGCCGACGAACTTCACGACGCCCTGGTTGAACTTGGCTTTGTCACGTCAGCAGATGGTGAATCCTGGCAGCAGTATTTCTCTGAACTGCAAGCCGCGCGCCGGGCTACGGTGCTGACTGGGAGCGCGGCGGTCCCGCCCGCCGAGGTATCTCAAGTCCGAGCTGCAAAAGATTCTGCAGCCTCGCAGGTTGAGGCAGGCGCGCTCCCGGTTTGGGTCGCTGCTGAACGTTTGCCACAGTGGCAAGCGGTCTTTCCTGAAGCGATTCTCAAGCCAGTCATTGCAGCACCAGATACTTATGCAAGCATCGTGTGGTCGTTCGAAGATGCGTTGGTCGAAATTGTGCGTGGCCGGCTTGAAGGCCTTGGTCCAGTCACCGTCGCAGCGCTTGCCGCATCGATCGGTCTCCACGCGAGAGATATCGAGACTGCCCTGCTTCGATTGGAAGCCGAAGGCTTTGCGATTCGCGGCAAGTTTACGCCGGGGACAACAGAGACGGAGTGGTGTGCTCGTCGTCTGTTAGCGCGCATCCACAGCTACACACTCAATCGTTTGCGGCAGGAAATCGAGCCGGTCTCGACTACTGACTTCATTCGCTTCTTACTCACCTGGCAAAAGGTTGCGCCTGACAGTCAGATGGAAGGCGCGGAAAGCCTTCGCGCCGTGCTCGAGCAGTTGGAAGGCTTTGAAGCACCCGCTGCTGCATGGGAGGGTGAGCTCTTGCCCGCCAGACTCGTTGAGTACGATCCGGCCTGGTTAGACGCACTGTGTTTATCAGGCGAAATAATGTGGGCGAGACTGACTCCGCCCGCGCAAAAGAGTCCGGGGGAAAAGTCTCGCGGCTCGGGTCCGGTCCGAACTACGCCAATTGCACTTATCAAACGAAAAAACTTCGCTGTTTGGAGTTCCGTGTTTCCGCGACCAGCTGTTGATTCACTGAGTCTGTCGAGCACAACACAAGCCGTCTACGATTACCTGACAAGCCATGGTGCTTCGTTCTTCCACGATCTCGTTGATGGAACTCGGCTACTGCGTAGCCAGGTCGAGGAATCGCTGGCTGAACTGGTAGCGAATGGAATAATCACGTCCGACAGCTTCACCGGATTGCGAGCGTTGTTGACTCCGTCGAATCGCAAGACTCGAGCAGCCGCGCGGCATAAACACCGGCAGCCTGTGTATGAAATGGCCACTGCCGGACGTTGGTCCATCTTGCCTGGGAGCGCAGTCGTCTCGCCTGCCCAGGTTGCCAGGATTCAATTTCCCTCACTGGCTGCATCATCCAGAGTTGAGGCGGCAGGGACGCCTGCGGTCCCAGCGATCGCGCGCACTCTGTTGCTGCGGTATGGCGTAGTGTTCAAACGGCTGCTGGAGCGGGAAGGCATTAGTTTGCCTTGGCGGCAGCTCCTGCGCGAGTATCACCGGCTGGAGGCGCGCGGCGAGATTCGAGGCGGTAGATTTGTAGCGGGCATCTCTGGAGAGCAGTTCGCACTGGCTGATGCTGTTGGCTTGGTTCGATCAATTCGCCGTGCTCCGATGACTGAAAATATGATCTCAGTCAGCGCTGCCGACCCGATGAACCTGGCCGGTATAATCACTCCTGGCCCGCGTTTTACTGCCCACACAGCGAACCGCGTGCTCTACGGCGATGGCGCGCCGATCGCAGCGCTCGAATCGGGAGAGACGAGATTCCTTGTCGAACTGAGTAAAACCGCCGAATGGAAAGCGAAAGCGGCTTTGTTGCGGAAGCCCACGCCGCCGCAATTAAGATCCTACCTCCGGCGGCCAGCTTAAACTTGATTTAAAGCTGGCATGGTCGAATTGTTACAACTGGAGTGGATTCAATTAGCCTCCCGGTTCGCTCTAAATGCGCTTTTTGAGCTATCATTTCGCCAACTAACCGGTCCGATCGCGCGTCCAACGTCCAGTCGCCGTTCAAAGCCGGCCTCTCCTTGGGATACCGAGTAACTTAATGAGGTAGACGCGATGGCAATTCGTACTCTTTTGATCTCTCTAACGCTGGTTCTGGGTTCCGCAGCAGCATTCGCACAGGATCCCGCTCAGCAACAGCAGCCAACTCAACAAACTGACGAAGAGAAGCAGAAGGAAAAGGAAGCGGCTGAGAAACGTGCCATTACGTTGCTCGACTCGGTGGTGGATCAGGTGCAAATGCTGCATCTGACGGAAAACAGGATTCGCGTGCAAATAGCAGCTGCGGATCTTCTCTGGGATCGTAACCAAAGCAGGGCGCGTTCATTGTTATCACTTGCCGGTGATGGGGTGGCCGAGATGCTGCGCAGCGCAGACAATAACAACCGGCGCTGGGGGAATCAGCTGCGACAGGAATTGGTGATGACTGCAGCGAACCACGATGTGCAACTGGCGTATCAGCTTGTCGCCGTGACTAAACCCGCTATTTCGCAGGTTGATCCTAATGGACGCGGTCCGAATCCTGAGGCAAATCTCGAGCAGAGCCTGCTGGCGCAGGTGGCGGCGCTGGATCCGAAGACCGCATTCCAGAAAGCCGATGAGTCATTAAGCAAAGGGGAGTTTCCTGCGTCGCTCGGCCAAGTGCTCGCTCAGCTTCAAGTGAAAGACAAGGAAGCCGCAGCAAAACTTGCGGAGAAGGTCGTGAGCAAACTGCAATCCGCAAATATGCTTTCAACTCCTGAGGCGGGAACGCTGGCGCTCATGCTACTCAACGGTGGCCCCCGCCCTGACCAGCCCGCCGCTACAACCGATCAATCGACGAATCAAAACTCAAATTCGCAGAGCAGTCTTTCAAGGTTTATGCCGCAAGTCCTTAGCGCATCGGCATATACAACCGTGATGTCTACCGTGATTGATTTCGCTTTGAGAACGAATGTGACTCCGCCCACGCAACGCGGTCCGGCAGGCGGACCTAATGGTCGTGGTGCTGGCCGCAATTTTGGAACTGCCCAGACTGTAAACAATCAGACTCCGCCCAGCACTGCTCAGGTGGAACAGAACAACGCGCGACGCTTGTTGAATGGATTGCAGCAACTGCTTCCGCAAATTGATCAGTATCTGCCGGATCGGGCGACTCAAGTTCGTCAGAAAATGACGGAAGTGGGAATGAATAATCAGCGTCCCGGGATGAACATGAACCAAATGAGTGCATTGATGCAGCCGAACGCAACAGCGGACAGTTTGATGGAAGCTGCGCAGACACTGCCGCCGCAGATGCAGCCTCGCATTTACCAACAGGCGGCAATGCGTGCGCTCGATGAGGGCAATGTGGATCGGGCCCGGCAGATCGCCAACGATCACCTCGATGGCAGTCAGAAAACTTCGGTGATGCAGAGAATTGATTTCAAGGTCATTGCGCAGCAAGCTGAGAAGGAGAACATGGATCAACTGCGCCAGACTTTGGCCGCGCTTCCGAATGACGATCAGCGGATCGATCTGCTCTTGCAACTCGCGTCCATGACGACCAAGGATGATAAGAAAGCAGCGGTGAAGTATCTGGGAGAAGCACAAAAGCTCGCAGCACGTCACGCAACGAACTATCAACAGTTTTCACAACAGCTCAAGGTTGCTGAGGCTTTTGCAGGCCTTGAACCATCGCGCAGCTTTGAAGTCCTCGAGCCCGGAATTGCTCAGCTCAATGAATTGCTAAGTGCTGCGGCGCTTTTGAGTGGCTTTGAAGTCGATATTTTTAAAGATGGTGAGCTACCGTTTCGTGGCGGCAGCGATTTAGGAAATATGGTTTCAAGTTACGGACAGGAACTTGCCTCGCTGGCCAAGATCGATTTTGACAGAGCTCAGGCAACGGCCAATCGATTCCAGCTTGCTGAGCCGCGAATTATGGTTCAGCTCTCGATGGTGCGCGGAGTGTTAGGTGTGCCTCAAGCCCAAACTGGATTTGGTTTTGGAAGACCTCAGTTCAATGGTGGTCAAGGATTCTTCCGACGAAATCAGTAAGAAAACAAGCTTCACTAAGAATGATATCTGGGTGCTTTATCACTGAGCGTCCTCTCACCAGCTGCTTTTGCCGATACCGTCAGGGTTCCTTATAATCCGTCCATCGTCAACATAGTTGTGACTAGTCTCTTGAGATTTAACTTCAGGAGTTAATTCATGCCTGCACCAAATCACGTGAATGCGAGCGCCGGTGATGTGCTTTTAATGGTCGGTACAATGAAGGGCGCATTTATTCTTCGTTCCGACCCAAAGCGAAAACAATGGGAGGTAGGCGGTCCGTACTTTCCCGGCCGCGCGATTTACGCACTGGCCTACGACAATCGCAACGGACGAAATCGTCTTTGGGCTGCAGTCAACAGTTCTTTCTGGGGTTCATATCTGAGCTCGTCGGACGACCTCGGAAGAAACTGGAGCGAGCCTGAAACTTACGGAGTGAAGTTTCCTGAAGGGAGCGAGACATCACTCAAGCAGATCTGGCAAATCGTTCCAGGCCATCCTGATCAGCCGAACACGCTTTATTGCGGTGTCGAACCGGCAGCGCTCTTCAAATCGGAAGATGCCGGTGAAAACTGGTCACTCGTAAGCGGGCTTTATGATCATCCGCACCGCCCACAGTGGATGCCTGGGGGTGGCGGACTATGCTTGCACACAATCCTTTGTGATTCGTCCGACAGCAAACGAATCCACATCGCAATCTCTACGGGTGGGCATTACCGCAGTGATGATGGGGGTGAGACCTGGCAAGCGCGCAACGTCGGTGTTCGGGCGCAGTTTCTGCCTCCTGATCAACGTTATCCTGAGTTTGGGCAATGCGTTCACAAAATTGTCAGTCACCCTTCGACCCCCAATCGAATGTTTCTGCAGAACCACTGGGGACTTTACCGCAGCGACGATGCAGGAGATTCCTGGACGGATATTGCGAACGGTGTGCCTTCAGACTTCGGATTTGCGCTGGAGATTGATTGCAACGATCCCAACACGGTCTTCATCGTGCCGCTCGAATCAGACGAGTTTCGCTGTACGCCTGAGGCGAAGTTGCGCGTATACCGGACGAGAAATGCTGGTCAATCGTGGGAACCCCAGACGAACGGACTGCCGCAGGAGAACGCATTTGAAACCGTGCTCCGGGATGGCATGTCAGGTGATGCGTTGAACCCTATGGGTCTCTATTTCGGTACGCGCAGCGGAAAGTTATTCGGTTCTAATCTTGCCGGCGAATCGTGGATGGCAATCGAGGAAGGCTTGCCGCCGGTCGTGTGCGTCAAGGCTGCGGTCGTTCATTAAAGAAAATCGGAATTGCGCTTAATAGAAGAATGTACCTAACTACGATTGGCAGGGGGTTAGAAAATGAAAAAACAAATGAAACTGCGAATGCCATCCATTCTGTTACTCATCGCCGCGTTCTGCGCACCTGCTTTTCCTCAAGAAAAGACAGAACCACAATCCAAACTGGTCCAGTTCTATATGGCGCTACTTAGAAAAGCGCCCAAGACAGATGCCGCACATCCGGACGATCAAAAGGCTCACCAGCAGCATATCGCTTATGCGATCTCGCTCCTCGAGTCGGGTAAAGCAATCGCCGCCGGCCCGCTCCTCAACGCTGGAGACCTGGGGGGAATTTATATTTTTCGCGCGAAATCAGAGGATGAAGCCAAAGCGTGGGTGGCGGCGGATCCCATCGTAGCCGCCGGAGAAATGCTGGCTGAACTGCATCCATGGTGGTCCCAGGATGTGATGAAGGCGGCTGAAAAACCGATCAGCATTGATAGACTCGAAACCGCTTATCTTGGCTTTTTGAGTCGCGGCGATAAGTGGACGCCCGAGCAGACCCCACAGACTGAGGAATTGCAGAAGGGCCATATGGCCAATATCAACCGGCTGGCGCAAATGAAGAAGTTGATCGTTGCGGGTCCGTTTGGCGACAACACTGCGTTACGCGGTATATTTGTGTTTCGCGTCGCGTCGCTTGACGAGGCGAAGACGCTGGCTGCAACGGATCCAGCTGTAATGGCTGGTCGATTGAAGATCGATATTTATCCCTGGATGGTTCCTATTGGCGTCCTTCCAAAGCCATGACCGAAAAGATCCAATGGTAACTGTTAACATCGCCGGCTTTTTGACTGAGTTTTCCGGCGGCCGCAGTCAAATACAGATCGAATCGGCACCGGCATCGGTTGGTGAGGCGCTTGGAGAATTATGGAAGTTGCATGTAGGGCTGCGTGATCGGGTCGTCACTGAATTGGGACAGGTGAGGCCTCACGTAAACGTGTTTCTGAATTCCGAGAACATTCGCTTTAAGCAGATGCTGAACACGCCTGTTAGTGATGGCAGCGAGATCACAATTCTTCCGGCAGTCAGCGGCGGTTAGAGGCAGATTACACTGATTTCAAACCGATTACAGCGATTGGTCATTCGTAAAATGCAAATTTTGTAAAGCTGCGTTCGCTAAGAAACACGAGTCGATCTTAATGGCAGTGAAAGCAACCTGGAACAACGCAACGTTGGCAGTGAGCGACGATACAATCGTCATCGAAGGTAATCATTACTTCCCTTCGACAGCTATTAATCGAGAATATTTTCAACCCAGCAACACTCATACGCATTGTCCCTGGAAGGGAGATGCGAGCTACTACAACGTTGTTGTGGGCGATCAAATCAACAAAGACGCAGCCTGGTACTATCCCGACCCCAAACCGGCCGCGGCCGAGATTAAGGACTATGTGGCGTTCTGGCGCGGGGTAAAGATTGGAGCGTCTTAGATCGGTATGTCGAACTTCAAGCGACTGCCTGCCGTATAATCCTCGTCATGTATTGTCCCGGTTGCGGATCCGAGGATCGTCAAAATAGTCAATACTGCCGGGCTTGCGGCGCGGACCTTAGGCCTGTTCGCCTCAGCATTGAGCGGCCGGATTCCATTACTGCGTCCGCCGTATCCGCCCGTGAAGACATCGGCCGTGCTGTCGCAGCAAAAATTCGTGAGGTCGAGGATGCTCGCGAGCTCAAGAAAGTCGCCGAAGACGTACTGCCGCAAATAGAAAAATTTCTCGAATCCCCTGAAGAGAAGCGATTACGCCGAGTCCGCGCGGGTACGATTGTCGCCTCAAGTGGGCTTGGGACGGCACTGTTGGGCATCATTATGACCGCAGCGCTTCATGGCCCGGATCAGGAAAGCGCCGTACTGGTCGTCGGCTTGGGTGCGGTGGCTTTCGCCATCGGCCTGGCGTTAGTCCTAAACGGATTCCTATTTACAAAGCCCCGCAAGCAACTGCCAGAATCTGGCATTGCTCCTCAAACGCCGCGCGAGCTGCCGGGAGTTGCGCAACAGCAACGAGGTGGTCACGCCTCAGCATTAAAGGCACCAAACACCGCCGGCTTTGCGGAGCCCCGGCAGGTCGGTTCCGTTACCGATCACACCACTCACCTATTGAACTCAGAAAAATAACGGCGTGTTGGAGCCCGGAAATAATCGCGTGAGCTACGTCGATTAGCTACTTACGCGAATTACGACGTGGCGTTATCGTCGGAAGAGTCGGTTACAATGTTTGAACCATGGCAGTAATTCTCGAAGGCGGCTGTCGGGTCAGCGACATGCGCGAGGGCGAGGCTATTCAACACGAAGGCGTCGCCGTTTGGACGCAGATTGGGCGCGACCACGGTGCGCAGGCTATCTCACTGCGCGTGCTTCAGTTTCAGCCAGGGCTTTCGCCTGGAATTCGTAACGGCGATTGCGACGAAGTCTTATATGTGCTTGAACAGGACGAGGGGGACGATGAGGGAAGTGTCGCGACACTGTTTATGGATGGTGCGCCTACTGAAGTAGGGGCTCGCACGGGGATTTATCTACGGCCGCATCAAACTCTCACAGTTGATAATCGATCAGAAAAACCACTAATTCTCATCAGCTCGCAATGCCCCGAGCCAATCAGCGATGTAGCTTTCGTCGACTCTTTGACATCATCAACATCCTCAGAAACAAATTCAGTAGTGAGACTCTCAGATCAGAGAGCGGTGCCGACTGCCGATCGATGGTACCGTGTTCTTGTTGATGATGAGGTTGGCAGCAATCAAGTGACACAATTCGTCGGCTCGATTCCGCCTGGGCGTGCGCCAGATCATTTTCACGAGTACGAAGAGGTGCTCTTCATTTTGCGCGGAACAGGTCGCATGTGGGCAGGAGAGACCAACACACCCATTGGACCGGGCGCTTGTATTTACCTTCCACGCAGTCAAGTTCACTGCGTTGAGAACACAGGCAATGGTGAGTTGCGCCTGTTAGGGGTGTTCTATCCCGCCGGCAGCCCCAGCGTCCGCTACGACGCTTAATACCCCCAACTTGAAGTTGGGGGGTATTAACTTTTAAGCCGCGAGCGGAAAATCTAGTTCTTTGCCGTCATCAACTTGCCGTCGGCATCATAGACTTCCAGGTTCCCATACTTCGCCAACACGTCACGCGTCTTCGACGCATCGCCCACCGCTACAATCTGCAGGTGGTCCAAGTCGATGTATTTCCGGGCCACTCGCTGCACCTCTTCCGCGGTGATTGCTTCGATCTTTTGCGGGTATGTGTCCCAGTAGTCATCCGGGAGGTTATATAACTTTCTCGTGATTATGTTTTGCAGCAGCGTGCCTGCATTCTCCAGTTGCAGCGCGAACTGGCCCACAATCGCGTGCTTCGCGTTCTCGAGTTCGGCCGGCGACACTTTCTCGTCGCGAATGCGCTTGAATTCATTCATAAACTCTTTCAATGTGCCTTCGGTTACTTCCGTCCGCACCGGAGATTGAGCCACGAACGTGCCACGATACTTCGAGCTGTTAAAATTACTGCCCACCGAATAGGTGTAACCCTTGTCTTCGCGAATATTCAGAAAGAGGCGTGAAGACGAGCCGCCGCCAAAAATGCGGTTCATCACAGCAAGCGCTGGATAATCGGGATCCGTGCGTTCGATTCCAAGCGAAGCAATCTGAAACACAGTTTGAACCGAGGCGGGCCGATCAATCAGGTAGATCTTCGATGCTTTCTGCGCTGGCACGGGCGGCAGCGAAAGAGTTGCGACGTTTCCAGCCTTCCAGTCTCCAAAAACCTGTTCAAGTTTTGGCAGCAGATCTTTCAACGTTACATCACCGACGACAGCGAGCATCGCGTTGTTGGGTACATAGTTTTCATCGTGAAAACGTGCGAGGTCTTCCGGCGTGAGCTTGCGGATTACGTCGATCGGTGCCGTCGTCAACGAGGCAGGGTGATTTCCATAGATGGCCTGGGCCAATCGCTCCTGCGCCAGAAACTGTGGCTGTCCTCGAGAAATTTGGGCCAACTGGGCAGCCCGATCTTTGTACTTCGTCAGTTCTTCGGCGGGAAACTTCGGCGACCGAACAACCTCAGCGAAGAGGCTGAGCACCTCATCGAGATTTTCAACCATTCCGCTCGCCGTAATATTCGAGGTGAATGACGACAGTCCCGAATTTGCGCCGATGCTCGCTCCAATGGTGTCCATCTGTTCAGTGATTTCGCGCGTGTTGTGCTTTGCGGTTCCCTCTCTAAGCAGCGCCGCTGTAGCACTTGCGAGCCCACGCTTATCGGCGGGATCAGACAGGCCGCCAGTCAGAATTACCATCTCCATTGAGAAAGTCGGCACACGATGGTTTTCAAGGAGAAAAACGTGCAACCCGTTTTTTAGCGTCGTCTCCTGCGGTTTTGGCAGCTTCACGCGCAGCACGGTCTTGTTTACCGGCGCGCGTCCCTTAATGACTGCGCCTTTCATTGTTTGCGGTTCAGCTTGTGACGTTCCCGTCTGCGCGAACGCGGAGCCGAAGCAACCTGTTAATGCGACCGTTAAAAAAGCAAGTTGGGTGATGGTTTTGATCTTCATTGATTGCTCCTCCGTTATTCGTTGCTCGTGCCCATCGAGCTGCCGCCGCCTTTTGGTAATGTGATAACGACGGTGCGATTCGCGTCCTTCAAGTATTTGTTGGCCACTCGCATTACATCTTCTTTAGTAATAGCCGCGACTTTATCGAGACGGGTGTTAATCAGATTAGGTTCGTTGTAATAGACCGTGTACTGCGCGATTGAATTCGCTCTTGCCAGTGCGCTTTGTAGACCGTTAATGAACGTTCTGCGTGCGGCATTCTTTGCTTTCTGTAGCTCCCAATCTGCGATCGGTTCTTTCTTCAAACGCTCGATCTCTTCGAACACCGCTGCCTCGACGTCCTCAGTTTTGGTTCCTCGGCGCAAGGTTGCAGTGACCCGAAACGGTGCCGGGCCGCGCATTTCGGCCATGTTGCTGCTGATGTTGGTCACCATCTCTTTGTCGCGAACGAGCTTTTGGTAAAGGCGAGAGCTGTTGCCGCCACCGCCGCCACCAAAGCGACCACCACCGCCACCGAAGCCACCACCGCCGCCGCCACCGAGAACATTCGCGAGGACTTGAAGCGCATAGAAATCCGGTGTGTTACCGGCTATGGCTTTGAAGCCCATCGAGACGCGGACAGCACGTGCCAGTTGATCGTCAACTGTCGTGCGCCGCTCAGCTTTCTGCTCGGGCTCTATCATATCGACGGCCGGCGGATCCGGCTGGCGCGGGATACTTTCAAAACTCTTGCGGATGCGAGCAAGCGCATCGGCGGTCGTGAAATCTCCGACGAGCACTAACACGGCATTGTTGGGAGCGTAGTAGGTCTTAAAGAAGTTACGAACGTCGTCAACGCTCGCGGCGTTTAGATCCGTCATCGAACCAATCGTGTCATGCTTGTACGCAAAGTTGTCGTACATCAAGTCCTGTTCAATCTCTCCGGTACGACCATAAGCAGCGTTATCGACGCCGATACGTCTTTCTTCCTGTACGGCATTACGCTGATTGTCGAGGTTTTCCTGATTCACGACCAGACTCCGCATCCGATCCGATTCCAGAAACAGGACAAGGTCTAACTGGTTCGCTGGCAGAGCCTCGAAATAGTTAGTACGATCATCGTTCGTCGTTCCGTTCATTGTGCCGCCATTGTTATCGATCAAGATGAAGTGCTCAGACTTGCCTACATTCTCTGAGCCCTGAAACATCATGTGTTCGAACAGATGAGCGAAGCCCGTGCGGCCCTGGCGTTCGTTCCGCGAACCGACGTTGTAGGTCACCGAGACCGCCACAACGGGAGCGTAGTGATCTTCGACAGTAATCACACGCAAGCCGTTTTTTAGCGAGGTCTCTTTGAAGTCCACGTGCAATTTACTCGGCGTCTGTGCCTGGACAGCCGCCGCAATAACCGAAGTGAAGATGGCCACGAGTAACTTGGATTTCATCGATGACTCCTTTTGAAAGGAAAGGTAGTATGCGGCTCCAGTGCCACCAGGGTCTGGGGAACCATCAGGATCCGGTACAGATTTCGAGACGAACTTAACGAGCATTCGTTAATTGTGTTCAAGAATTCTGCCTGCGGGCGCTGGGCTAACCAGCGTTTTTTGGCGTGGTCGGACTGTATGCGAACGGTTGTAAGGGTGTCAAGCGGAGACAGGTTAACCCTTTTGGCGACGGTGGCAGCCAACCGGCGGCAGGCTTTGACCATCAAACACCACGACTGCGAAAAGAGCGTCGGCAGTTTCACGATACGGATAGCAACAGCGCTATTTTCTGCGGCCGAGCCAACCGATCTTAGACGAATGCTTCGCCTGTAAGACCAGCGGCTTGTATAATCCCAAGTTAATTTGTGAGGCAATCAAGCGGAAAGCTATGAAAATGAGGGAAAACTTTCCCCGCGTCTTTGGGCTGCTGGTCGCCTTGGCACTGACGGCCCTGACAGGCATCGCGCAACAGCCTGCGCCCACCACTCCAGCGAGCAAATTCGACGTCACTAACTATCACATCGAAACGCAGCTTATTCCCGAACAGCACATGCTGAGGGCTGGAGCGGATGTGACTTTTAACACTTTAGAGCCCACTCGCTCGGTTGTATTTGAGTTGAATGGCTCATTGAAGATTGAGAGTATCGAGCGCAACGGTGTTCCGATCACAAACTATGTGCAGGATCCGGTCGGTGCCGGTAGCGTCGGACCGAGTGTTCGCGTTGATCTTGGCGCGGTCGTTCCCAGCGAACAGCCGGTTACCTTGCGCTTCCGTTGGAGCGGTGCCCTGGTTTCCCCGGAAGGTGGTCCACTTGCGGTCAAACGACTCGCATACGTCGGCACCGAGGGTTCCTATTTGATGTACGCATCGCGTTGGTTCCCGTTTCACGATTACGCCGCGGACCGTGCAACCTCAGACATAACAATCATCGTGCCTACAGGACTTACCGTTGTGGGCGCGAGTGATGAACCAGTTACTCCGCAGCAGTCGACCAAAGACGGCACCACGCGTTATCGCTTTGTGCAGAAGCAACCAGTATTGCCCGGAAACTTTGCGGTGGGCCAGTACCTGACGCGAACACTTCGTTTCGGCAACTACGAGATTCAGTTCAACACCAAACCTGGCAGCGAGAATCGCGTCACAGCGTTTGCCGAACCAATGGGACGGCTGATGGAGTTCTACACCAGGCAATATGGCCCAGCAGGAAGCGGGACAAAGCTGGTGGTGGCACAAACGGACGATGAAACTCTGGATACCTATTCCGGCTCGGGAATAATGTTTCTCGCGTCGCGGTTTTTCGATGCCTCTCGCCCCGTACCCGAAGAGCGGTTGCAGCGCGAGGTCGCATATACATGGTGGGGACAGATCGTCGGATTGAAATCCTTCGATGACGCGTGGCTCTAACAGGGCCTGGCAGAATGGAGCGCTTTCGCATTTCGAGAAGCGGCGCTCACTTCGGGTGCGCTTGATTCGATTCAGCGTGAAGAGCAGGAGCGAGCATTGACGTTCGAACAGACGGCATCGATCGGGCGCGCTCCGGCAGTACTTGACGATCAATCGGCAGCTTACCAGTCGATCATTTTCTACAAGGGCTCGATGGTATTTCGAATGCTGCGCGAAACGCTGGGCAAAGATAAGTTCAACAATTTACTGCGCACGTATCTCGAGACCTTCCGCGGCAAGAGCGCCTCGATCGACGATTTTGAGCGACTGGCATCACGCGTGTCCGGGACCAACATGCGTTACTTCTTTGCGCAGTGGGTCGAGGGGACAGGCGTTCCGGAGTTCAGCGTCGATTATCAAATCATTCGCACCCGTGCTGGAAAGTTTCGCACTCGTGGCACTGTGAAGCAGAATTACGAAACGCTGCATATGCCGGTTGAGCTGATGCTGCGTGCCGAAGGTGATAACCAGACAGCGACGGTTCGGCTGGACAGCAAAAGCGAGGATTTTGATTTCGAATCGAATGGACCACCGATCGAGGTGGTGGTCGATCCGAACAACAAGATTCTGCGGATGTCGGACGATATTCGGGTCTCGATCATTGCGCGCCGCGGCATCGAGCAGATGAAAGAAGGCAACTACTCTGAAGCGCAGCAGCAGTTTGAAGCAGCGCTGAAGCTGGATCGCTCAAATTCATGGGTGCTCTACAATCTGGGCTTGCTCTTCTTCGAGCAGCGAAACTGGCAGCAGGCACTCGATAATTTTGACTTTGCCCTCAATGGGACGTTGAAGCCTTCGTGGATTGAGGCGTGGGCCCATATCAAACGCGGCAACGCTTACGATGCGCAAGGCAGTCGAGAACGCGCAATCTCGGAATACAAGCAGGCAGTTCAGTCAGGGATTGACTACGATCACGCTCAGGCAGTTGCGAAGAAGTTCCTTGAGGCGCCTTACGATCCGAAAGCAAATCAAACCGCCGGGATCGCTACACCTGGCGCCCCTTAGCACTCACAGCACTGCGTTTTTGCGGCATGAATTACTTCATCGGCCGCTCCTCATAACTTCCACTGCCATGTCGCAGTGCATTGAAACACGCTGCCAATAGTATGATTAGGTCGTTCCGTCACAAAGGCCTGAAGGAATTCTTTGAAACTGGCAGCAGGCGTGGTATTTCTCGGACGTTAGCCAATCGAGTTGCCAGACGATTGGACGTTCTTGATGCAGCGCAGGAACCTTGCTGACATCGACCCCATGGCTTCAGCCTGCACCGCCTGAAAGGCAAAAGATGGTGAATGGGCCATTTGGGTGAGTGGGAATTGGCGAAATGACCTTCAACTTTCTTAAAGGGGATGTTCACGATCTGAATTTGGAGGACTTATCACTAGGAGTAGCGATGCAAGCGAGAAATAAAAGACGTCCAACCCATCCCGGAGAACTGCTGCGTGAAGAGACTTTGCCGGCGGTGGGACTTTCTCCAACAGAATTCGCAGCGCGGCTGCGGGTTTCGCGTCGCACGGTGAATGAACTTCTTCGTGAGCGACGGGCGATCAATCCCGACTTGGCGCATCGCATTTCCCGATTATTGGGCACCACGCCAGAGTTCTGGCTGCGCCTCCAGCAGGCCGTGGATATTTGGGACACGCTGCAAGCGAATCACAAGAAATATGAGCGCCTGAAGCCACTTCGCGAAAGAGCCGCGTAGAGTGAAGAAAATCATTGTTCATCATCCACAATTGAAATATGCAGCACTGGTTGACGATGAGGACCATGGATTCTTGTCGGGGCCATCGTTGGGAGCGCCAGCCGCCGCAGACACACGACGGATGCAAACACCACCATTCCTTTATCACTCTCACGCCCAATCCACCTTCGGATGCATCGTGTGCCAATTCGTCGCTTGCTCGTAAGCTAGCGCTACGCGAAGTGGTGATGCCTCGTCATATAGTCCGCCCGTAAACATTATTGAGCGTGGCAGATTGTATATCTCTCGACTGGCGTTATTTGCTGGTGAAGAAATGAATCCGCACGGCACGCACACCGCGGGGTGACCGGTCAGGTTCGTGATGATCAAACTAGCGCTCCCGGGCGCAGGTGACACGAACACATCCCATTGAGACATCAGCTTATCCATCTCACGCATCAACAAGACGCGCGCTCGCTGTGCTCGAAGATATTCGACGGCAGGAACAAATCGCGCCGTGCGAAATGAGTTGGGCCAATCACCACGGTCCTGCCCTGACAGTTGATTAACTCTGCCATCCCTCGTTATGTCGTCAAAGGCCGTGGCCGCTTCAGCAGTCAGGATGTAACGCAGATTCTGGGTTGGGAACTTCGGAAGCTCAATCGGCGTCATCTTCACACCAGCTTTTTCGAGGTCCTCCAGCGCCTTTTTGTACATCGCGTTGCGTTGCTCTTGCAGTTGGCGCTGCTGATCGGTCTGAGGTTGGAAACCAGAGTTTTCAAACTCGGCTTTTAGATATCCAACACGTAGGCTGCTCAACGGCGTCTCTGGTGCCCAGTTGAATGGAGCATCACCCACGGTCAGATCTCGATGATCCGGGCCGTAGATCGCATCAAGCGCAGCTGCACAATCCTCCACGCCGCGACAAATTGGACCGATCTTGTCCATGGTCCAACTCAATCCCATCGCCCCATAACGGCTGACGCGACCGTAAGTTGGACGGAGTCCGGTTAATCCACAGGTGGAAGACGGAGAGACGATCGAGCCCAGCGTCTCAGTGCCAATCGAAAACCCTACAAGACCCGCGGCAGTCGCAGAGGCAGGACCGGCGGATGAACCACTCGAGCCTGTTCGATCTTCGTTTGGCGCCCAGGGATTACGCGTCACTCCGGCGAACCACTTCGCGCCTTGCGCAAGTGCTCCCATCGACAGCTTCGCCACTAAAACCGCTCCGGCCTCGCGCAACCGCTCAACGACAGTAGCATCATAATCAATGACCTGATCGCGATAAGGCTCCGCACCCCACGTAGTCTTAATTCCTTTAGTCGCAAACAAGTCTTTTGCACCCCACGGAATGCCGTGCAGTGGGCCACGGTACTTACCGCGCTTAAGATCGTTGTCCGCGTCTTGAGCCTGCTTCAACGCCAGCTCCTCAGTAAGCGTCACAATGCAAAGCAGCTTCGGTCCATATTTCTTCAGCCGGCCGAGATACATCTTCGTCAGCTCGACTGAGGAAACCTTCTTCGTGCGTAAGAGTTCCGCAAGCTGCGGCACGGTCGCGAATGCAAGGTCTTCGACCGACTTGTATTGTGCGGGCTCATTCTTCCCAAATCTGAATTTGGTTTTTGTAGGTGCGCGTTTGATGTGAAAGCCGGGAAGAGCCGGATGGAAAACGACAGCGGGTTCGGTGTCGAGCGGTACATCGATCTTGCGCACAGCCTCGTAGTTGTCTAACGCGGTGTTAACGCCGGGGAGCGCCATTGTCTCCTGCGCGTCAGTTAATTCAACGCCAATCAGCTTCTCAGCGTTATGCATCATTTCTTTGGTGATGCGTGGCGCGGGAGTGGGCGACGGTGAAGGAGTGGGTGTTGGCGAAGGTGTTTGCGCCGACACCGACAACGGCAGTTTTGTTGCAGCTAATCCAGCAGCTCCTGCTGCCGGCAATAGCTTCACGAATGTGCGACGATCAACGGTTGGTTTCGATGGTTTCCTTTTCATTGGGTCTCCGGTTTCTCTGTAGGGTCGTCTGCTCGCCACAATCATTTCTTTGTGTCTAAAGAGGAGCGGCCGCGGACGGTAGCCCACACGGGCTATGGACGCGTCATCATCGGGCCGCCTCCCGAGGCACTTGGGCTGCCGAATTTCAATTTTGTCACTTGTGCTTTTCCAGTGCGGTAGATCGTGACAACAAACATGTTGTCGTATTCATTATCGGGAATTTCCGGATATGCTGGACCACCCAAAGCTTTGATTATCGCAGGAACAGTATTGCTGTGTCCGACCACGAAAAAAGTACCGCCACGGTGGGCAACGAGCTTGTTTACAAGTCCACCCGTGTCGCTCGAATCAACCTGAATCACTTGTTGGCCCAACTTGCTCGCCAACGGTAGCGCCGTTTGCTGAGTTCGCAGGAATTGTGTCGCATAAATCGCGTTTACGCCCGAGCCCTCTAGTATTCTGGCTAACTCTTGCGCGCGTTGTTGACCCGCAGGGCTTAGATTCGGATTGGAATTATTGGGCTCGATGTTCTTCTCGGCGTGACGTACGACGATCACAGTAGTAAGGGGTCGGGTGAACGTCGAAAAATATGCAAAGACCACCACCGCGCCAAGCAGCGCGAAGAGCATCGAGAACAGGACGATAGTTCTAACTTTCGTGGGGGATGACGGGATCTCTTCCATTGAAAGTGGCGATGCCTAATCCGGATTAGACGGCGGCCTACAATATCATCGGTAGAGAATTAGTCAATGTCATCAATACCTTAACGCGGTAAGTCGGGTTGGTCTTTGGGGGCGCTCCTGGAGAGTGACCCAACGCTACCCGTTACGGTACTGACAAGACACTGCAGCGCTTGCGACTTGCCAAGTGCAATCGATGTACGAAGATGTTAGGCTTATAGCCACCCCAAAAGATTAACCGAACGACGAAAGCAGCCTGCTTAGTCGTTCATCTTTATTGCGAGGTAATTGGATTTGAGCCAGCAGAATCCCCGAACAGATTTGTCGGAAACTATTGCGGAGAACTTTGGTGCAAACGCCACTTACGTCGAGGGACTGCTAAGCCGCTTTCGGAGCAATCCTGAATCAGTCGACGAAACCTGGCGCGCTTATTTCACGGAATTGCTGGGAAATGGCGCCGCGCCAGCTCAGACCGACGGCAGTACCAAGGGTCAGGCAGCGGCAGTTGCCTCAGCCCCATCCGATCAACCCGGAACCGTTACCGCGACAGCTTCGGCCACTGCGCCGGAGCGCGAAATTATAAGGACAACCCCGGCTCTTGACGGCGAACCGCAACCAATTCGGGGCGCGGCACTCAAAATAGTCGAGAATATGGAAGCGAGCATCGCTGTTCCCACGGCGACTTCGCAGCGCCGCGTTCCAGTCAAACTACTCGACGAGAACCGGAGGATAATCAACAAGAATCTCGCAGAGAACGGCCGTGGTAAGGCTTCGTATACGCACATCATCGCCTGGGCCATACTGCGAGCGCTCAAGGAATTTCCTCAACTTAACGATGCCTACGGTGAAGTCGACGCCAAGCCGGCACGGTTTCGAAGATCTGTGGTGAATTTCGGTGTTGCGGTCGACCTGGAAAAGAAAGATGGTACGCGCTCGCTTCTGGTTCCGAACATCAAGAATGCGAATACGCTGACTTTCTCGAAGTTTCTGGAAGCGTACGATGACGTAGTGAAGCGCGCACGCGAAGGCAAGCTGCAGGTCTCTGATTTTCAGGGCACGACGATCTCGATCACCAATCCCGGCACGCTTGGCACCGTGGCGTCGATGCCGCGACTGATGCCGGGACAATCGCTGATCGTGGCTACAGGAGCAATTGAATTTCCTGCAGAGTACCAGGCGATGGCGCCGAGCACTCTCTCTCAACTGGGCATCAGCAAAGCTATTACGATTAGCAACACCTACGACCACCGAATCATTCAAGGTGCAGAATCAGGCGCGTTTCTCGCGCAGATCCACGAGCTGCTCGTCGGCAAGGAAAACTTCTATAACGACATGTTCCGCGATCTGGAGATTCCATATCCGCCGCTGCGTTGGAATATCGATCGCAACCCATTCTTTAGCGCCGAAAACCAAATGCACGAACAGACGATGCGGCAGGCGCGCGTGATGGAGCTAATCAATGCCTATCGTGTGCGTGGGCACCTGATCGCAGATATCGATCCGTTGCATGCGATGCCGATGCTGTATCACCCGGAACTTGATATCGAGACGTACGGGCTGACGATTTGGGATCTGGATCGGTTGTTCATCACGGGCGGTCTGGGAGGAACGGAAAGGGCAACGCTGCGCGAGATTCTCGACATACTCCAACGCGCTTATTGTGGCAAGGTTGGTATCGAGTATCGACACATCCAAAGCAAAGAAGAGAAGGTCTGGATTCGCGAGCGCATTCGTCAACAGTTTGTTCATCCCGAGCCGTTACCCGCCGAAGTAAAGAAACAACTGTTGTGGAAATTGATTTCGGCTGAGCAGTTTGAACGATTTCTCGGCACAAAATATCTTGGGCAAAAGCGTTTCTCGCTGGAAGGTAGCGAGACCATCATTCCGTTGCTTGATCAGTTGGTCGAGGGAGGGGCGGCTCGCGGTGTTCAAGAGATCCTGATGGGAATGGCCCATCGAGGACGACTAAATGTTCTGGCGAACGTAATCGGAAAATTCTGCGAACGCATCTTTGCGGCATTCGAAGGCTCTGCGCATCCGGCGTTCCCCGCCGATGAAGGAGACGTCAAATACCATCAAGGCGCAGTGGGTGAACGGGACGCAGCCAACGGAGGACAGGTCCGGTTGACGTTATCGCCTAATCCAAGCCATCTCGAAGCAGTTGACCCGGTAGTGGAAGGTATGGTGCGCGCCCGCCAGGATCAACGAGAGTACGGAGCCGGCGAAGATCGGGAGCAGGTGATCGATGAAGTACTGCCCGTATTGCTCCACGGCGACGCCGCATTTGCCGGTCAGGGCATCGTGATGGAGACGCTGAATCTTGCGGCACTTAAGGGTTATCGTACGGGCGGCACGATTCACATCATCATCAACAATCAAATTGGATTCACGACATCTCCGGAAGCAGGTCGGTCGACAATCTATTCGACGGATGTTGCGCGAATGACGCAATTGCCGATCCTTCATGTCAACGGTGACGATCCGGAAGCGGCGTATCGCGCCTTGCAGATCGCATTGGACTATCGCCAGGAATTCAATAAGGACGTGGTGCTCGATATTGTTGGCTTCCGCAAGCTGGGTCACAACGAAACTGATGAGCCCAGTTACACGCAACCGCTCATGTATGCGCGCGTTAAGGCGCATCCCGGCGTGCGCAGCATCTATGCAAATCGCTTGATCAGGGAGGGCGTGATTGATGACGCCGAGCTGAAAGAGATGCTCGCCGAGCGCACCCGGCGGTTGGAAGACTCCCAGTCGAAAGCAAAGACTGCCGTTGCGGGCAAATCTACAACCCAGTTGGTTGACCCAGTTGCAGAGCTTGATGGCTCTGAAGTGGCGCCGACGAACGTCGAGGCTGAAACAATCAGGAGCGTCGCCCACAAGATCGCGGTGGTCCCGGAAGGTTTCAATGTGAATCCGAAGATGGTGGGCCAGCTGGCGCGTCGGGCACGCATGGGCGAAGGAGAACTGCCGATGGACTGGGCATTCGCTGAAGCAATTGCTTTTGGATCGCTGGTCCTCGACGGAACGCAGGTTAGATTGAGCGGTCAGGACTCTGGTCGCGGCACATTCAGCCAGCGCCACGCGGTTCTATATGACACGCAGACTGGTGCGCGCTGGGCTCCCCTTTCAGAGCTGCGATCCGAGAGATCTCCAGCTGCACGTTTTCAGGTTTTCGACAGCTCTCTATCGGAAGAAGGGGTTCTCGGTTTCGAATACGGATATACAGTCGTTGCGCACGACGCACTGGTTTTGTGGGAAGCGCAGTTCGGAGACTTCAGCAACGGCGCGCAGACGATTATCGATCAATACATTGCTGCTTCTGAGGACAAATGGAAGCAAACATCGCGATTGGTGATGCTTCTGCCACACGGCTACGAAGGTCAGGGACCGGAGCATTCCAGCGCGCGGCTTGAACGTTACTTACAGCTCTGCGCTGAGAACAATTTGCAAGTCTGCTATCCCACAACTCCGGCTCAGTACTTTCATTTGTTTCGACGGCAAATACGGTCAGGTTTCGAACGCCCGCTCGCGGTGATAACTCCTAAGAGCTTGCTTCGGCTACCGGCAGCCACTTCGTCCATAGCGGATTTGACTACCGGCGGATTTCAACCAGTCATTGATGACAGGGAGATCAAGGATTGCAGTCAGGTACAGCGGATTGTGTTGTGCAGCGGGAAGGTCTACTACGATTTGGTCGTAGCTCGTAGCAACTCTGGCAGTAGCCAGGTCGTTAGAGACTCGAGCGGGCGAGTTGCAATCATTCGCTTAGAGCAATTCTATCCATTCCCGCAATCATTACTCGCCGAGACGATGAAAGCTTATCCCAACGCCACTGAGATCGTTTGGGCGCAAGAAGAGCCGCAAAACATGGGTGGCTGGACTTTTGTGGAGCCGCGACTCGAGAAGCTGATCCCGAAATCTGATCGACCTCGCTTCGTGGGCCGTGCCGCTTCCGCGAGTCCCGCGACAGGCTCGTATGCGATCCATCAACTAGAACAGACGAAACTGCTCGAAGAGGCATTAACGTTGTAAGTAACAAGAGCAGTCCAGAAGAAGTAGGTATTCGTTTTTTTGAGCTAAGCTTAGGCCTGGATCGGAGGTTGGTGTACCAATGGATCACAAGCTGGTAATCACTATTCCTGATGAAATCTATGCTCCGTTGGCTGAGGATGCCTTGAAAAACGGACGAACACCTGAAGAAGAGGTTGCTCATCGTCTCGGTCCATCGATTACCTCTAAAGCCAATGACGAAAATAACGTCCACGTCGCTAGCGACATATTAGAGCGTTGCATTGGGTCTGTGAGTCTGGGATACGCGACTGGTACGCGGAACGAAGATATCGATAACGACATTGTCCGCGAGTTGGCGTCCACTCGTGAGTAGGGGTTAATGCTACTCGATACTTCCGGTTTATTGTGCCTCATACATCGTGACGAGCTGGAGCACGAGAAAGCTCGCGACCTATTTGCCGGAACGCGTGTTCACCTGGTTCACGGCTATGTTCTTGCTGAATTTATTGCGCTCACAAACGCGCGCAAACTCCCGAGACAAGAATCGTTAACATTCAGTCGAGCGTTGATAGATAGTGCGAGAGTGGAGGTGGTTTGGGTAAGTGAACTACTTCATCGAGACGCGCACGCACTACTGGAGCAAAGACTCGACAAGAGTTATTCGCTCTGTGACGCAGTTAGTTTTGTGGTGATGCGAGAGCGCGGATTGACGGAGGCATTAACCACGGATCATCACTTTGAACAAGAAGGATTTGTGCGATTGCTTCCTTAGCGAGTTCAGAAGAGATTTAGAGATATGCGTTATTTCCAGCCAATTAGTGTTTCGACCTTTTATGGCGAAAAGCGCGAAGTCACATATGACGGTCCGCCCGATGAATGTCCGCTGTGTCACTCAAAAATCGATGCGAGCTTAGTTGCGGCGTTATTGAGGGAGCATCCAGAAGAGATCGATAAAGCCTTGCAGATTGTTTTTCAATGTCCCTTGACTGACTGCCAGAGCGTGTTCATCTCGCATTATTGGCATGGAGAACGGGCTGTAGAGTCTGGAGTATTCCATTTGCAATTTAGCGAGCCTCAAGCTCCTCGGGAACACATTTTCAGTGCGGAGATATCGAACCTCTCTCCTAATTTCGTCGCAATTTACAATGAGGCGATGGCGACGGAGACACATAAATTGGAACTAATAACGGGCATGGGTTTACGGAAGGCGCTAGAATTTCTTATTAAAGATTTTGCAATAAGTCTGAAACCGATGGAGAGTGAGTCGATTAAATCAAGCGGACTCGTGACAGTTATCAAGGACTATTGCCAGGGAGATCTCAAAATCGTGGCTGAACGTGCGGCATGGTTAGGTAACGACCATACTCACTATCACCGCAGCTGGGAAGACATGGACCTGAAGCACCTAAAAGAACTTATCGATGTTGCGGTTAACCATATACAAAGTGCGATACTTCTTAGTCAGTACAAGCAAATGATGCCTGCCCGAAGTCGCAGCCGCGAAACGCTGGTGGCAGAACAAACCAATGTCGTAGAGTTCGCGGACCATACTAAAAAAGACCAACGCCCGAGTTAGTTAGAACACGGAAAATGGTCTAGTCCCTGCCTGACAGGGCCAGTGCCATCGTGGCCCAGTTGGTGGCGGCGGCGGAAATGAATTGATCGTGGCCGTGCGGAAAGTTGCTGTCAAAAAACGGCTGGATTGGGAGCGCTCGGCTGCGGACATACCACGATCCATCTGCTAGTTGCGTACTGAGAAGAAACTTTGTCCCGCGTTTTTCCGCGGCGCCAAATGCAGTTAACAAAGGCCTCGCTTTGGGATTAGTTGCCAGCACAGCAACTGCTTCGTGCATCGCGACCATCGCTTGCCCAGTCGCATAAGCATCGCTCCCTAGCGACTTTAGCTGTGCCCAGCCACCATCGGCTCTTTGATTATTAATCAATGCCTGGAGAGTTTTCAGCAGTCGTTCGTTTGTTACGCTCCATAGTTCCGGCGATGTAGTG